>Ga0210398_10004943_pt1 | contig 12433 bp, 10 predicted proteins | sample IncBWC4OmetaG_FD_161047 | JGI IMG/M metagenome (GOLD analysis project Ga0210398, IMG submission 161047) | Forest soil microbial communities from Barre Woods Harvard Forest LTER site, Petersham, Massachusetts, United States - Inc-BW-C-4-O | ecosystem: Environmental > Terrestrial > Soil >... | reverse complement strand
ACGGCCGCGAAACGCCGCCGCCTCCTGCAGGATCCCGGCATCATCCGCAATCGGCTGAAGGTGGATGCCTTCATCGCGAACGCCCGCGCATACCTTGCGATTCGCTCCTCTCTAGGCTCCTTCAGCGACTATATCTGGCAGTTCACCAATGGCCGGGTGTTGCGCCGCCGGCCTCTCTATCTTGGTGGGATTCCCGCGTCGTCGGCCCGCAGCGATGCCATGAGCAAGGATCTAAAGCAAAAGGGATTTAAATTCGTCGGAACCACTATTTGCTACGCCTTCATGCAGGCCGTGGGGATCGTGAATGAACATCAACGTTACTGCTGGGTTGCCGGCAAAGAGATCATCAATGGGTAATCGAGTCTCGATGAGTGTGAAATTCTTCGCCGTGGCGCTGGTCGCACTGGGCGTCGTTGCAGTGCCAAGCTATGCGCAGACGCCGAAGCCGGCGTTCAAGCCCATGGATGTGTTCGACCTGCAATGGGCGGCCGATCCGGAAGTTTCGCCCGACGGCCGGAACATCGCCTACGTGCGAATGGGATTCGACGTCAAGACCGACCGCGCGAGCGGCAGCGTCTGGTTGGTTGGCGTCGATGGCAAAAATGAGCGGCCGCTTTCCGGGGCGCCCACCAGCGGCTCACCCCGCTGGTCGCCGGACGGCTCGCGCATCGCCTACATTGCACGCGCCGCCGACGGCTCGGCGCAGCTCTTCATGTACTGGGTGGCGAGCGGCATCAGCGCGCCGATCAGCAACTTTACCGAACACCCGAGCGGATTGGCTTGGTCGCCGGACGGGCGCCGGCTCGCTTTCATGATGTCCGTACCGCAAGAGCGCAAGCCGCTGAAAGTGGAGTTGCCGGAGACGCCGAAAAATGCCAAATGGGCCGATCCGCCGAAACTGATCGACCGCATGGTTTTCCGGGCCGACGGCGAGGGCTATTTGCCCAGCACCTTTACGCAGCTCTTCGTCGTTTCCGCCGATGGCGGCGCTGCGCGCCAATTGACGCACGGTGATTTCGACCACGACGGTCCCCCGGCCTTTACCGCGGATGGAACCGGCATCCTGATCAGCGCCAATCGCCGTGCCGACGCCGACTATGATCCCTTGGACAGCGAAATCTATCGTGTCGACCTGTCGGATGGTTCACTGCACGCTCTGACGGATCGGCGCGGGCCTGACCGGCATCCGGTGCCCTCGCCGGATGGCAAGCACATTGCCTACCTAGGATTCGACGACAAGCAATTGGGATATCAAGCCACGCAACTCTATGTCATGGACAGCGATGGCAGCCATTCGCACTCGATCACCGCGTCGCTCGATCGCGACGCCGCGTCCCCGAAGTGGCTTAACGATGCCAAGACGCTGGTATTTCAGTACGATGATCGTGGATCGACCAAGATTGCGGCCATCGATCTTTCGGGCAAGATGCGCGCCCTCGCGGAGGGCGTGGGCGGCGCCGATGTCTCGCGCCCCTATTCCGGAGGCTCCTTTTCCATCTCGCCGAATGGCCGCTTCGCCTTTACCAAGGCTAGCGCGACGGCGCCCGCGGCGCTCGCCACGGGCACATCCCTGCGCGACATCACTACGCTCGGGGCCCTAAGCGACAATCTGCTCGGACAGCGCACGGTCGGCGCGCTCGAGGAGATTACCTTCGATTCCACGGTCGACCATCGGCGCATGCAAGGTTGGATCGTGAAACCCCCCGGATTCGATCCTGCGAAAAAGTACCCTTTCGTGTTGGAAATTCACGGCGGTCCGTTCGCCATGTACGCGCCGAGCTTTGCGGCGGAAATTCAGCTGTACGCCGCCGCCGGTTACGTCGTTCTTTACATGAATCCACGCGGCAGTACCGGCTACGGCGAGGAGTTTGCCAACCTGATTCACCACGACTATCCCGATAAGGACTACGACGACCTCATGTCGGGCGTCGACACCGTGATAGGACGCGGCTATGTCGATACGCAGCGCCTGTTCGTGACCGGCGGCAGCGGCGGCGGTGTGCTGACGGCCTGGATTGTCGGACATACCGATCGCTTTCGAGCCGCGGTGGTCGTCAAGCCCGTCATCAACTGGACCAGCTTCGTGCTCACCGGGGACATGAACAACTATTTTTATCGCTACTGGTTCGGCGAGTTTCCGTGGGATGACATGCAGGCTTACTGGAAACGCTCACCGCTCGCCTACGTCGGCAACGTGAAAACGCCCACCATGCTCATGACCGGCGAGGTCGACTACCGAACTCCATCCAGCGAGGCGGAGCAGTTCTACCAAGCGCTCAAGCTTCGCAAGATCGACACGGCGCTGGTGAGAGTGCCGAACGCGTCGCATGACATTTCCGCGCGCCCCAGCTTGCTCATCGACAAGGCGGCGTACGTATTGGCGTGGTTCAAGTCACACGATGTGAAGTCGCCGTGAGATAGGCGCACGGCACGGTGAGTTTGACCGGCCGCCTTTCATGCGGGACGTTCAATCTCACGGTGCTGGAGGATGAGTTTTGTGCGGTTATCATCGGTCGGGGGGGCTCATGCGCACTCCTGCGCCGTGAAGCAAGAATCGCCCAACACTCACAGCTCTTGCCGGCGTGGTGATATTGACCGGCTCAAGCACCCGTCAGCAAGGGTAAGCAGAGTCAAGGCCCTGTTTCCGTCGGGCCTTGACTCTGCTTACCTTTCCTGACGGTCCTTACAGCAACCGATCAAAATCACCGGGCCGAGGTAACCGTCTGCGCAGTCTGTCCGAACAGAATCTTTTTTGCCTCTTCGCTCATGGTGGTGCTGGTGCTGACGGCCGCGCCTTTCTCATAGGCGCGCAGCGTCGCCGGGCGCGCCTTGATGAGCTCGAACCAGCGCTTGAGATGTGGAAAGTCTTCGAGCTTTTGTCCCTGCGCCTCGTAAGGAACGATCCAGGGATAGCAGGCCATGTCCGCAATGGAATACATGCCCGCAATGAACTCGCGGTCGGCCAGCCGCTGATTCAATACGCCGTACAGGCGATTGGTTTCTTTCACGTAGCGATCGATGGCATAGGGAATCCTTTCAGGCGCATACCTGGCGAAGTGATGATTCTGGCCCAGCATCGGTCCTAAGCCGCCCACTTGCCAGAACAGCCACTGCAGAACGTCCGCTCGTCCGCGTGATTCGTTGGGAATGAATTGCTCGCTCTTCTCCGCCAGGTACAGCAAAATTGCGCCCGATTCGAACACGGAGATCGGCGCGCCGCGCTCCAACGGCGAATGATCGATGATGGCAGGCATGCGATTGTTCGGGGAGATCGCGAGGAAGTCCGGCTTGAACTGTTCGCCCTTGCCGATGTTCACCGGCACAATCGTGTACGGCATTGCCGTCTCTTCCAGAAATAGGGTGATCTTGTGGCCGTTGGGCGTAGGCCAGTAGTACAAATCGATCATTCGTGACTCTCCACGGGCTCGAGCGCCATCTTGTGCTCGCGCAAAAGGGCAATGCAAACATCTTCTTCGCGCGGCCTGATGCGCATTTGCGCAAGGCGCGTGCGCGTTCGAGAGCTCTGCATCCAGGGCAAAATGGCATAATCCAATTTACTGGCCGCCGACAAGCGCCACTCCAGCAAGTGCTTGCGTTCGGCAATGGCTTTCGCCTCCTTGCTGTCGGTCGGAATCAGGCGTCTTTCAATACCAAATCCCACCATCTGGACGATGACGGTATCGCCTCTTTGCATGACCTTCGCGAGTTTCAGACAATCCTCGCGGCGCTCGCTCTTGGCGGTCGCTTCCCGGCAGGCATCAATCAGCGGGGAAAACGCAGGAACGATTTCCGCGGTCGCGACCCCCGCGAGCGTCGCCAATTTGGCCGTATCCGAAGCCACGACGCCGCCTGGAAGGTCGCGGCGCACGCCGTTCAGCGCGTCGAACATCATCACCATGATCTGGTTGTAATAGAGGTCGAATCGCGTGGCGCGCGCCATGTCGCCCAGCACACGCTCCACTTCGACCGTGTCCTTGTCCTTGTGCGCAGTCGATAGCTGGGAGAGCCAGGCCGCGGCGTTGTCGGGATCCACCCAGCGCAACACGAATGCGGCGTCGCGGCTATCGCACGCAGGTGTGGTTGCGCAGAGCTGCAGACGCAGCCAGCCGATTGCCGCGTTTTCCGGCGCCATCTCGCTCGCGCGCGCAATCAATTGCAGCGCGGGGGGCGCGGCCGCAGGCGCGGCAAAGCTGATCGTAAAACTCAAGGCCGCCGCGGTTGCCACGGAGTTGGCATCGGTCTTGGCGGCAAGGGCCCGGACAGCCTCGTTGCGCCAGAGCTGGTATTTATCCGACGGCGACGCTGGTTTCACGGCGGGCGCGGCGGTTGCCAGTGCGGTGACCGGCTGCGACACCGCCAGCCCTAAAATCAAAAATTTCAATCCGTGTTTGACCACCGTCAAACCCGCCTTTAAGGATCTTTGCGCTTGCCGGCAGCCGTCAGCCCAGCGGTAATCGCCAAACGCATGGCGTCCTCGACCGAAATATCGAGGGGCTGGACTCGGTCGCGCGGCAGATAAATGGTGTAGCCGCCAAATGCATAACTCATCGGAAAGTACACCGTTACCCAATCCTGGCCGCCGTGCGCCAACAGTACCGTCGGCACATCTTCGCGGGTCACGAATCCAATGGCATGCACGTCCGCGAATCGGGCCAGCACCACCCGTTGCAGATCGCGCTTCTCGCCGCTGCCGGAGGGTAGCAGGCTCAAGACATCGCGAAATCCGCCATAGAGCGTTTTGACGAATGGAATGCGGCCGAGAAAATCGTTCCAGTACTTGAGCAGAATTTTGCCCGCATACGCATTCACCACGCTGCCCACGAACAACAGCAACAAGAAACCGGCGATTAGCCCCAAGCCCGGCCAGTAGTGCTCAGGAGTGACTATCCCTAAGGCAATCAGCGCGCGGCGCAGCCAACCCTCGACGGTGTGGACCAGCCACCAAATCACATATATCGTCCCCGCCAGCGGCAGCACGGTCACCAATCCGCTCATGGTCAGGGTTAAAATCTTGCGCATGGGATTATCATCGCATGATCGGGCCCAACCCGCCCACAGGTTGAAGCTTCAATGACAGAGCCATCCGGTCTTAGGATTTCCCCCGCCACTGCCGCCGACGTGCCGCTCATTCTGACGCTAATCAATGAATTGGCGGAGTACGAAAAGTTGCGTCACGAAAGCGTCGCGACCGAGGCGTCGATTCACCAGGCGCTTTTCGGACCTAAGCCGCGTGCCGAAGCAGTCATTGCCCGTTTCGACGCTGAACCCGCCGGGTTCGCGCTCTTTTTTCACAATTTTTCGACATTTCTCGGCAAGCCCGGCTTGTACCTGGAAGATCTCTTCGTGCGCCCGGTATATCGCGGGCGCGCGATCGGCAAATCGCTGTTGAGTTATTTGGCGGCGCTGGCAGTGGAGCGCGACTGCGGCCGCTTCCAATGGCAAGTGCTTGATTGGAACAAGCCCTCGCGCGATTTCTATGAACGCTTGGGAGCCCAGGCGGACCCGGCGTGGGTCAATTACCGCATGACCGGCGATGCGCTGCGGCGCCTTGCCGAGAGCGATAGATCAGGATTGCCGCGGTAGGATGAAACGCAGTCCCTGATAATTGAGCACGACACCGTCGCGTCGAATCTTTTCCAAGACAGGTCCTTCTTGCAGCGTATTGCCTTCCCTGTACTTGCGCATATTGATGTACACGAAACGATCCGCCGGCTTGGTTGCGTAGACGTGCACGTCCAGATGCATTTCAGGCAGCGCTTGAGCTCCCGTTAAATTGATCTCGTTGATCGTGGGCAGCACTTCGTCATTGTCCGTGCCTTCCTCATCGGTCAGGACGGGATCGGGACGGCGAAAAGCCCGCGGCGCCGCGCGCTGCGCAATCGCGTGAGGCGCAACCCGCGCCGATGTTGATTCATCGGACGACGGAGCCTCGGCGGGCGGCACCGGAATTTCGGGGGCATAGACCGGCGCGGATGCTAACGGACTGAAGTGCTCGTCGACCGCCGGCGGTTTGACGTCGGCGAGCTGCATGTCGTGCCGCGCCGCCGTTGATGCCATCGACGGCGCGCCGTTCTTCATCAGCACAACGATCAATACCGCAATATTAATGGTGAGCAGGCACCCTAGGAGAATCGCCCAGAGAGGCAGACGGCCGCGCCGCAATGATGTGGGCGCGTCCATCAAGCCCGGCATCGATTGCCGCTGACGCTCGATTTCGGATTTCTTCAGCGCATCGAGAATGAAGGACATGGAATTTCCTAGCCGCCGCGCAGGGCGTTGGACAACAACAGAGGCGAATTGGGATCGGCCAGCGCCGTGTCGAGTACGACTTGAGTCTGCACGCCCGCGATGCCGTCAACATTGAGTCGATGCTCGCGTTGGAAGTTCTGCACCGCGATTGCCAACTCTTGATCGTAGACATCCGCGTGTTCAGGATCCGATGCCACGCCCCCCAAGGCATTCAAGCTGCGGCGCAGCCACCGAACCTCGTCTCCCTGCATGCCGAGGGAGAGCAATCGTGTGCGCGAAGTTTTGGGCTTCCACACAACGGTAAATTCACCGAACCAATCGCGCGAAAGGTCATCGATCGACACCTTTTCGTTGTGCTCGCCCAGATTCAACGTTGCGGTTTTGTCATCAAGGCTCGACAAGACGACGCGATGCCGCTGTCCGCGATCGTCCGTTAGCGTCAAGATGGCGGGGCGGTTCAAGATCTTGACCTGGGTCCACGAGCCGCGTTGATCCAGACAGGCGAGCCCAGCCTTGGCGGCCTGCCCACAGGGATCTCGGTCGTCCGCGAGGGCGGTCCCCCACAGCGCAAGCAGGCGCCGAAACGCTGCCGCATCGGTGGTGTTGGCTTCATTGGCTTGCAGCAGCGCATTGACCGACGCCAGCTTGGGCGCAGGCGGCGCTGCGAGCGCCGGCGCCGCGGGCGCCGCAGCGGCGGCGGGCTTAAATGCACCGGCACGAGTCGCGGCGGCGCTCTTGATGGCCCGAGATGCAGAGAGCACCGGGCTCTGGTGGCGCCAGAATTGCCAACCGAGGAACAGGGTCCCGGCAATGGCGACAATTCCCAGAGAGCCGATCACCCAACCCAGCCAGGTGGGAAAAAATCGGCGACCGTAGACTTCGCCCGCGGCGCGGCGCACCAGCGACGCGGTGATTCTCTTGGTTTCCTGCGTATAGGCGCCGAGCAGGGCGCGATCGCAGGCAACGTTGATGACCCGCGGAATGCCCAGAGACAGGCGGTGCAATTCCGACAGTGCGCCAGGGGTGAATATTTCCTCGGTTGCGCCGGCCACGCGCAGCCGATGACGCACGTAACCCTTGGTCTCCTCGCGAGACAGGGGCTTTAAATGATATCGGCCGGTGATCCGTTGCGCGAGTTGGCGGAGATCCGTTCGGTCCAGCAATTCCCGAAGCTCAGGTTGTCCGATCAAAATAATCTGCAATAGCTTCTGGGTGGGCGTCTCCAGATTGGTCAAGAGCCGGACTTGTTCCAACACATCGATCGAGAGGTTCTGCGCCTCGTCCACCAGCACGATGATGCGCCGGCCTTCCGCGTGGGCATTGAGCAGCCGCCGATTCAGCGCATCCACCATCTGCTTGACGCTGTCCCGATCCGCATCGGCGATGCCGAGGCCGAGTTCCTCGCAGATCGTGAGCAGAAACTCCACCGGCGTGACGCGGGGATTCAAGATCACAGCGACATCCGCGTGATGCGGGACGCGCGACAGCAGGGTGCGCACGACCGTCGTTTTGCCGGTGCCTACCTCTCCCGTGAGCTGGATGAAGCCCCCGGATTCATTGATGCCATACAGCAAATGCGCCAAGGCTTCGGCATGACGCTCACTCAAATAGAGATAGCGCGGGTCCGGAGTGATGGCGAAGGGCTTTTCGGCGAGCCCAAAGAAGCTGGTGTACATGGCTTACTAGGATAATCCCAACGCGCGATTAGTTTCCGTTTCTAAGGATCCGGGGCAGAAGGCTGGCGCGGGTGAGCAAACCCTGCCCGAAGCGGTCCCGGATCCCGTCAACCGCGGAATCCAATCGCGAACTGGAGTCCGGCACCGGACTGGAGAACAGGTCCGACTGCAGCAGTATCTGCAAATCGCTCACTCCCACCCCCAGCAGCCGAACCGCGGCGCGGGGCTGAGATGCCAACCAGCCGCTGAGCAGCGCTTGCGCGGCCGCGGATACGATGGCCGTATCCTGAGTCGGGGGTTCGAGCGGGCGCTGGCGGGTGTAAGTTGTAAAATCGCCGCGGCGAATTTTCACGCTCACCCGGCCGGCCAGCAGGTTCTGGGCCCGCAGGCGCGAGGCGGTGCGATCCGCCAACGCCTTGAGCTGCGCACTCAACTCCGCCGGTGCCCGAATATCCGTGTCAAAGGTCTCTTCCGCGCTGATGGACTTCTCCTCGCGCGAAGCTTCAACCGGTCGGTCGTCGAGCCCGGCCGCACGGTCCCGCATCGCCTTGCCGTGCTTGCCGAAGGCGCGCCACAACACGGCTTCGCCGGCGCTGCGCGCGTCGCCGAAAGTATGGATGCCGGCGGCGAGTACCGTGGGCAAAGTCTTCTGGCCCACGCCGAATAATTTGTGGATCGGCAGTGGGTCCAGAATTTCGCGGACGTTGTCGGCACCGATCCGGCACATCCCATTGGGCTTGTTCAAGTCGGACGCGATTTTCGCCAGTAGCTTGTTGGGTGCAATTCCGACCGACGCGGTCAGTCCGGTTTGCACGACGATGCGGCGGCGGATCTCCGCGCCGATCTTCTCCGGACTCCCCAGCAATTGTTGGCTGGCCGTGACATCGAGGAAGGCCTCGTCCAACGAGAGGCCCTCCACCACCGGCGTGAATTCACAAAAAATCGCGAAGACCTGGTCCGAAATCTCCTTGTAGCGCGCCATGCGTGGAGGCACGACGACCGCATCGGGACAACGCCGCAGCGCTTCACGCATGGGCATGGCGGAGCGCACCCCAAAACGGCGTACTGCGTAGCTGGCGGCTGCGACGACGCCGCGGCCGCCCGTGCCGCCGACGATGAGCGGCTTGCCCTTGAGCTCCGGGCGATCCTGCTCCTCCACGGACGCATAGAAAGCGTCCATGTCGATATGCAGGATCGCGCGCACGCCTTCAATCCACGGTGATGGTGATTTTCTTCGAGGTCAGCGGCGGATCGAACGACTGGTGCAGGTAGTCGGCGAATACCAGCTGCAGGGTGTGCTTGCCGGGCGCCAAGGTCAGGGTCGTTTCGGTTTGACCCTTGCCAAAATGCACGATCTTGTCGGTTGCCGGCATCGGCGCATCCAGTTTCACGTCGCTCAAGTCCGTGTCGACCAGCAAATGGTGGTGCCCGGTGTTGTCGAACTTGATGCCCGCCGGCGCAATTCCCATACCCTTGAGGCCGAACTTGATCGTAACCGGGCTATGCAGCTTCGCCCCGTTTTGCGGCGCGATGAAATACACCTCCGCGCCCGCGGGCGCGGCCATGCGATCGGCGGCCATCGCAAACGCCGCCGCCAAACACACGCCTAACACCAATAGTAGACGATTCATCGGACTCTCCTTGTTTAAAGAGCGCATTTTACAACTGCGCGGCCGCATACACGACCACGGCGGCCACGGTGAGGCCAAAGACGATCGAATAGACCAAGAAAAGCACAACCGCCTTGAACAGGGTGCCGAGCCAACTGCGGGGGAACACCCGGCGCATGCCCAGAACGGTGTATACCGGCCAAGTCCAACCCAGGATCGTTTCTAGAAAGCCGCCAACCCCCGCAAGCCTGGGCCAGGACCCCGAAGCCTCGCTAATCAACAGCAGCAGGATCGCGATCGAAAAATAGAAAGCGTGCAGATGCACAAAGAAAAGCAGTTGTTCCGCGTATCGATAGCGCGGGTGCCAATACATCAGCATGTTCAGAAAGGCGATCAGCGGCAGAAAGATGAACATCGCCTTTGGCAGCGTACCGAGGACCACGCGTAGCCAAGTCTCGCCGTTGTCCCGGACGATGGCCTCGCAAGCGTGCTGGATGCGCGCGTTCCAGTTGGGTCGCTGGGAAAAGGCGATGAAATTGAAGTCTTTGCAACTGCTGATCTGATTTGCCGTCGGCGTCGGCGCACTCGCGGGCGGCCCGGCGGGCTTGAAAGCCTCGTCGAACTTGATGACTTCGCCCCCGGTATGCACGAATGAGGTGAGCAGGAAAAACACGATGCTCAATATCAGGTACAGCCGAAACGGGGGCAGATAGGAAGCCCGTCTGCCCGCGACAAATTCCTCGGTGAGCTTTCCCGGCTTGAACCACAGAGTCGTCAGGGTGCGCCACAGTCGGGAATCCGAGTGCGTGATTCCTTCCAGCAACTCGTGCACCAGCTCCATGGTGGTCGGGACGTGGACATTGGCGGCCTGGCTGCAGTTGACGCAGAAACGGCCCAGCAGCTCCGCATCGCAGTTCTTGCAGCGTGCAGGTACCGCAGCCCGGGCTTCGGCAACGACCTTGGGCGGCGCCGCGGGCTCGATGGCGCTCATATTTAAGCGTCGGGCCCCACGCCGAGTTCATGCGGCGCGAAGTCGTCGACGTTGATGATGTCCTGAACCTTGGCGTCGTAATCCCTCAATAGCGCAGCTTCCGACTCGTTGATGATGCCGAGAGCTGCGGCCTGCGCAATCTGTCCAGGCAGGTCCAGCGCCGTGACGCGGCCGGTCTTGACGCCCTCGACCCGGATGCGTTTCTCGAGCGGCTCCGCCGCGGCGGATAGGACCAACGCCGCCTGCAGTTTCCCGAATGGGTTATGGGATGCCGCGGTCTTGTATATGTGAGCGCTCAAGCGCTCGCGGGCGGCGGTAGGGTTCATGACCAGATCGCCGATGGCGCGGCCCAATCGATCGCTCGGCGGCGAGTAGGCGAGTCCGCGCGGAAATATGCACATCCGCATGAACAGCGCCAAGGGGCGATTGGGAAAATTGCGCAGGAACAGGTGCAGCTGCTCCTGCGCCTGATACAAGAGACTGCGGCAAGCCCATTCAACCAGGGGAAGATCGTCCGCCTGGCGCCCCTGATTTTCATGATGCTTGAGCACCATGGACGCCAAGTACATCGATGACAGCACATCGCCGAGCCGCGCCGAGAGAGTCTCCTTCTTCTTCAGATACCCGCCGAGCGCCAGCATGGCCACATCCGTGGCCAGCGCAAACGATGCGCTGTACCGATTGACGTGCTGAAAGTAACGCCGCGTCGCGCCCGTGTCCGGCACTCGCGTGAAGCGCGCCGAAGTCAGGCCCAGAACCAACGAGCGCACCGCATTCGAGATGGCAAATCCGACATGGCCCACGATCGCGGCATCGAACTCGCGCACGCCCGCCTCGCGGTCTGGATTCTTCGCCGCATTCATTTCCTTGAGCACGAAAGGATGACAGCGCACCGCCCCTTGACCAAAGATGATCAAGTTGCGCGTCAGGATATTGGCGCCCTCGACGGTGATGGCCACCGGCACGACCTGATAGCCGCGCCCGAGATAGTTGTTCGGCCCCAGCATGATGCCCTTGCCGCCGTGGATGTCCATTGCATCATTGGCGATCATGCGGCCGATTTCAGTGGCGTGAAATTTAAGCATGGCGGAGGGCACCGAGGGCTTCTCGCCGCCGTCGATGGCGCCCGCGGTCACGGAGCGCGCGGCGTCGATGATGTACGTGCGCGCGGCCATGCGCGCCAGAACCTGTTCAATGCCCTCGAAGCCGCCAATCGGCGTATTGAATTGGCGGCGGATACGGGCATAGGCGCCCGATGCGTAGACGGCGGCCTGCGCGCCGCCGGTGGCATTGGAGGGCAGTGAAATGCAGCGGCCCACGGACAATTGCTCCACCAGCATGCGCCAGCCCTGCCCTGCCGTGGCAAAACCCCCGATGATGGCGTCCAAGGGGACGATCACGTCGTGTCCCTGGATGGGGCCATTTTGGAATGGAATGTTCAAAGGAAAATGCCGACGGCCGATCGTGACGCCCGGCGTCTCGCGGGGAATCAGCGCGCACGTAATCCCTAGGTCTGCCTTTTCGCCCATGAGATGCTCAGGATCGTAGAGACGAAAGGCCAGGCCAATCACCGTGGCGATGGGCGCCAGCGTAATGTAGCGCTTCGAAAAATTTAACCGGATGCCGAGCGTTTCTCGGCCGGCCCACTGTCCCTTGCAAATGATGCCGGTGTCGGGAATGGATGCCGCGTCCGAACCGGCACGCGGGCCGGTGAGCGCAAAGCAAGGCACGTCGTCGCCGCGAGCAAGCCGCGGCAAGTAGTGATTCTTCTGCTCCTCGGTGCCGTAGTGCAGCAGCAGTTCCGCGGGTCCCAACGAGTTCGGCACGGCGATGGTCGAGGAAGCCGTGGCCGAGCGCGAAGCAATTTTGATCAGCACGCAGGAATGCGCATAGGCCGAGAATTCCAG
>Ga0210398_10004941_pt1 | contig 12433 bp, 13 predicted proteins | sample IncBWC4OmetaG_FD_161047 | JGI IMG/M metagenome (GOLD analysis project Ga0210398, IMG submission 161047) | Forest soil microbial communities from Barre Woods Harvard Forest LTER site, Petersham, Massachusetts, United States - Inc-BW-C-4-O | ecosystem: Environmental > Terrestrial > Soil >... | reverse complement strand
ATGAAGGGCTATCTGACCAACGAGCGCGCGACCGACGAGGCGTTCGCCGGCGGCTGGTTCCATACCGGCGACCTCGCGGTCATGCACCCGGACGGCTATATCGAGGTCAAGGACCGCTCCAAGGATATCATCATCTCGGGGGGCGAGAACATCTCGTCGATCGAGGTGGAAGAAGTGCTCTACCGCCATCCGCAGGTCATGGAAGCGGCGGTGGTCGCCAAGCCCGACGACAAATGGGGCGAGACGCCCTGCGCCTTCGTGACGCTGAAGCCGGACGCCGAGGCGGTGTCGGCGGCCGACATCATCGCGTTCTGCCGCGTCAATCTCGCGCATTTCAAGGCGCCGCGGGCTGTGGTGTTCGGCCCGCTGCCGAAGACCTCGACGGGCAAGATCCAGAAATACGCGCTGCGCGAGCAGGCGAAGGAGGTTGTGGCGTGAGACCCTCACCCGTCTTCGGGCTGCGCCCGAAGCCACCCTCTCCCGCATGCGGGAGAGGGGCCAAAGGCGCCGGCGTCAAATCCCCTCTCCCGCATGCGGGAGAGGGAGGGGCCCATCGCGTAGCGATGGGAGGGTGAGGGTATGACTGAACTTCCCAGCTTCTCCGTCGCCGGCGAGGTCGCGCTCGTTACCGGCGCGTCGAGCGGGATCGGGCTCTACATGGCCGAGCTGCTGGCGCAAGCCGGAGCCAAGGTCGCGCTGGCGGCCAGGCGCACTGACCGGCTCGAGGCGGCTTGCGCAGCGATACGCGAGCGCGGCGGGATGTGCCTGCCGGTGGTGCTCGACGTCACCGGCCGCGACAGCATTGTCGCCGCGCTGGAGGCGACCGAGGCCGGGCTCGGCCCAGTCTCGGTGCTGGTCAACAATGCCGGGGTCGTGGTCTCGAAGCCGTTTTTCGAGCACACCGAAGAGGATTGGGACCATGTCGTCGACACCAATCTCAAGGGCGCGTGGCTGATGGCGCGCGAGTTCGCGGCGCATCTCGTGGGAAAGAAACGCGGCGGCTCGATCATCAACATCGCTTCGGTGCTCAGTACGCGGACGATCGCGCGGGTGCCGTCCTACCTCGCGGCGAAGGCGGGGCTGCTGCACCTCAATGGCGGGATGGCAATGGAGCTGGCGCGTTACAACATCCGCGTCAACGCGATCGCGCCCGGCTATGTGGTGACCGACTTCAACCGCGATTTCCTGATGAGCGAGGCTGGGCTGAAGCTCGCGGCGCGGGTGCCGATGAAGCGTGTCGGCCAGGTCGAAGATTTGGGCGGGGCGCTGTTGTTTCTCGCATCGCCGGCCAGCGCCTATGTCACCGGCGCCTGCATCGCGGTCGATGGCGGCCACGGCGTTGCCGCGATCTGAGGCCGGGTTGGGCGATCGCCAGCGGGCGGTCGCGGAATTCCTCAAGACGGCGAGCCGGGCGGAAGCCGCCGAGATCACGCGGCTGCAATTGCTGCCGGGTGGTGCGATCCAGGAGAACTGGGGGATCGATGCCGAGTTCGACGGCGGCAGCCTCGCGGGGACGCAGCGGCTGGTGCTGCGCTGCGACGGCGCGACCGGGGTGCCGTCGAGCCTTGGCCGAGTCGAGGAATTCGCCGTGCTAAAAGCGGCCTTCGCCGCCGGGGTCACGGCGCCGGAGGCGCTGTTCGCCTGCGCCGACATGGGCGTCATCGGCAAGCCGTTCTTTGTGATGCGCCGGGTCGCCGGGAGCGCGGCGGGCGGACCGATCGCGCGCGCCTCGGCTTTGGAAGCCGCGCGACCGGCGATTGCCGAGCGCCTGGGCCGCGAGCTGGCGCGGCTGCAGACGATACGTCCGCCGCGCGATGATCTCGGTTTTCTGGCGCCTTATGACGGGCCGCTCCCGGCCATCGCCGAATTCCGCGCCTATCTGGATGCGCACCCAAACCCGCGCCCGGTGCTGGAGTGGGCGCTGCGCTGGGCCGAGACGCATCTGCCCGCGCCGCTGCCGGCCGTGCTGTGCCATCGCGATTTCCGCACCGGCAATTACATGCTGCAGGGCACGCAGCTGACCGCGATCCTCGACTGGGAATTCGCCGGCTGGGGCGACCCGGACGAGGATATCGGCTGGCTGTGCTGCAAGGGCTGGCGGTTTGGCCGGCTCGACCGCGAGGCCGGCGGCATCGCCGCGCGCGAACCGTTTTATCGTGGCTACGAGGCGGAAAGTGGCCGCCATCTCGACCCGGAGCGGGTCAAATTCTGGGAGGTCTATGCCAATATTCGCTGGGCGGTGATCGCGCTGCAGCAGAGCGACCGGTTCCTGATCGGCGGGGCGCGCAACCTCTCGACCGCGATCACCGGCCGGCGCGCCACCGAATGCGAGCTTGAATTGCTGATGCTGCTGGATGGCTCACCCCCACCCCAACCCTCCCCCATTAATGGGGGAGGGGGTGTGTCGGAGGCCTTGCCCGATCTGCCATCCAGCCGCGACCTGTTGGCGCTGGCGCGCGAGACGCTGCTCGACGAGCTGTTGCCGCTCCTGCCGCCGGAGCGCGAGCGCGACGCGCATTTGATCGCCACGGTCATGGCGATCGCCGCGCGCGAGCAGGCGGAGGAGGGCTGGCAGGCTGAGATCGGCGCGGCGCTCGATGAGCTTTACGGCGATGCCGGATCGCCCTCCTGCCTCGCCGCCGATCTGCGCAACGGAGCCTTCGAAACTTCCCCGTCGCAAGAAACGGCGGCGCGCGCGATATTATGGCGGCTGACAATCGCAAAGTTGCGCGAAGGAAACCCGCAATTCCTCGCCGCGAACGGGATCAAGGCGGGCAGGCAAGGCACGTGACAGAGGCAGGACAAGCAAGCGTCCGGGACGCGATTGACGCTTTCGGCCGCGGCGAGATCGTCGTCGTCACCGACGACAATGACCGCGAGAACGAGGGCGATCTCATCGTCGCCGCATCGCATGTGACGCCGGAGAAGATGGCGTTCATCATCCGCAACACCTGCGGCATCGTTTGCGCGCCGCTGACCAGCGAGGTCGCAAAGCGCCTGGCGTTGCAGCCGATGGTCGCCGAGAATGACGCGATCCATGGCACCGCCTTTACCGTTTCGGTTGATTACCGGCACGGCACGACGACCGGGATCTCGGCCGAAGAGCGCACCCTCACGGTGCGCGCGCTTGCCAACAACAATACCGGCCGCGCCGATTTTGTGCGGCCGGGTCACATCTTTCCGCTGATCGCCAAGGATGGCGGGGTCTTGATCCGCTCGGGCCATACCGAGGCCGCGGTCGATCTGTGCAAGCTCGCCGGGATCGAGCCGGTCGCGGCGATCTGCGAGCTGGTCAACGATGACGGCACGGTCATGCGCGGCAAGGAGGTCAACGCCTTCGCCAAGCATCACGGGCTGAAGCGCATCGCGGTCGCTGACCTCATCGCCTACCGCCAGGCGCGCGAGAAGCTTGTGACCCGGGTCAACGAATTCAAGGTCAATTCGGAACTCGGCGAATACACCGGCTACATCTACGTGACGCCGTTCGACGAGGTGCATCACTACGCTTTTGTCTACGGCAATCTCGGCGACGGGCGGAAAGTGCCGACTCGGCTGCACCGCGCCAATGTCGTCGAGGACGTGTTTGGCGGCGCTAAGCCGATCCATGCCTCTATCGCCCGTTTCAAAGCCGAGGGGCGCGGGGTCCTCGTCTATTTGCGCGGCGGCGTATCGGGAGTGCCGACACGCGGCGTCACCAGCGAGACGGCGTCCGAGATCGAGCGCAACAAGCAATGGCGCGAGATTGGCATTGGCGCGCAAATCCTGCGCGATCTGGGGATCAGCTCGATCCGCCTCCTCGCGACGCGGGCGCGCACCTATGTCGGGCTGGCCGGATTCGGCATCGAGATCGCCGGCACCGAACCCCTCGAGTGAGTTTGCGCGCGTGAACCCGGCCGCGCGTTTCCTCGGCCGCATCCATTACGGCTGGGTCATTGTCTGGCTGACCTTTGTCGTGATCCTGGTGATTGCCGGGGTGCGCGCCGCGCCGGGCGTGCTGATCGTCCCGCTCGAGGCGGAATTCCATTGGTCGCGGGCGACGATCTCGCTCGCTGTCGGGATCAACCTTCTGCTCTACGGCGCGATCGGGCCGTTCGCGGCGGCGATCATGGATCGCTTTGGCGTGCGCCGGGTCATGTGCGTGGCGGTGGCGGCGGTCGCGCTGGCCGTCGCAGTGTCGCCGGCGATGGGCAATGTCTGGCACTTGATCGCCCTGTGGGGCGTCATCAACGGGCTCTGCTGCGGCGCGATCGGGCCCTATCTCGCTGCCTATATCGCGTCGCGTTGGTTTGTCGCGCGGCAGGGACTGGTGGTCGGCATCCTGACCGCCGCCACCGCGGCGGGGCAGCTCGTCTTCCTGCCGCTTCTTGCGGGCATCGTGACGCAGGCCGGGTGGCGGACGATGTCGCTCGTGCTCGCGGTTGCGGTGTTGGCGCTCTTGCCGCTGATCGCGCTGGCGATGCGCAATCGGCCGGAGGATATGGGGCTTGGCTCCTATGGCGACCCGCGCGGGCCGCAGCCGGTCGCGCCGCCGCAGGGCAACCCCGTCGCGGCGGCGTTTCGCGCGCTTGGCGAGGGCGCCCGGCTGCGCGATTTCTGGCTGATCTCGGGTGGCTATTTTATCTGCGGCGCGTCGACCAACGGGCTGATCGGCACGCATCTGATCCCGGCTTGCGTCGATCACGGGCTGACCGAGGTGGCGGGCGCGGGGCTGCTCGCCGCGGCCGGTGTCTTCAGCTTTGTCGGCGGCACGCTGTCGGGCTGGCTCAGCGACCGCTGGGACAACCGCTATCTGTTGTTCTGGTATTACGGCCTGCGCGGGCTGTCGCTGATCTATCTGCCGTTTGCGTTCGGCATGTCGTTTTACGGGCTGACCTTGTTCAGCATCTTCTACGGGCTCGACTGGATCGCCAGTGTGCCGCCGACGGTTCGGCTATTGAGCCGCACGGTCGGCGCCGAGCGCACCGGCATCATGGTCGCGTGGATCAGCGTCATTCATCAGGTCGGCGGCGCCGGTGCCGCCTATCTCGGCGGGCTCTTACGGATCGAATACGGCAGCTACCTGCAAGCCTTTATGGTGTCGGGCCTGCTCTGCATCGTCGCCGCGTTCATGGTGCTGTTTATCGGCGCCGGTCGCCGCCGAGAGGAGCCAGAAGGCATTGCCGCTCCGGCCCAGTAACGGCGCTTACCGCTCAGCGCAGAAATAGCTGAGCGCCAACGCCAACCCCAGCAAGATCAACGCCTGCGCCGCGATATCCGGCGCCGAGAAGCTGTAGAGGACGCAGAACACGCCGAAGCCGCCCAGTAACGCACAGATCAATGACAAGGCACGCTGAACAAAGAATGCCTGCAACATTCGACAGTCCCCATGGCCTCGGCGTGTCCGGGGCAATGGATCACCCAATGCAAGGCATTTCCATAAAATTCTAGGTTAATGCGACAAGCTTTCGCGCGAATGTCCCGCGCGCTGGGATAATCGTGCTGCCTAGCGCGTAGACCGCGATGAAATGCGAGCAGGGACCAGCGCGTAGAGCTCCGCGCTGCGCGGCGGCGGCGCCACCTGCGGCCGCAACGCCTCGATAGTCGCGGCGAGGCGCCGGGCCGTCCGGCGACACAGCGCGGCGATGGTGGCGGCGAGGCGTTGCCGCGCGCTCGCCCTCACATGCGCCATGACCACGATGTCGCAAGTACCGATCTCGACGCGGTAGCGCGGGATGAGGCGAAACGACACGAACTCGCGGCCGCGGATTACCCGGTGGCGGAATTCATCGAGCTGCCGCGTGTTCTGCGTCGCGGCCCAGCGCAGGATGTCCGCCGGATCGTTGACGCCAAGCCGCATCCACTTTGTTCGAGTCATCACACGCGCTCCGAAGCTCTACCGCCTCAGGGCAGAGAGTACGGCGTCAATGGTTAACTAGAGGTTCAGCTCCGGCTGCACGGTCGTGGTAAAAGATGGGAGCGCCGCGATACGGTCGAGATGCGCCGCCAGATGCGGCCGGCCGCGCCGCCAGTCCCAGATTTTGTGCCGCCGCGAGAAATTTTCGAGCGCTGCCGCCAGCACGATCTGGCTGGCATTGAGCGGGCCGGAAAAGCCGCCGCCGGCGATGTCCGCGTCGAGCGCATCGGCGGCGCGCTCGGCGCGCTCCTTTTCGAGCGCGATGACCCCCGGCGCCTTCTCACCGAAGCGCAGCTCGCGGTTCCACACCGTGACGGCGTCGAGAAGCGCATAGGCACGACCGAGCTCGGACAGCGTCTTCCACTCGTCCGAGCCGTCCATCGGTAAGAGCTTGCGGCCGCCGTGCAGGGTGTCGAGACAGGCGAGGACGAGGAGGCTCTCGTTGATGACCGTGCCATTGTCGAGTTGCAGCGCTGGCACCTTGCCGCCGGGATTGTAGGGCAGCAGCGCCGAACCCGGATTGCGCAGCGTGACCTCGACTTCCTCGACCTTGTCGCCGAGGCTCAGCTCGCGCACGACAACCCGGGCGATCCGCGCATAGGGCGAGCCCGACGCGTAAAATAGCTTCATTGCACGGCCTTTCGCTTTGCGGCACCGTCGCGGCAGACCTCTAGCACCCGTGGCTCGATGCCAGCAACGCTTCCGCTTCGCGCGGCCCTTGCTATCGTTCTTGGCGGCCTAGCGCTGCCGGCCGCGGCGGCGAGCTTCGACTGCGCGAACCCGGTGAACCCGGTCGAGAAGGCGGTATGTACCGACCCGGCCCTTTCGGCGGCGGACGCTCAACTCACGCAGCGTCTTGCCGACGTGATGTCGCGCTCGCTCGATCCGGGCCAGCTGGATGACGAGCAGCGGCAGTGGCTGGGGCGGCTGGGACAAGGCGAAGCGGATTCAGCCACGATCGCGGCGGCCTATCAAAGCCGGCTCGGTCAACTCGACCGGCAAATGGCCTGGCTCGACAAGATCGAGCCCGCTCGCACGACGACCGAGGACGCAGCCCGTTCAACTTGCCCGGCGCTGTTCAACGATCCCGCCGGCTCTGTCGGCGCGTGCACGGTTTCCGAGTTCGGAACGGCTGGTTCAGTCGGAGGACATGAGTTTTTCTATGGGCTCTATGGCTACAACGACGCGATAGGGGTCAGGGTCGTGCTCTACGAGCGGCTGCCCGGCGGTGAGCTGCACGCTCTCTTTGCGCCGCAGGAGGCTGGCGGTTTTTTCAGCCGGCCGGCGATTTTCGTCAGCGCCGGGCACACGCTGCTGCATCTGCCGGGCTATGAGTCCGGCACCGGCAACTTCAATCTCGAGCGCATGTTCATCTGGAGGGCCGCGGCCTGGACCTTTATCGACGCCGCCGGGTGGGGCCGGGATCTGACCCGGCGCCTGCCCAAGGGCTACGATGTCTGGAAAGGGGTGTTCCCGGACTACCGCAAGATGACCGGCACGACCCCGCTCTGGCGCCAGAGCGATGGATTTTGCTGCCCGACCGGCGGCCGCGCCGATTTCACGCTCGGATGGCAGGGCGACCGGCTGACAGTCAAATCGGTCCAAATCAAGCTTGGCGCCAAGTATGCTCAGTGAGGGACGACAGTCATGTGGGACATCCTGATCCGCGGCGGCGTGGTCGTCGACAACGCGACCCATACCGGCGCGACGCCCGGCGTCGTGCTGCGCCCGCGCGCCGGACGGCAGCGTGGGCTAGCTATGCCGCCCCGTGTCGGCAAACCCGCTGGACAGGCGAAAGCTGCTTCCTCTATTAAAACGCCTCGCCGAGCGCCCAGGTAGCTCAGCTGGTAGAGCAACGGACTGAAAATCCGTGTGTCGGTGGTTCGACTCCGCCCCTGGGCACCACTCCCTTCAATGGGTTGTGAGGCAGCACGACGAAGGGTAGACGCCCGTCTCTCATCGCCGTTTCCCTTTTGGACGCAATTTGGCTATAGCGACGCGTGATCTCGGCGACACGGTGATCAAGGAGCCTCCTCACCGGGTAGCGCGATCGCCGCGACTGTTCGGCTGTAAACAAGTCACTGAATTGTCATAGGTTCCCGGTAACGTTTCCATCATCGAAGACGCCGACGCTCGTCATATTTGCGACGGCCCGATGAGGCGGGGATGAGAGCGGAAATCGACAAGGTCGGGGTAGAGAAGGCGTACGCCCGCTGGGCTCCGGTTTACGACCTTGTGTTTGGTGGCGCTCTGTTCAACCGCGGACGACGCGCGGCCATCAACGCGGCCAACAGGGTTGGCGGGACGATTCTCGAGGTCGGCATCGGCACGGGCATTTCGCTTTCCGACTATTCGGCGGACAACCGCGTCGTTGGCGTCGATCTTTCAGAGCAGATGCTGAAGAAGGCGAAGGCTCGCGTTTCGCAGCTTGCCCTCACGCATGTCGTCCAGCTCGAGGTGATGGACGCGGAACATCTATCGTTCCCGGACGATTCGTTTGACGTCGTGGTTGCGACCTATGTTGTATCGACCTGTCCGAACCCGGAGGGGGCGCTCGACGAATTCGCCCGCGTGGTCAAGCTTGGTGGCGAGATCGTGCTCGCCAACCGGGTCGGAGCCGAGGCCGGCTTGCGGCGTAGAGTAGAGGAAGTGCTGCGGCCGATTGTCTGCTGGCTCGGCTGGCGGCTCGATTTTCCATGGAACCGATTCGCCGATTGGGTCGCGCGGCGAAAGGATATCCACCTTATCGAACGGCGCCCGATGCCGCCGTTCGACCATTTCTCTCTGCTCCGATTCGGCAAGTCGCCGCCGCAGCCGCAAATCTGAAACTTGGGACTGGTTCGCTCGTCGCGCCCGTCGTCCAAGCCCGATACACATCGCAAAACACGGAGATGCTCATTGTCTAGCTTTCGAGAGACGCTCAGAGAGCAGCGCTGGGATGATCACCGTTACTATCACCACAGCCTGGTCAATCAGTCCCTGCATTTGTTGAGTGCGACCAGCTTCATCTGCGCCTATCTGCTGGTTTTCTGGGCGCCATGGATGGCGGCGATCGTCGCCTGGATGATCTCGATGACCAGCCGACAGATCGGCCACTTCTTCTTCGAGCCGAAAGGGTACGACGCAGTCAACCAGGCCACGCACGAATACAAGGAAGAGATTAAGGTTGGGTACAACCTGCGGCGCAAGGTCGTGCTGATGTCGATCTGGGCCGCCTCGCCGCTCGTGCTCTATCTGGATCCGCGGCTGCTAGGGCTGGCGAACCCGTATAGCGGTGCCATCGATTTCATGCGCCACACCGGGATGCTTTGGCTGTTCCTCGGCATTGGTGGGCTCATTTTCCGCTCGGTGCAGCTGTTTCTCACTCAGAGCATGCAAACCGGACTGGTCTGGGCGACGAAAATCGTCACCGACCCGTTTCACGACATCAAACTCTACTACATGTCGCCGATCCACCTGCTGCGTCGCGATGCGGACGAACCGGTGACGGCCGAGCATTTCGGCTGAGAGACCGCTCGGCTGGGTTGACGTTTCGCAGCTAATGCGAAATTCGGCGAGGCGACAGCGCATGCGCGACGGTCTCGCGCAGGAGGCGTCGCCGGATCTGCTTGTTGGTGGTGGCCGCGTCGTTCCACCACCATCCGGCGCGCTGCATCGCTTCGGCCGCCGCGATAAAACGGTCGGCGACCGCCGCGAAATCGGCCTCGGTGTAATTCAGGCTGAAGATCAACCGTCCCGTGCCAACCCAGCTGAGCGCCAGTCCAGCTTCGCGAAGGTAATACTGGAACATCCAGTTATAGGCAGATGGGCATGTGTAATAGACCAGCCAGATCGACGACAGATTCGCGACCTGCACTGGCAGGTCGGCAGCCTGCAAGCGCCCATTGAGGAAAGCCGCCCGCCGGTTCCAAGTCGCGTCGAGATCGTCGTAGAGCGCAATGACCTTCGGCTCGTCGAGCGCGTGCAGAAACTCGTTCATCGCCGCCATGACGTAGGGGTGCGAATTGAACGTGCCCCGTGCGAAGCAGATATCGGCGGGCCGATCCTCGCGAAAGCGCTTCATGAACTCGCGGCGCCCACAGACGGCGCCGACAGGAAGCCCACCACCCAGTGTCTTGCCGTAGGTCACCATGTCGGGCTTGACCCCAAAATACTCCTGCGCGCCGCCGGGGGTGAGGCGAAAGCCAACAAAAACCTCATCGAAGATCAAGACGATCCCGCGCTCATCGCAGACTTGGCGCAGTTGCCTCAGCCACTCGGCGTAAGCTGCGCGGTCGAAATTGGCGCTGCGGCCGCTGTCGACGAGGGTCGTATCGCCCGGGGCGTTCCGGTTCGGGTGCAGCGCCTGCAACGGGTTGACCAGGACGCAAGCAATGTCCTTTCGGGTGCGAAGAACGCGCAGCGAATCCGCGGAGATATCCTTCAGCGTATAGGTCTCGCGCGCCCGTACCGGGTTGCCGACACCGGGCTGCACGTCGCCCCACCAGCCGTGATAGGCACCGCAAAACCGTACCAGATGGGAGCGCCTTGTGTGGAAGCGCGCCAGCCGGACGGCTTGCATCACCGCTTCCGTGCCGGACATGTGGAACGAAACCTCATCCATCCCCGAGAGTTGCGTCAGCCGCTTGACGTTGTCAGCGACGACCGGGTGGTAGTAGCCGAGGATCGGTCCAAGCGCGCGCACGCGCTCATTCGCCCGGTCGATGCATTGTTTGTAGAAGTCGTAGCCAAACAAGTTGACCCCGTAGGACCCGGTCAAATCGTAAAAGACATTGCCGTCGAGGTCGGTTGCGCGGACGTCCGCAGTCGCTTCGGAAAACGCGCCGACCGGCAGGTGACGACGCACGTATTGGCTGAATTGGAACGGCACGCGGTACGTTTCGATGAACTGCAAATCCGAAATGAGGCTGGTGACCTCGGCCGTCAGTTCGAGCGTGCGCGGATATCTCGCCCTGTAAAGCGCGGCGAGGCGCTCAAAATCGACACGCCGCCGCGCCACGACCTCATCGGGCGCATTGTCGGCAGCGAAAAAGCGGCCGTCGTCGTATTGGTAGAATGGCACCAGGGCCGCCACCCGGCGCGCGATCCGCGCATGCCCGGCGAGCGAAGGGTGCTTGGCCCGCGAAAGCTGCAAGCGCGATCTCAGTCTGACCGCCGGGATGCTCAAGGCGGCAGCGCCCGCCGCGAGATACGAAAAGAAAATCGGCTCCATTACCCCGCTGATTACGCGCCGATTTTGATAAATACATGACAGTGGCGTGGCGCCCGAATGGGCTAGAGAGCCTGAGAGAAAGCCTGAACTTTCTGCTTTCGAACCGCATTCCGCGGCGGTTCGCCACGCGTTTGATGGGCTGGTTCAGCCATATCGAAAGCCCGTTTTTGGCGCGCATATCCATCGCCATTTGGCGGCGGTTCTCTGATCTCGATCTGGCCGATGCGCGAATCGATCGCTTTTCCAGCCTGCACGCCTGCTTTACGCGCGAACTGAAACCGGGCGCGAGGCCCATTGATGACGACCCTCGCGTCATGACCAGCCCCTGCGACGGAATCGTCATCGCCTGCGGCCCCATCGAGGAGGGCCGGCTCATGCAGGTGAAGGGCTCGTCCTACAGGCTCGGCGATCTGGTTATGAATCCGGAGCTGGTCGGGCGCTATCGGGGCGGGCAATACGTAACCCTGCGGCTGACTCCGAGCATGTATCACCGCTTCCACGCGCCCTACGATTGCACCGTCGAGCATGTGAGCTACATCCCGGGCGATACGTGGAACGTCAATCCGCCCGCGCTGAAGCGTATTCCCGGCCTTTATTGCCGGAACGAGCGAGCGGTCATCCGCTTGGTTCTTGAAGGATCGAAGGAAATCGTCACGTTGGTCGCGGTGGCCGCGATCCTCGTCGCCGGCATACGGCTTCGTTTCCTCGACCTTTTGATGAACAGCTTCAACCGCGGAGCAATCGAGCTTCCCTGTCACGCCTCGCTCGGCAAGGGCGAGGAGATGGGCTGGTTCGAGCACGGATCGACCATCATCATGCTCGCACCGCGCGGGGCGAGCCTTGCCGCCGGTATATGTGAAGGCGTAAAAATTCGCCTGGGACGACCTTTGATGCAGCTACAGCCCATTAGCCGGGGCGAATGACGGGCCCCATTTCCCGACGTTGAACACACGTCCGACAGACGATTGCGACAGAATACGCGGCGTCTCCAAGAGATCGGTAGCTTATTGGTCGCTGGCGAAGATGTTGCCTTTTCGCAAGGCACACGTCGCCTCGCTGATGGGGTAGGCTGTAAGCACCGCCGTTTGGCCGGTGAGCAATTGCCTCACGACGCGGCCGGTCTGCGGATCGGGACGGACCTCGTAGGATACGCTGCAGCTTGATCTTGCAAGATCGATGGCGATCGTTTCGACGAGGAATCCTTCGATCTGTTTTTCTATCCTGATCAAACGCCCCGGTTCTATCGTCCAGCCTTGCATACGACCGCCGGGGAGGGTCTTTGCCCCGTTGGGTGCTGTCTCGTTCGAGAGGTGCGAAGAGGCCTGGCC
>Ga0210398_10004940_pt1 | contig 12433 bp, 14 predicted proteins | sample IncBWC4OmetaG_FD_161047 | JGI IMG/M metagenome (GOLD analysis project Ga0210398, IMG submission 161047) | Forest soil microbial communities from Barre Woods Harvard Forest LTER site, Petersham, Massachusetts, United States - Inc-BW-C-4-O | ecosystem: Environmental > Terrestrial > Soil >... | reverse complement strand
GGCGGAAACAAGCCCGCATAGTCGATCATTCCGGCCATCAGTGCGCGAATAGCACTCATTCTTGCGATCCCTGTTCACGATCCATGGAAATGCTTCTTCAGGCCCTGCCAGCATTCGTAGTACTCATGCTGGAGAATCTTCGTTTCCAGCGCAAACTTCGTAGGCCGCACCACCAGCTGCGTTTCAAACATGAAGGCCAGCGTGTTGCCCAGATACTGCGGTTTCAACTCCGCCGCGCTGGCCCGCTCCCAGGTTTCCGCATCGGGCCCATGACCGGCCATGCAGTTGTGCAGGCTCGCACCGCCGGGAACAAACCCTTCGGCTTTCGCATCGTACTGGCCGAAAATAAGCCCCATAAATTCATTCATCATGTTGCGGTGAAACCACGGCGGACGAAAGGTGTGCTCGGCTACCATCCACCGCGGTGGAAAGATGGCAAAGTCTACATTGGCCGTTCCCGGACTTACAGTCGGAGCTGTCAAAACTGTATAAATCGAAGGGTCCGGATGATCGAAGCTGACCGTGTTGATGCAGTTGAAGGTCTTCAGGTCGTATTTGTAGGGCGCATAGTTTCCGTGCCACGCAACGACATCAAGCGGTGAGTGATCGACCTCTGCCACCCAGAACCGGCCGAGAAACTTGCTGACAATCTGGAAAGTGCCCTCGCGATCTTCGAAAGCGGCCACCGGCGTAAGAAAGTCACGCGAATTGGCCAGGCCGTTCGCTCCAATCGGGCCAAGGTCGGGCAGGCGGAACGTCAATCCATAGTTTTCGCAGATGTACCCGCGTGCCGCTTGGCTCTCGAGGACCACGCGAAACTTTACGCCTCGCGGAACGACGCAGATCTCGCCCGGCGCGACTCCGATAATTCCCAGCTCGGTGTGAAACCTCAGAGCGCCTTCCTGCGGAACGATCAGCATCTCGCCGTCAGCGTTGTAAAAGAAGCGGTCTTCCATCGACGCATTGGCCCCATACACATGAATGGCCAGGCCAGTCTGGAAGGCCGGATCTCCATTGCCCCCCATGGTGACGATGCCGTCGACAAAGTCCGTCTTCTCCGTCGGCATCGGAACCGGGTTCCAGCGCAACTGATTTGGAGGAGTGGGAACTTCGGTGAACGGTCCGCTGCGAATCAGCTTTCCTGTTCCGTCGCTCGCTTCAAAAGGCTTGTGCGTGACCGAAGGGCGAATCCGGTAGGTCCATGTACGGCGGTTTGTTGCTCGCGGCGCCGTAAAGGGCGTTCCGCTGAACTGCTCTGTATAGAGCCCGAGAGGCGCCTCTTGCGGCGCATTTTGGCCGTGCGGTAATGCGCCCGCAACGGCTTCTGTGGCAAATTCATTGGCAAATCCAGACTGGTAACGCAGCTCCACCCTTCACTCCTTCGCCGTCCTGCGCAGGCAGGACCCTCTAACTTATCTGTGAAGATCGGCCTTTGGCAAACGGGTCACGACGATTTCGAGACTCTAAACAGAGAGGGCAGAACTTCGCCCGCTTTCCCGAGAACAACGTCGGTGAACATTCCCGCATTTGATGGCCGCTCGGGGCCCACGTACACCGTCCGTGCTCCGCTCCTTCGCGCCTGCTGTACGAAACTCGCGGCAGGATGCACGGTGCCCGACGAGCCGACGACCATCAGCATGGTGCACTGGTCAAGTTCTTCGAAGATGCGGTCCATCTCCAGCGGAATCTCCCCGAACCAGACGATGTGCGGCCGGATCCGCGCTCCGCAGGCGCAGCGCGGGATATCCGCCTCGATTTCGTAAATGCCTTCATCACGGAAGTCGGCGCGGCCGCAATCGTCCTCGCAGCGCGACCGAAAGAGCTCGCCATGCATGTGAATCAGGCGCGTCGATCCGGCGCGTTCGTGCAGCGGATCGACATTTTGCGTGCACAGAAAGAATCTCTCTCCAAGTTCGCGCTCCAGGTCAGCCAGTGCGATGTGCGCCGGATTAGGCTGGCACTGCAGCGCATCGCGTCGCCGCATCGCGTAGAAGCACCACACGCGCCCGGCATCTTCTTCCCATGCCTCGGGCGTGGCTACCTCTTCAATGCGGTAGCCGTTCCACAATCCGCCGTTGTCGCGAAAGGTCGGCAGGCCGCTCTCCGCGCTTACGCCGGCACCGGTCAGAACAAAGACGCGGTCGGTTGAGCAGATCTCAATCTTCGGGTACATGTCCTATCTATATCGAAATAACATCATGAAGCCAAAGTCCATGTGGCTCTGCTGATGGCAGTGAAAAAGCGTCGGTCCAGGATTCGAAGCCGTGAAATCGACTTCAGCCGTGGTGTTTCCCTTCACCATTACAACGTCTTTGCGCAGGCCCGACATGGGCTTGCCTTCCAGGCTGGTCACTTCGAATGTGTGCCGGTGGAGATGAATGGGATGATCGTCGGTGCTCTTGTTCTGCATCACAAGCCGGTAGCGCTTTCCTTCGTCGAGCGTGATCGAGTCCGTCTTCGGGAAAGACTTCCCATTGATCATCCAATAATCAAAGTCTCCGTGCCCGCGAAACTTCGAGGTGAAAACCAGAGGGATGCCCACATCGGGTTCACTCGTCGTCGCCTCTTGTTTTGCGAATTGCCGGTACTCCCAGATCGTCTCTGGAGGATCGATCCACTTTGGCTCGCCTTGCTGGTCCGCATATTCCACGACAACACCCATGCCCGCCCTGCGGATCTCCGCACGCGTTTCGCCCAGCACCCACACGCCCGGCTGGTTCATCTCGACGAGCACGTCGATGCGCTCCGCCGGAGCCAGCCGTACAGCCTTCACGCGACGCTGCACCGGAACAGGGTTTCCATCCATCGCTACAACCGTCATATCGTGGCCGGCGAGCGCAAGCCAGTGTGTCATCGTGGCGCTCGCGTTCAGCACGCGAAACAGCGTCCGCTGCCCTTCACGCACGCGAATCGGGTCACCATGTCCCAGCATCCGATCGCCAATCGTCGCGTATTCGTACACCGCATCCATCGAGGCGTCGGCCGACCCACCCATGTGCGCGTTCCAGTCATGCAGCGTGAGAAAAATCTCCTGATCGAATGCCCCCGGCTCATTCTGCGGCTCGATGTAGAAGCATCCGAACTGCCCCGTATAGGTTCCGCGCTTGAAGTCATGCCCCGCATAGGTATGTGTGTGATACCAGCGCAGGCCCGCCGGTCTCGGCGTAAAGCTATACCGCAACTGCGCGCCCGGCGCGATCATCGGCGACCCTTCCTCCATCGCTCCATCCTGGAGAGACGGAATCCACAGTCCGTGCCAGTGCACAATCTCCGGAATGTCGTTCTTGTTTGTGACGTCAATCGTGACCGGCTTGCCCTCAGGCCAGCGAATCAGCGGCCCCGGCACCTGACCGTTGTAGGCCACGGTATGAATCAACTTACCGGGAGCGATTTCAAGCCTAAGAGGCGCAATCTCCAGCCGGAAATCCGCATCTGGCTTCGCCTGGGCCAACACTCTTGCGGCCGAACTCATAGACAGGCCAGCGATCCCCGCCCGCGCGAGAAACTCACGTCTGCTGACGCGCGAGTTCACCGTCATTGTGTGCTCTCTGAGCTGCCCGCGCGATGATGCGTCCAGTCAAATCTTCGCCCCACAATTCCCTTCACGATCAGGTGATCGGTAGCAGCGGTTACTCCCACACCCACGCCGAAGTTGATCTCCCAGTTGGGAGAAACATTAAGATCGATCGCCGGAAAGAACTGCTGTTGCTGGTTGTGAAAGGTGTAGAGATCACGCAGACTTCCATAGTCGGCATAGTATTCAAGCCCGCCGGAGATGTATTTGTTGAAGTCGTAGCTGAACTTCGCGCTGGGAGCAAAGGCCACGCCCTCTGACACGCTTTGCCCGTGAAACGACCGCTCGAACGCCGGGTTCACCGTAAAGTACCATCGCCCGATCTGCTTATCGACGATGGGCCGAATCTCCCAAGTCCATGTGTCGGTCGAAAAGTCGCGCCGCTGATAGCCGATCTCCGTCGATAAGCTTACGCCTACAGGCCAGTGCCAGCTATCCGGCGCCCGCACCCGCGGCCGAATGTGATCACCCACCCACTGCCATCCCTGCCCGCTACGCGCGCTGGTGAAGACGTAGAAGCCCACCTCCGACCAATTGTTAATGCCCTGGGTGATCTCAAGCGTCTCATGCTCAGCATGGTTCGTGGGGTAAAGCTCATCGGCTGCATAGACCGATCCGGGTAATGGCTTGGTGCCGTCGACAGTGAAGTTGCTGTGTAGCTCAAGCATCGTGGTCTTTGGTGCGACCGTGTCTGAACCGTAAACCTGAATCTCGTAATTGTTCTGGGCGGCCGCCGGCTTGACGGCAGAGACGAACAACAGCAGCGCGACTGGCCACAACAGGCCAATCTTCCTTCCTCTAATCCGGCGCAAAACGAACAACACCTCCACGGCGCAAGAGCTACATAGATATAAAGATGAAGGGACCCGGAGTTAAGACGAAAATAACAAGCCCAGATGACGACAATTTCATCTTTCTCAAGGCGCTGCGGCTGTTGAACTATGCTGAAACTATGCTAATCGCTGACGACCGGCAGCTCGTGCAGATTGTCGATGCGGCAACGGCCGACGCCGCGCGCCGATCGGGCGACTGGCTCAAGTGCCGTCCCGGATGTACGCAGTGCTGTATCGGAGTTTTCTCGATCACGCAGCTCGATGCTGTTCGCCTGCGGACGGGACTTGCTGAACTCGAGCACGGCGATGCGGCGCGGGCGGCTGCTGTCCGCGAACGTGCGCGGCAATCAATCAACCGCCTCTTTATCGATTTTCCGGGCAACGCCGAAACGGGCCAGCTCGATGAGGATCATCCTGCATTCGCCGACTTTGCGAACGACGAACCCTGTCCTGTGCTCGACCCGGCAACTGGAACCTGCGATCTCTACGCCGCGCGGCCCATGACCTGCCGCATTTTCGGTCCGCCCATCCGTTCCCAGGACGGGATCGGCGTGTGCGAGCTTTGCTTCGACGGCGCTAGCGAAACAGAGATTCTCGCAGCCGAGTTATGCACAAATTGGACGGATATCGAGGACTCGCTCAATACCCAGGGTGAAAAGCAGACGGGACGGAGCGGCGGCACAATCGTCGCCTTCGCTTTGCTCACCGAGCCGCCTGCGGACCTGTCCATCCATCCCGGGAAGTAGCCGTTAACATCGCGCCCTCGTCTTTCGGTCACAACATTTAGCGCAGCAGGTGGAGCGATAATCACTTAAGAACAGGAAATTCAGGGCATTGTGCCGGGTAAGAACGAAAACTCCGTCGGATTGGATTTCATGGCAAACAAAAGTTTTCTTGCCGAAAAATCCCTGCAAAATGCTGTAACCTTATCGCGCTGCCGCACTCACATGCGGTAGACGGGTCTCCCGCCGGCACAGTGCCAGGTCTGGACCCGACATGGAGGAATGACAATGAAGCATTCGATGAAGACCCTGATGGTTGCTGCGGCAGTTTCTGGTTTGCTGAGCGGAGCTGCAACACTGCAGGCTGCGACTCCTCGAACCACGAACCCCGTGCTCAAGGCGGGCAAAGCGTCGTTCAGCAGCGCCTCGCTCAATCAGGACACCAGCAAGCACTCCTGTAAGGGTAAGAATGACTGCAAGGGCCAAGGTGGCTGCAAGAGCAGCGACAATGGCTGCAAAGGCAAGAACAGCTGCAAGGGCAAGGGCGGCTGCGCAACCGATGGCTCCAAGCATCCTTCCTAGTCTTTCAAGCACGTTTCGCTTCGCTTCGGGGCCAGCACACATCATGCTGGCCCTGTAACTTCAGTTCTTGGAGTTTTTCCTCGTGCCTGCAAATCGCTTCAATGGTTTTACCGAGTATGGAGTCGGCATTGGGTTGCGGATTCCGCATTATCGCCACATCCTGACCAAAAAGCCGATCGTCGACTGGTTTGAGATCATCTCGGAAAACTACATGATCGATGGCGGCCGTCCGCTTGAAGTTCTGGACAAAATCCTCGATCAATACAAGGTAGTGCAGCACGGGGTCTCGATGTATTTCGGATCGGCGAGCGACCCCGATCCCGAACATCTGCGGCGATTGAAGCAGCTTGTGAAGCGCACGAACACACCATGGCTGAGCGATCATCTCTGCTGGGGATCGGTCGACGGGCGCTACACACACGACCTTCTTCCCATGCCCTACACATGGGAGGCCGTGAAGGTCACAGCCGACCGTATTTGCCAAGTGCAGGATTTTCTCGAGATTCCCGTTGTCGTTGAGAACGTCTCCAGCTATGCCGAATATCACGTCTCGGAAATGACCGAGTGGGAATTTCTCAACGAGGTTGTAGAACGCGCCGAATGCGGCATCCTGCTCGACGTGAATAATATCTACGTCTCGTCGCAGAATCACGGCTTCGATCCGTTTACGTACGTGAACGCTGTTCCGGCCGAGCGCATTGCGCAGATTCACATTGCCGGCCACTCAAAATTTGAGAAGTACATTCTCGACACGCATGATCATCCTGTTCTGGAACCGGTATGGCAGCTCTACGCGCGAACCATCGAGCGGGCCGGCCCGACTGCGACTCTTCTTGAGTGGGACGACAATATCCCGACGTTTGAGGAAGTTCACGCAGAGGCATTGAAGGCCAATCGCGTCCTCGCCGCGGCAGCAGCGAAGCAGCCCGTCGCCGACCTCACACTCCAGGAGACCGCGCGATGAGCGAACTTCTCGAACTCCAGCGCCGCGTAGCCGCCGCCATCATGCACCCCCTCACAAGGAGTGAGACGATGCCGCACCGTCGTCGCGATGGGATCTCGAATGAAAGCGAGGCCGCGGCATTCATCAAGCGGAACGACCGGCTAACGAGCTTTGAGCGATTGGAAATCTACAACCGCCAATACTGGTTCCGGCTTTACACGTCATTCGAAGAGGACTTTCCCGGACTTGAAGCGATCATCGGCCGCGCAAAGTTCGAAAAGCTGATGCGCGATTATCTGACGAATCGTCCATCGCAATCCTTCTCGCTGCGCAACCTTGGCTCCCAACTCGAAGGCTGGCTTCTGGAACATCCCGAGTATCTCGAACCGCGGCGCCAACTCGCCCTGGATATGGTCCGCCTGGAGTGGGCTCACATCGAAGTCTTCGATGCCGGCGAACAACCCCTGCTCGACGCTGATGACCTCGCTTCCATCGACGAGAATTCAGTGCTGCGCATGCAGCCCTATCTGCGGCTGCTTGAACTGCACTATCCGGTCGAGGACCTGCTCATTGAGTTGCGCAGCGAGAGCGGCAGCAGCGACTCATCCAGCAATAACGCAAGCGTAGCGCGAAAGACCCGGCGTGTTCGACGCGTCGCTGCGCTGGAACCTGAGGAAATATTCCTCGCCGTCCACCGCCATCAGAACTCGGTTTACTACAAGTGCTTGGAACGCGAAGATTATCGCCTTCTCCAGTCGTTGCTCTCTGGCGTTGCGATTGGCCACGCCATCGACTTTGCCTTCGAAAAGAGCGCCATAGCTGAGGACGAGCGCGGCCGTTGGCTGCAGCAGGTCTTCGCATCGTGGTCATCGCTTGGCTGGTTCACACGATAAGAGAGGCATAGCCTAATGAGTACGTCTTCCACATCCCTAGCTGCGCCAAATATGCCGGGGCTCATCCGCCTGTATCACCACTTCTGCGCGACATCGCGAGTTCTACGCTCGCCGTTTCTGCTCTTTGTCCGGCTCTATTGGGGATGGCAGTTCATGCAGACGGGCTGGGGCAAGCTGCACAACCTCTCGCATGTGACGGAATTCTTTTCGAGCCTTCACATTCCTGCACCCGGTCTAATGGCCCCGGCAATTTCGTGTCTGGAATTTTTTGGGGGAATATTGCTGATTGTTGGGCTGGGAACGCGGCTAATAGGGTTTCTGCTCGCATGCAACATGCTAGTCGCCTATATTACGGGCGACTTGATGGCGTTAAAGTCGATCTTCAGTGACCCCGGCAAGTTCTACATCGCCGATCCATTCACTTTCCTCTTCGCGTCGCTGATCGCGTTCATCTTTGGAGCAGGCCTCTTCTCGGTCGATGCTCTTATCGACAGAGCTTGGCTTAGCCGCCGAGGTATCACGAGCGCATGACCAGACCCGCGCCTGTCGATCCGCGCGAGACAGCGTCCGAGCAGGAGCTCATCACGTCGATCCTTGCCGGCCAGCGCGAAAAATTCCACCTCCTCATACGTCCATACGAGCAGCAGCTTTATCGCACCGCGCTTGCGATTGTGAAAAACGAGGCCGAAGCCGAAGACGTTGTTCAGGACGCCGTCCTCAAGGCCTACCGCAAGCTCGCCAGTTTTCGCGGAGACGCCAAGTTCAGCACCTGGCTTATAGCCATCACACTGAACGAGGCCCGCGGACGTCTTCGCAAGGAAGGCCGAGTTGCCTTCGATTCAATTGACGAACAGCGCGAAGAAAATGGCGACTACACGCCCGCCGCACTTACCGACTGGCGAGAAGTGCCCCTCGCTGCCCTCGAGCGTCAGGAAATCCGCGCCCTCATCCAGGAGGCCATCGCCGCACTGCCCGAAACCTATCGCGAAATCATCACCCTGCGTGATGTTGAAGAGCTCAGCATCAACGAAACCGCTGCATTGCTCGGCATATCGGTCGCGCTGGTAAAGGTGCGCCTGCATCGTGCACGCATGCTGTTGCAGAAGAGACTTGTCCCCCATCTACGGTTGCTCACTAAGCCCGCGCGCAAGCGGCTGGGTCTCGGGAGGCTGTCATGGCTTTGAACTGCCGCCACGTCTGGGACCACATCTCCGAGTACATTGACAACACGCTCGACCCCGAGGTGCGCGCCGAGGTTGAGCGCCATCTGGCGACGTGCGAAATCTGCTCCGCGATCCTTGACTCCACACGCAACATCATCGTGCTTATGGCCGACGATCGCGTGTTCGAACTGCCGCTCGACTTTAGTAAGCGTTTGCATGCACGGCTCGACGATGTATTGAGGTCGGAGGATCCCGAACCGCTGGGAATGAGCCCCTAATTCAGATAATGGTGGGGGTGATGGATCATCGAATGCGTCCACCATTCGAGACCGAGTAGCACAAGCGTAACGATGGCGAGCACAAATTGAAACCATTGTGAACGCTTTTCCTTAACGCTCAGCGACTGCAGCCTCCATTGCGATGCCGGACGCCTCCGCAGGCCCCATTGTCTCCACAACACGTAAAGGTTGATGAACGCTCCAACAAGCGCAAGAACCATCATCGGAATGCGGATCGCATCGCTGTGAAATCCTTTTGCGGGCGCATCGGTACCAGCGGCTGCTGCCAGCGCTCCCAGGCCAATCAGCACCCGGATTCCGCTGATGGTGAGCACCGCTGTACACAGGCTCTGCAGCAGCGCGAAGATAAAGCTAGACCAGCTCACCCATCGAGTTCTGCGCTCTACCGATTGCATCAGGCTGTTGCACCGTTCAGAATCGCAGGCGGATCCGAGTTCCTCGAGTCTGGGTTCATAGAAAAATCCTACCAGCCTTCACGAACGCCGCGGTTTGCCTGCAGGTGGGCGCCAGCGTGCACAATCCATATTTATACTGACAATAAACAGAACCCACTGAGCCCTGATTATTCTTGTCTTCGCCTTTGGCCGGAGCTACATTGAGCCATGGTAGTCGTGACTTTTGCTGCGTTCGTGTATCCCCGCATCTCTCAAGGAGGCGTCGATGCCTGTTGACGCTACCAACCTCTCCGGTGTTTCCCGCCGCTCTTTTCTCCGCTTTGCCGCCGCAGCCTCCGCCGTCACCGCCGTCCCCATCCTCACAGAAGCCCATCTGGCCCTCGCACAACGCCATAAATTTAATTACCAGGCGCCGCCACACGACGCGGTTCGAATCGACGCGAACGAGAATCCGCTGGGACCCTGCTCGGGCGCGTGCGCCTCGATCTCCAGCCTGATTCCCGAGGGAGGTCGCTATGACTACGAGCTAACCGAAGAGTTCGCCACCACTTTCTGCGCTGTTGAGGGCCTGAAGACGGAATACGTGCTCCCATATGCCGGGTCGAGCGAGCCGCTGCATTACACCGTGCTGGCCTTTACATCAAGAGAGAAGGCTTACGTAACCGCCGATCCCGGATACGAGGCGGGCATGCACGCCGCGGAACTCAACGGAGCGAAAGTGGTGAAGGTACCGCTTACCGCGACACACGCGCACGACGTGAAGGCCATGGCCACGGCAGATCCCAATGCCGGAGTGATCTACGTCTGCAATCCCAACAACCCAACGGGCACCATGACATCGCGAGCAGACATCGAATTCCTTCTGGCCAATAAACCGAAGGGCTCAATCCTGCTCATCGACGAAGCCTACATCCATCTCTCCGACGGAACTCCTTCTCTCGATCTGGTCAAGGCGGATAAGGATGTGATCGTCCTGCGAACCTTCTCGAAGATTTATGGCATGGCAGGCGTTCGCTGTGGAGTTGCAATAGGGCGCCCTGACCTGCTCGAAAAGATCCAATATTTCGGCATGAACTCTATGCCGATCATGGCGGTGGCTGCCGCTACGGCGAGTCTGCAGGATAAGGACATCGTGCCGCAACGGAAGAAGATCAATGCGGACATCCGCAACGAGACCTTCGCGTGGCTGGCCGCGAATAACTTCAGCTTCATTCCTTCTGAAACCAACTGCTTCATGCTGCAGACCAACCGCCCCGGGCGTGAAGTGATGGCGGCAATGGCCAAGCAGGGGGTGTACATTGGTCGCGTCTGGCCGATCATGCCAACTTATGTACGCATCACTGTCGGGACGCACAGCGACATGCAGAAGTTCCAGGTGGCATTCAAGCAGGTCATGAGCTCCTCAAGCACAGCTGGCCTCGAGTTGCCGGAACTTCCCGCGGGTCTTCGCAACACCCCATTCACTCACTTGTCCTGAAAGAATTGCAGGCACAGAAAAAGTCCCAGCCAAAATGGCAGGGACTTTTTCTTCTCGCGTATTTGTTCTTATTTATTTAGAACGTACCGCGATAACCTCGATTTCGACCAGCGCCCACGGGGCAGCAAGCGCCGCCACCTGCATCGCAGCCCGTGCCGGTTTGTTTGGCTGGTCGGCAGTCCCGAAATATTGTGTGTACGCCGCCTGCAATCCAGTAAAGTCGAGCTTTCCTTCCTTCGCTGGATCACCGGCCAGATAAACGTGCATCATCACGACGTCCCCAAGCGTAAGCCCCTGCTCTTTGAGAATGGCCTGGATCTTTAGAATTTCGCTCGTCGCCTGCGCTTTTGTGTCGCCATAAACGGCCGGAGTTCCCTTGGCCGGGTCGGCCGGAGTCACCGGTGAAGCGATTTGCCCGCTCACGTAAAGAGTGTCGCCCGCCCACACCGCTGTTGCCAGCGGAGACGCGGCGGATTGAATGTGCTTCACTGTCGTCTGAGCGTGCGCGGATCCCGCCACGCAGATCGCGGCCGCCGCGGCGGACGCACCGATAGCCTGCCTCCAACTCATCTCTATCCTCATTTTTCTGTGGGCCCTCGTTTCTATGCCTGCTGTCTCTTTGCCGCGCCGCTGAGCTTCGCCGTCTGCACCTGCTCGGCAATCATGGCGATTGCACGATGCGAGGCCAGCGCGGCGCCTTCCTGCCATCCGATGATATGACTGCAGTGGTCGCCGGAGAAGTAGATCCTGCCGTCGGGCTGAATGAATTCCTTGTACGGGCCGTCGTAATACTCCGTCGATCGCCCCGCTACATAGGTCGGCGCGCGGCCGACCCACGAGCCCAGGTTGTATGGGATCTCGCCCCAGTTCACATACATTGGGTTCTTCAGCTCCTTGCCGTGTCCGGGATGCAGCTTCTCGATCGCACCTCGAGAGGCGTCGATCTTAGCGGTTACGCTCGGCAACTTCCCGAAGTCAGTGCGATTCTCCACCCCATAACCGGATACAACCACTCCGTTCTCGGAAAACAGCTTCCAACTCGGATACCAGATAACGTTCACCGGCCCTTTCACCACGAACGAAAGGCCGCCATACAGGTTGTAGTCTTGCTCCCAGAAGCGGCGCGACTCCCAGGCGACTTTGTATGCTGAGTCGTATCCCACATCGGCTATTGCATTTTTGATGCGTGGCGAGAAATCGTTGGGAATTGTCTTCAGAATACTGATAGGCAAGGCGCAAATGCAGTAGTCCGCCTCGATCATTTTCACCGAGCCTGATTTTACGTCGGTATAAGTGACCTTGACGCCCTGGTCGGTCTTGCGAATCTCCTTGATGCAGGCACCGTACTGCACAGTGTCACCGAGCCTCTTCGCGAAGGCATAGGGAATACGATCCATGCCGCCAACCGGCTGGAACATCGTCGCCTGCATGTCCAGCATCTCTTCGAACATCATGCCCTGCCAGAAATTCGCATCAAGAAGCGAATGCATATCGAGAGGCTGGCGCAAGACTTCTGTCTCCGGCCCGGCGCCAGCGAACTTGGTCACCCCGC
>Ga0210398_10004939_pt1 | contig 12435 bp, 11 predicted proteins | sample IncBWC4OmetaG_FD_161047 | JGI IMG/M metagenome (GOLD analysis project Ga0210398, IMG submission 161047) | Forest soil microbial communities from Barre Woods Harvard Forest LTER site, Petersham, Massachusetts, United States - Inc-BW-C-4-O | ecosystem: Environmental > Terrestrial > Soil >... | reverse complement strand
CCTTCCAGCCTACATCGTGCTGCACGATTCTTCTCTCGAAGAGATTTGCCGGCGGCAGCCCAAATTTTTGGCGGAGCTTCTGGAAATTCCGGGAATCGGGGAGCGCAAGGCGGAGCTGTATGGGCAGGAGATTCTGAATGGGTTGGAAAAATTCCGCCAAGGAGAGCGGGCCAGCGGTTCTGAACGAGCGGCCAAACCTGGGGATGAGACTCTTGGTTTATTGAGCCAGGGGCGAACCCTCGAGGAGATTGCGCAGGCGCGCGGCAGGCAGGTTTCAACCATCGTGAGTGCGGTCGCGAATTTGCTGGAGACGGGGCGGGTGGACTTTCAGCCGGGATGGGTGAGCCCGGAAAAGCAGCCGGTGATTGAAGCGGCGTGCGCGAAGGTAGGGATGGATCGGCTCAAAGCGCTGAAAGAGGTCTTGCCGCCGGAAATCACTTATGACGAGATCAAGTTGATAGTGGGAAAGATGCGGCGGGAGGAGGGGTTGAGAAAAACGGCCGGCGCAGGGATCACCCCGCCAGGAGATTGCCCAGGTCCTTCGCTCCGCTCCGGATGACCGCGACCCCCCAAGAGTTCCTCAGGGACCGAGGGCTTGCGCGGCGGCTTGCTGGCCGGAGCGGACGCAGTCAGGGACGCCGATGCCGCGGTATCCGTTGCCCGCCAGTGCGAGTCCGGGCAGCTGCTGGCGAAGGCGTTCGATTCGATCGAGGCGTTCGAGATGGCCAACGCCGTACTGCGCCATGGCGGACTTCCATCTGTATACCCGGGCAAACAGCGGCGTGGCGCGAAGGCCGAGGATCTGCTGCAGTTCGTTGCGAACCATAGCGACGATGGCGTCATCGGAAAGCCGGCCCACGTTTTCGGCGCTCGATCCGGCGAAGAAGCAGCGCAGCAGGGCGCGATCTTCCGGGGCGCGGTGAGGAAATTTGTTGTGCACGAAAGTCGCGGCCAGCAGGCGTTTGCCTTCGCTGCGCGGAACGAGAAATCCAAAACCGGGAGGGAGCGACTGGCGGACCTCGCGACCGTAGCCGAGGCCAACCGTGATGGAAGAGCTGTAGCCGATGGCGGCGAGTTCAGAGGAAAGCTCTGGGCTGCAAACTGAAAGCAGCTTTGCCGCGGCTGGAGCCGGCAGGGCGACAACGACGGCGTTGAACTGATCGGGCTTCGATCCGGTGAACACGCTCCAGCCTCCGGCCTCGCGCTGAATGGATTGCACGGGAGCCTGGGTGAGGAGGGAGGATGGCGGGAGGCGAGTCACGAGCGCTTCAACCAGCTGCTGCATGCCGTTCTTCAGCGAGGTGAAAAGCGAAGGCGCAGGCTGGTTCTGGGACCGCGGCAGTTTCTTGCGGGCAGCGAGCAGGGCACGGCCCAGACTGCCATGAGTGCGCTCCATTTCGGCGAAGCGGGGAAGCACGGCGCGCACGCTGAGGCGGGCAGCCTCTCCGCCATAGACTCCGGCGAGGAGCGGGTCGGCGAGGCGGTCGACCATCTCCGCGCCGTAATGTCGCTCGACCAGGGAGGCTACGCTTTCATCGCCATTGGCGGCGCCGGGGGGATGGAACAATTCCTGCGCCATGCGGAGTTTGGTGGCCCAGGAAAAAAGCGGCGAGAATCCGGTGGGCAGGACTTTGGTTGGCACCATGAAGATGAGGCCGGCGGGCATGGGAATGAGCCGGCCGCGGACGAGGATATAGGTTTTGCGATCGGCGTCGTTCGAACCGATGAGCTGATCACCCAGACCGAGGGTGCGGCAAAGATCGGCGGCCCAGGGCTTTTCGGTGATGAAGGAATCCGGGCCGGCTTCAACGATGCAGCCATCGATGTGTGCGGTGCGGAGAACGCCGCCGAGTTCAAGCGACGATTCATAAAGGACGTACTCGACTCGACCGGCGGGGCCCTGTTCTTCGAGGGTGAAGGCGGCGCTGAGTCCGGAAATGCCGCCGCCGATGATGGCGATGCGGGTCATGGTAAGCGGCTTCCGGCTGCCGGCTTTTGGCTTCCGGAAGAAGAGTTTGGGATCGAATAATCCTGCACCAGGCGCGCCAGGTTCTTGACGTTGTCAACGGGAGTTTCGGGCAGGATGCCGTGGCCGAGATTGAAGACGTGTCCGGGACGCCCGGCTGCCAGTTGGAGAATAAGTTCAGCGCGAGATTTTAATTCCTTCCAATCCGCGAAGAGAACAGCCGGATCGAGATTGCCCTGCACGGCGCAGCGATGTTCCAGATCGCTCCAGCCTTTATCGAGCGGGATGCGCCAGTCGAGGCCGATGACTTCGGCTCCGGTTTCATTCATCGCTGGCAGCAGCGTGGCGCTGTCGGTACCGAAGTAAATGATGGGCGCGGCGGTTTTCTGCAGACGCTTCACCAGAACGGTGACATGCGGCAGGACGTAGCGGCGGTAGTCCTCCACCCCGAGGCAGCCGACCCAGCTGTCGAAAATCTGGATGACATCGGCGCCGGCGCGCACCTGGGAGGCGGAGTACTCGGCGGTAACATCCACCAGTTTGCGCATCAACGCATCCCAGTCGTCCGGGGAGTTGTACATCATCTTCTTGGCGTGGAGATAGTGGCGCGAGCCGCCGCCTTCGATCATGTAGCTGGCCAGCGTGAAGGGCCCTCCGCAGAAACCGATGACGGGAATTTTTCGAGCAAAGTGTTTCGCCACCAGGCTCACGGCCTCGGAGACATAACCGAGTTCGGCGGCACGGTCGGTGCGCAGTTGGGCGACATCTTCCGTGCTGCGAATGGGCTTCTCGATGACCGGGCCTTCTCCGGCGGAGAAATGAAAAGCAAGGCCCATGACTTCGAGCGGGAGCAGGAGGTCGGCAAAGATGATGGCAGCGTCGACCCCCAGAAATTCAGCGGCGGTGATGGTGACTTCGGCGGCGAGCGCAGGCTTCTTGCAGATCTCGAGGAGCGAATGCCGCTTGCGAACCGCGCGGTACTCGGGCATGTAGCGTCCAGCCTGGCGCATGAACCAGACGGGAGTGTGGTCGACGGGCTGCGATTTACAGGCGCGAACGAAGCTGGAATTAGGCGCCGACATGATCGACAAGAGGGACCGACCACTTTAGCATTTCTGGGGAGAGCGTGCCTGCTGTGAGGCGGTGTTTGTGCGAGACTGTGGATTGCAGGGAGCCCTCGCTATGAGCGCAGCAGCGATCATAAAAGAGAAGGTAGAACTAGCCGTGGCCGACGGAACGCGGATGGCCGGGTATGTGGCGCGACCCAAACAAGCTGCAGCGCATTCCGGATTACTTGTATTTCAGGAAGCCTTCGGCGTGAACCATCACATCCGCGATGTGGCGGAGCGGTTTGCCGCACTGGGATACGTGGCGATCGCTCCCGAGTTGTTTCATCCCACAGCACCACCCGGGTTTGAGGCGAGTTATGCGGATTTTCCGGCGGTGATCGAGCACTACCAGGCGGTGGCGACCGAGACGGCCGAGGCGGATGTGCGGTCGGCGTACGAATGGCTGAGATCAAATCCACGAGCCAAGGCGAGCGAGATTTCGTGCGTGGGATTTTGCCTCGGCGGGCGAATTTTGTTTATTGCGAATAGCACCGTTCCGCTGCGGGCAGCAGTTTCCTTCTATGGCGGTGGAATCGCTCCCGGGCTGCTCGACGGGGCGTCAAAGTTCGAGGCCCCATCCTTATTATTTGTATGGGGCGGATTGGACAAGCATATTACGCTGGAGCAGCGGCGAGCGGTGATCGAGGTTTTGAGCGCCCACCAGAAAATTTATGTAAATACTGAATTTTCGCGTGCCGATCATGGATTCTTTTGTGAGCCGCATTCGGCGGGGCAGGCGTGGGTCTTGACGCTGGAGTTTCTGAGATCGTGAAGAGACTCGCCATTTTCATCGCGGCAGCGCTTCCTCTGGTGTTGATGGGAGCGGCACGACAGACGGGTTTGGCCCCCGCCCACGCGAATAAGTCCACCCCCATCGCCCCCCCGACCTTCTATAAGGACGTTCTGCCGATCCTCCAGGACAAATGCCAGAGTTGCCATCGCAGCGGTCGACCGGCGCCGATGCCGCTGGTGACCTATGAGCAAACCCGGCCATGGGCGGGGAAAATTGCGGCGGCGGTGGATATGAAGATGATGCCGCCGTGGTTTGCCGATCCGCGCTATGGAACGTTCGCCAACGATCCCTCGTTGAGCGCAGAGCAGATCAAAACGATTGCCGCCTGGGCAGACACGGGAGCACCCCCTGGAGATACCAGCGACGCCCCCGCGTCGCCGAAATGGAGCGAAGGCTGGAATATTCCGCAGCCCGAGGTGGTGGTGAAGATGCCTAAGCCGGTGCCGATTCCGGCCTACGGCGAAGTCGAATATACCTACGAAATCGTGCCCACGCATTTTATTGAGGATAAGTGGGTGCAGATGGCGGAGGTGCGGCCTTCGCGCCCCGCGCATGTGCACCATGCGGTGGTGTATATACGCCCTCCGGATTCTCCCTGGCTGCGGCATGCGCCGCTGGGCGAGGCTTTCACGGCATCGATGTTAAACGATCCTGACGAGCGGCGACAGGCGCATGAGACCACCAGCGATCTCCTCCTGGTGTATGCGCCGGGCAGTGCGCCGGACCGCTGGAGGGATGGCATGGCGAAATTCGTGCCCGCCGGATCGGATCTGGTCTTTCAGATGCACTACACCACCAACGGCGAGGCCGCCAGGGATGAGAGCAGCGTTGGGCTTGTGTTCGCCAAGAGTCCGCCGAAGCAGAGGGTGGTCACGCTGCAGTTGAACAATCATGCGCTGATGATTCCGCCGGGAGTGGATGATTTTCGCGTGGAGGTGCAGGGGACGCTGCCGAACGATGCGACTCTGCTGAGCCTGTTTCCACACATGCACCTGCGCGGAAAGCGCTTCGAATATGACATTGTCGACAAGGATGGAGGCGTGGAACCCTTGCTTCGGGTCGACTATCACTTTCACTGGCAGTTGAGTTACAAGCTGGCGGAGCCGCGGGAGCTGAAGGCGGGCACGAAGCTGCGGGCGGTGGCGTGGTACGACAATTCCAAGAATAATCCGCACAATCCCGATCCGGATAAGCTGGTGACGTGGGGCGATCAGACGTCGCAGGAAATGATGGTGGGATTTTTCGATGTGGCGATTCCGGCGAGCATGGACAAGTGGCAGTTTTTTGTCCCGCGCAAGGGAAATTGAGCGATCTGGCGATTGGCTCATGGGGTGATTGAAAAAGCCGGGGACGGTTTGCTGGAAAATGCGCGGGAGTTTACGGCCCAAGTTTTGATAGACTTCGAACACTCCAACTGAGGCTAGAAAGATGCAGGGAAAGAAATGCCTCGAGCTTCGCTCAAAGGGACAGCCGAGGACGGCTCTCTCTGCATTTTTTGTCGGGCTCGCGGTAGTCTTCATGATCTGTGGCGTTGTGCTGGGGAGCGCGCGGGCGCAATCGGCGGCTGCTCCGGGGCCAAAGACGGCGGTTCAGCAGTTCAAGAATATTCAGGTACTGAAAGACATCCCGGCCGACCAGTTGATTCCCGCGATGCAGTTCATCACCGCGTCGCTCGGCGTGGAGTGCGAGTTCTGCCATGTGCAGGGGGCGTTTGAGAAAGACGACAAGAAGCCCAAGGTGACGGCGCGGAAAATGATGGAGATGATGATCACCATCAACCAGCATAACTTCGACGGGAATCGTGAGGTGACTTGCTACTCGTGCCATCGGGGCAGCACCGCTCCAGTGGTCACGCCAGCGGTGATGACGGCAGAGTCCAAGCCGGCCCTGGCGGAGCCGAAGGAGACCGACCAGGCGGAAGCGAAGGAAAGCGGCGGCCCCACCGCCGATCAATTGTTCGACAAGTATGCGAAGGCGGTCGGGGGAGACGCCGCCATCGACAAAATTACCAGCCGGGTGATGAAGGGGACGATCACCTTCGGCGACCGGAATGTTCCGATCGAGATTTACTCGAAAGAGCCGGACAAGCGGGCATCGTTCACGCATACGCCCGATGGGGAGAGCATCACCGCGTTCGATGGACATGAAGGCTGGCTGGGCATTCTCGGGCACCCGCTGCACGATATGCACGGGCCGGATATCGATGGGGCTGCGATGGATGCGGACCTTTACTTTGCGGCGCATTTGAAAGTGATGTTTAGCGAGGCGAAGGTGCGGGGAACGGAGAAGGTCGACGGCCATGACGCCTACGTGGTGGTGGGGCCTCGGCCGGGGAAGACGCCGCTGCGACTGTACTTTGACCAGCATTCGGGACTGCTGGTCCGGCTGGTGCGGCTGGGAGAAACGCCGCTCGGAGAGTTGCCCACGCAGATCGACTATGCCGACTACCGGGAAGCGGGCGGAGTGAAAATTCCGTTTCGCTGGACGCTGGCACGGCCGAGCGGCAGGTTCACGGTTCAAGTGAGCGACGTTCAGGAGAATGTTCCGGTGGATGACCGAAAATTCGCCAAGCCGGCGCCGCCTCCGCAGGAACAGAAAGGTTCGGCGAAGTGAGGCTGGTTGGCGGTTACGATGGTGAACCGCTGCCGGCGGACTTTCGCTAGGCCGTCAGCGAGAGAAAAAGAAAAGATAGGGGTTAGGATTCACCAGGGGGATCGACATGCGAATCACGCTCCGGCTGGCAGCTATCTTGATCGTGGGACTTGCAGCGCTTCCCCTGGCAGGAGCGCAAACCGGCGGAAGTGCTGCAGAACAGGAATTGTTTGCCGCGCTGAACCGGGCGCGCCGGGCGCAGGCACTGCCGGCATTGAAGTGGAACGATGCCCTGGCCGTGGCGGCGCATCGGCACGCCGCCTTGATGGCACAACATGGCGCGGCGGAGCATGGGTTTCCAGGTGAGCCTTCGCTTGCTTCGCGAGTCGCGCAGGCCGGAGCGCATTTTGTATGGCTCTCGGAAAACGTAATTCAGGGTTCCGGCGTCGAAACCATTCAAGCTGAGTTTCTGCGCTCTCCCAACCATCGCGCCAACATAATGGATTCGGACATGGACTCGGTCGGAGTGGGGGTCGTCGAGCGTGGCGGACAGCTTTTCGCGGTGGAAGATTTCTCGAAGGCGAAGTAACCCGATTCTTCCGGTCCATGCCCGCTCCCGGTAGTCTGTGCACGTCCAAGGTGGTACCATCCCGTACTGAAAAGATGATCACCCATCGTTCGTCCCTAACCGTATCGTTCTGGATGGTGTTATTCCTCCTGCTCGAAGGGCTGGTTGCCGCGGCGCAGTCACCATCCCAGCCGGCTGCTCTACATGCCATCGTGCTGCACGCGGCTCGTCTGCTCGATGTGAAAAACGGACGCATCTTGAAGCCGGGCGAAGTGCTGGTCGAGGGCGAGAAGATCGTGGAAGTGGGGTCGGTTGTAAAGCGTCCGGCCGGGGCGGAGGTGATCGATCTGGGTGACCGGACGTTATTGCCGGGATTGATCGACGCGCACGTGCATCTGTTCTTGCATCCTGGTGCGGAGGACTTGCAAACGGTGCAGGAATCCGTACCGCAGCGCACGATTCAGGCGCTCATCGCGGCGCGCGATGACTTGATGGCCGGCTTCACGGCCGAGCGCGATATGGGGACTGAGGGCGCCGGGTCGGCCGACACCGCCGTCCGCAATGCGATCGATGGTGGGTTGGTCCCGGGACCGCGGATGCGGATGAGCGGGAACGCCATCAACATTCTGGGCGGACATGAAGACGCGATCGGCTTCAACCCCGCACAGCATGTGCTTGCGAACGCCGACTACGCAAACAATGGCGCCGAGTTGATAGCGGTTATGCGCCAGCAATATAAGGAAGGCGCGGACTTCACCAAGATTTATGAAACCGGGCCGGACAAGGTGACCAACGGCAAGTTTTCCAGCGTTTATCAATACACGGAAGCAGAGCTGAGTGCTGCGGTCGCGGAGGCGGCGCGAGTCGGCAAGCGCGTGGCCGTGCATGCCACCGGCGAGCCCGGGACTTTGTTTGCGGCGCAGGCCGGAGTTGCATCCATTGACCACGCCAATCAGCTAGGCGATGAAACGATACGGTTGATGCGGGAGAAGCAAATCTACGCAGTGCCAACTTTCACCATCTTCGAATATTTCGCCGATCACGCGGAGACGCCGGCGCGGGCCGCGCATGAGCACGCGATGCTCGATTCCAAGGTGCAGGATTTTCACCACCAGGTTGCGGCAGGCGTTCCCATGGCGGTGGGATCGGATGTGGGGCCGTTTCCCCACGGGACGCAGGCGCGGGAATTTATGCTGATGGTGAAATATGGAATGTCGCCGCTGGCGGTGATGCAGGCTGATCTGCTTCATGGCGCCAAGCTGCTTGACTGGGGAGGGCAGATTGGGGAGCTGGAGCCGGGTTACTTCGCCGATGTGATCGCGGTTGCGGGTGATCCGCTCGAGGATATCAGCGGGTTGGGAAATGTGTCGTTCGTGATGAAGGGCGGGGTAGTTTACAAGAAGTGAGGGAGACTAAATCGAAAGCGATCCCGCGCTCCGCACGGATGACAGGATTCGCTTGGTTCTACCAGTCTTTGTCAGAACCGTCTCGGTCGTCATTCTTCCAATCGCGGTCTGATTCGTAGCCATCCTCTTTCATGGTTTGATGGCGCTTGCGGTAACAGACGAAGATTACGCCAACCGACATCAGGGTGGGGGGAGCAATCAAGATGAGGATGCCGCTCTTCAATGCCAGGATCATGCGAGCGCCGGAGGAAGCTGCCTGGGTATAGCAGAGAGCGCAACTTTGGGCCGAGGCGGAGGGGATCACGAGGAAAAGCGCGCCGATTGCAAGGACTAGTATCGCGATGGATTTCCAATTCATATTCAACTTCCTCACCGGCGACCCTTAGCGGCTAAAGCCCTTTCGTCGATCCAGCACTGTATCGCCACGACCAAAGTGATTTCCTTATACAGACAGTGATTATACAGACACTGAATGTTATTGCGCCCAGCGTACGCCATCAAGCAGGCGGTAGCTGTCGGTCCATCCGTATTGCATACCGAGGATCACGGCAACCGTGAAAATCACGACGAACCACATGAGGCCGCGATTTTCCGACAGGTGCATAAAGAATAGGAGCGCAAGCCCGCCTTCGAGGATGGCGACCGACAGCATGCGCGCGAACATTTGCGAGGCGGTGATGTCCTGGTAGGCGATCGCGAACTGGATGCCGGCCAGAATCAGCAGAAGAACGTAGACCCCGATGTCTTTCCCGATGCTACCTCTATTGTTGTGCGTTTCCGCTGCAGCCATAGTTCCTCCTGCCGGTTTCGTTCTTTAATCCTAGTGACTCAAATTCATGAGATAGATCAGCGGGACCACGAACATCCAAACCAGATCGACAAAGTGCCAGTAGAGGCCAGTGATCTCGAGGTCATCGGCGTGGTAGCGGCCGCTCTGGTAGCGAATCGCAACCGCGATCAGAGCAACCACGCCGCCGCTCACGTGTAATAAATGCAAGCCGGTAATACTGAAAAAGGTCGAGCTGAACAGCGGCGTGCCCCATGGATTGTGGAAGAGGGTAGCACCCTCCCCGATCAGGCCCAACCATTCGCGAATGTGCAGCACGGCGAAGAGGATTCCGAGAACGGCGGTGATCATCATCCAGCGGAACGCACCGGCTTTGTCTTCCTTCTGGGCAGACCTTACTCCGATCAGCATGGTCAGGCTGCTGGTCAGCAGGATGAAGGTCATGATGGCGATGTTGGCGATCTCAGCGGCGCCGTGGAAAGGCCGCGGCCAGTCGGGAGTGGCGTTGCGAATGAATCCGTAGGCCACCAGACAACCGGCAAAGGTCGCGGTGTCGGCGATGATAAACAGCCACATCGCCATCTTTTTTGCGGGGACCGAAAACGTGGGCGCCGTCATTATCTCTGTCGCGCCTGTTCGCGACACCTGCCCGTGAATCGAGAGATCAGCCTGGCTCACTTTGCCTCCTACTTTTCACTGGTTAGAGCTTCATCCAAAGCAGCAAAAGCAGATACAGCCACAGCGCACCCATAAAGTGCCAATAGAGCGACGTCGCATTCAGGGTGCTCCGTCGCAGCCCGCCATGCTTCAGCTTTCCGATGACGCGGACCAGGCCGCCGAGCCCGCCGAGCAGGTGGATGGCGTGAGCCACGGTCAGCACATAGAAGAAGGAGTAGCTGATGTTGGTGGCGAGCCCGAATCCCTGGGATCGAAGTTCGAGCCAGGCAACCATCTGGCCGCCGACGAAGAGAAGTCCTAAACCAAGCGTCCCGTAAAGCCAGCCAGCCGGAGCCGTTCCCCGCTCTGGCGCGCTTTCGCGCCCCATGAACGCGGCAATCTGGCGGCGCGACACCTCCAGCACGACGCTGCTGGCGATGATGATCAGCGAGTTGAGATAAAGGATGGAAGGCAGGGTGAAGTGCTGCCAATCCGGACCCGATCCCTGACGAACGATCAAGGCGCTGGTGAAGGCGGCGAAGGTCATGGTGATCGCCGCCAGGCCTACCCAGATTCCGGTGCTCGCCGGAGGTGGAGAGGAAGGCTTGACGCGCCGCAAATCTCCGCCAGCGGGACCCGGATTTCGCCAGCCGCCGTTGCCCGAGCCCTGGCTCGGTAAACGCTCGAGACCGATTTTCGGCGGTTCGTGAACTGTGGTTGCCATATTGCCACTCCGATTCTGTACTGCCTGTTCGGTTTCGCCTGACGAAGATTATTTCTCTTCGTCCGGGCTCGAAATTTTTTCCGGCGAGGTCTGCATGATGAAATCCGCGCTCGCACCCTCAACGCTGTACTGATAAGGATCGTGATAAACCACCGGCATCTTGTCGCCGAAGTTGTTGTGCGGCGGAGGCGTGGCCGTGCTCCACTCAAGCGACGTACCCTGCCAGGGGTTATCGTCCGCAGCGCGAGGACCCCGGAACCGGCTGTAGATCAGGTTGTAGATGAAGATCAGCTGGGCGAAACCGGTGAAGAGCGCGGAAATCGTAATGAACTTGTGCACCGGAATAAGCGGGATCAGGTAGTCGTCGGTGAAGGCCTGGTAGCGGCGTACGTTCGATGCCATTCCGAGATAGTGGAACGGCATGAAGATGCAATAGGCACCGATGAAGCTGAGGAGAAAGTGGGCCTTGCCCAAGGTCTCATTCATCATGCGGCCAGTCATCTTGGGGAACCAGAAATAGGTTCCGGCGAAGATGCCGAACATGGCCGCGACGCCCATCACCAGGTGGAAGTGGCCGACCACGAAATAGGTGGCGTGCAACATGATGTCCAGCGAAGGCTGCGCCAGGAAAAATCCGCTGACCCCGCCGCTGATGAACATGGAGACGAAGCCCAGCGCGAACAACGACGCCGAGTTGATTCGCAACTTGGAGCCATACAGGCTGCCCAGCCAGATCAGAACGATGATGGTAGACGGAATGGTGATCACCAGCGTGGGGAAGGAAAAGGCGATCGAGGAAACGGGATTCATTCCACTGACGAACATGTGATGGCCGTACACCATGTAGCTGAGAACGGCCAGTGCGCCCATGGAATAAATCAGCACGCGGTGGCTGAGCATGGGCCGGCGCATGTTGGTGACCAGAACGTGGGAGACGATGCCCATGCCGGGCACGATCGCGATATAGACCTCGGGGTGTCCGAAGAACCAGAAAAGATGCTGCCAAAGCAGAGTCGATCCGCCGGAGTGCGGCAGGATCTGCCCGTTGATGACCAGATTCGAGGGGACGAAGAAGCTGGTGCCGGCGAGGTGATCGAGAATGAGCAGAATGCAGGCCGGCATCAGCACCGCGAACGCGGTTAAGCCCATGATCGAGGTGATGAACCATGCCCAGGCGCTGAGCGGAAGCCGCATCAGCGACATACCTTTACAGCGCATGTCGAGCGTGGTGGTGATGAAGTTCAGCGAACCCAGCAGTTGGCCGATGCAGAAAATTCCAATCGAGGCCGCCCAGAGAACTACGCCGAGACCTTGGCCGGGGCCGCCGACCGCGCCCACCGCGCTCAGCGGAGCATATTGGGTCCAGCCACCGAGGGTGGGTCCGTCGGGGACGAAGAATGCCGAGACCATCACCACGAAGGCAACGAAGGTGACCCAGAACGACATCATGTTGAAATGTGGAAAAGGCATGTCTTCGGCGCCGGTTTGAATGGGCAGGAAGAAGTTGCCGAAGGCCGCAAAAGGAGCAGTGGTCAACACAAAGAAGACCATGATGGTGCCATGCATGGTCATCAGCTGCAGGTAATACTCGGGGGTCATCACGTCGCCGGGCGCGCCCGTGCTCGAGAGCAGGTGCAGGCCGGGGATGGCGAAATTTCCCCAGCCGAGGTGAATTCGCATGAGCCAGGAAAGAAACATTCCCACGACCGCGGCGACCAGAGCCAGCGCGTAATACTGCTTGCCAATCACTTTGTGGTCAATGCTGAAGACGTGCTTGCGAATGAAGCTGGTCGGGGCTCCGTGCTGCGTCGCGGGGGCTGACATATCGTGCAT
>Ga0210398_10004938_pt1 | contig 12436 bp, 10 predicted proteins | sample IncBWC4OmetaG_FD_161047 | JGI IMG/M metagenome (GOLD analysis project Ga0210398, IMG submission 161047) | Forest soil microbial communities from Barre Woods Harvard Forest LTER site, Petersham, Massachusetts, United States - Inc-BW-C-4-O | ecosystem: Environmental > Terrestrial > Soil >... | reverse complement strand
TAATTGGTGGAGGGCCCGCGGGCTTCGCGGCCGCGGCTTCCGCGGCGGAGTGTGGCCTCCGAGTCGGGATCGTCGACGATAATCCCCGACTCGGCGGTCAGATCTGGCGGAGCGATTCGAGCGATCAGCAACAAAGCGATCAGCAAAACCCGGATGCCTCAAAATGGGTTGAGCGGATGCGCACTTCTGGAGCGACTGCTCTCTGTGGACTGCGTGTAGTTCACCAGCCAGAAGCCGGTGTCTTGCTGGCGGAAAATCTCAATGGTGTCTGCAAGCTCACATACGAGAAGCTGGTCCTTGCAACCGGTGCGAGGGAACGATTCCTGCCGTTCCCAGGTTGGACGTTGCCCAATGTCATGGGTGCGGGTGGTCTGCAAGCTATAGTGAAGGGCGGCCTGCCGATTCGCGGCAAGCGCGTGATTGTTGCCGGCACCGGTCCTCTGCTGCTGGCGGTTGCTGCCTACCTCCGCAAGCATGGTGCTGAGATACCGTTGATTTGCGAGCAAGCATCCTGGGGAAGCTTGGCGGCATTCGGCTTGGCGCTGTTTCGATGGCCAGCAAAAATCGTCCAGGGACTGCAGTTACAGAGGCATCTTGCTGGTGTTCCATTCGCGGCGAACACTTGGGTGGTTGGCGCAAACGGCCAGCCGACTCTTGCAAGCGTGGATATCTCCCGGGCTGGCAGAGTCGAAAATATCCCATGCGATTATCTCGCCTGCGGCTTTCATCTCGTTCCCAACGTCGAATTGCCGTTGCTGTTGGGATGTGCGCTCGACGAAGGTTGCGTCCGGGTCGATGACTTTCAGCAAACAACGGTGGCATCAGTTTTTTGTGCCGGGGAACCAACCAGCATCGGAGGTGTGGAGTTGGCGGTCATCGAAGGTCAGATTGCTGGCCTGGTGGCCGCCGGACGCGCAACGGAAGCAAAAGCATGGTTCGCCACACGCGAGAAGGCGCGCCGTTTTGCACAACTGCTCGACTCTACGTTTCGCCTCCGCTCGGAACTGAGGAACCTGCCTCGGCCCGAAACCATGGTCTGCCGATGCGAAGACGTTCCCTATGCGCGTTTGCAGCAGCATGCTTCATGGCGTGCCGCCAAGTTGCACACGCGTTGTGGTATGGGGCCTTGCCAAGGACGGGTGTGCGGTCCCGCAACAGAATTTCTTTTCGAGTGGAACCCGGATTCGGTTCGGCCACCGGTATTTCCCGCTCGCGTCGAAACCTTGGCAACCGTCGGCGAGCAGTTGAATTTACAACCGGCGAGCAGTTGAATTTACAACCGGCGAGCAGTTGGATTTACAACTGGGCTTACAACATAGTGAAGTAATGGGAGGAAACTGATGAATTGGAAGGGTGTGATACCCGCAATCACCACTAGTTTTGCCGAAGATCTTGGTGTCGATCACAACTCCGTGACGAAACATTGCCGCTGGCTTCTGGACAACGGATGCTCGGGGATCGTCGCTTTAGGCTCGTTAGGGGAAGGCGCGACGCTGTCTTTCGACGAGAAAATCGAGATTCTGCGCACCTGTGTCGGCGCGGTTGAAGGGCGCGGACCAGTCGTGGCTTCCATCTCGGCGCTTACTACTTCTGAAGCCGTGGCGATCGCCAAAGCAGCCGCTGACCTCGGCTGCGACGCCCTCATGGTGTTACCGCCCTATGTCTACCAGGGCAATTGGCGGGAAATGAAAACCCACGTTGCCACCGTGTTCGAAGCCACTCCTCTGTCCTGCATGCTCTACAACAATCCCGTTGCCTACGGAACAGATTTCCTTCCAGAACAGATTCGCGAATTGGCGTCGGAACATGAAAACTTCGAGGCCGTTAAGGAGTCCAGCACGGACGCCAGACGTGTATCTGCCATTCGCGCGCTGCTCGACCGTCGCTTGGACATCTCGGTCGGCGTAGATGACGCGGTGCTGGAGGCGATCGGAGTGGGAGCGACTGGTTGGATCGCCGGTCTGGCCAACGCATTGCCGCGCGAGTCGGCGGAGCTATTTAATTCCGCCATTCATGGAGAGAACGGCAAGGCCTTCGAGTTATACCGATGGTTCTTGCCACTCTTGCGCATGGACACCGTGCCGAACTTTGTTCAGCTCATCAAGCTGGTGCAAGCTGAAGTTGGAATGGGAAATCCGCGTGTGCGTCCGCCGCGCTTGGAGTTGATAGGCGATGAATTGGAACGAAACATCAAGATTATTCGCACCGCTTTGTCTTCACAGCCGCTGCCCGTGGGCAGCTTCGCGCTACCCAGCAGAAAGTAGTTTCAAAAAAATGACGAAAATTGTAGGTCGGTCGCTAATCGGTTTTCGCGAGAATAATGGTTCGGGAGAACCACTCTACGCCTCGGATCCAACCACTGGGCAACGTCTGCAACCCGGGTTCATCGCCGCAACCTCGCAAGAGGTGGACCTTGCCGTTCGCCTGGCTGCGGAGGCCTTTGCAGCCTACAGTCGCACGACGGGAAGCGAACGGGGAGCATTCTTGCGCTCGATCGCGGCGAAGATAGAGTCCATTTCGGTTGACATAGTCGAGCGCGCCACACAGGAGACCGCTCTGCCGCAGGCGCGTTTGCAGGGTGAGACCGCGCGTACCTGCGCCCAGCTTCGTCTGTTTGCGCAGGTGGCGGAGGAAGGATCGTGGGTGTCCGCGCGCATCGACCGTGCCGACCCCAGCCGCAAGCCTGCTCCCAAACCAGACATCCGTTCCCTGTTGCGTCCCCTGGGCCCGGTCGTGGTGTTCGGTGCGAGTAATTTCCCCTTGGCTTTTTCCGTGGCCGGAGGCGATACCGCCTCTGCCCTCGCTTCTGGAAATACCGTCATCGTAAAGGGGCATGCAGCGCATCCTGGTACCAGTGAACTGGTGGGGCGGATGGTGCAAGAGAGTGTTCGGGAGTGCGGTTTGCCAGAAGGCGTCTTCTCGCTATTGTTTGGCAGCGGCGCCGAAATCGGTACCGCTTTGATGAAGCACCCTCTGGTGAAAGCCGGCGGATTTACCGGGTCTCGCACCGCGGGAAGAATCTTGATGGACGTGGCAGCCTCGCGCCCCGAGCCGATTCCGTTCTATGCCGAAATGAGCAGCACAAATCCGGTCTTCATTTTGCCGGGCGCGCTGCGAGAACGTGCTGACGCCATTGCCTCTGGGCTGCACACTTCGTTCACCATGGGGGCCGGCCAGTTCTGCACCAAGCCAGGAATGGTGTTTCTGCCAGCCGGAAAAGAGGCCGACTCGTTTACAAATAAATTGCAGCAACTGGTGGCTGTATCGACGCCCTTCCATCTGCTGACCAGGAGCATTCATTCGGCCTATGATTCGGCACTGGTCGAGCGGAAAGTCGATACCGCCGTCACTCTGGTTGCAGAAGCTCCCCAGCTGGCGGAAGTTGTTGGTTTTGCAGCAAGCTCTGCGCTCTTTGAAACCGATGCAACCACGTTTCTAGGGTCGGACTTGGCCGCCGAGATATTTGGCCCAACAACGCTTCTGGTGCGTCACTCGATCCGGGATCAGATCCTTGAGATTGCGCGCTCTCTCGAAGGCCAGCTCACCGCAACCATTCATGGTACGGAGCAGGATCTTCATGATTTCGCCGATCTCATCGCGATCCTTGAGGGCAAGGCTGGACGTCTCGTGTTTAACGGGTTTCCGACTGGGGTCGAAGTATGTCATGCCATGGTGCATGGAGGTCCTTATCCTTCGACCTCGGACGGCCGCTCAACGTCGGTCGGAACTCGCGCAATTTTCAGGTTTACGCGGCCGGTCTGTTATCAAGGATTTCCCGATGAGGCATTGCCGGCAGAGTTGAAGGATTCGAATCCTCTAGGAATCTGGCGCATGGTGGATGGCCAAATGAACCACGAGGCGGCCTTCCCTTCGGGAAACTCGTAAGTTGCTAAAGTGTGGGCTGTCCAAAACTCAAAGCATTGTCATTCCTACCCCCCGAGCGAATGCGAGGGGCGGAGGAATCCAGGTTTGACTGATAACCGGCGACCAGCAGCGACTAACGACCAACGACTATCGACGGTTTCTAAAGAACGTCTGCAGCACTTCTGCGCTGCGCCCAGCGAGCACTCCGCTGCGAACCTCGATCTGATGGTTCAGTTGCGGATGATTCAGGACCTGCATCACCGAATGCACGGCCCCGGCCTTGGGGTCGTCCGCGCCATATACCAGGCGCTTCACACGGGCATGCACCAGGGCGCCAGCGCACATGGCGCACGGCTCAATTGTCACAAATAAGGCGCACTCTTCGAGACGATGGTTACCCACGGTTGCACCGGCCTCGCGCAGCGCGATGATCTCGGCGTGGGCGGTTGGGTCGCGGTCGGCGATGTTGCGGTTCCATCCTCGGCCCACAATTCGACCGTCACATAACACGACCGCGCCGACCGGGACTTCTCCCGCCTCCAGAGCGCGCTGGGCGCAGCGCAGCGCTTCCTCCATCCAAAGCTCATCCGAATGAAGAGCATCGGGATGAAGCTCGTCGGAAGCGGCCGGTCTTTGGTTTTCGGTCTTAAGACGGTCGACCGGGGATGTTTTTTCCAAGGGCACGAGGAGTGACGCTCCGCCAGTATTTTAGCGGGTTTGCGGGCGGCAGTGCAGGCAGGTTCGGGGCAAACAAATCAGCAGTCAAGCACCGACAGATTGCATCGGAACTCTATATTACGCTCAGCACCGAGCGCACAACTTCCGGCACCACCGCGTGGACGACCGCCGGAACCACAATGCAAACCACCGGGTAGGCAATCAACACCGCTGGCAAAGCGATTAGCAGCCAGATCCGCATGGGCAGGTTAGTGAAATAGGCCTTCATAACATCCTCTCTGCTTATTAGTACGGACGAAACCCTCAAAAAGTTCCCAGCCGCTTCTTCCCTTACGGTCAACAATCCAAGTCCGTGCTGTTAATTTAGACGTTGGGAAAGGCAAATCGTCAGCAGAGGGATTGCTAGCCGGTGAAGGCTGCGCGCATGTTTGGGCGATCCGCCGGTTAAGTGGTATGCTAGCGGCGTCATGGGCATGCCGAGTTTTCTGCGCAAAGTCTTCCTCGTTGATCTGTTGCAGGGACTGAAGATCACGTTCCGGTACCAGGATCCCAAGGAGGTCTATACCGAGCAGTATCCTCTGGAGCGGCCGCAGGTGGCCGAGCGCTACCGCGGAGCGCCGCGCCTGAACGTTAACCCTGACACCGACGAGACCATGTGCATTGCCTGCGACCTGTGCGCGCTGGCGTGTCCTGAGAATTTGATTGTGGTTTCCAGCGCCCGCAACGAGCACACCCGCCGCAAGGAACTCACCGACTTCACCTACGACCTGAGCCGCTGCATGTTCTGCGGCCTCTGCGAAGACGCTTGCCCCGTTGACGCCCTCGAACTCACGCAAGATTTCGAACTCGCCAGCTATACCCGCGAAGGCTGGATCTGGGACCGCAAAACCCTGGAACAAGGCCCGCAGCCCACGCAGTATAAGAGGTAGATTTTTTCCAGAAACCGGCTCCGCCATCAGCCGGGGATTGCCTCCGCAGTACCTTCTGCGTAGCAATTTAACTACCGTTTCCCGCGTCTCGCTCTAAGGCATCCCCCGGATACTTCCAGTTCGGCATCCCGCTGAAACTACCTGCAGCGGCGGATTTCCGCTGCTGCAAGATTACAGTTCTAAAAATTCAAAGCGATGCGGAGGTTTTCAATTATGCGAATTTCAAGAATTACGTTGCTTTGTGTTGTTCTTTTCTCCGCAATGTGGGTGGTTGCTCAAGCCGCGCCAGCAGGCAGCGGTGCGCCGGGCGGCGCGCCAACTGCACTTCCAGGCAGCACGACTCAGCCGCCTACAGGGAGCGTAAATCCGCCCACGGGGCAGACCCCGCAAACCCAGTACCCACAGACGCAGACCCCGCAGAACCAGAACACGCCGGGAACCACGCCAAACACGACGGTTCCAAACCCAACCAATCCGAATGAAGCAAATCCAAGCCCCACATCACCAAACTCGACATCACCAAATGCAGCCAATCCTTGTGTGGGCAGTCCAAATGGGAGCAGTTCAAGCACGACGAGTCCAAACGGGACTCCGAACGCGAATCCCTGCCCCAACCCGAACACGACGCCAACGTCACCGAACACGAGTCCAACTCCAAATCCGAATGCCCCCGGCTCGACTCCGGGCAGCCAGACGCCCGGCGGGACACCACCGCCGTCCAATACCGGCACGAATCCGCCAGGACCGGGGCTCTGATCCAGAACAGTTTCATTTGCTGTAGCGGGCTCAAATGGGCCCGCTTTTTTTGTTGTTATGGGCGCACATTTATGGACGCGCAACGCAACGGTTTTCGATTCGTCGATCATCGATCGAAAATCCGAAATCCTTTGCAATCAGGCCGGCTGTTGTTGCGTCATGCAGTGCATCGCACCCAGACCCCAGATGAAGTCTCCGGAATAGATGGGCACAATCTCGCGGGTAGGGAACAGCTCAACCAGTGTGTTGAGCGCGATGCGGTCGTTCGAGCGATTGAAGACAGGAGCAAGTACGACTCCGTTGGCGATGTAAAAGTTAGCGTAACTGGCCGGAAGTCGCCGGCCTTCGAAGACGACGGGTTGCGGCATGGGCAACTCGACCACCGTCAACTGCCGGCCATCCTGGTCGCGCGCGGATTGCAGGCGGCGAAGGTTGGCACGCAGCGGCGCGTGGTTAACATCTTTGGAATTCGTTTCTACCATGGTGATGACAGTGTCTTTCGAAACGAAGCGAGTCAGGTCGTCGACGTGGCCGTGAGTGTCATCGCCGAAGATGCCGCGACCGAGCCAGATAGTGTGCGGCGCGCCGAGGTAATCGGCGAATGCCTTTTCATAGTGCACGCGCGCCATATGCGGATTGCGCTCCTGCACCTTGCTGAGCAGGCATTCCTCAGTGGTGAGAATCGTGCCCGCGCCATTAACGTCGATCGATCCACCTTCGAGCACGATGCGCTTTCCGTTCGAAACAGGAAGAATTTCTCGCGTAAGTAACTCGCGTTGGTGCCCCATTTCTCGTACGTTTTTGGCGCGAGAAGTGGGGATTTTGACTTGAGCCATCAGCAAACCGATTTTGTCGTCGTAGCGCCAGTTCGAGTATTTGGCCCAGGCATTAAAGCGAAACTTGAGGGCGAGAGCAGCCGAGCTTTGCTCGGCCTGTCCGGATCTGAGACCCGGACCCACATGATCCTTCTCGCTTTTCGTGAGGAATATGCAGCCAGAGTCGCGCAGCCACACCCGGTTCGTCGGCCAGCGGTGGAAACGAATGTTGGCAGAGAGAGAGTCAGCCCGTTCGAGAACTCTCCGCGCTTGTCCGGCTGCCGCTGCGTCGTTGACGATCAACTCAACGCGCTCATGCCTGGCCAGATTGCGAATGATCTCGGCATACACCCACGGAATCGGCTCGAATCTTCCCGGCCAGTCTCCGTGATAATGCGGCCATGCGAGCCACGTAGCAGAGTGCGGCTCCCACTCCGCGGGCATGCGGTACCCGAGCGCGGCAGGAAGCGGTAACGCGTCGCTGATTGAAGTTTTACTTGAAGATCTGCGCGGAGCTTTAGCCACAGGAAATTCCCGATCCTAGTCGATGAGACGGTTGGTAATAGGCGCGTACGCGTCGATGCGGCGGTCGCGCAGGAAAGGCCAGTTGCGGCGGGTGTCTTCGAGAGCCTTGAGGTCGACATCGCCAATCAGGATTTCCTCGCGGTCGTGCGATCCTTCCGCCAGCACCCGGCCAAAAGGATCGCAGAAAAACGATCCGCCCCAGAATTCAAGCCCCTGGCCCTTCGCCGAGTTGCCGCGAACGTTGCCGGTTTCAAAGCCCACCCGGTTGACTACCGCCACGTAAACGCCATTGGCGATGGCATGACTGCGCTGGATGGTGCGCCAGGCGTCGTGTTGGGCCACTCCAAACTCAGCTTTCTCCGCGGGATGCCAGCCGATCGCCGTTGGATAAAAAAGAATGCTCGCGCCCTGCAACGCCGTCAGCCGAGCACCCTCGGGATACCACTGGTCCCAGCAAACTAGCGTGCCGAGGCGTCCAGCGCTGGTATCGAGCGCGCGGAATCCGAGGTCGCCCGGAGTGAAATAAAACTTTTCGTAGTAGAGCGGATCGTCGGGAATGTGCATCTTGCGGTAGAGGCCGCGCAGGGAGCCATCGCTGTCGAAGATTGCTGCTGTATTGTGATAGACGCCCGCCGCGCGCTTTTCGAACAGCGAGGCGATCAGCACCACTCCGTAGTTTCGAGCGACGGCCGCCAGTCTCTCGCTGGTCGGACCGGGAATCGGTTCCGCCAAATCGAACAGCGAATGATCTTCGCGCTGGCAGAAATATTGGGTCTGAAAGAGTTCTGGCAGGCAGACCACCTGCGCCCCGCGTCCGGCAGCATCTGTGACGCGGCTGATGGCCTTCTCGAGATTCTGTTCCGGCTCCGGTCCGCACGACATCTGCACCAGGGCCACGCGAAATTTTTCAGGGGGCAAGCGTTCCGACCTCCGCGAACAATATAGCAGGAGAAAGCTATCAGCTATCAGCCATCAGCTTTCAGCCAAACTCCATCTTTTCATCCGCAGTCAGGCTATGATCAGCACGAGACGGTTAGGACGGCGCTTTCTTGTTTGCAGCGAATGTGCGCTTCAGTCGCGGATTACCCTCGACGAGTTTTTCCAGCCGCTTGATCACTTCCGGCGATGGCATGGAGCGGAGAATAGCTTCGATCGCGGGCTCGGCGTCGAGCGCTTCTTTGCGGACCAACTCGAGCAGAAACTCCAGCGCCGCATCCTGACGCGTGAGCGAGATCGCGGAAAGCAGAACGGAACGCCACCAGGGATCGGGTGCCTTCACGAAGGATGCGCGCAAAACCTCGAAGGCCTCCGGGGAATGCGTTCCGGCGATGGCCAGTGCGGCTTCTCCGGCGTTATCATCTGCTGCGATCAGAAATCGGCGAACCCAAGGAATAGCCCGCACGCCCTCGATTCGCAAGACTCCTCCATAGCAAGCGCCCAGCACTTCCGGTTCCTCCGCGGACGATTTATCCGAGCCAAGAATGGCTCGCAGGCGCAGCAGCAGCACGGCCGATGGCGAGCCCACCTGTTCGATGCCGCGAACCACTTCGATTCGAACCGTCTTGTCTTTGTCAGCGAGCAACTCGACCAGGTGCGCCAGCAGATCGCGTTCGGTAAGACTACGGCACTGCACCAGAGCCAAGGCACAAGTGGCGCGCAGAGTCCCGGCCGTGTCGGATTGTCCTCCCCAAACCGGTTCCATCTGGATGTGCCGCATTCCGCGAAGAAAAACAGCTTCCTCCTGTAACTCGAAATCAGCGAGCGTGCGGCTGATCGCGTTCTTGGCCCAGCATTGCGGATCGGTCTTCACCGGATCATCGAAGAAGCGATCGAATGCGGCCAGTAGGTCGGGGGCTAGATCCGCCAACTCAAATTCGCGAATCAGGTCGGCAGCCTTGGCCACGGTGAAATTGTTGCGATGCCCCAGCGCCTTGCGTAGCGCGTCCACCCGCACATCTTCCGGCTGTTCTCGCAGCGCGTCTAGGGCGGCGAGTTGTTCTTCAAACTTGCGTTTGCCGGGCATACGAGAAGTGTACGCGGAAGGCGCGCAGCCGGGCGACATCGCGTCGCAGTTGAAAGAGTTGCGGGAATCCGATCTACTTCGTTGCGTACTTTATTGGGTTACTAGGTTGGGACTTCGCTGGGTACTGCGGAGCGGAGGAATGGCCGATGCGGACGCTAGGGCAAGAACAAAGACTGGTGAATTTGTTCGCAATTATTCTGTTGGCGGGCGCGCAAGTGCCCGCGCAGGTCGCGAACGAAGTTCAAAAAGAGGCTCGGAACGAAATTCAACACGCGATGTGGAGTGCGGAATGGATCACTTCCCCGGATGGGCCGCAGCGGGATCCGTCGGTGTTGCATTTCCGCAAGATGCTGGAACTCGGGCAGCAGCCCGAGCATTTTCTTGTACACGTGAGCGCAGACAATGAATTTATTCTCTACGTGAACCAGAAGCGGGTGGGTTCCGGTCCTGCGAAAAGTGATTTGGGACATTGGAGATATGAAAGCTACGACCTGGCGCCGCTCCTGCATCCGGGGAAGAATATTTTGGCCGCAACGGTCTGGAATTTTGGCGTGCTCGCGCCGTTGGCGCAGATTAGCGATCGCATCGGTTTCGTTCTGCACGGAGACAGCGCAGCCGAACGCATCGCCGACTCGGGACCAGGCTGGGAAGTCGAACAAGAACGAGGCATACAACTACTGCCCACGCCCGAATCGCTCGCCAACCAGTATTACAAGGCGGACCCTGCCGAGCGCATCGATGGAACGACTCTCGACTGGAACTGGAACGCGGCCGATTCCACCGCTGACGGACACTGGAAGCCAGCGAAAGCGATCGGCCACGCCACGCCGCTAAGCGCGGTGCGGCAGGAAAACAACTGGCAGCTCGTCCCCGACCCGCTCCCCGCCATGCAGATGGAATTGAATTCCGGCGGCCATGTCGTCCGGACGTCCGGCATCGAAGTTCCGGCAGGCTTCCCCGACCAGGGATTTACGGTTCCGCCACACACCAAGGCCACCGTCCTGCTCGATAACACGCATCTGACCACGGCGTATCCCGAACTGACCGTCAGCGGCGGCCGCGGGTCGACTGTGCGCCTGACCTATGCCGAAGCTTTAGTCGATGACCAGGGCGCCAAAGGCAATCGCGACGAAATTCGGGGCAAGCACATCCAGGGAATCATCGACGAGTTCGTTCCCGACGGAGAGAAGAACCGGACGTTCTCTCCGCTCGGTTGGAAAACGTGGCGCTATCTGCAACTCGATATCGAAACTGCCGATCAGCCCCTCGATGTCGAGAAACTCAGCGCATGGTTCACCGCGTATCCCTTCGAGCAGCGCGGGCATTTCGAATCGAACGACGATTCCTTGCGCCCCATCTGGGAAATCGGTTGGCGCACCGCGCGGCTCGACGCGCACGACACCTACATGGATACGCCCTATTACGAGCGCATGCAGTACGTCGGTGATACCCGCATTCAAGCGCTGATTTCCTACACCGTAGGCGGAGACGATCGCCTGCCCCGCCAGGCCATTCAGGCGTTCGATGATTCGCGGATCGCGGAGGGCCTAACGCGCAGCCGTTATCCCTCGTCACTACGGCAGATTATTCCGACGTTCTCTTTGCTGTGGGTGGGGATGGTGCACGATTTCTGGATGTACCGTTCGGACCCGGAATTCGTGCGCGCCCAGCTTGCGGGCACGCGCGACGTGCTCGATTGGTTCCTGCAACGTCAGCGGCCCGATGGACTGCTGCGGAAACTTTCCTGGTGGCCGTTCGTGGATTGGGGAAGCGATTTCGACTTCGGCGTGCCGGCGCAGGATGACGACGACGATGACGCCGGCGGATCGTCTCCAATCACGATGCAATTTATCGAGGCGTTACGCTACGCCGAGGAAATGGAATTGGCGCTGGGCGACAAGGCGCGCGCCGGCATTTATCACGCCGCCGCGGATCGAGCTTCCCACGCTGTGTACAAGCTCTGCTGGAACCAGCAATATGGTCTGTTTGCCGATACTCCCGCGCAGAAGCACTACAGCCAGCACGCCAACATTCTCGGCGTGTGGCTCGATGTAATTCCGCGGGAACGCCAGAAAGATGTGCTCACCAAAATTCTTTCCGCGAGTGATGCTGGATATACCTCCCCCATAACCTTGCCCGCGATGACCAAGGCCACGTATTACTTCCGCTTCTACCTGGCGCGCGCGCTTGATCACACGGGTATGGGCGACCAATACCTGAAACTGCTGGGGCCCTGGCGCGAGATGGTAGCGCTAGGGTTAACGACCTGGGCGGAAACGCCAGAGCCCACGCGCTCTGACTCGCACGCCTGGAGCGCACACCCGAACTACGACTTGCTGACCATCGTGGCGGGCATTCGTCCCCAGGCTCCGGGCTTTGCGGCGGTAACGGTGGCTCCGCATCTGGGAGCGCTCAAGCACGTTTCGGCTACCATGCCGACTCCGAAAGGATCGATCGAAGCGGAATACACGGTGGAAGGATCGCAGGTGAAAACGGTTCTTCAGTTGCCCGCCGGAATGTCGGGCGAGTTGCTCTGGAATGGCCAGACGATGAGTCTGCATGCAGGGAAGCAGGAATTCCAGCTGCACGCCACGACGGACTTAGTTAAGTAAGCGTCAACCCTAAGCCGAAAGACGCCACTCAGGAAGGCTGCGGGTGCCGACGACACATGGCTCCTTTAACATTGTTCCTGTAAAGTAACTGATTCAGAGCTTTTGCGACTCTGCTTGGAGGCATCCTCTTGAAACAGGGCAATCATAGCGACGGACATTCTGCGGGAAAGACTCAACACAACAACGGCGGCGAAGGGGTCGACCGTCACCTGCACAATCCCATCGAAGACCGGC
>Ga0210398_10004937_pt1 | contig 12436 bp, 14 predicted proteins | sample IncBWC4OmetaG_FD_161047 | JGI IMG/M metagenome (GOLD analysis project Ga0210398, IMG submission 161047) | Forest soil microbial communities from Barre Woods Harvard Forest LTER site, Petersham, Massachusetts, United States - Inc-BW-C-4-O | ecosystem: Environmental > Terrestrial > Soil >... | reverse complement strand
GATGTTCCAGCTTTGAAGTTCGCGCAGGGAGTTCGATACGTTTGAGCGCGCGATCCCAAGTGCTTCGGCAATATCTTCCGCCGCCAAAGGCTGTTTCGACGCATACAGCAGCGCGTGGATCTGACTCACTGAGCGGTTTACACCCCAGCGCTCGCCGAGATTCCCCCACTCCAGGACAAAGCGCCGCACGGCTTCGGGAATCTGGCCTTGGGTATCTGTTATTTCTGTCATGACAGATATTACAGGCCAGTCAGATCCGATTGTCAAGTTCGACGCAATCGGAGCGTCCCCGCTAGGCTTCAATCGCTGCTGCCACCCTAGACTGCTGCAGGCGCGCCAACAAACGAGCCTTTATGTCCGGCTGCACATCCGAGGATTGCTCAGGACCAGGAAATCTCAGCGCAGCGACATCCTCCCGATATCGCAGCGCAGCGGCCGAGATCTGCTCGGCGATGTTCAGGTAGCGGTGCGTATGGCGCGGCTTGAAATCGGTGTACAGGCCGAACAGATCATGAAACACCTGAATCTCCCCATCGCACTCCGGACCAGAGCCGATGCCTATGGTGGGTATGCGTAAACGTTGGCTGACGGCGCCCGCGACCGAGCTTGGCACCAGTTCCAGTACCACGGCAAAGGCGCCTGCCGATTCGAGCGCTTGCGCATCGGCCAAAAGCGCCACGGCATCGTCCACGCCACGGGCCTGCATTTTGGGTCCACCCAGCGTATGGGTGGACTGCGGTGTGAATCCCAGGTGACCGCATACGGGAATGCCGGCACCGACCAGCCTCCTGATTGTCGGTACCGCATCGGTGCCCCCTTCAACTTTTACCGCACCGACTTTGGCCTCCTGCATCAGCCTCGCCGCATTGTGCATGGCCTCCTTGATCGAAGGCTGGTAGGTCATAAATGGCATGTCGCCGACGACCAGCGCCCGCTTCGCGCCGCGTGTCACGGCTTTGGAGTGATAGACAACCTGCTCGAGCGTAACGGGTAAGGTCGTCTCTTCGCCTTGGACAACCATCCCTAAGGAATCGCCGACAAGAATGAGTGGAATACCGGCCGCATCGATCATCTGGGCCGAGGTGTAGTCGTAGGCGGTGAGCGCTGCGATGCGCTCGCCTCTCGTCTTCATGGCAATAACGTCGTCGGGTCCCAGGCGGCCGGTCTTCATGTGGGCAAGCTCCTCGCTGCTGCAGATGTCGCGAGCCTTCCATCTGGCGACTACTTAGTCAATACTAAGGCTAGTCACGTGTACATTAGTGATTACTTATTGCTATGACCCTGGAAGACCTACGTACCTTTGTTCTGGCGTGCGAGGCGGGCAGTCTCAGTGCGCTCGCGCGGCGACTTGGCCGTACTCAATCATCGGTCAGCCAGCATATCGCACGGCTCGAAGCCGAATTCGGGGCCGCGCTCCTCGAGCGCAAGGCACGCGGCATTGAACCGAGCGAGAGTGGCCGTATCCTGTGGGAACTCGCATTGCAAAGCCTCGATGCCATCGAGGTGGCGCGCCAGCGGATTCATGCCGCTAAGCATGGGGAAAGCGGTTCGCTGACCATTACCACCGGTGGCACCACAGTGCGGCATTTCCTGAAGAACGTCGTCGTGCAATTTCGCCAACAACATCCGAAGATCAGCGTTCACTTTCTACCGGCCCACTCGACGCGCCGTTGCTTTGAGATTCTGAGATTGAATCGAGCCGACCTGGCGCTGGTGACAACGGGCGAGCTTGTGCGGGGTATCCGCGAGCGAACGGTAGCCCAGCAGCAGCTGTTTCTGCTTGTCGCCGCCGACGATGCACTCGCCAGGCGCAAGTTTCTGCGGCTAAAGGATCTCAAGCACATCCGCTATTTGGGATTGGCCGAAGGAACGATGCACCGGGGATTGCTCGAGCAGGCCATGGCAGCACAAGGGCTGGAGCTCAAACCGGAAATCGTGTTCGACGATTTTGATACCGCCAGCGTGTTCGTTGAACTGGGTTTAGGTCAAGCCATCGTTCCCGCGGTTCAGGCTCATAACTTCGTACGCAGCGGAGCCGTCAGGGCCATACACATCGTGGATCTTCCGCCAATCCCGATAGGTTGGGGATTTCGCGATTGGAAGCATTTGTCGACGGCAGCAAAGGACTTCGTACGCCTGTTTGATGCTGAGCTCAGAAAAATGAGCAAGGTCCCGGGGCTTCGGCTTTCGGACTGATTATACGCTTTCGTCAACCACCGAGTACACGCGGAACCCGAGTCCCTCATAAACATGAATCGCTGCGGGATGATCCCAGGTATCCGTATGCAACCAGATCTGCGTGGGATTGAATTTCCACTCTTCATTAAGTGCAGTCGCCAACAGATACCGACCCAGACCGCGGCCCTGCGCTTCGCGCACGAGGCCGAAGTTCTTGAGTTCGATCACCGGAAATGCACCGTGATCGAATTCGCAAAAACCCAACGCAACATGATCCGCATCTCGAAGCACATAGACACGGAGGCGATCGCCGGCGAGCAGCGTTTCCAACTCTGCCTCCGGCATCAGCAGTCGCTGGTCCCATCGGAACGGTCCGCCTACTCTCTTGTATAGAGCCAGGTACGCCGCAAGGGTCATCTGTTCGAGGGCAATGCTCTGAGCCCCGGTATGGGGACGAACAACCGGCGGTGCTTCTGTGAGCCGCATATAGCTCACGCGCAGGGTGGTGTTATCGGGGGTATTCATCGCGAGTCAAGGCATGGCTGCCTTGTGATACACGACCCTCCAAGCAGCCTCTTCCTTGAGAAATTCCCCCGCGGCTTGTTGCACATCCGCCGGTGTGACGCTTTTCAAATACGTCATCGCATTTCGCGCAAACTCGAGCCTTCGTGGATCACGCTGCGACAAGTTGAGCCAGTGCATCCAAAAACCGTTCAATGACATGGAGGTCGAGAGATTGGCAATGCGCGGCTTCTGCGCACGATCCAGCTCCTCTTGAGATATCGGCGCAGCCTTGAGATCCGCGACGATTTTGGCGACCCCCTCAAAAAAGAGGGTCTCTTGCGACGGAGAAATGTCTGCGAAAGCCTCGAACACACTTCTCGATTCCGGCCCCACTTCCGACGGCACATAGGCCACCTGGCCCGCGTAACTGGTCCCGAGTTCGGTACGCAGCCGATCTGACAGGCGGGAGTTAAGAACAGCGGCCAGCATGGTCAGGGCGTAGAACTGCTTCCCATCAGCCAACATCTCGGCCGCTGGCCACGCGATGGCAGCTGCTCCCTGCGTATCGCCCCCTCGTGCGGGCGTACGACAGGAGATGGGGTGGCCGCAGGAAACGGGCCCTCGGCGACAGGTTGGATGGTTGTCGGTTGCCTCGGCTTAAGCGCGCCGAAGGTTTTACCAACGGCTTCGATAGCCTCATCGATGTTTACGTCACCCACCATGGTGATTTCCATGTACGCCCGGGCCAATTGAGGATCCACGACAGCTTTCAAGTCCTTCACTCGTACGGAGCGCATGCCCTCAACCGTCGGCTGAACATAACGAGGGTCATTCGACCTCAAAAGTCCCCCGAGCTCCATGGTTAGCAGGCGGTAAGGCTCGCTGGGCCACCGGCGCATCACGTCGACGTAGCCGTTTTTAGATTGCTCGAACACGCCTTCTCTGAAGGCCGGCGCCGTGCAATACGCGGCCAGCACCTGGAGTTGGGTATCGAGGTCACTTGGGCGAGTGGTACCGCTGAGCGAAAACGCCTCTCCGGTCGCCAAGAAGCTGACTCCGTAACGCTTGTCCGACAGAAAAATCTGCATCGCGTCATAGTCGATTTTCTCGAGCCCCGCACGGATAAACACATTGTTGATTGCCCAGTCGATGGGCGGCCCGTCCATCGGCAGATCTCGAACGCCATTGCCGATGCTCACAGTTACACCAATCTGGTCCGGGGTAAATCGAGTCTGTTTGATGTTCAGCCGCACGCCGTTCGCGTATTGCACCGTAGTCGCATCGAGGTCGGCGATGGTTTGCCTGTTAGTTACGCGGCCTGCCCTGCCAAAGCTCTTGTACGGCCACTGGGTGGCAATGGGCACTTTCACCCTCTCGGAAGGTGCCACCTGTGCCGCCGACAATGCTTGTTGAAGCGTGACGTCGCCACCGGGAACCACAGTAACCGACCTTAGCCAGACCAGCGGCTCCTGACCGGCAAACGCGGCTTTCAAGATCTGTTTCACGGTATCGGGTTTGATCCCGGTCAAGACGATCCGAGCCCGTTCAAACTGATCTGCCGAAGTCTGCGAAACCCGATCCTCATCAAGGTCACGAACGAGGACCTCCGCGATCAGCGCCGTGACATGATTTTCGGTGGTTTCCGCAGATGTTCGATATCGGGCTAGAATTCTCGAAGCTACCGCGTCGACTTCCTTTTGTGCAATGGCATCATCGAGGGTTCCTCGTCGGATGGCATCCATGTGCATCAATGCATTTGGCCATTGCCCCTCCTCGTACGAGACCGTGATCGCCGCCGTTTCACCAATATGCGCGCGGCGCGATTGATTGGCGGCCGAGGAGAAGAACGGCGGATGTTTTCGCTGCGCCACGACGTCGTATCGACGGTCGAGAACACCGAACGCCACCTGAGTGACCAGGTCCTCGCGTTCACGCGCCTGCGAATCGGGCGGCTCGTCGTCCGGCCTGGTCCAAAACATGGCGACATAGTTGCCAACCGCCCACTCGGTGTCGACATGCACGCGCGGTGCGGCCGCACTCGGAGTGTCGTCGACCACTTTCCTCGGTTCGTCCCCGGTGGCTCGCCAGTCGCCAAACTGCGCGCCCACCTTGGCGATGAGTTCTTGCGGATCGAGGTCACCCACGACCACCAACGTCGCATTCGCAGGCCGATAGTAAGCGTGATAGAAATCCGCCAATTGGACCGCATTCATCGAATTGATCAGATCGACGTCGCCGATCGGCGGGTGAAACGTTTTATGAAGAGAGGCCAGAACGAATCTATTCAAGCGCTCCCCCGCGCGGCGACTCGGTGTATCCGCCAATCGCGCCTCCGATAGGACCACTTTGCGTTCTGAGTCGAGTGCTTGCGGATCCAATGTCAAACCATCCGCGATGTCTCGAAAAAAAGTAAGCGCCGCTTGCAGCGCCTCGGGGTTGTTGTTCGGCAGATCGATGCGAAACACTGTTTGCGTTTCGGACGTGTTTGCGTTCGCATCGGCACCGGCTCGTAGCCCCAGTGCCGCCAAGCGCTTCATGACGCTGCCGTCGGGGTAGTGCGCCGAACCTCGAAACGCCATGTGTTCGAGAAAATGCGCTATCCCGCGTTCGTCGGAGCGTTCAATGCGCGATCCCACGTTGATTCGAAATCTCAAGGAAATGCGCCCCGGCGGATAGGCGTTCTTCTGCACTTCGTAGCGCATGCCATTATCCAGCGCGCCAAAGGTAATCGCCGGATCCGGCCTTAGGTCACTGCCACCCTGGGGCCATGGGGGCGCCGGCCCCGCATGCGCAACGCCACCGAAGGCGGCCAGCCAAAAGATAAAGACTAAGGAGTGACGTGTTGCCTCTCGCATTGCCAGGTTCCCTCCTGCGCTGTGAGGATCCGTTGCCGGGATTCAGTCTGCCAGACCGCGGGCGCCAGCTTCGAGTTCAATATATCTGCCGGTTTCTAACACCGGAACCATCGTGCGACTGCCAGGTCAGACATCCAGCGGACACCGCATAGCCGGCCTCATCACATGGACGAACCGCACAAGTGGGGACATTCGCGATACATCGTGCTACTGGCAGTTTCAGGACTGCACGTGGCCCTGGTGATTGCGCTGATCATCTTTGCCAGAACCCGGATGCTGTTGAGCGTGGCCCCCAACCCAATCGAATTAGTGGTGTTACCGCCGAACACGGCTCCCCAGGTACGTCTCCCTCCGCCGGCGCCGGCCGATCGACCCAAGAAAACGACACCGTCGGCGGTCCCGCCCGTCGCGGCCATTACGATTGATCCGTTAGCAGCCCCGGCCGATGAGGTCGGGCCACAGGTGGATTGGGCCCAGGAAGCACTGAGCGTCGCTGACGGTATCGCAAAAGAGGGCTCGGCCGAGCCCCGCCCAGAGTCTGCCTTTGCTCCGTCCGCGAAGTCACCATTCGCCCCGCCCCCGGCGCATCACAAAGGGGACCAATATCCAACCGCAGACGGGTGGATCGTGTACGTGTCAGACGACTGCTATCAAGTGTCCAAGTCCATCACTCCGATTACGAACGCCACTAACAATGGATTCGGCCTGCAAACGTACTGCACCCGGCATTCTAAGAAGCCGCGCGGCGATCTGTTCGACCAACTTCCCGCGTACAAGAAACTTCACCCCGATAACTAGCGTGGGACCCTTCAGCGTCATGCCAATTTCACATTCCCTGCCTCTCGACGGGCTGTTTCGCCTCCGCGGATGCCACCATTTCATCGGACGGACTGTTCGAGTAGCGCCGCCGCAGTGATAATGCCTCGTGATCATTCACCTCATCGACGGCACATACGAGCTTTTCCGCCACTTCTATGGCCTCCGTCGCTTTACCAAGGATAAAGATAGACCGTTCGGCGCTGTCGTGGGCGTGCTCACCACCATCTTGCAGATGGTCGAGGAAGGAGCGACGCATCTAGGCGTTGCAACGGACCATGTCATCGAATCCTTCCGCAACGAACTTTGGGGCGGGTACAAGACCGGTGAAGGCATTGAACCTGGCCTCTTTGCACAGTTCCAACCGCTCGAAGATGCGCTCGCCGCCATGGGGATTGCCGTTTGGCCGATGATCGAGCTCGAGGCGGACGATGCGCTGGCCTCGGCGGCCGAGATCGCCACGGCGGATTCTCGCGTTCAAAAAGTGTGCATTTGGACACCGGACAAGGACCTTGCCCAGTGCGTACGCGGGGATCGTGTTGTGCAAGTGGATCGAAGAAGCAAGGCTATCCGCAACGCCGAGGCCGTGCGCGCCAGGTTTGGGGTGGCTCCCGCGCTAATCCCAGATTATCTGGCGCTGGTCGGCGATAGCGCGGACGGGTATCCGGGTATTGCGGGTATCGGAGCGAAAGGCGCCGCCAGCCTCATCACGCGCTACGGCAGGATTGAGGACTTTCCTCCGCCCACTCTCGGGGAGCGCTTGGAGCTTGCGCTACTATTCAAAAAGCTGGCGACCCTTCGAATCGATGCGCCGCTGTTTAGGGACGTCGATGAGTTGCGATGGCGCGGACCCCGTGATGGATTCCCAGCGTACTGCGCACAGATGGGTAATCCCGGTCTCCTGGCGCGCACTCAAAAAGCGGCGGCGGCGTTCGCGTAATCGCGAGTCTGGTAGATTAGTGCAGTGGCCCAAAAGGAGATTCCTGCCGATGAAGTCGCTCGCTGTTTCAACAATGCTTCTCGTGCTGCTGAGTCCCTCGCTTCGGGCGCAAACGAACTCGTTGCGGATCGAAGACATGACCTGGACGGAGGTGCGTGACGCGATTGCCGCCGGCAAGACCACGGCAATTTACTACGCCGCCAGCACCGAACAAAATGGGCCCGGTATGGCACTTGGCAAGCATGTGTTCATCGCGCACTACTTAGCCCCCCTGATCGCCGCGCAGCTTGGCAATGCTCTCGTCTTTCCCACCATGCCCTTTGCCCCGACGGGAGATTGGGGTCTGACCGGACCCGGCGTCATCGATACTGCGAAAAAGACTGGGCACATGCAGTATGCCGGCAGCATAAACCTCTCGGAGGAAACCTTCGGCGCAGTAGCTCATGACATCGTACTCAGCGCCATATCAGCCGGCTTCAAGAACGTCGTATTGATCTGCGACCATGGCGGCGCGGCCCAATCTCAACTCGCAAAAGTAGCCGAAAAGATGAACATGGAATGGTCGCCGAAGGGAATCCACGTGTACTACATCCCGGATCTGTACTACAAGGAAAAAGACCTCATGAAAGACTATCTGCAGAAGCACGGTTTGCCGGTCGATTTGCACGCAGGCACGGACGATACCTCGGAGCTGCTGTACGTCGACAAAATGGTAAACGGGGAGTCTGCAAAATGGATTCGCTCGGGCAAGCTGGTCAACGGGCGAGAAGGCGATGGTACGGGAGTCAACGGTGACCAAACGAAGGCCACGGCTGCTTTGGGCAAGATGTTTACCGACGCCAAGGTCACTTTTGCGGTAAACCAAATCAGGCAGCTGATTGCCGCCGGAAAATAGCGCTTCCCTACAGAGGGCCATTACGGCTTAGGTCGATCCACGTCCGCCATATATTTGTCGACCATCGCAGCGTCGCTGACTTGTTCTCGAGCTTCTTGCTTGATCGGCTCCGGCGCGATCATGTGTTCCACCGCGCTCAATTCGGAGCGGGCTCGGCGTTCAATCTGCTCATGGCGCTGATCCGGCAGCGATGTCGAGGACCGTGCGATAGAAGCCTGCGCAATAGCCGCAGACGATGTACTCGCCTCACGCGCCGCTGGCGCATCCAAGCAGGCCTGAATACTTCCACTGTTGAGTTCCCACCAAGCATTGAGCGCTTTTGACATCTGCGCTTTCGCATGTGCGGCGGACATTTCCCATTCCGCGAGGGCGCGAAATCCCGGGTCGATGTCAGCCCAGGCATTCCAATTGATATCCGGCATGAGATTCCGAAAATAGTCCATCGACTCAGCGACGGAATGCGCGGGAGCCTCGAATGCATCGACAGAACAAGCCGATGGCACACGTGGCCCTTGCGCCTCGGATTCGCCGGACGGTCGTCCCACGGACGTCCGGGCCCACACAATGTGGGACACCCAACCACGGAAGCGCCGATCCAGCGAGCGCCATGATTTGCGCTGCGCTCCCGTCCAGTGGTCGACGATCGAATTGATCCACTGATCCTCGGTCACGACCAGTCGTTGATTCATGTCGGTTCGCGGTGTCATTTGCGGTGACGGTCTCATGCCCATTTGGGCGCTTGCATCGTTGGACGCAACCGTCAAGACAGCTGTAAAAAACATGAGAATGGTTGAATTCGAATGATTCATCCTGAATCCCACTCCGTCGGTGCGATCCACCACGACAATTGAAAGGCGAACACGGAGCCAACCCCCGAGCGTATTCCTTCCGCGATTCTTCTTTCAATTGTAAAGAGATGGCGCCGCAGTTGTCGACGCTCGCGCGGCCAAGCCGGGGCATTCCCCGCTCCTACACCCGCTCCTTTTCCATCGACGTCCACTGCGTGGTGCTTGCAAATTGCAACGCAAGACGGGTACACACTGCAGGCACTGGATCCAGCCCGCAACTATCAGTATCGTCGTAAGGCACCGATGTTTGACTACGATTCAGAAGCCCAGCCAAGAGCCCCCGACACCGTGGGAGTCTTGCGCGACCGTCTTTCATCCGACCTGCGCGCGGCGATGAAGGCACGCGACAAAACAGTGATCGACACGTTGCGATGCCTGCTCGCCGTATTGGACAACGCAGGCGCCCCAGACCAGGCGTCTGCGCCAGTGGCGGTGTTCGGACGTTCCGGGGACGTACCCAGAAGGTCGCTGACCCGGAATGAATTGCAGGAGCTCCTTAGAAGGGAGGTCACATCGCGCAATGCCGCAGTCATCGAGTACGAGCGCCTCGGGCGCCATCAAGATGCTGCGCGCCTCAGAGCGGAGCTAATTTTGCTCAACCGCTATGTCGGTCTCTGATACTCGGCGTTCGATGCCCATCACCGTCGCGCTATCACGCGCACCATTCCGCCAAGCCCCTTTTCACGGCGAAGATAATGTTCACCGACCGGACTCGTCACAGAAGCCTCGCCAAAACCGGTGGTTTCGAACAAGCATCCAACGCTGCCGCGATAAAAGCCGATTTGCCTTCTGTGTACGATTTACGGTCGCAGGAAAATTGCGCGGCGAGTGTGTTCTTCAATTGCGCGTAACCCTCTCTCAACACTGGACTACGCCGCAGCGCGTCTCTGAATGCGAGATGACGCTGAAGTTCTGTCGCATCCTCGACCAGGACGTAAAGATGATGTCGCATCTCACCCGGCGGCCAAAGAAACGCCTCACGTCCCTTGATTCCCAGATCGCCCTCGTGCACGTACCCCAGATCCCGGAGCGTACGAATTGCCTCAGGAAGAACGGCAGGAGTGGCCAGGACAGCATCCAAATCGATAATGGGTTTGGCAATCAGACCCGGCACGGCGGTGCTCCCGACATGCTCCACTCGTGTCACAATCCTTCCCAGAGACCCCACGATTCTAGCGGCAAGTGCAGCAAACTGGCTTGGCCAAATCGCATCGTAGGCTCGAATGTATACTGGATCTTGATCGCTCAAGAACAATATTCTAGCGCCGTTTCAGTGGAACACACCAATGACATCATCGGCGCCTGCAGCGCCTGGCGCCCGCTCAGTGCCTCATTCTCGCCGGTTGCGGTACTCGCTTTCAGTTGACTAAACTCACCGTTCCGCTTGCGTTCGGGGGAACCAAGAATGGTCAGTCCGCCGCCCGTCATTTGCATCCCCGGTCTGGGATGCTCGGGATGGGCGCTTTTCTTGCGTGCCTCGGTAGCTTTGGGTCTGACTCTTGCACTCTGGAGCGGGCCGAGCGACGCCGGCGTCTTCACGCTGCAGGCGGACGGGTCCGCTGTCATAGGAGCGGATACCACAATCACAACGCATTACGAGGACACGCTGCTGGACCTCGCCCGACAGTACGGCCTTGGTTACGATGAAATCATCCGCGCCAATCCCGGCGTGGACATGTGGCTTCCCGGCGAGGGCAGGCAGATTGTGTTACCCGGCCGGCGAATTCTGCCGCCAGGTCCGCGCGAGGGCATCGTCGTCAGCATTCCTGAACACCGCCTGTACTACTTTCCCAGCGGGACACGGAATGGACGGAAGGTGGTCATCACTTACCCGGTCAGCATTGGAAAGTTAGGCAGGAACACGCCGCTCGGACGAACGAGCGTCATCGCCAAAGTCGAGCATCCATCTTGGTATCCGACGGCCTCGATTCTCAAAGAACACGCCGACGCCGGCGATCCCCTGCCGGTGGTGGTGCCACCCGGCCCCGACAACCCTTTAGGCGATTACAAAATACGTCTCGGCTTTGGCAATGGTACCTACGAGATCCACGGAACCAACAATCCGACGGCGGTAGGATTAGCCATCACCCATGGCTGCATTCGCATGTACCCTGAGGATGTGGCCGAATTGTTCAAGCAGCTCCCCGTCGGCACGCCCGTGCGTCTCATCAACGTGCCGGTGAAAGTCGCGTGGATCGACGGTGAGTTACTCCTCGAAGTGCATCCACCCGTCAACGCACAGGGCGAGGCCTTTGAGCCCAACGTCGATCAATTCTCCAACCTGCTGCGCGCCGCCGTGGGCAAGACGACGGTCGCCATCAACTGGGACTACGCGCGCGAGGTGTTGCAGAAGGCTGATGGCGTCATCGCCACTGTCGGTCTCGAAGCCGAGAATCCATCGGCGCGCAGTCAGGACGAGAGCGGTCGCGACGAGGATTCGTCGGCGATCTCACCGACCCGATAGACGTTTTTGGATCTCCTCTTCCACGTCGCGCAAATGCTCCTTCCCAAACCAAATCTCATCGTCAACAAAAAACGTGGGAGAACCAAAGGCGCCTCTTGCCACTGCACGTTCAGTATTTGCGATGAGCTCGGCCTTTACCGCCGGCGCTCCGCAAGTTTCGACGAGAACTTGGGCATCGAGCCCGGATTCGGTCAGCGCCGCCATGAAGATGGCCGGATCATCCAGTTTCTTGTGTGCGACCCACATGTGATGGAACATCGCCTCGACGTAGCGGTCGAAAACACCCAGTGTGCGCGCTGCAATAGCGCCACGCATGAGCACCAGCGTATTGACCGGAAAATAGGGCGAGTATCCAAAGTCATCGATCCGGTGCTTGCGGATGAAACGTTCCACCTCGAGCCGCTGATATTCTGGTTTGTTGCGAATGGCCTGAAACGCAATCGCGGGTGATTGATTGCCCGTCGCCTTGAAAATACCTCCCAGTAGTATGGGCACGTATTCAAACCGGATGCCGGTACGGACCTCGATCGCCGGAATTACCCGATGACATAGAAAGGCGTTTGGACTTCCAAAGTCAAAAAGGAATTCGACTTTTACCGCGCTCACCACTTCTCTCCAAACGGGCGGATCTCTTGCTCAAACGTCCACGCATCGGGGCGCTGAATATATAAGGCCCAGTAGGCTTCGGCCACGGATGTCGGGCTCATCAACCGGCCAGGATCGAGACTATTGAGAGCCGCCGGCCCCTCCCGTTCAGCGATTCTCTCTCGCACGAATGCGGTATCGACGCCCGCGTCGATCACCAAGTGGGCCACGTGGATGTGTTTTGGCCCCAATTCGCGCGCCATGGACTGGGCCATGCCACGCAAGGCGAATTTCGCGCTCGCGAATGCGGCATACCCGATCCCGCCCCGTAGCCCAGCCGTCGCACCGGTG
>Ga0210398_10004936_pt1 | contig 12436 bp, 8 predicted proteins | sample IncBWC4OmetaG_FD_161047 | JGI IMG/M metagenome (GOLD analysis project Ga0210398, IMG submission 161047) | Forest soil microbial communities from Barre Woods Harvard Forest LTER site, Petersham, Massachusetts, United States - Inc-BW-C-4-O | ecosystem: Environmental > Terrestrial > Soil >... | reverse complement strand
CATGCGGATTGCGGACGAAATGAACTTGCCTGCAATAGCTCCGCATCGCCGTACCGCTGATTTGCGGCGTATTTTCATCGTCGTGCAGGATAACGGCGGTGATCTCGTGGTGCTGCGCAAGGTTAGTGAGCAGACCATGCGTACGCGCCTGCGCTCCGAACCGCGGGGGACTCGGCGCCATCGGCGAGAGCAGCAGCACTCTCAGAGGCTCAGTTGCCATCTCGCCTCCGCACCGGTTTTAAGCACATTGTTCCCGAGCACTCAAACGGCCAGCAAGACGTCATGGCTTTGGCACCAAGCGAGAAGCACATAGATCGACCATACCCGAGACCAGTGCAGACCCCGCTTCCCGGACGTGTATGAACTCCAAAGCGTCCGCACGGTAGCCGCATTGAGTCCGACGCGCCGGATAAGCTCTGTGTCGGTAAAAAGCCGGTCCAATTCGGTTCTTAGGCTCCTTCTGGTCCAACGGGCAATCGGCAGTACAAAACCGGATTTTGGCCGATCGAACAACGACGGATCGAGCTTGCTCAATGCAGCACGCCGCAGGGCCAACTTCTTGAGGACGGGGCTGAATCGACGTGCCGGATCCAAGCCTGCGACCGTTTCGCACAGCACATGATCGAGCAGCGGCACGCGAACCTCGAGGGCGACCGCCATGCTGGCAGCATCTGTATCCCTGAGAAGGCGTTCGCCAATAAAGCTCGATAGCTCCAGCAGTGAAATTGCATGCAGCAGCTTTTGGTCACGTACCCTATCGCGCCAGCTGTCAGCAACTGCAGCGGGAAGACCGAACACCTGCTCAGACTGCGCATTCTTGACCGCGGAGGATGCAAGGCGTTCTTGAGTCTCGGCAGTGAAGATGGAATAGGACACTTGGTAAAGCGCCAGGAGATCATTGGCGGCGCGCGTAACATCGGCCAGCTTGCCCCACCGGGTCTGCGGCGGAGATCTCTTCAGCACATTCCAGAACATCCTGCCGGCCATCCGGGCGGTGCCTCGGATGGCGCCATCCAATGCTCGGCCGGGGAACCAAGAGGTCCCGCTCATCATCTTCGGCAGCTCAACGAAGCTTCTGTAGCCCCCAAAAAGCTCATCACCACCGGTTCCTGCAAGTGCAACCGTCATGCCCGCGTTTCGTGCGGCCCGGCTGACGAAATACGTGTTGATTGCATCGAAGGTCGGTTGATCTATGGCCGTCATCGCGCCCGGGAGCTGTGCCAGAAAATCCTGTTCGCTCAGTACCACATTAGTATGGCGACTGCGGATTGCGGTAGCCACGGCTGCCGCATAACGCGACTCATCCAGGCTTTCTTCCTCGAATCCAATCGTGAAGGTATGCACAGCATCGGGGGCCGTCTCGCTCGCCAGCGCTGCCACGGCACTCGAGTCGATTCCGCCCGAGAGAAAGATCCCGAGTGGCGCGTCCGAAACGAGCTGCATCCGCACGGTGTTCGCGAGCACCTTATGCAGCTCCTCCTCAGTCGTCCGGCCAGCCGCACCTCCAGGCAGTTCCCAATACCGCTTGAGAGAAATGGCATTCGATTCCCCCGAACCGGCACCCGACACCACGGTCAGTATGCTGGCGCTCGGAAGTAGCTTCACACCTTCGACCATGGTGTTCGGACCGACCACGAATCCCTGGGCCAGGAATGAGGCTACGCCGGCTGGATCTAAGCTGCGCGGCACCACTCCGCTGGCCAGAAGCGACCGCAACTCCGATGCAAAGAGCAGCGTCTCACCGCCCAATGCCCCGCCGCGCACGATCGTCCAGTAAAGCGGCTTGATTCCCATCTGATCCCGGACCAGATGGACGGACCTGGAACGGGGGTCCCAGATGGCCATTGCAAAGATGCCGCGCAAACGCGGGACGACATCGAGACCCCAACGCGCGAAGCCTTTGAGAACAACTTCAGTATCCGAGGTGGAAGAGAAGCTCTCGCCGCCGGACTCCAGCTCCCGACGCAACTCTCGGAAATTGTAGATCTCGCCGTTGTATGTGATAACGCATCCCGAGGCCGCGTGGACCATCGGCTGCGCACCGGCCTCACTGAGATCGATAATGGCCAGCCGGCGATGCGCAAACACGACTTCGCGATGTTTCGTAGACCAGGTGCCCTGCCCGTCCGGACCACGATGACTAATTGCATGACTCACCCGCGCCACGCATTCAGCGACTCTTTCGCCTACCGATACGTCACTGGATCGGACAAGCGAAAGACTCCCAACAGCACCAGCTATTCCACACATCTGCTTCGTCCCTTAATTCGACTGCACTCCGGAAAGGCACTGCGGGCGCGGAGTCAAAAATCGCGCTCGACTGTCAGCTCGCCGATCTTCGCATAAATCGCGGATCCGCTCGCGATCGGCGGCGTCTCTACAACGCCAGCGCCAAAAATGCCCGCTGCGTTCTCCAACAGCTGTGTCTTCCAGCTGGTAATCTGGTTCGCGTGCACGTCATAATGCGCAGCAAGCTGCGCGATCGTCTTCTCGCCTTTCAAGGCTTCCAGAGCCTCCCGTGCGGTGACCTAACTATTGAAGTCTCGAAATGCTTCCGAGTGCACATGAACCAGTTCGGGCTTGAGTTTCACCACTTGGGCCTCGCAGTACCCGAACCGGCGGCCGCGTTCCAGTATCTGGAGGCCCTAGGATACCGGGCGGGCGCGACCTGCTTCGATGGTTATCAGCGCGTAAATCTGGCCATGCGCCACCATGACAGCATGCCCGATGTCGAGGTCATCTGGCCGGGAGACAAGCCCGCGCCGATCGACAAGATCATCAAGCAGCACGGCAGCCTCATCTATCACATCTGCTACACTTCGCAATCAGTGGAAGAATCGATTGCCGCCATCGAGGCATCGGGCCTGGAAATTTTGTGCATCAGTGAACCGGAGCCGGCGCCGCTGTTTGACGGCCTGGAGGTCTCCTTCTACAGTATCACCAATGTCGGAATCATCGAGGTCATTCAGCTAAAGCCATAGGGGAACAGTAGAGGAGCGCCTAGATTGGGCGCAGCGCTGGTAACCGCGTGAACATCGATCGGTTATCCCGCGGATGCCGGCCAGAGGGATCTACCCGCAGCTGTGCCGTAACCTCTGAAGAATGGCTTCGTCCGGGCGGTGTTTCACAGAATCCAACGCCATCCGTCGACGGTGTTGACCGCTTCAAGGATAATGTCGCTCCCTATCGATTGATGCATCGCTAGCCGAGCGATAGCCAGCCTGAGTTTCGAGCGGGACAATTAATGCAACTAGCTGATTCTTATCAGATTTCATTAGTCAGAGCGGCGCGGGAATTTCACATCCCGGGGGCCGCGAGCGAGGACATCGACCGTGTGGTGGCAGGGTTACGGCAAACGCCGGTCGACACGGTGCCTGGACTCAAGCCGTTGCGCGTCCAGGTACTCGCGAACATCACCTCCGACTACTTGGCCGATCACCTACGACTGATGCTAGTGCGGGCTGAATATGCGCCTCAGGTCGCGCCAGGTCATTACGGCGGTCTCGTACGCGGCCTGATGGGCGAGGTCGAGCTTACCTTCGCGCTCTGCGATGCGGCTGTGCTGATCCTCAGCCACCGCGACCTGCAGTTCCCGCCACCGGTCGGGGTCAGCGCCGAAGAGGCCCGAGAACTGGTGAAGCGGGAAGTGGACTTCTGGGCTCCGCTCTTGACCCGCAGTCGAGTGCCGACGGCCATCCTGTCGTTCGATCAGCCGGCACGGCGAGTGCTTGATGAACAGGACGCCCTTTCACCCGGCGGCTTGGGCTGGCACGTGAAGATGTGCAACCTGGAACTCGCCGCGCGTTTGCCGTCGACCATGATGCTCGTGGACGCCGAGGCCCTGCAGTGGCGCCTTGGTGCTGCGGGCTGGTACGACGAGCGCCTCTATCATCTGTGCAAACAGCCCTACACCATGGAGGCATTGCCCGAGATCGCCCATACGCTCGTCGCCGCACTTCAGGGCCTAATGGGTCGCGCCCGCAAGGTCCTTGTACTGGACTTGGACAATACGCTTTGGGGTGGCGTCATCGGTGACGATGGCCTGCAGGGCATCGAGCTGGGCATGGAAACGGCAGAGGGCGAGGCATTCGCCGCATTCCAGTCATACCTTCGCAGTCTCTCGCAGCGAGGTGTCATCTTGGCAGTATGTTCGAAGAATCGCGATGAGGCGGCTCGGAGTCCTTTCCGAGAGCATTCGGGAATGGTACTCAAGGAAGAACACATTTCCTGCTTCGTAGCGAATTTCAACGACAAGGCAGCCAATCTGCGCCACATCGCGAAGACTCTGAACCTCGGTCTCGACAGTCTGGTATTTGTCGACGACAACCCAGTGGAACGTGCCCTGATCCGGGCGGAACTGCCGCAAGTGCTGGTCGTGGAACTGCCCGATGAACCGGCTTATTACGCGCGCGCCGTCGAGGCCACCAAGGCGTTCCCGCTGCGGGCACTCACGAAGGAAGATCTCGGTCGCGTCGCCTCCTACCGCGCCATAGCGGCCGTTCGGGAGGCCACTCCCGCGCAGGGCACTGATATGGAGCAGTTCCTGATCGGGCTTGAGCCGGTAGCTCATGTGGAAACCGTCAACCGGTCCACCCTCGATCGCATTGTGCAGCTGATCCACAAGACCAATCAGTTCAAACTGAACCTAAAGATTTTTGAAGAAGCCGAGATCGAAGCCCTCGGCCCCAGCGTGATAGCGTTGCGCCTGGAAGATCGCCTGCAGGACCATGGCATCGTAGCGATCGCCGTAACTCGTGCTGAGGGTGCGACGCTGCGAATCCTAAACTGGGTCATGAGCTGTCGGGTATTTGGGCGTCGCCTGGAAAACGTCACCTTGGAACTGATGTCCGATTTTGCGCGCCAGAATGGTTGCCGAACCATCGAAGCCGACTACACGCGCACCGAAAAGAATGTGATCCTACCACCCTTGCTCGAAGAGCTGGGGTTCGCTGCCGACGACAAGGGCGGCGTCTACCGTGTTGCTGCCGATGCGCCCCCGCCCAAAGCGCACCACATGAAACTGCAGAGGAAATGTTGATCATCATGAGTGAAGTCAATCATGCCGAAGTAATGAACGAGTTGCAGAACGTTTTCCGCACGGTGTTCAACAATCCGTCTCTCGTTCTGACTGACGAAACGACCGCCGATGGGGTGCCCGGCTGGGACAGCCTGCAGCAGATCAAGATCATACTCGGCTGCGAGAAGAAGTTTGGCGTCAGGCTTCGCGCCCGCGATGTGAACGGCCTCGGCAATGTCGGACATCTGGTTGACCATCTCGTCGCAGTGATCAACAAGTCCCGCAAATAGCCCAGTTCCGCCTCGATGTTGTTCACCGACCCGAAGTTCCTGTTCGCGTTCCTGCCGATTGCGCTCGTGCTGTTCTACACGTCACGCAGATTCGCGGGCGGCAAATTCACAATATGGCTGCTGGTCGCCACGTCCTCAGTATTCTATGCCATTTGGAGCGTGCATTACCTGGCGCTGCTGATCGGCCAGGTACTCATGAACTTCGCATTCGCCCGCCCGCTGAGCAAGTCGCACAACCGCGGCGTGATGTGGCTAGCCATTGGCCTGAACCTGCTGCTGCTGGGTTATTTCAAGTACAAGAATTTTTTCCTGGAAAACGTGGAATTCCTGACTGGATGGAGATTTCATCTTGCTGCCATCTTCGTGCCGCTTGGAATTTCCTTCCACACGTTCCAACAGATCACATTCCTCACCGACGTGACCGATGACGAGGACGACGTACCGCCGCTGCCGCAGTACATCCTATTCGTCATGTTCTTCCCCCAGTTGATCGCCGGGCCGATCGTGCTACACCCGCAGATGGGCGGGCAGCTCGAATCGATGGCCGAGGGCAAGCACCCCAATCCCGGATCCTTCGGTCCGGGCTTTGCGCTCTTTTGCCTCGGTCTGTTCAAGAAGGTCTGTCTGGCCGACAACCTGGCCCCGTTCGTCGACAGCTCATTTGCATGGCCGCAGCATCTGCAAAGCGCCGAAGCATGGCTGGCGGCGATCGGGTACTCGCTGCAGCTGTTCTTCGACTTCTCCGGCTACTCGGACATGGCGATTGGCTTGGGGCTGATGTTCGGATTGCTGCTGCCCTTCAACTTCAACAATCCGCTGGCCGCGACCAGCATCAAGGAATACTGGAACCGCTGGCACATCACGATGACACGGTTCTTCACCATGTACGTTTACTCGCCGCTGGCGCTCGCGGCTCATCGTCGCGAGGCAGAGCACGCCAGCCCACCGGTATCCTCATTCGTAATGTGCATTGCGATCCCGACGATGGTCACCTTCCTCGCCGCCGGCCTGTGGCATGGAGCGGGCTGGACCTTCGTCATCTTCGGCTTCATCCATGCCGTGGCGCTGACGATGAACCACGCCTGGGGCGCGGCGAAGATGCCGAAGCTGCCGGTTATATTCGCATGGCTGCTTACGATGCTGACCATGCTGATCGGCATGGTATTCTTCCGTTCCACCTCGCTGGCGCAGGCCCAGGCAATGCTGCACTCTATGTTCGTGCCAGGCCAGCTAGCCTTGCCGCTGTGGGCCGAGGGATTCGCCCACCGAGTCGGGCTGCCCGTGCGTTTTTATGAAGTTTTCCAGGCCGCCAACTTCACGGCGCACTATGTCGGTTTGCTGCTGCTGCTCGCGCCGCTCGCAGTCCTCCTGCCCAATCCTTCCGTCGCGCCTCTGAAGATAAGGTCCAATTTCCGTACCGCGTTTGCGCTGGCCTTCATCGGCTGGCTCACCTTTGGGTGGATCGGCGAGCCGCGAACGTTCCTGTATTTTCAGTTCTGAGCGGAGACACGGTGGCAATTCCTTCGACCAACACAGAGCCGACAACTGGAGACAAGGCCGCCGCGGAGCCGGAGAACTTCATGCGCGCTTGGCTCAACTTCTTTTGCCTGAAACTGCCGCTCGCGGCGCTGACCGTTGGCATCATCGTCGAGGTACTAGCCTGGAGCCTGAGCGGAGTGACGCTGCACCGGCACAACGTTGATGACCTTGCCAACGCGGTAGAGCACGACCCCCATTCATACAAGGTCCCACTGCTGGGCGACAGCGTCACGCACAATGTTACCAACAAGTACCGGATCGGTGCGCCAAATGAAGTCGCGGACATTACAACGCACGCACTGGCTGGCCTGCCCGGTTCCTACTTTCTGCTAAGGAGATATCTGGAAAGCGGTCATCGCCCGCAACTGGTGGTACTAGCGCTCTCGCGGCACGTGCTCACCGAGACGATGGACCACAGCTCGTTCGACTACTACCTGACGAGTGTCTTTCGCGAGCCATACGAGCGTTCGTTCCTGCAGGCGAATTATCGCGATTACGTCAACTACTCATGGCGCCCAGCGGCGTTGTCGATGACTACGAAGATCGGCGAACCGTTGTTCAGTCTGCTTCGCCATCCGGGCGATCAGATATGGGTCTCGCCCGAACCTCCCGCCGAGCATCCGATCCTTGATCAGATCCCCGACTACAGCCCGGATCCGGCGGTCTTCAAGCACATTGTCACCTCCTCGTGGAAGATGCGGCCCGAGGCCCGGGCTTTGTTGGAAGGGTTCTGCCAGTTGAGCCACGATTACCACTTCACTTTCCGCATCATCTGGGCGCCGATGAACCCTGATCTGCATGCGGCATTGGTGTCATCCGGCGCGATTCCTCACCTCAACGAGCAGGTCAGCAGCATCCTTCGGAATGCGAAGCTTGATGCCACCATTTACGACAGTTCGGATGAGCAGCACTATCCTTATTTCGATCGCGGGCTACTGCACATCCGTGGGCTCGGCTGGGAACAGACCTACGCGAATGAACTGACGCATTACATCCATCAATTCGAAAGCGACAGCGGTCATCCCCGGGTTGTAGATCCCGCCACCGCCGCAATGCCGGTGGGCGTGCGCTACTAACGGTCTTACAGGTGCCAGCCGCTGCCGAGCGGCGTTCAATAATGCCATCCGATGCGGGCTTTCTACGCCGCAGCGCAAGCACCCGGAGCAATGTCGCCGCATCGCAGAGACAGTTCACGCAAGTGAAATACGGCAGGAACCTATTGATATATACAGTGCCTGGCCCGCAACCGTACTGGATCTCCGCTCGTCTCATATTTTGACGCCCTATGTCATGCCGGCATACCGGCAGGAACGTCGAACGTCACGATTTGACGGCAGCGATTCACCTGCTCCTCAGCATTGATTAGGACGCGTTAGCGGAAATTCTAAGACTCTTCGCCAATGAGCCTGATTGTGTTGGATTTATGTTAATTGAGTTGCGCCGGGACTGCGATTTACCGATCACTCGAACACCGCACGGTGAACACCGCGGTCATGCTTTTTCTGCGAGCTCAAGCGGCCTATTGGCATCGCGGACCGCGGATCGAACCGCTCGGCGGAGCGATCCTACTTGTCCGTCGTCGCGGTAACGCCTCTCACTTCAAAAGTTTTCCGAGGGACGTCGACGGATGAATCGTCTCCGCTCGGAGACAGGTTATCCCAGCTCATGTCTCTGCGTCGCGACGGATTGCATCACACGCAAGAGCGACGTTTCATGATCGCTAGTTACGATCAATCAAGCTGCGGCAAATCCACTGAATCCTAGGATTTTCACCGCAAGAGGAAACGAACTCTGATGTTGAAGCGAGACCACATGAACAATTTGATTCGTCGGCACGCAGCACTCGTCGGTATGGCCAAGCTGTTTGCAGTGAGCGCCCTCATGATCGGTGCTCTTGCAGGTTGCGGCGGTACCTCGGCTGCGGTCACGCAGAATTCGGCACCATCCACGACACCGCCGCCCACGACAACGTCCACGACAACGTCCACGACGCCGCCCGCGACTACGACCACGACGCCGCCCTCGACAACGTCCACGACGCCACCCGCGACAAAGCCTGTTCCGCCGACGATCTCCGGGACACCCCCCACCAGCGTCGTGGCCGGCAGCGTGTACAGCTTCACTCCGACCGTCTCGAACCCCAGCGGTAAACCGCTCACTTTCACCATTCAGAGCGTCCCGCGCTGGGCCACCTTCAATACCAGCTCCGGACAGCTCATCGGAACACCGAGCAGCGCCAATGTGGGTACGTACCCGAACATTGTGATCTCGGCGACGTTGACGAACGTCAACACGCCCGCCGCGCAGCTTCCTGCCTTCAGCCTATCAGTCAAGGCGGCGACCACGACTACGCCGCCGCCGAGCCCGCCGCCGAGCCCGCCGCCGGCCAACGACCCGACGACCGGGGTTCTGCCTTCCTATGACGATGCCTTTGCGAACTGGAAAAACGCGGGGCTTGCGAGCGTGGGCGGCATTCCGAACCGGACGACAGTTTGTGCAACGGTCAATGCGCTCGGCGGGGGCCAAGACGACTTCACCAACATCCAGAAAGCGATCGACAATTGTCCGGCAGGCGAGGTCGTTCAGCTTGGCGCGGGCGCATTTACCGTTCAGTTGGCCGATCTGCCCATCCATATTTCGACGGGGATTACGTTACGCGGGACGGGCGACTGCAGCGGCTCCAGTTCGCCTTTCTGCCAGACCTCCATCAACGTAGCTAATGGCATTCTCGCTTATACGGGTGGAAAGTGCGGTACAAGTACGTCTAATGAAGTTGCCTGCCCGAATGGCGGAGCGGCGGTGATTTTGGTAGCTCCCGTTGCCCCCGATTACAGTTACAGTTGGGCCAAGTGCGGCAACGTCGGTAGCAATCTTGGTACGGGATGCGGAGCCATCCCACTGGCCACAGACGCCGCGCAGGGGCAGACGACGATCGAGGTTACCAGCACAAGCGGCTTCTCAGTCGGTCAGTGGGTTCTGATCGATGAAGCGTCAGGCGCCGGCTGGGTCGCTGATCCTTTGAATGCGGTGACCGGATTCGGGAGCGTGTGGGCTGCTTCGGACTGGCTCAGTTCATCCGGCAGCCCTGCGACGGGGCGTGTGATGTGGTCGAAATCCGAAAATGGCAGCGGCTGGGATTTCGGCTCTAGCTTTCCATATCAAGCCAGCTCGGTAGGTTGCTGGCATTCCTATTGCGACCGGCCGACCGCCGAGTTGCATAAGATCGCTTCGGTTGGCGCCGGTCCGTGCCCAGGGACCGGATGCACTGTGACGTTTGACGATCCGCTTACTATTGCGTTTCGGCAAAGCGGTAATCACAATGCCCAAGTTTACGGCGCCCTCTATGCGAATAATACAGCGCAGGGTTCGCCTATTTCATTCCTCCAAAATGCTGGCGTAGAGAACCTTTCGGTTCTCCGTGGTGCCAATGGGGGGATAGAAATGGAGTTTTGTGCCTACTGTTGGCTCAAGAATACCGAGGTCGGCGACTGGTACAATGGCGGGATAAACATAGAGTATTCGGCTCGTAGCGAGTTGAACACCGTCTATGTTCATCATTGCTGGGACTCCGTCAACAGTGGCGGCGAATATCCCATCAGCCTCGATAACGCCTCGACCGAAATTCTCATCACGAACAGCATCACCAACTTCGGCGGAAAAGGAATGGTCGCCAGAGCCGGAGGCGCAGGTTCGGTTGTTTCTTATAGCTATGTGGATGACACGATGTACGATGCCGAATCAGGCATCGGTGACTATTGGGTAGATATGGGGCTAAACGCGAGCCATTATTCGGGGCCGCACCATGTTCTATTTGAAGGAGACTGGAGCGACAATTTAGATAGCGACGATACGCACGGCAACTCAACGTACATCACATTTTTCCGGAACCAGGGCACCGGATTGAGGACGCCCTTTACTGATCCTTCGACTAACAAGACCGTGAACGACTTTGCGGGGACAGGTTATGCATGTGGGACGAGCGGACCGAGTGGGTGCTCGCCAAATGCGCCCGCTCCTTTGCGTGCGGCTGGGCCAGAGGCATACAACTACTGGTTTGCTTTCGTCGGAAATGTACTGGGGTTGGCGGGCGAGACGACTGCGGCTAATGGCTGGTCCTATGAAGGGGACTGGAGCGGAAAGCGCATGTTCATGCTGGGATGGAACGCTGGGCTCCCCGGGGCCAAAGGGCAAGGCGGCCAAGATCCACACCTGAACGGAGTCATCGGATCGTACATTTTTCTTAGCGGTAACTTTGATTATGTAGACGGCTCGATAGTCGACTGGGCTTCTGGATACTCGCAGGCGTTACCGAACTCGCTCTATTTGTCTTCGGCTCCCGTCTTCTTTGCGGGCGCCTCGTGCACCTATCCGTGGCCGTGGGTGACGCCGACGGGATCAGCGCCGATCCAGACAAACAGCTGCGGCGGCTCTGGTCTGCCTGCCAAGGCACGCTATGAAGCTGGTACGCCATTCAAGCAGCCTTGAAACGTCAGCTGGCGTCTGACTTCACGCTGCAGTGGGGCATGCGATACGTATTGCGCGACTTGCGCGGATATGGGTCGGAGTGAAGCTCGGAAAGCTATCGCAAAATGGAGTCGGTGCTGGCGTCGATGAACCGCTGGGGCAGGATCCACGAGACACGATAACGGTGTGCGGCGCGCGGTGTAAGAGCTGATCTGCTGCCGGCTGCGAGTGCGTAGTAGCCCGAGCGGTCGGCAGCATCAGGAAAAAGCGGTCATCCACAAGTACCTCGCATACGAAAGAACCAGGAAGCGGTCCCATGCGAGGTTCAGAATCCTTACCGCTATGTGATCAGGCCGGGGCCCTGGCGCGCCAGGTGGATTCCTGCCGCCGGTTTATCATCCTGGTCGCCCGCCGCTTGCCCAATCTCAGGCACGCGTACTGGTACCTTCGCAGAAATTTGCGGAACTCCGGGTCTTCGTATCGAGGAACACCCCTCAGGGCGCTTGATAGGAAACCCCAGATACTGGCAACACTACCGAGGACCACAGGATGCTTGGTCAGACGGAATACAGCGCTGGTCAGGAAATAGAGCGGTGCAGAACCCATAAAGTACTGCCCGTACCCGAATCTCAGACGACCGGTCCAGATGCCCTTCTGGCTTGAACCCATGGCGCGCAGGTGAATGAAACGCAGCGGCTCATCGTCCACGCTTTCCGCGATCCAGCCAAGCATGCGACAACGATGGCAATCGATGCCGTCCCACATGACCTGTCTTACGAAGCCACCAATGTCACGGAAGCACCGGATCCGGTAGAACTTCGTCATCCCTACTGACATCTCGTCCCCGCAGACCTCTGGAATCAGCTTGCCGTTACGTGTCGATATGAAATATGGCTTGCCTGAACAGGTGCCAAGACGGGGATTTTCCTCCATCCGGCTGATCAAGAGCTCGAAATATCGGGGCGGAAGATCCAAGTCCAGGTCGAGCTTGCAGATGTAATCAAATTCGTCAAAGTTGACGGAATCCAGACCGGCATAGAAAGCCTCGATGACTCCCGGTCCGACGCTTCGGCTGCCACGGTTCGTTCGCCTGATCACACGAAGGGACGGAATCCTGGCACGATAG
>Ga0210398_10004935_pt1 | contig 12437 bp, 13 predicted proteins | sample IncBWC4OmetaG_FD_161047 | JGI IMG/M metagenome (GOLD analysis project Ga0210398, IMG submission 161047) | Forest soil microbial communities from Barre Woods Harvard Forest LTER site, Petersham, Massachusetts, United States - Inc-BW-C-4-O | ecosystem: Environmental > Terrestrial > Soil >... | reverse complement strand
ACGCGTGAATGGTGCCGCGCACGACGCGCAGATTGACCGCGCGCACCGCGACGAATCCGGCGAATTCCTTGGTCAGGTCCTCGGTTTCGAGGACGATCTCACTACGCACCACATTCCCCCACGCCGCCATTGTCGACGTGTTCCTGGGGGCCGTAAAGGGAAACTCCGCCGCCGCGACGCTTTGCCGGCAGCGGCCGGTCGGGCGGTTCCCTGTGCGCAGCCACAAAAATAAGGACCCGCCCGGGGGGACGACCGGGCGGGTCTAAGAGATCGGCGCCAGCGTCGGGGGAGAAGCGCGCCGATGGCGACTTCAAAATCTGTCACCAAGCATTGGTCGCTGCTACCTCGCCGGAGGTTCAATGGGCGATCGTATATTTCACATTTTGGAGCTGATTGAATTTCGGTACCATAATACCCAAACCGCAACAGGGCCCCGCCGCCGCTAATAACGATAATAAATCAAGTAGTTAGGGAAGCCCGCGGAGGCTCTAGTCGGCGTCGCCCGGGGTTGCGGATTCGACGACCCGCTCCTGGCGCATACGTGACACGATGCGGGCGAGTTCCTCTTTGGCCAAGGACTTCACGGCGATGCGCACCCGATAGAAGCCGCCGGGTTTTGGCCCATCGACCAGGGTGGCCTGGTACTCCTCGAGAAAATGGGTGATCTCGCCGGCGCTGGCCTCGCGGGCGAAACGCACCATGGCGAAGGTGCCATGGCCGGTCACGGTAGGGTTGAGGCTCGCGGTCTCGAACGGTGCTTGCGGCTTGGTGGCCATGCTCACCAAAAGGAACGCCTGCAAGGCAATCGCCGCCACGGCAAAGGATGCGGCAAAGGCAAGCGTGCGCGGCGAGAAGCCGGCAATGAGCGCGGCGAATTGGCCGGCGATGGCGCGCGCCGAGTCGCGCTTGCGCGCGGCTGTGGTCTCGGCATCGATGGCGGCCATCAGCCGGTCCATGCAGCGCGCCGAAGGCACGCCGAGGGATTCGTTGAAAGAAATCGTCTCGGCGAGCTCTTCGCGCACCAGATCGGCATGGCGCGCGAGCGCCGGGTCGTAGCGCAGCGCGTCCTCGACGCGCTGGCGGTCGCGCCGGCGCAGCGTGCCCGCGGCATACCACGGCAGCAGGGTCTCGATCTCTGTGGGTTCCATGTTTTCACCGCTTATCATGGCCAACCTCGATCAATTCCCGCCATTCTGCACAACTCTCCCAGCTTCTTGCGCGCGTAGAACATGCGCGTCTTCACCGTGTTTTCCGGAATGCCGATGATCTGCGCCACCTCTTCGACCGATTTCTCGTGGTAGTAGACCAAATCAATTACTTCCCGGTGTTCCCGCGTCAGCGCGCCGAGGCACTGTCGCAACTTCTCGCCCTTGTCGAGCTTCTCGATGGAAATCGCTGGATTGTCAGAAGGTTCCTCGATTGCTTCCATCGTTTCTTCGTCGAGTCCTTCTTCGCGCCGCTTGCGTAAACTGGAGAGCGCCTTGAAGCGGGCGATGGCTATGAGCCAGGTCGAAACGGCACTTCTGCCTTCAAATCGACTGGCCTGGCGCCACACGTCCAGGAACACTTCGCTGATCACGTCCTCCGCAGCCATCTCGTCACGCAACAGGCGAAGGACGAAACGATAGATCCGCACGTGATGCCGGGCGAACAGCACCTGCATCGCAAGCCGGTCTCCACGAGCGATCCGGCCTATCAGCAATTCGTCTGCCGGTGCCTGCATCGCCCTGAATCAGCTCATGGATTGGTCGCGCACTAACGCCGCAGGGTTCAAATGCCCGTGAAGAAATTACCGGAACATTACATGGTTCAGCGGGAAGGAGAGAAAATCTTTTGTTTCCAGCCCCTTAGGTAGGACGGAGACTTCCCCACCCAACCCCACGGGCCACGGCCGATCCCTAATGGCCCGGAATGCAGCCCAGGCGCAAGGCTTCGGATTGTCGCTAGGCCCGGCCGCGCGGCAGGGCCGATTCCAGCGGCTTCTCCTCGACCAGGATCATCGCCAATTGCGCGATGGCGAGCGTAATCGCGGCGGTGAAGAACACCGTGGTAAAGGTTGCCACCGAGGCTCCCGCCAAAGCGCGCTGGCTCAAAGTGTCGCCCGATGCCCCGATGGGGACGGTTGCGAGGACGATGGCGCCGAATATCGCGACCAGGACCGTGCTCATCAGCGTGCGCACGAAATTCATGGTGCCGATCGCCGCGCCGAGATGATGGATCGACACGGTGTTTTGCAGCACGACCTGGGTGAGCGGCGCGGTCGGGCCGAAACCGACGCCGATCAGGAACAAGATGATCTCGAATTGCAGCGAGGTCATGGTCGCCGCCGACAGCGCCAGCGCCACCATCGCGCCGATGCCGACGAACAGGAACATCATCGGCAAGAGCTTGTAGTGCTTGACGCGGCCGACCAGTTGGCTGGACAGGCCCGCGCTGGCATTGAGCGTGACCATCAGGATCATCAGGCTCAAGCCCGACGAGGTGGCCGACCAGCCGAGCACAGTTTGCAGGTACATCGGCAAAAAAATGTTCAGCGCCAGGATCGAGCCCCAGCCGAACGAATGCGCCAGCATCGCAAGCCGCGCGGTGCGGTCGGCGAGGATGGCAAGCGGAATGAGCGGTTCTGTCGTGGTGAGCTGGCGCGCGACAAAACCGCCGCCGAGCACCAGCGCGCATCCGACCAGCGCCAGGACCGGCGAGGAGAACCACGGATAGCGCACGCCGCCGAGATTGAGCGCCAGCATGAACGACGAGCTTGCCGCCATCACCAGCACGGCGCCGAAGAAGTCGAGCTTGTGCGGCCGGTCATGGCGCGGCAGCTTGCGCAGCATGGTCAGGGTCAGGATCACGGCGCCGACGCAGAGCGGAAAATTCCACAAGAATATCACCCACCAATAGAGGTGATCGCAGATCCAGCCGCCCAACACCGGCCCGGTGCCGCCCGCGGTGGTGAAGGCGATGGAGAAATAGGCGTAATATTTGGCGCGATCCTTCGGCGCGGCGACGTCGCCCAAAATCATCTGCGAGATCGCGGTCAAGCCGCCGCCGCCGCAGCCTTGCACGATGCGCCCGCAAATCAGCATCAGCATGCTGGTCGACGACGCCGCCAACAGCGAGCCCGCCATATAGACGCCGAGCGCGATCAAGAGCGCGGCACGCCGGCCGTGGATATCGGCGAATTTTCCATAGAGCGGGGTCAGCGCCGTCGAGGCGATGAGGAACGAGGTGATCAGCCACGGCAGATTGTGCACGTCGCCCAGCGCCCGGCCGATGGTCGGCAACGATGTCGCCAGGATCGACTGGTCGATCGAGCCGAGAAACACCGGCAGCATCATGCTGACGACGATGAGCCGCCTGTCCTTGTGGGTCAGCGACTCGACGGTCGCCGGACTAACGCCAGGCTCGCTGACTTTGGCGTCCATGAACGTTCAATCGCTGCGACCGCGGCTGCGCAGCGCTCCCCGGCGGAACGGCTTTGTCGACGTGAATACCGGCAAACGGCGCCGCTGTCATTTGCGGCCCGGCGCATGGCAGACCTGCCGGAGCGGGTCCGAGCTGCCGCGGTTTATTGCGGATGAGGCAGCACAATATCGATCGTGTAGCTTCGCGACGCACCTGCTATTCCCAGCCAATGCGGCACGATGACGACGTCGACGCGGCGAGCGACGGCAAGGCCCGATTCCATACGATCCCGCGCCGCAAGACAAACCGGATCCAAAACCGGACAAACGATCGCGACGCCGAATCTCTCGACCTCCTCCCGAGTGTTCCACCACAGCTTGGTCCGCGCGGAGAAGGACATGGGCAGCGCCTGGCTGCCGATATAAAACGTTGTGGAATAGGCGATGACGCCGTTGCTGGCGACGTAGCGCAACGGCTGCGCCGTGGTTTCGCGCCAGGTTTTGACGGTGTCGGCCGCCAGCTGGCGGGTGTAGGCGGCGTGATTTTCTATTCCAACCCGGTTCTTCCAGTAGGCGGCAAAGGGCGCAGCCAGCAAGGCGCCGGAACTCGTCAGCATCGCCACCATGGCGACGATCGCCGCCGCCGAGCGCGGAAATTGCACCAGCGGCGACGACAGCAGCACGACGCCGAACAGCGACAATTCGGACATCGTCCACAGCGCGTTGACGCCGGTCGAGGTGAGAAGCGCAAAAGGGATGGCGACGAGGAGCGGCGTCCAGAATATCATCGCGGCGAAGCGGCGGTCGTCGTCGGACGGGAACAGCGTATCGCGTAGCGCCTGTCGCGTCGGCTTGACCAATATCGCCAACAGCACGAGCGGCACCGCCACGTAGGCGATGGTGCCGAACGTGTAATTCGTCAGCGCATCTTCCAGATCCGGCCATGTCGCGGCGACGCGATGCTTGGCATAGGCGAGCGTCGGATAGCCGTTGGCGTCGAGCCAAATCAGATGCGGCAAGAAAATGCCGAATGACACCGCGGTCATGATCCACGGCGCGGGCGATTTCAAAAACTGCAGCCGGCGCCGGTCGGCGAGCGCCGCGACGATGAGGCCGAACAACAAGAAGAACGACCAGTATTTGGCGAGTACGGCGCCGCCCGCTGCAATGCCGGTCGCCACCGACCACATTACGCTACGGGTGAGAAAGGCCCGCGCGAAGGCATAGGTGGCGATGGCCCACAGCGGAATTAAAACCACATTGTGGTCGAGCCGCAGCGCCAGAAAATTGTAGAACGGGACGAGCATCAATAGGAACGGCACCGCGGCGCGCTTGGGCCCGCGCAGCCATAATCCGGCCAGCAGCCAACCGAAATAGATCGCAACGACGATCAGGCCGATCGCCAGCATGTAATAGGCCCAGTCGGCCAACGGAAAGACCGTGAACCAGGCCCGGACCAGCGCCGGCAGAAACGGCGGATGCTTCGGCGTGCCCCATTCCAGCTCCCAGCTCCACGCCACCACCTCACCCATGTCGGTGTGGATCCCTTGGGAGGATTTCGCGATGACGCCGTAAACGGTCCAGATCGCCCAATAGGCCGCGAGGATGCCGACGATGAAGCGTTGATTGCCGTCGCGACGGCTTAAGCCGATGACGAGTCGATGGGCAAAGACAATAAAATGCCGGGTTAGGCCGGCCAGCAAACCCGATTTCGACACGATCGCCCCACGTTCGGCCGGTTATGTAACTGTCACTAAAGGAATTACGTCCGGACCTTATAGGTGTCAGTTTACCAGCATCGGGACGGCCTGAAAGGGCATTCCAGCCGGCCACGAGGCGTTTGGCCCGATTCCAAGATTAAGTTTAACGCGTCGGAGCGGTCGGACTGGCCCCTTTCGACCGCGCCAGGATCGAACTGATCCCTTTTGAATTTAGAGGCGACCCTCGGTGGTCACTCTTTTACTGACAACGTCAGTTCCATCCTGAGCGCAGTTATAATTTGTCGGTAATCATTCTTATCTATGCAGCGGTTACGCCGGTACTCGTCTGAGCCCGGCACGCTGACAGGGAGGCCCCGGTGAATTAAGTCACCGGGGCTTCTTTCGGTTTTGGCCGCGCCTCAGCGCACTTTCAGCTTCAACAACGCGTCGGCCGTGCCGTGGCAAAACTTTGCCATGTCGGCCGGCGCCATCCAGATCTTGTCGAGGAACTGACGGCCCATCATGTGGGTCGAGTACGGATAATCGATCGAGAACATGACGCGGTCGATGCCGAAGGTCATCAGCGCCGCATAAAGCGGCGGCTCGTTGAAGATGCCGCTGGTGGTGATCCAGACCTGGTCGAGAATGGTCTGCGGCACCGAGCGCTTGAGATGCTCGATGTCGGCGGAAAACACCTGGCTTGCTCGGTCGAGCATCATCGGCAGCATTTCGCCCATGTGGCCGATGATCAGCTTGAGCTTTGGATGTTTGTCGAGGGAACCCGCGACCACCATGCGCAGCACGTGCACCGCGACTTCGGAGTGCCAGCCCCAGCCGGCCGTTTCCAGAACGCGGCCGGCCCCTTCGGGCAGGCCGGAGAAATAAGCTTCGCGGACGGCAGCCGGCGGAATGTGCGGATGGATGTAGATCGGGACGTCGAGCTCTTCGGCCGCCGCAAGGATGCCGTCATAGCTCGCGTCGTCGAGGAATTTTCCTTCCGTCGTGCCGTTGACCATGGCGCCGACGAAGCCGAGCTCCTTGACGGTGCGCGAAAGCTCCTTGGCCGCAGCGTCGGGGCTTTGCATCGGCAGCGAGGCAAAGCCGGCAAAGCGAGCGGGATATTTGGCGCAGGCCTTGGCAAGATGATCGTTGATCTCGCGCGCCATTGCCACGCCATCGGGGCCCGGCACCAGATCCGGCCCGGGGCCGCTGTTCGACAGCACTTCGACGGTGATGCCGGCCTCGTCCATCGATTTGAGCCGCTCGTCGCCGAGATCGGGCAACAGCGACAGCGGATTCGGCACGTCCTTGCGCAGCGCCCTCGGCTTGTAGCCGCGGCGCGCAATGACCGCTTTATCGACGCGGGCGGAGGCCGCGGGCAGCGAAAAGTGTTCTTCGAGTATGACCGTACGCATGGGCGCTTCTCTCCTTGTGCGGAAGCGGGTTGTTGCATCGATTGCCGGTTGTCAGCAAGCGGGGCGGCTGCTTGCCCCACTTCCCCACGGCGCTGCTGTCATCATCGTGTTGCCATATAACCATATTTGATATATGGTTTGCCATATGAAGACCACCTTGAACATCGACGATACCGTGATGGCCGACCTCAAACGAGAGGCCGCGCGCCAAGGCCGCACAATGTCGGAACTGGTCGAGATTGCGCTGCGACTCCTCCTTCGCTCCCGGCACAAACGGAAAGAACTGCGTGATCTGCCGACGTTCAACAGTGGCGGCCATCTCGTCGACATTGACGACCGCGACGCGCTTTATGACGCCATGGAAGGCCGTTAGTGCTGACTGTCGACACCAATGTATTGGTGCACGCAGCGGACGAATATTCGCAATTCCACGATCCTTGCCTCGACTGGCTTGAGCGGCAGCGGCGACGGTCGGATGCTTGGTTCACCACGTGGCCTATTCTCTACGAATTCCTTCGCGTCACCACGCACCCGCGGGCCTTGCGTCGGCCCTGGAAGGCATCGGCAGCGTGGGAATTCGTCACCGAGTTGCTTGACTCGCCGGGACTCGGAATCCTCGTTCAAACGCAACGACACGCCGACGTGGCTGGCGCAGTCATCGCAGAATTGCCGCATCTCGTCGGCAACATTTTGCACGACGCACACACCGCCATTCTCATGCGCGAGCACGGGATCAGGCAAATTTGCACGCGGGATACGGATTTTCACCGCTTCCCGTTTCTCGAAGTGATCGATCCACTACGTGCCTAACGCTGCGCGGTCGATTAGGGCTCAGTCGTGAAAAAAACTTTCATCGTCCTTGTCGCCTGCGCGCTGGCCGCGCCCGCGTTCGCGGAGGAGCCGGTCGGATGCGACAAGTTCAAATGGCCGCTCGACAAGGAGCGCGCCACGCTGAACGGCACCGATCTGCCGAAGATCGTCACGGGCGATCGCGTGGCGTTTCCGATCCCCTTTGCCACGATCATCGCGCTGATCCCGTTCGCCGACGCCAAGCTGCCGGCGCCGCCGGAGCGCACGCCGAAGTCGCCCGACAGCTTTGCCGGCTATTTCCAGGCGCCGGCTCCCAAGCAACCCGGCAGCTACAAGATCACCATGTCGGCGGAAGGCTGGGTCGACGTCGCGCAGTCGGGCAACACGGTGAAGTCCACCGCGTTCAGCGGCGCGCTTGGCTGCGAAGGTGTGCGCAAGAGCGTGAAATTCGACCTCGCGGCGGCGCCGTTCACCGTCGAGCTCTCTGGCGTCAAGACGGATTCGATCAAGATCGTGATTTCGAAGGACTGAACCGAGCTGGTCACGCGCCCCTCCCCGTTTCCGCCAATCCGATGACCGCATCGAGAATTTGCGCAGCGAGGCGTTCGTAAGTGTCGGCGCGGTCCTCGCCGGAGTCCCACCACTCAGGTTTGCCCCAAGTCTTGACGACGTGTGCCTTGAGCGCGAGCCGCGCGAGCGAGCGCCCGGGCGCGGCAAGAATTCGCTGGCTGACATCGCCGAGGCGATCGATGGCTGTATCGTGCGCGGCTTCCGCCGCGGCCACGCCGGTCTCGCGCTTGGTGCGCCTCACCCCCGCTTCGTAAGCTTTGGCGAGCGCCAGTGCGGCTCGCGCCTCATCCCATACGTCGCTGTGCTCAGGATTTTTCAGAATTTGGCGCAGCTCCGCCGCGCTCCAATGCAACCACGACGGCAACAAGTGCCCGAGCGGACCGCTCTCTGTCAGCGCTTGGGGCAGATCGGGGCGGCGGGCAAAGTATCCATTTTCGCAATGGTTATAGTGATCGCGGGCCACCTGGTAGGCATCGAGCGCCCGCGCGAATGCTTGCGTGAGGTCAAGCAGTTCGCCGTCCGGGGCAATACCGTCGGGCGAGCCGGCTCCCAAAGCGCTCGTGCCGGCCGATGCGGCCGTCCCGACGAGCAAGCTGCGGCGTGAGAGTTCGTGTTGCATGACTATATTACGTTAAACGTAATATATCCTCATAGCTGGGTCAAGCAAAACTTACGTTTAACCGCAAAGACTGCAGGTTACGTCAGAAGTAACCTCGCCGCATGCCACGGGTCGGAAATCCAAAGCGGCGTCGCCCTCATTTCATCCGAGCATGGCGAAAGTTCCGCGGGCTCACCCAAGAGCAACTGGCTGATCGCCTGCATACCACCAACGCGAACATCTCGCGGATAGAAAACCTACGCCAAGGCTACACGCAGGATTTCCTGGAGGCTTGCGCCGACGTATTGGGAACGGACCCGGCCGCGCTCATCGCTCACGCGCCGCCGAGTAGCGCTTCGCCGAAGCCGAAGAAGTCGCGCTGAGAGAGAGTATTGCCGATCGGAGAAGTAGGCGGGTTGACCGAAGGCGTACCTCGCCGCCTTGCGCGAAGAAGGCCGATTAATAATCCGCCCTACGCGCCGCGGGGGTAGAGGGGCGCCGCTGGACCTCGCCACCCCTTGATTTCATCATTGGGTTGCATTCCAATCCTCTTCAACTAATGAAGCGCGCCGGCCTGCCCGTAAATATTGCTTGGGAGACATAACAAATGTCGCTTACAAAACGAGAGAGCTTTTTGCTGGAAGAGTATAAGGCTCTTCGGCAAGAGATACTCTTAAAATTAGAACACGAATTCAAAATTAACCGGTATACGATTGTAGGTGTCGCGATCGTATATGCGGCTGCGTTTACGCTCAACAACCTCCCCATAAATCACGAAGACAAGTCTTTGGCACAGTTGATTTGGTTCGTACCAGTAATTCTAGTCGCCTGTGGCGCTATTTTTTACGCAGTTTATGATTTCGTCTTGCAAAAGCAGGGAATCTATATTCGACAGATTGAAGCACATTTCCTGGCAGACACAAAGCCGGAAGGATGGGAGCGATGGTTCGGCGGCAGTCAAACTAATCCATTCGTGGGAGCCGGGAATAAGGCAATAATTGGTGTGATAGCTAGTCCTTTTTGGCAAACTGCATTTTGGCTCACGTTAGCAACTCCCTTCATAGAAAGACACTATCGCGTTTTGTCACCCGTAATCCAACAATAGGCGCCTCATGTTGGGCTACGCGCTGACGCGCTAACCCAACCTACGGCTACTGCACCAGCGTATTCGCCACCTTAAAACTCGCCTGCGTGTTCGCCTTGATGTCGTCGAGCGACACCGCGGGCGCGAGCTCGATCAGGGTCAGGCCGCCGCCGGTCCTATCGACGGTGAAGACGCCGAGATCGGTGATCACCATGTCGACGACGGCAGCGCCGGTGAGCGGCAGGTTGCAGCGGTGCAGGAGTTTTGATTCGCCTTTGGCCGAATGCTCCATCACCACGACGACTTTCTTGACGCCGCCGACCAGATCCATGGCGCCGCCCATGCCCTTCACCAGCTTGCCTGGGATCATCCAGTTGGCGATGTCGCCGTTCTCGGCCACCTGCATGGCGCCCAGGATGGCGAGATCAATATGGCCGCCGCGGATCATGCCGAACGAATCCGCCGAGTTGAAATAGCTCGTGGTCGGCAGCTCGGTGACGGTCTGCTTGCCGGCATTGATGAGGTCGGCGTCTTCTTCGCCTTCGAACGGGAACGGGCCGGTGCCGAGCATGCCGTTCTCGGACTGCAGCTGCACGCTGATGCCGTGCGGGATGTAGTTCGACACCAAGGTCGGAATGCCGATGCCGAGATTGACGTAATAACCGTCCTGCAATTCCTTGGCGGCACGTTCGGCCATCTGGTCGCGGGTCCAAGCCATTAGACATCTCCTCCGGTTCCGGCCGGCGCGTCTGCCTTGGTGCGCTTGCGGACGGTACGTTGCTCGATGTATTTGGCGCCGTTCGGCACGTGGATGATGCGCTGCACGAAAATGCCCGGCGTGATGATGTGATCGGGATTGATGTCGCCGGGTTTTACCAATTGTTCGACCTCGGCGACGGTCACCTTGCCCGCCGTCGCCATCACCGGATTAAAATTGCGCGCGGTCTTGCGGTAGACCAGGTTGCCTTCGGTGTCGCCCTTGTAGGCGTGCACGATCGCCAGATCGGCGACGATGCCGCGCTCCATGATGTAACGCTGGCCGTCGAACTCGCGTATGTCCTTGCCCTCGGCGATCTGGGTGCCGACGCCGGTCTTGGTGAAAAACGCCGGGATGCCGGCGCCGCCGGCGCGGATGCGCTCGGCCAGCGTCCCCTGCGGGTTGAACTCGATCTCGAGCTCGCCGGCGAGGTATTGCTGCATGAAGGTCTTGTTCTCCCCCACATAGGAGGAGACCATCTTCTTGGTCTGGCGGCTGTCGAGCAGGATGCCCAAGCCCTTGCCGTCGACGCCGGCATTGTTGGACACCACGGTCAAATTCTTGACGCCGGAATCGCGGATCGCAAGGATCAAGGATTCGGGGATGCCGCACAGGCCGAACCCGCCGGCCATGATGGTCATGCCATCCTTGAGCAACCCGGCCAACGCGGATGTGGCATCCGCATAGACCTTGTTCATGACCGCTCCATTTCCCCCGGCAAAGAATTACGAATAGCGGGACCGGCGGAAAGGTCAACTGGCTAGGGCGCGGACGCCAAGTCTTATCCTATCCAGCAAGTCTTATCCTGTCCAAGCCGCAGGCTATTTGGCGCTGGTCGGCAGCGAGCGGACCGCGTCGGGCAGGTTTTCGCGCGGATAATAGGTCCAGAACACGAAGGCGGCGGCGAACAGCACCGCGGCAATGATCGCGGCAGCGAATTTATTGCGGAACGAGATGATGCTGCCGAGCAACGTGGCGACGAACACAAAGCCCGCCAGAATCGAGACATAGGTCCAGTTCACCGTGGAAAGATCGATAGGCATCGTGCGCTCCCGAATTGCCGCCCGCTTCGAATATGGGTCGCAGTCTAGCGCAGCGCATGGCTTTGCGCGACACCTTGCCCAAAACCTTGGCGGAGCGTCGGACAAGGCGATATAAGGCTGGTCCTTCACCCACCCACGCCGTCGCGTCATCATACGACTTCAGTGTCTCCCGCATGACCAATCTGCTGATCCTCCTGACGCTGACGCCGGAGCTCAACAACCAGTATCGCGATCGCCTCAAGGCGAAATTTCCGGAGCTTCATGTCGATCTTGTGGACCACCATTCCAAGGTCGGGCCCTATATCGCGTCCGCCGACATATTGCTGACATTTGCCCCAAGATTGAGCGACGAAGTGCTGCGCGCCGGCACCAGGCTGAAATGGGTGCAGGCGCTCGGCACCGGCGTCGACAATCTGATCGACCGGCCGGTGCTGCGCAAAGACGTCATCGTCACCAACATCCACGGCATTCACGGCGCGCCGGTGTCGGAAGCCGCCATCGGCGCGATGCTGGCGCTGGCCCGCGACATTCCGCGCGCGCTGCGCGCGCAAGGCGCGCGCGAATGGGCGCGATTCCCGGCAAAATTGCTGCACAACAAGACGGTCGGCGTTTTCGGCATCGGCGCCATCGCCGAGGAGTTGGCGCCGAAATGCAAGGCGTTCGGCATGCGCACCATCGGTGTCAGCTCGGCGCCGCGCGCCGTCGCCGGCTTCGACCGCATGGTTTCAAGCGCCGAGCTTGCGAATGTCGCCGGCGAATTCGATTTCTTCGTGCTGCTCACGCCGCTTACGGAAAAAACCCGCAACAGCGTCGATGCCAAGGCGCTGGCGGCGATGAAGCCGACAAGCTTTCTGGTCAATCTCGCCCGCGGCGGCGTCGTCGACGAGCCGGCGCTGGTCGAGGCGTTGCAAGCGCGCCGCATTGGCGGAGCAGCGCTCGACGTGTTCAACGAAGAGCCGCTGCCGGCCGATCATCCGTTCTGGGCGATGGAGAACGTCATCATCACCACGCACCAGGGCGGCTTCTGCGACGTCTATATCGATTACGCGCTGCCGACCG
>Ga0210398_10004934_pt1 | contig 12439 bp, 11 predicted proteins | sample IncBWC4OmetaG_FD_161047 | JGI IMG/M metagenome (GOLD analysis project Ga0210398, IMG submission 161047) | Forest soil microbial communities from Barre Woods Harvard Forest LTER site, Petersham, Massachusetts, United States - Inc-BW-C-4-O | ecosystem: Environmental > Terrestrial > Soil >... | reverse complement strand
CATTACTCGCGGGAGGAAGCGCGGGCGCTGCTGCCGCAGTTGCGAACATGGCTCGCGGGGCTGGAGGAATTGCGGGTGGATCTGGAAAAGAACGACCAGAGGCTGGCGGGATTGATGAGCGGCGGCCAGGATGTGGGCGGCGAGTTGGTGAATCAATCGGTGAAACTGCTGGGCAAGATGAAGGGGCTGTTTCAGGAGTTTGAGACGCGGGAAATAATCGTCAAGGATTTGCAGCGCGGGCTGGTGGATTTTCCGGCGATAGTCGGAGAGCGAGAAGTGTTTCTTTGCTGGGAGAAGGACGAGGAGGACGTGGAGTACTGGCACGACATCGACTCGGGCTACGCGGGTCGTGAGCCGCTGTGAGGATCGGGTAAAATCTTTTCCCGTTTTCCGCGCTTCCACTGCTTGATTTTGGAGATGAGATAGACGAGGATCGCAAGCGGGGCCAAAGAAAGGAGGCCATCGATGGGCCAGTTAACTTTATGCGACTCGGTGATGTAATGGTTAAGAGCATCAATTTTGACCGCCAGAATGTCGGCTTGAGGAGAGCCAAGGTCAATCGCCTTTTGGAACGCTGCGACCGCGAGGTTATAATCACGAGCCCGGTTACAAGCGATGCCCAGCATCACAAAGCACGCAGGCTCCTTTGGATTCATGGTGGCCATGTAAAGGACGCCGTCCTTGAACTTTGGGTCGCCGGCGAGATCCCACTTGTAACGGTAAGACGGAGGCCGTTGGGCAGTATTCGATTTCAAGAGCACAATCTCTTCGCCGGGCCAGCCATTCGAATTTCCGTCCCAGTTCCTTTCCAGAAAGGCGAGTCGTTTTTCATCCAAACCATTGGTGTTCCAGGGACTCAATTTGCCGGCATTCCTGGCGAAACGGAAATTGGGCTCACGAACAAAAGCGTCAGACCATTCGTCAATATAAACGTGGTCTTTCTTATATTCGGCGTCACGGACGAGATATTGGAGCAGCGCAAGATGATATCGTTCCACACCGAAGTGCGCGGCGGGATTGATCTCGAGGTCGCGGGTGATTTCACGTTCCGCTTCCTGATAGCGTCCCATCAGATGGTAAGCCGTGCCAAGATTTGCATGGATGCCATAATCATTCGGGAACCTGTTGGTCACTGTTTCAAGCAAGGCAGCGGCTTCCTTTGCCTCACCAAGGCGCAGATGCGCGCCTGCGAGATTGTTCCACCAAGCGGGATCGTTCGTCAGCGGAGAGGCGGTGATGTCCTTAATGCGCTTGCGCAAAGGGGCAGGATCAGGCGGCGCGGGGGCGGCCTTCAAGATAACTGTGGCCATATCGGAGCTTTTGAGCCGCTCCTGCAGCAATGTCTCCGCGTCCCAAATGCAGGCTGTCGCGCTGTGTGCCTGCAAAAGGACACCCGCAAGAAACAGGATGGAAACCTTGAGTTGCATTCGAACGGCAACCAATACATCGCCATACATCAAAAGTCACGCCCCAACATTGATACACGATTTTACGGCACGTTGTTATTTCAGCCCGTCGGTAATGAGTTCACGAGTGAATGCAGAAGGACTGGTAATGTTGTTGGTTGCGGACGAATGGGGTTCACCGGAAAAGCGAAAGTTGTTGATGACGTTGGTGAGCTGATCGCCGGGTTGAAGGGAGACGAGCAGGGCGTCCCATTCACCCGCCTGCTTTTCATCAAGGCTGGTGCGCCAGAGGCAATACTCCGTCAATTCATTACCGGTCAGCGCCACCTTGCCGAAATGGGTTTTTTGAAACGACGCAGCCGGCTCCGCCCAGTTTGCGTAGCATATCACCGGCAAGCGCGACGAATTCGTGCGCTCCACGATGTTCGTGTCCCAGATGACTTGTTGGTTTGTTTCGTCCCAACGTCCGTTGCTGTGAGTCGGCGCAATTGGAAGCATGAGCCGAACCGTCAGCCGGTCATCAGGATTGCCGAAAAGGTTAAAATCTACCAAATCCCGACCATCATCCGCGGTCGGGTCCGGCTTTTGCAAATCAGGATTGGTCTTTTTGTCCTCTTCCCACTGCTTGAGACTGGCGCGGTAGGAGTCGGTGTTGGTGAGATAGTTTTCAAAGGATTTGCTGATGGTGTCATCGTCGGCAAGAAAGGCGAGGCAGGCCGGCAGCGGTTGCGAATCCGGCACACCCATTTTGCGCGCGACCAATCGCTGGAGCAGGAGACCCAACTGGCTGTCGTCCTTGTCGGTGGCGCTTCGAAAGAGAGCCGGCATGTCGGCGATCTGCAGATATCCGCGCTCAACCAGATATTGACCGAAGCGGACCATGAATTCTTCGGCGCCGTTGGTCGAGTAACCCGCCGTAAAATTTCCCTGCCACCAGTAGGCGCCGAGATTTTTCAGATCACGCCGGAAGTCCGTGTTCAGAAATTGGGCCAACTGGCCGTATCCCGGTTGCGAGCCCAGTTCGGATTTGCTCCAGCCAAGAATGAGATCCGTCAAACGATCGGCGGCTTTCCGCTGCTTTTCAGCAATTCCAGCGAGGTCATCGTTGCCGCGGAAACGTTCCACATAAAAACTCGCGCTGCCGAGGCTGGTATCCACGTTGGTGTAAGCCCCCACGCCGCCGACGTCATTGGGAAGTGCATTGGCGAACGTGCCGTGAACCGTGTGACGGTCGCCGTCATTGGTGACGCCGCCCGCGGGATAGAGCGAGTTGATTTCGCCCATTTCAACCGTCGGGAAGGGCTGGTAGCCGTTGACGTTGTTGCTTTCGCCAAGGTCCACGCGATAATAAGTCAGGGTGCGTTCAATGGCATTGCCATGGGGTTTCAATTCCACGATGTATTCATTACGCGGGCAGCCGGTCAACAGCAGTGCCAGCAGGGCGATTGGGGCAAGCAAGCGCTTGTTCATAGATTGATTCTCTCTTTCAGCGCCACAGTAGCGATGGTGGAAGGGAGAAGTCAACGCCGGAGGAAAGTCGGCGGACTGCGCTCAAGGCGATTGGCCGTCCCACTCGCGAACGGCGTTTTCACGGCAAATGTCGGAGTAAACTGCGGCCAAAGGTTTTGGTGTCCGCGGGAGTTTCTCATCCTTAAAATCCACGGCGAGCAGCCCGAACTTCTTTGTGTAACCAAACTGCCATTCGAAATTGTCGAGCAGCGACCAGTAGAAAAAGCCGCGGACATCAACGCCGTCGGCCATGGCATCGTTCAGGACGGTGAGATGCTCACGGAGGTCGCGTTCACGGAATTTTTCGTCGTCGGAGGCCGAGCCATGTTCGGTGATGTAAATGGGGAGACGGAAGCGGCGGTGAAGATGGGACAAGATTTTAGCCATGCCCGACGGAAAGCGCTCCACCATGTCGTCGCAGTCGAAACCGAAATCTTCCAATTTTTTCACCGGTGTGCCGCTGGCCGGGATCATCGAGCGGAAATGATGGAAGCGCACGCGACCGTAATAATTCAGGCCGATGAATGTCGAGGCGCGTCGGCGCCCGCCGTCGAGAAAGGCGTCGAGCACAAATTTGTTGAAGGTATAGTGACAGGCAAAGGCGGTCATCCGGTCCCATGGGGAAAATCTCTTGTAGGCGTGGAAGAAAGTCCAGTTCTTGGCGATGCCCACCTCCGGTTTCCGGCCCGCGGGGCTGCCGCAGCGAATAACGTCGCTGGCCTGCACGTGGGCCTGCGCCATATGGGAGATCACTTTTCGGAATTGTCCCAGCCTCCATTTGCGTTGTGGCGGAAATCCGCCCAGCAAATAGGCCAGACAGGCATAGGTGTCCGGTTCATTGAACGTGTTCCACAGCCAGACCCGGTCCTTGAGCGCGGCAGCGAGTTTGCGCGCGTAATCCACGAACGCGGGGATTGTGGCCGGGTTCGTCCAGCCGCCTGCGGCGTTTATCCAAGGCGGATTGGAAAAGTGATGCAGCACAACCATGGGCGTAATACCGGCCGATTTCAAGCGGTCCAGGATGTCCACGTAGCGCGCGAGTTCGGTCTGGTCCAGAGGCGAAAAGGGAGCGGATTGGAGGCGCGACCATTCGATGCCCATGCGATAGGCGTTGACGCCGAGCTTGGACATCCAATCGATGTCCTCGGGATAGCGATGGTAATGGTCACACGCGATGTGGCAGTTGCTCCCGTCCTGCGCCGTGAAACCGGTCCATTCGTTCCGGATGTCGCCCTCCACCTGCGTCGGCGATGTGGCGGTGCCCCAAAGAAAACCGGCAGGAAAATTTCGAGCCTTCTGGTCCTTCATGGCCGGCGTTTTTCCTTGAGGGCGTCATCGATTGCGGAGAAAAGTTTTTTCGACGCGGAGGCGGTCCAGGCATGAAACTTTTCCGTGGGCAGACGGTCGGGCAGTTCGACGAGCCGGTCGAGGTTGAAACTCTTTTCGGCGATGGCGATGCCGAAGCGTTGGGCGTCGAGGGCATTGAGCTGCTGTTCGAGGTGGTTCTCCACCGGCACGAGGAACAGCGGCTTGCCCAGCCACGCGGCTTCACAGACGGACTCAAATCCGGCGGTGGAAACGACGTGGCGACATTCAGCCATCATCTGCAGAAATTTTTCGCTATCGAGCTTGTGAAAGAAGAGCGAGGGCGAATGTTGAAGCTCGGCCGGCGCGCCGGGCTTGTCGTAAAAGCAATGCAGCTTGGTGCGCGGGTTCTTCGAGCTCCATTGAATGATTTGCTCCGCGTAACCGTGATTGAGCAGATAGACGAGGACAAAGTCGCCGTTGGGATTGCTTTTCAGTTCAAAAAGTTGTTTCCGCAGAACGGGCGGCCCGACGATGATTCTTTTCGCCGGCAAGTCAGGCGCTTCATAGAGCGAAAGGGCAAGCTTGGTGGCGCGTGCGCCGAGAACGAGCGTGTAAAGCTTCAGGCCCAATTGTTGCTTCCACAGTTGCGGTTCATGGATGAAATCCGGATGTTGGACCATGAATTGGTGGCCGAGGGCGATCACAGGTGGACGCCGGCGTCGCGTCAGGGCGAAAAAAGCGGCGAGCGGTTCGAAAAAATTAAGGATGATGTCCGGTTGCGCTTCGCGGACCAGTTCGTCCAGCCGGCGGAGCAGGCGGAAATATTTTGGCAGGTTGAGGAACACACCGGCGAGCGTGGCCGTATTGCTGACCGAGCGGTTGTTTTTATATTTGAACTCCAGGGTCGGCATTTGGGTGACGCGCAACTTCATCGCCGATTCAAAATAGGCCGGAACTTGCCGTTGCGAGCTGGTGCCAAGGGTAACGGCAACGATTTGATGGCCCGCGGCCTCGGCCATTTCCTTGACCGCCATTGCCTGGGTCATATGGCCGCGGCCTTCACCAAGCACGCAAAGCATCATTTTCATGGAACTCAATAAAACATATTTTGCCGTCACGCAGTGGCCCGTAACCGCGACAAGGAATTTCCGTGTCAGGATCCGGCAAAGCGCGACGCATATTCCACGGCCATGTCGGTGCTGTCCATTTCAAACGTCGGGTTCCTGGAGCAACGCCGTTGCGCGAATCTTTTGGACCAGCGGCCAAAGCTGCACTCAGTGCCAGTGTCCATTTTTGCTTTCCGGAAGGCGTTTAGTATGCTTGGGTAATGTTCGGATGGCAGATTTCGCCAATAGACGATGTCCGCGCTGCGGCAAGCGACCGCTGGATGCGCGGCTGGTGCAGTGTCCGGATTGCCGGGTGCCCTTTGAATACGAAGCAGTGTCGGCGCCGACGGTGACTCCGGCGCAACTGGCCGCGGTCACAAAGCACGTGCTGGGGTCATGGAAACTTTGGTTGACGCTCTTTGTGGTGGTGGGTGCGGCGACTGTCGGGGTGATGGAATTCATCAACCTGAAGGCGCAAGAAGTCAAGGATGAGGCAGGGAAGGAAGCGCAGACGGACGCCAATGCCACGAGTGCGAAGATCGCCGAAGGAATTTCCAACCAAATTGAGACGGAATTTCAACAGCCGCGAATCCAGGCCACCATTGAGCGCGTGGCCTCAGAGAAGGCTGGCGATATTCTGACGAATGCGGTCTGGGCGTCACTGGATCAGTTCCGGGAAAAACTACAGGCGGCCGACGAGCAATTGGCCAAGACGACAAACGATCTGGCGGTGTTGTCCAACAACGTTCATCAGGCACAGTTGGCAGCGGCACAAATGGCGGGGGCGGTGACGGACGATCCGGCATTGTTGACGTTGGTGGACAAGAGCGTGACGCGGGATGGGACGAATTACGATTTAACGATGTTTTTCCGGCCCACGAACCATAAGCCGGTGGGCACGGTGGAACTGATGGCCGGCACTTACCGGCAGACGGCGAAGATTGTTAATTTTACGGCCCGGAACGTGGACCAGGCGGACGCGCCAGTGCTGAACGATATTGGAGATGCGGCGAAGTTGAGGTTCACGGTGAGCCACGCGGATGCGCAGGTGGTCGTAGATTTGACACTTTCAGCGCCGACACTGGTGAAACTGGTTGGGGATGAGCTGGCTGAGGAATTAACGTTGCCGGTGGCAATTGACCAGATGCAACTTCCGATGGTGAACCGATAAAATCGGGCCGAGGCGGTTTAAGCCCAGCGCTGGGCCAGCTGATTCAGCCGGGCGGCGGACTCGTTGATTTGGCGCGCGCCATCGGAGGCGGCTTCGGGCCTCATGCAGGCATAGTCAACCATGATGGAGGTGACGGCACCGAGCAATCCGTTGATGGGAGCGGAAAGTTCCTCGGAAAATTGATGAACGGCATCGGCGCGGAGTTTTTCGGCGCGCTGAGAGGCCTCCCATTCAAGTTCCATCTGTCGAACGAGCCGCGAGACAACCGCTTGAACTAGTTCCTCCGGGGTGAAGGGTTTGACGAGGAAATCATCGGCGCCGCAAGCCATTCCACGGCGAAAACCATCGCGATCCGCGGAACCGGTCATTAGGATGAAGGGGACGACGGAGAGATGGGGAATTTCGCGTATCGCAGAAAGGGTCTGGTAGCCGTCCATGTCAGGCATGTTGACGTCGCAAAGGATCAGATCGGGTTTGTAGGTGAGAGTCAGTTTAATGGCCTGGGTGGCGTCCGCCGCCTGATCCGTCAAGAAACCGGCACCTGTGAGCGTGGAAACGATCACGGACCTGATGTCGGCCTTGTCATCAATAACCAGAATCTTCTTCATAAATACTTACATACCAAGAACCATGCCAAAACGGGGAAAGAAGGACGGGATGCTCAAAAACCCCGCTTTATCGTCAGAATATGGAAATTTTGGGGCATTTCGGGTAATTCGCGGCGGGGTCACTAGGCAAAGGCTGCCTACCTCGGTCAACGTGTCCGCAGTCAAAAGCCCGCGACGCTCTCGCCCAATAACGGCGTCCGATTTTCGGCCGCAGGAGCAAATTTGACAAACCGGCGCGATTCGCTATGTTCGGAGTCATGAAAATCATTGCTATTTTGATCGCACTTGCCGTTGCGCAAGTGGTTTCCGCGCAGACGAATTCGCTGTATGACATCCCGCTGAAAGACATCGATGGGAAGGATACGTCGCTGAAGGCCTACCAGGGAAAAGTTTTGCTGGTGGTGAATGTGGCTTCGTTCTGCGGGCACACCCCGCAATATAAAGGGCTTGAGGCGTTGCAGACGAAGTATGAGAGCCAGGGTTTCACGGTGCTGGGTTTTCCCTGCAACGATTTCATGGGCCAGGAGCCAGGCTCCCCTGAAGAGATCAAGCAGTTTTGCACCAGCAAATACAACGTGACATTTCCGCTCTTCGAGAAACTGCATGTCAAGGGGGCGGAACAACATCCGCTTTACGCAGAATTGACCGGGCCCGACTCGCCGTTTCCGGGTCCAATCGACTGGAACTTCGCCAAGTTTGTTGTGGGTCGCGACGGGAAGATTGTGAACCGATTCAAGTCCACAGTCGAACCGGACAACGAGAAGGTCGTCGCGGCGATTGAAGCGGCCATTGCCGCAAAATAAGCGGTCTGCTGCCGCGGGTGAAGTATTAACGATTTGCGTCAGTAACTTATTCCGGGGCTTGCGGTCTCCGTTTTGCTTGGGCGAGTTTCCGCCACTGCAAGCTGCCGAAGAAGTGGGAGTGGTGCCCCGGCTAGGACTCGAACCTAGGACCAATTGATTAAGAGTCAACTGCTCTACCAACTGAGCTACCGAGGCAACCAATTTATTGTGAAGCGCTTGCGAGACCGCGATTTGCCTCGACCCTGCACTAGCACAGACCCTCATCCTCTCATATTGGCGATTGGAGGCAAGCATTTTTCGAGAACATGCGGGCATTGTCCTGCGCCCCGCGAACGCCAACACGAACCACGCCAGTTCACAGCCGATAAATAACCAGAAACGTTTGAGTGCGCCGAACACTTTTGACACCCGTGGTGAAATGAACATACTTTGGCCATGTTCGAGTTGAAACGTTCCATGCTCTGGCTGGCCTCCGCCGTGACGCTGCTTGTCTCCGGAAAATCTTCCGCCGCCGATGCGGAGCCTGCGGTTCCCCGCTTTTCCTTGCAGTACATGGACCGCTCGGTGGATCCGGGGACGGATTTCTATCACTACGCGGCTGGCACCTGGCTCAAGCAAAACCCCATTCCCGCGGACAAATCCCGGTGGGGCGGCTTCAGCGAACTCCAGCAGCGGAACTGGTTTTTGCTCCATCAAATCCTCGATGCCGCCACCAATTCGCCCACATCCAATTCGATCGTCCAAAAGGTTGGCGATTTTTATCGCTCCGCGCTCGACACTCAGCGCCGCGAGGAACTTGGCCTGAAACCGCTGTATGACGACCTGGACCGGATAAACTCCCTGAATTCCTCGTCCAATCTGCTGGAATTGCTCGCGGATTTTCATGGCCGCGGCATCGGCGCGATGTTTTCCGACGAGGTGACTCCGGACGAGAAAAACAGCGGGGTTTACGCCTATGAAATAGGGCAAGGGGGGCTTGGCCTGCCGGACCGCGATTATTATCTCAAGGACGAATTTGCGAAGCAACGCACCGCCTACTCGAATCACATCGTCAAGATGTTCCAGTTGCTCGGCGAGCTGCAGGCGGACGCCGAAATCCGCGCGGCCCGGGTGCTCGATTTGGAAACCGAGCTGGCCAAAATTAGCAAGGCGCGCGTTGATCTGCGCGATCCCATTGCCAATTACCATAAGATGACCGCTGATTCGGTCGCCACAAATTATCCCGATTTTCAATTGAATCTTTACCTCGCGTCCGCCGGCCTGGGCGCCATCCCGGACCTTGTCGTGGGCCAGCCGGAATTCCTCGCCGGGCTGGACAAGCTGCTGCGGGAACGTCCGCTCGACGATTGGAAAGTCTATCTGCGCTGGCATTTGCTGCACGCCTCCGCGCCGTATTTGAACGACGCCACGGAAACCGAGAACTTTGCCTTCTACGGCACGGTGTTGAGCGGCCAGCCGGCCATGGAACCGCGCTGGCAGCGCGCCGCCCGCGTCATTGACGGCAGCATCGGCGAGGCCCTCGGCCAGCTTTATGTGGAAAAAAACTTTCCGCCCGTCGCACGCATGCGGATGAACGAACTCGTCGAAAATCTCAAAACCGTATTTGAGGATCGCCTTCGCAAGGCGGATTGGATGACGGAAGGCACCCGCGCCAAGGCGCTGGCCAAGTTCGCCCGGTTCACCCAGAAGATTGGCCATCCTGACAAGTTTCGTGATTATTCCACCGTCGTCGTCCGCCCCGACGATTATCTCGGCAATGTTCTGCGGGCGAATATTTTTGAAACCCGGCGCGAACTTGCCCGCGTCGGCAAGCCCGTGGACCGCACGGAATGGCACATGACGCCCCCCACTGTCAACGCCTACTTCAATGCCGTGCAGAACGAAATCGTTTTCCCGGCGGGAATTCTTCAGCCGCCGTTCTTTGACGCGACCATGGATGACGCCGTCAATTACGGGGCCATTGGCGCCGTCATCGGCCACGAAATCACCCACGGCTACGACGACCAGGGCCGCAAATTTGACGCCGACGGCAACCTCCAGGACTGGTGGACCGACGCGGACGCCATCAATTTCGAGGCCCGCGCCCAAAAGGTGGTGGACCAATACAACGGCTACGAGGCCCTTCCCGGCATGCACGTCAACGGCCGGTTGACCCTCGGCGAAAACATCGCCGATCTCGGCGGCCTCAGCGTCGCCTATGAAGCGATGGAACGCGCCCTGGCCAAAAATCCGGCGAAGCGGAAAAACATCGGCGGTTTCACGCCCGAGCAGCGGTTTTTCCTGTCCTTCGCCCAGATCTGGCGCATCAACATCCGCGACGCCGATGCGGTTCGCCTGCTCACCGTGGACGTGCACAGCCCCGGCCAGTTCCGCGCCATCGGGCCGTCCGTCAACATGCAGGAATTTTACAGCGCGTTTGCCATCAAGGAAGGCGCCCCGATGTGGCGGCCCGTCGAATTGCGCGCCAAAATCTGGTGATCCTGCGTCGGCCCGCGCGGTCTGCCGGCATCCGTTGAAATACCGACGCCGCCCCCCCTGTTTGCAGCGAATCCTTCTTGACACGCTACGACCTCTCTGGTTTAATGCGTTCACTAATCAAGCCCTTTTCAAGAAAGATTCTTCCAACAGACAGAGCGGTTTGACGTGTATCAAAGCCCGTTTGGTTTTGTTGGCCAGTAACTGACGGTTTACCGATAACTATCATGCATCACGGTGAAACGTTCTTGATCGCCATTTTGTTTGCCATGGTCTTCTTCGCATGGCCGCGTTCCCGGCCCGCGCAACGCAAGATCGAGCCGACGCGCAAGCCTCCCGCTCGCGACGACCGCAAGCCCTGACCAAAGCCGTATTTTCCGGCATATTTCGCGAATTCTTTCAGAGATACTCTCCAACCCAAGCCAACCCACACGGGCGCGCGGAGTCTCGCATTCGGGACTCCGCGTGTCATTTCAGGGGGGCTTCTTGCAAACCGGCTGGGAATCGCGTCTCCTCCAAATGGTGGAGAATGGTGGCTGGAGCCGGAATTGAACCGGCGACACAAGGATTTTCAGTCCTCTGCTCTACCGACTGAGCTATCCAGCCATGTGCCCGCACACCTTGCCACAGCCCGCGCCGCCGATGCAAGCTCGCATTCCGACCCATTCGGCGAAACTTCCGCAATTCCGCGCTTCGCACGGCCCGACTGAGCTCGCCGAAGCCTCAGAATTTCGCTTTCAAATGCGGGAAATCAACCACTTGCGTTGAATAACTCTCAATCGGCAGGGCGATGCTCCTGCGAGCCCAAACTGCAGTCCCCTTCGCAGTGAACTCCGGAATGCGACATAATCCGATTTTTTCCGACGTTTGCTCATCCGGTTTCCCATTAGCCATGATTCACGGAATTCGTATCTAGCTTCCGCAGACGCCCCCCCCGGTCGAATTTAGCTAGAAATAACCTGTAATATCCCGAAATAAGCCGAAATACGGGCATTTTCTTCCCCGGCTGGAATGCGCTTTCTGCCAAGGCCGTTCGATTTCGCGCTGCTCACGGCTCACCGCTTACAGCTTACTGTTAAATAGATTGTCAAAGAGCCTCCACCATCGCCCAAAAGTCTTGGTCCGGATCAGCGAGTGCGCCAGCAACTTTCGGCTTTGGACTTGGGACGTGTCCTGTTCCCGCTCCTCTTGCGCCCTTGCGCGGTCACTACGCTCCACCACCTCCTCCCGGATGTCAAATAAAAGTGAAGCGCCCCGGCATTCGCAGGCGCATCTCAATGTTTGTCCATCGTTCCACGGCTCCAGCCGCTTCAGCGGTTTCTCACATCCTCACAAACCACTGAACACGGCTGTCCAGGCTGGCCGTTACTTCGATTGCGTGTCTGTGGTAGTGGTCGTGGTCGTGGGACTGTGATACGTTGTGCTTGAATCCGTGGTGGTGGTGTTGCTGGTGGTCTTGGGTGAATCACTTGAACACGCGGACATAATGATCAGGGCGGCGACTCCGAGGCATTGGACGATAATTCTTTTCATGATTGGTTTCTTTTTTGGTTTGTTAATTTGCGATGCGAAACTACGCCCTCGATTGATGTCGCACCATGGGGTGAAACCCTTACCGCTTCGGCAGACTGGAAGGCCGCCGCAAACGTGGATGAACAGGCCGCACGGCGATACGGGGGTAAAACCGTGCCCTTTACGGTGGGGTGATTCGCCAGGAATTGCCGAAAGGGACGTGCGGGCGCTCTTTCAGGGTTGAAGCGAGACTCGATAATACCTGCGCGCTGAATTGCCGGGGACGTTGGTTGCCATGGCGGTTGACGCGGTGGCAAGCACGCCTGGCAGCACGTCATTCCAGTTGGCACCCTGGTTGGTGGTCCACTGGAGGCTGTAGGAGCGGGCGCTGACCGCGCTCCAGGAGATCACGGCGGCACCGTTGGTGGCGACGACGGATTGTATCATGGGCGGCGCATTGGAACTGCCCGCGGTCATGTTGCGCATGGTCATTCCTTCGCCCGCGGGGTAAGTGTACAGATCGCCAACAATGCCGCCGTTG
>Ga0210398_10004933_pt1 | contig 12443 bp, 12 predicted proteins | sample IncBWC4OmetaG_FD_161047 | JGI IMG/M metagenome (GOLD analysis project Ga0210398, IMG submission 161047) | Forest soil microbial communities from Barre Woods Harvard Forest LTER site, Petersham, Massachusetts, United States - Inc-BW-C-4-O | ecosystem: Environmental > Terrestrial > Soil >... | reverse complement strand
AGACGCCGCCGTGCTTGCTCAACGCTTCGGTCTCGGAACTGTACACCACCGGATCCTCGAGTAGCCGCAATTCAAGTTGGCCACCAACCTGGATGACCTCTTTCGCGCGCGTGGGATCGCCCTCGCCGGGCAGTTGCACAAGGATTTCGTTGCTATTTTGTCCGCCGCGAAGCTGAATGGTGGGCTCGGTCAGACCGAGAGCGTTGATGCGCCGATCGATGGTTTCAAGCGACAGCGTCATGGTCGTTTCTTGAATTTGGGCGATGGCCGCGCCCCGGAGTGTGAGCGTGTAACCGGAAGGATCGCCCGCGGCAGGCGCCATGTCCCAGAAGTTCGCGAATTGCTGATTCACGTAGTCGCGAAATTCTGAGAGCCGCGCAGAATCAACGTTGCGCACCAGGATGTGCGTGTCATCCACACGGCGCACCTCATCGTAGTGAATGTTCTTGCTGCGCAGCCAGGTCGTAATGCGGTCGACCATCCGGTCGGTCTCCTGCGCGATGGCTTCCTGCGTTTGCACTTGCAGAACAAGGTGCGTGCCACCTTGCAGGTCCAGGCCGAGTTTGATCCGCTGCGAGAAGTTGTCTTTCAACTGCGCGACGGAGGTGGGAAACGTGGGCAGCCCCACGAGACCATAGATGCAGCCGAGAATGACGAGAACGATGAACAGCGCTTTCCATTTCAGATTGGGGTTCATGGTCAGAGAGTTGAGCGCACGCTCTGGCCGCGGGCGGGTTTATTTCGCATCTTCCGATGCCTCCACCTGCGCAATCGCCGAGCGCGCGATGCGGATTTTTACCTGGTCGGCGATTTTGAGGATGACTGTGTCGCCGTCAATACCATTGATGGTGCCGTAGATGCCGCTGTTGGTGACCACTTTGTCGCCGGATTTGAGCGCGGCGATCATCGCCTGCATCTTTTTGCGTTGCCGCTGCTGCGGCAGAATCAGCATGACGTAGAAGATGGCCATCACCACGACCATCATTACGAGAGGATTGCCAAGCAGACTCGCTGGTCCGGAAGCCTGAAACAAAATCGCTGCCATAATCGTCAAGAGCTGCATCGTTCCTTCCATCAATTTCGGGCCGGCCGAGCGTCACTCGGAGACGGAATCAGCTCGGCGGGTTCCACTTCCCCGCTCTCACAGCCTGCCGGATTCTCTGCTCGTGTTGCCGCGCAGGTCACCCCAGCCAAGCCGGGGCGCACTTGAAGAATCTCGGACGCTATTCCGGTCCAAACGTTCAGGCCGGGCCTATGGCATAGCGTGCGTGCATCTCAGATGAGAAATTCGCTAGGTTCCCAAACTCGATAGCCTCGCGGATTTGCCGCATTAAGTCAAGGTAAAAGTGGACATTGTGGTGGGTGGCCAGGATCGCCGCGGTGAGTTCTCCGCCAGCGAAAAGATGACGAAGATAGGCGCGCGTGTAGCGGCGGCAAACGGAGCAGGTGCAGTTCGGATCGGGCGGCCGCTGGTCCCGGGCGTAGCGCGCGTTCTTGATGAGCACGCGGCCTTCGCGCGTATAGAGACAGGCGTGACGAGCGGCGCGCGTGGGCAGCACGCAGTCCATCATGTCGATGCCCAGAGAGACGTAATCGGCGATCTGCTCGGGCTTTCCCACGCCCATCAGATAGCGCGGGCGGTCGCGAGGCAAGAGCGCGGTCACTTCGCCGGTCATGGCGCACGTCAATGCATGCGGTTCGCCGACCGCGAGGCCGCCAACGGCGTATCCGGCGAAATCCAATTCGAGGAGTTGCTCGGCGCTCGCGCGGCGCAGATCGGCGAAGGTAGCGCCTTGCACGATGCCGAATTGCCATTGCAGGACTTCGTTGTTTCGGCTCGCTTGTTCGAGGAAGAATTTTCGCGCGCGCCGCGCCCATTCGGCGGTGCGCTTCACCGCCGCTTCGGCTTTCTCGCGCGGCGCAGGGGTCTCAATACACTCATCGAGCACCATGGCGATGTCCGAGCCGAGGGCCAGCTGAATTTCCACGGCTTTTTCCGGCGTGAACAGGTGCTCTGAACCATCCAGATGCGAGCGAAAGCGCACGCCCTCGTCGGTAACTTTGCGCAATTCGGCGAGACTGAACACCTGGAAGCCGCCCGAGTCGGTAAGAATCGCGTGCGGCCAGGACATGAACCTGTGCAAACCACCGAGCCTCTCGACGGCTTCGTGCCCTGGACGCAAGTACAAATGATAGGTATTGGAAAGAAGGATCTCGGCGCCCAGCTCTTCGAGCGCCTCGTTGCGCAGGCCCTTCACCGTCGCCTGTGTACCCACCGGCATAAAGAACGGCGTCTCAACCGCTCCGTGCGGGGTGTGCAAAACGCCGCGACGTGCGCCGGTCGGGTCGGTCTTTGTTACTCGAAATGAAAAACCCACCCTGCAAGTGTATCAGGAGAAGATAAACGCAATTCCCACCCGGCACACCACGTAGGCCGCCCACACGCCGAAGGCAACCATGTAAGGCTTCCCGCCCTTGAGCTTTTTCGGGTTGGTAACCGCAAATCCGATGGCGATGAGAATTAGCGTCCAGAAAGTAAAGACGTCAAATGATTTCGAGAGCGCGACAAGCCATTTAGCCGAATCATCGGGCAAAATGGCCGCGATATTCGTGGCCACCGGATTTTCCAAGTCGACGGTCCCAGGCGCCTTCAGATAGAGCACTAGTAAAAAAAGAGGGCTGCTGATGAGCCCAGTCATGAATGCGTGCGAAGTTATCGCCATTGCGGTCGTGAAATTCGTGCTGACGCCACCGAAAAGCGCGTAAGCCCCCCACATCACTAGAGCGATAACAAGCGCGCCGATGATTGGACCCAACAGGCCAACGGTATACGTGAAGATCGGCGAGAATTTGGCGCCGCCTTCGATCCGCTGCTCCTTCTGCTCGGCTGAGAGTTGGGCGGCCTGGGGACTTTTCTCGATCTGCTGGCTCATGAATTCGCGCCAGTTGATCCGCTGATTGATGCCAAAACTGACCGCCAGGCTCAAGAGTGTCAGCAGAGCGATAGCTAAGCCCCATCCGGGCTTTCTGACAATATCTTCAAAGGTCTTCTGCGGCGAAAACAAGACGCCCACGATGCGGCTGATCGCACTCATCTGGGGCTGCGACTCTGGCGCAGCCGGCGAAACGGCAGTTGTCGTTGCCATCGGAAGATCCTCCACCACAAGGTTGGGAATGACTCTCTGTCAAGACTCTACGCAGGGCCCTACCTAAATATTTCAATGTGCGGATTCTAGCCTATTCGGACCGCGGTTGTCAGGGCCAGGCCCAGCATCGTCGGCCGAGGGTGCGTCCAGGATCCAGGAGGACTAGGCGATCTAGCGCGAGGGCAACGAGGGTACAGCGGCAAGCAGTTCCCGAGTATACGGGTGTGCTGGCTGGTGAAGGACTTGCTCGGCGGGCCCGACCTCCACGAACTTACCCGCGCGCATGACGGTGATACGCGTGGCCACCTGCGCCACAACCGGCAAGCTATGGGAAATGAAGATGTAGGTGAGGCCGAACTCGCTTTGCAGCTCCTCGAGCAGCAACAAAACCTGCGCGCCCACGGAAACGTCCAGCGCGGACACGGGTTCGTCGGCAACGACAAGCTTTGGCCGGAGAATCAAAGCACGAGCGATGCCGATCCTCTGCCGCTGCCCGCCGGAAAATTCGTGCGGATAGCGCTTCAGGGCATCGGCTGGAAGGCCCACGCGTTCCAGCATCGCCCGGGTGCGCTCCTGCTTCTCCGCTTTGCCCAACTCCGGATGATGGATCGCCAGCGGCTCTCCGACAATCTCCCGAACGCGCATTCTCGGGTCGAGAGAAGCAAAGGGGTCCTGGAATACCATCTGCATTTGTCGCCGCTCACCGCGAAGCTCCGCGCCACGCAATGCCAGGAGATCCTTCCCTTCAAAGCGAAGCTCGCCGGAGTCCGGTTCGATGAGCCGCAAGAGCATGCGCGCCAGGGTTGTTTTTCCGCAGCCACTCTCGCCGACCACGGCGAATGTTTCGCCGCGCTCGACCGCCAGGCTTGCGCCGTCTACCGCCGTAAACCGCGTCCCTTCCGCTTCTTTTGAAAACACCCCACCGCCGCGGCAGTAGGATTTTCGCAGGTCGCGCGCTTCGAGCAGGATTTCACCGGTGGGCATGGTCGTCGATCGGCTCTGGTGGCTTGGCATATGCGTTGTCAGACCAGAACGCAGCGCGCGGTGTGGCTCGGGTCAGCGACTCGAAGATCGGGGACAGCGGCGACACACTCAGCACGGCGCAAGGAGCAGCGCGGTTCAAAAGCGCAACCGGGCGGCAGGGCAGTCAACTGCGGAACGGAGCCAGGAATCGGCGACAGCTTGCCTCGCTCGAGCGTGGGCGAAGCGTTCAGCAAACCTTGCGTATACGGGTGACGAGGCGAGGCCAGCACCTGGCGCGCCGGACCTTCCTCGATAATGCGCCCGGCGTACATTACGGCGACACGATCCGCGACTTGCGCGACAACGCCCAGATCGTGCGTGATAAAGAGCAGACCAAGCCGCAGTTCGCGCCGGAGATGATCGAGCAGATCCAAGATCTGCTTTTGCACCGTGACGTCGAGCGCAGTCGTCGGTTCGTCGGCAATCAAGAACCGCGGCCCAGCCACCAAAGCCATGGCAATCATCGCGCGCTGGCGCAGGCCGCCAGAAAGCTGATGAGCGAATTGCTCCGCGCGAACTTCGGGTTCGGGAATCGCTGCGCGGCCAAGGGCCTCCGCGGCCCTGCGTTTCACATCCCCTGAGGCAAGGCGCGATTCGTGCGCGCGAATCGCTTCTTCAATCTGCCGACCGATGCGCATCACCGGATTCAGCGAAGTCATCGGCTCCTGAAACACCATCGCAATTTGGCCGCCACGTACTGCCCGCCACTCCCGCTCGTTTAAGGCCAGCAAATTCTTCCCTCCGGCAACACCCGGTTCCCTAGCGCTCTTTTCGTTTACCTCCTGAACCTCCTGCACCTCATTTCGATCCTTGCCCAGCAAGGCTTGGCCTTCGACTCTCGCTCCCGGCGGCAACAATCCCATCAACGCCAGCGCCAGCATGGTCTTCCCGCTACCGGATTCGCCAACCAGCCCAAGCGACTCGCCGGCACCGATGTCGAACGACACCTCGTTCACGGGGCGCACCCAACCAGCGGGGGTCGGCAATTCCACGGTCAGTCCGCGCACTTCCAATAAAGAGGTCACCAAGCCATTTTAGTGCTGAATTTCCGAACTCCCAACGCGAAACTGCCCGCTGGTGCCCTGTCGTGGGCATCGCCGCTTTATCGTCTGTCGAGCGGAATGACGAACTTCAATGCCGTGTGCGTTGAGGAAAAGCCGACAACCTTCACATCTTTCAATCCTGTTTTTCGCCCGGCAGCGATTACATCGTTCTCCGTAATGCCCTTCTGACCTTTGGGATAAACAATCCAAAGCGCTGTGGCGCCTTTCAGGGATTTCCGAACCTTCTGAACTTGCGAAAGCTCCTTCTCGGAATCGGCGGCAAAGAAAACCGCTTCCGAGCCCGCCGCAGCTTTGTCCCGGGTCACCGAGCCCACCAGTTGTTTGAGCTCCCGGAGAAAATCTGCGTCGAAGCCGCCAAGCAAAGAAATCTTGGCTCCTGGTTTCAAGCCGATCTTTTCGATGCGCGATTTGGGGTGAAGGATCTTCGCGCACCACTTCTCGGCCGCAACCCCGAGCTCGAAAACCGCCAATCCGTTCGCAGTCTCCAGCCGCAGTTCTCCGTCGACCGCCTTCACCGATTTGATAGAAGCAAACGGAACGTTCAAGCGAAAAGCGCCGCGAAAAAGAACCTCGCTCGTTTCCAGCAGGGCCTTCCCTTCCGACGATTCCTTCCCAAATCGCACCGTGCATTTCAATTCGTTTCCCACGGCTTACTCTCCGATCCGCGGCTCTTCGCCAAATTTCTTCGCCAGAGACTTCAAGTAGATTTCCATTGTGCTCGTCTCGCGGAAGACGAAGCGCGACATAAACCGAAAAAACGGATTCGTCACATAGCCGCGTTCGGTGATACGCAAAGTCGCCCCCTCGGGGGCCGGCGCAATCTCGAAGGTCCAGGTCCCGCCAAAAGGCAGCTTTGGATCGGCAATGCGCGTCACCAATTTCTGAGGAGCGGTCATTTCCAACGTCTCCATTGGAACTTTCCCGGAGCTGGTTGTTTCCAGGTGAGCTGGCAAGCCGTTGCGGTCCGGCAAATGCTGCACGCTCCGCAATCCCTCTCTCCAGCTAGGCATCGCGTCCACATCAGTAATCGCGCTCCGGATCGCCTCGGGTGGCTGGTGATACCGCCCGAAGCGCGTCGCCAGATGATCCCTTGGCAAAAGCCAGCCGACGAGCGCAATGAGAAACAGCAAGCCGGCCAAGGCCAGGAATACGCCCAAAACAATTTTCATCGCTCACCTCGCTGTCATGTTCTGAATCGCGCCTCACTCCGGCAATCGCCCGCGCCCCGGCCTTCTCCGTTTCTCGAGCTCCTCGGTTTGCTCGGAAGCCGCCTTCGCGAGCAAAGCCAACCCGGCGATTCCTGCGGCGCACTCTTCCCGCGATAGCCGGGCCAGCATCTTCCTAACCCTCTCCGTATCAAGCACGGAGTTTGCCTCTCGAACCCGCACGCCGCCACTCGAGAGCCGCAGCATCAGCCGTCGCCCATCTTTGGTGTCGCGCTCCCGTGTCACATAGCCCTTACGCACCAACTGCTCGACTTCGAGCGACATCGTAGAAGGGGTCACTCCCATGTGGCGCGCCAACTCCAGCAGCATCACCGGGTCGTGCGCGTCCAGGTGATCCAGAATGCTCCCCTGATGCGCGCTCAAAACCCGCCGGGATTTTGGATCGCGCACGTGACGACGGTGGCAGGCAAAGTAAATCCTCGGATAAAACTCCATCAGTTGCCGGACAGCGTCGCTCTGCATGTCCGCTTACGCTAGCCAATATTACTTTGATTTGTCAAATCAAATTATTTTGCGGCCCGTCGCAAAAAAAATACAAAAGCAGTTCGTGTTCAGCTGCTTGGCCCTGCCTGGAACGGGCCTCTGCCATCCCTCTTTGTGAAACCTCAGAAGCCGCTAGAATGGATGGCTCCTTCTTTACCATGGCGAGCGCAACGACAACCCGGGTGGATTGGAAGCTGATCTGGGCGCAGCCCGGCTTCCGTTATTTCTTTCTGGCCATGTTCGTCTCGCTGTTCGGCAGCGGCATGAACTTCGTCGGCGTGAGCTGGTACATCATGGCCGCCACGCACTCCACGGTGAAAGTCAGCTTGCAAGTCATCGTCGTCACGCTGCCCGGCCTTTTCATCCCCTTTTTAGGCGGAGTGATCATCGACCGCTTTGACCGCCGCTATCTGGGTGTCTCCCTCGACATTGTCCGCGGCTTCTTTGTTCTAGCAACCGCGTATATCGCCTGGAGCGGCCATCTCCACCTCTGGCATCTCTACGCCATGACGCTCGTCACCGGCGTCGGCTCCGCCATGTACTGGGCCACCGTCAACGCCCTGGTCCAGGAAGTCATTCCGCCAAGCCAGTTCACCGGCGCCAATGCCGCCGTTCTCGTCGGCGTGCAAAGTGGCATGCTCATCGCTGGCTCCTTCGTCGGCTTCCTCTACGACCGCGCGGGGATCGCGGGAATCCTTTTCATCGACGGCCTGACCTATTTCGCCTCTGCTTTCTGCCTCTATTGCGTCCGCAGCGGTTACGTCTCTCCGCGTGAGCATCTGAAGTACCCGCGCGAATATTCCGAAGCGACCGAAGCCACCGCCGAAGCCCTGGCATCGGGCGAAAACCCCGAAGTTGCCGAAGCTGGCCTCTCTCTGGCCGTCTATGCCGATCTCAAGGAAGGCTTCGCCTATCTCAAACAACAGCCGCTGGTGCGCTCCTTGGGAGTCACGCACTCGATCATGATGGCCGGCGTTGTCAGCGGCAACGTCGTCCTGGTCGCCCTGGTGAATGACATCCTGCACGCCGGCGCGCGCGGTCTCGGCTTTCTCGAAGCCGGCTGGGCCGTCGGCGCCATCACCGGCGGCCTCATCGCCAGCCAGCTGCGCAGCTCGCTGCGCATGCCGCTCTACGTCGCCGCCTGCGCCGTCCTTGCCGTAGGCCATATGGCCACACCGTTTGTCGTTTTTCTCGTGGGAGCCGTCGTGATGCAGGCTATCTTTGGACTTTGCCGCGCCGTCGGCGGTGTCACCGCCCAGTCGGGGTTAATGTCCATCGTCCCGCGCCACTTTATGGGCCGCACGCAATCCGCCATGGCCATCTTCACGACCTGCGTTCAGCTCACGATGAGCATCGCTTTGGGCGTGGTCGCCGAGGGTGTCAGTCTGGTTGCGGGCTATACCTTGCTCGCGCTGCTCTACACAGGCGCCACTCTTTCCGCTTCCCGCGGCCGCCAGTTGATGCGCAAGTCGAGCGCCGGAGATGGTCTCCAGCGCTCCTGAGAAAACGGAACCATCTCTAAACTTCAGAACCTGCGTCCAGCGCAGCGGTCTCGAGCGACTTGAAAGATTTCGAGCGGGTCCTCGGAGCGGCGAATCCATACGGCTTCTGCTGGCATCTGACTATCGACGACGGACGCGGCGCCCTGGCTTCGGCCCCTGTTCGGATTAAGCTGCCGGAAACCATTTGAAAGGGAGTGTGAGGCACATTATGGAAGTTCTGACCATACAACCTTTCCTGCACTATTTTGGAAGTGTTCGCGAGCGTACCATGCGCGTGGCGCGCTGCATTCCGCCGGACAAAATCGAGTGGACCTACGCCCCCGGCAAATTCACACTCGGTGACATCCTTCGGCATCTGGCGGTCGCCGAGCGCTACATGTGGGCTGAAAACGTCCAGTGCCAACCCAGCCGCTACACGACTCACGGCAAAGAGCTCGCCGAGGGACACGAGAATGTGATGGCCTTTATGGAAAGGCTGCATAGCGAGTCGCTGGACATCTTCCGGCGTCTCACGGACGAAGACCTTCAGCGAAAATGCAAGACCCCCGACAATGCGCCCATCACCACCTGGAAATGGCTTCGTCTTATGGTCGAACATGAAATCCACCACCGCGGGCAGGTGTATCTGTATTTGGCCATGTTGGGTGTAAGAACGCCGCCACTCTACGGCTTGACGTCAGAAGAAGTTCGCGCACGCAGCGTGGCGAAGTGAGGAGCGGCCGGAATGGACATTGTCTCGACCCCGCCTCGCTCGACTCGAATCCCGAGAAGACCAACTCATCCAGCGGGCTTTGAATCCGGCCCTGCCGCCGCAGCCGGTGACGCAACAAAACCCTGGCCCAGCAGGTCCACCGCCGCTTGGTTTAATTTCGCGCGCAGCTGGTAGCGTTCATTCGCGCGGGTGATGTATCTCACTGCAATTTCGACGCCGCCCACGACCGGCTTCACATTGATGGCTGGCGCGGCGGTGAGCGTATGCGCGGTGTCGCGCGAACGCGTCACACCTTGCCATTCTTTCTCCGCTTGTTTCGCGGTTTCCGCCGTCGCTTCCAGCACGATCTTCTGGATGGCGTCGACCATCGGGTAAGGATCGCGTCCGGCCGGCAAAACCACTTGCAATTCGTCCCACAACCACTGGCCCGAAGTCGAGAAATTGAAATAATGTCCTTCAATCGCAAAACAGTTGGTGAACGTCACGCGCCGTCCGGTTGGATGGCCTGAATCGGTCCAGTTGCCGGTCTCCAGCAGAACGGTATGAAACATGCCAAGCTCAACGACTTCTCCAGTCACTCCGTTAATCTCCACCCAATCCCCGAGGCGAATCCCGTTCTTTCCCATCAGCACAAACCAGCCGAGGAAACCGACGATGAAATCTTTCAGCGCGACCGTAAGGCCTGCGCCGGCCAATCCAAGTACGGTCCCGATCTGCCTCGGCAGGCCGAAAATCACCAGCAGAATCAACACCACGGCCAGCACCTGGATAGTCACGCGCGTCACGGTTCGCAAGGTCTCCACTTGCCGGCGATCGAGCGCCGTCTTTCCGAGCAGTTTTTCCAGCCAGCTGTCGAAAAAGACGCCTAACAGCAGGATGCCAAGAATGACGATCACACCAATCAGGGCACGGTGAAATTCAGCTTTCTGTTTCCCGGCGACCACTTGGATCCACTTACTATAGTTATCGGCGAGCTGTTTCTGGTCGTCCATCCTTTGGTCGAACGACGACATGGCTTTCTGTTGGGCCGCGCGGAGCTTTGCGGCCTTAACCAGGTCCGCGGAATCTTCGTGGCTGAGCTTCAGCGGAGCCGCACCGTTCGCCGCCGGTTGATTCGTGTTCGCCTGTCCGTTCGCTTGCGCCGAGCTGTTTTTTCTCGAATCGATCTGCGCTGCGATTTCGTTGTGCCTCGCGGAAAGCAAAGCGGCCGCCGATTCCGCTGCTTGTTTCGCTTGCCACAAGAGAAGCTGCTTTTGATGGAGGGTCAGCCATTGCTGGAACCGGTGAATCAATCCGGCTTCGTCCACGACGGTGCTGACGTTGGCCCGCAAGGCATCGGTAGCCTCGGAAGAGACCTTGTGCTCCTGCATCATGCTCTCAATGCGGCTCTTCGGGTCACCCCCTGCGCGTTCTAGATCCCCTTTGGCGTCGTCCACTTCATCCTGATGTTCCTCTTGATGGGCCGTCGCCAGGACGAGCTGATCGTCCAAGGCATCCTTTCTAGCGGCGGTCGCTTTCGCGGCGTCGGCAGTCAAGCGCGCAACAAGAGCGTTGTCGGCATCGAGAGCGTCTTCGGCATTCTTCAATCGCTCCTGAATTTCTTTTGCTTGTGCGCTCAAGGCCGGTGGATGCGCTTCCGCATCGCGCTCCGCTGCCGCAAACGCCAGATCCATCTGATGATCGGCAAGCCGGAGGGCTTCCTGAGCGAACGGCTGTTCCTCGGCGCTTGTCGGCATTTTCGCCAGACGCTGCGCCGTCAGCAGGTGCGATTGATCCACGAGCGGAGCTGGTGCGGCTCCGGCGCCGTTCGCTGGTTGGCCGGCCACCGGCGTTCCCGGTGGCTGCTCCGTGTGCAGCAATCCATACACGCTGGCCGCCAGGAGCGCCACCAATACCACCGCTAAAATCTTTTGTACCGGTTTCATATTTGTTTTACGGCTGGGTTCATCATCTTAATATGCTCGCGCGCCGTGACAAACAGCTGCTTCGCTGGTTTTCTACAATGGTTCACCTCCCTCGAACCGCGACATGCGAAACGCCCTCGTTAAGGCTCTGCCGGCCATGGCCAGAGAAAGACCTCGGCCTTGGCCCTGTTCTCGATATGACAAACACCGTCGCGTGCCGCTTGCTGGCGCTGGCCCGGGCTCGTAAGCTGATCCGAGAGGAATCCGTGCAGGATTCAAGATTGCCCAGAAGTATTTTCGTTGTGCTCGCAATTTTCGCGGCGATTTACTTCTTTTCGTACTATCCGCAATTGCCGGACCCCGTCGCCTCCCACTTCAACGGCCGCGGCATCCCCAACGGTTGGCAATCCAGAGCCATGTTCTTGGCGTTCTTCGTTGGCGCCATGGTGATGGCCACGATCCTCGCGTTTGGCGTCCCTCGCATTCTGAAGAGCCTCCCGTCCCAGCTCATTAATCTCCCGAACAAACAATACTGGCTCAGTCCGGAGCAATCCGAAGCCACGCTCGCGTTCTTTACTACGTGGTTTGCATGGTTCGGGTCGGCACTTCTCGCGCTCCTTCTCGTTACGTTCCACTACGCGGTCGAGTCCAATCTGCACCCCGACCACCGCCCCGATCCCGACCAACTGATCTATATCGTCCTCGGTTTTGCCCTCTTCACGGCCCTATGGATCATTCGTCTAACGGCGCACTTCGCCCGCGTCCCTCGCGATGGTTTCGCTCGAAAATAAAAACGCCCCCGGCAAAACCGAGGGCGTCTCGACCAGAGGCGATGCAAACCTCCTCTACAAATAATCCCGCGAAGGCCCTTCCAAAAACGCCCGCAATTTCCGCGAACGCGAAGGATGTCGCAGCTTCCGCAGGGCCTTCGCCTCAATCTGCCGGATGCGCTCGCGCGTCACAGCAAACGACTGCCCCACTTCTTCGAGGGTGTGCTCGCTGCCGTCGTCCAAACCAAACCGCATCTTGATAACTTTTTCCTCGCGCGGCGTTAGTGTCTTCAGGACCGAAGACGTCTGTTCCTTCAAATTCAAATTGATCACCGCGTCCGACGGCGAAACTACGGCTTTGTCCTCGATAAAATCCCCGAGATGCGAATCTTCTTCTTCGCCAATCGGTGTCTCGAGTGAAATCGGCTCCTGCGCGATCTTCAAAATCTTCCGCACTTTGGACACCGGAATGTCCATGCGCTTGGCGATCTCTTCCGAAGTCGGCTCGCGTCCTAGTTCCTGCACCAGCTGCCGGCTGGTGCGCACCAGCTTGTTGATGGTCTCGATCATGTGCACGGGGATACGAATCGTGCGCGCCTGGTCCGCAATCGCG
>Ga0210398_10004932_pt1 | contig 12444 bp, 12 predicted proteins | sample IncBWC4OmetaG_FD_161047 | JGI IMG/M metagenome (GOLD analysis project Ga0210398, IMG submission 161047) | Forest soil microbial communities from Barre Woods Harvard Forest LTER site, Petersham, Massachusetts, United States - Inc-BW-C-4-O | ecosystem: Environmental > Terrestrial > Soil >... | reverse complement strand
GCACGCTCAACTGCGGAAGTTCTTGCGGCAGCCATGACTTGTGGATAATCTCCGCTATGGCGAACCCAACTCCTCGAGCATCGCCTCCATCTCCGACTGCGCATGCAAGTTGCCGGTTCGCCGGGCGGAGCGAATTCCGTCGCCGAGCATCGTCTGCGCTTCGGCCACGCGGTCGGCGCGAACCAGCGTTTGCGCGGCCATGAAGTATCCCGGAGTATAGTCCGGATTGGCCTTCAGCAGGATGGAGAACTCTGCCAGCGCTCGATCGAGGTCGCCCTGCTTGGAATATTCCATCGCCAACCCGTAGCGGGCAAATGTGTCGTTCGGTTCGTGGGTGAGGATTTCGTTGAGCGCGGCGATACGGTCCATAGGCAGATCTCGGTTGTTGACGAGGTTAGTATAAACGCCATGCCGGCGTATGGTTATCGGACAGTGGCTTGAGTTCCATGCCATGAGTAGAATGAACGCTCCGGGAGATTTCTGGTGCTGAGGGAGGCTTCGGTTGGCGTGTCCGTTTTTTATGCCGGTGGAGAAATTGGAGAACGGAACCTGGATGCATACCACCCGGCTGCCACTGGGATGTGGGTGGAGCGGTCTCTGCACCGCGCCCGGACACGAGCTTGAGGCGCCCTCCGTCACCGATCTCGAGCAATTCTGCAATCTAGGCTACGCCGAAGGTTGCGGCCGTTTGCCCCGCGATCGCAAGTGGGACTCGATCCGCTTTGGAGCAAGAACCCTGGGCGGCGACAAACCGAACAGTACGGCCAGCTGCATTCAAGTTCGCTACGTGTGCGAGCGCGATCATCGTCCGGCCGAACACGGGATCCTTCAATTTGATACGGCGGGAAATCGGCAGGAACCGCGACATCACGACCTGTGCTTGCAGCGGATGGCGGAGTGCTTCGTGGAGTCCTACCTTGAAAAGCGGAAGCGGCAGGGAACAACTGCCGCGATCGCGAGTTAAGGATAACAAAGCTATGAGCCAAGAGACACCAAGCCTAACCCCTCGTCCGGTGCGGGATTCGCAATCGGAAATGGCCGAGCTGGTTCTGCCCAATGATGCCAACCCGCTGGGCGCACTGCTGGGCGGCCGCTTGATGCACTGGATCGATTTGGCGGGTGCCATGGCCGTGCATCGTCATTCGCGTAGCTATGCGGTCACCGCCTCGGTCGATCACATCGACTTTCTGGTGCCAGTGCGCGTCGGCGATCTGGTCATTTTGAAGTCGTCGGTGAACCGGGTTTTTCAGACCTCGATGGAAGTGGGCGTAAAGGTCTTTGTGGAGAACTATCTCGCCGATACGGCGCAACACGTGGCCTCGGCTTATCTCACGTTCGTGGCCGTGGACACCAAGGGAAATCACCTGAAAGTGGTGCCCGTCATACCGGAGACCGATGAGCAGCGGCGCCGCTACGACGACGCCGGCCGCCGCCGCGAGAATCGCCGCTCTGAAATGGAGCGCCGGCGCAAGGCCAAGCGATGATCCCCAGCTCAATGTGACCGCCGTCACATCCGACTTTGAAAGGACTGGATAGCCTGTTTGGTTCTTCAGGATTTCCCAGGGACGGTGCCTCCCCGCAGCTCGAAGGGGAGGCTGCTGAGGCGCCGCGCCCGCCACATCCCTGTATAATCGAAGCTTCGGGTAATTCATGTTCGATCCATCCTGGTTTTATCCTGGAGTGTGATTTCCTTGAACGCACATATGCCTGCTCATCCCGGCCAGCCTAACCAGGGGCCGCAACCGTTACCTGGAGTGGATGCGATCATTGCCGTCGGTTCCGGCAAGGGCGGCGTCGGCAAGACGACACTCTCGGTAAATCTCGCCGTTGCCTTGGCCAAGATGGGCCACAAAGTCGGCCTGCTCGACGCCGATGTCTACGGTCCAAACGTCCCGTTGATGCTGGGCATGAGCGGTCAGCCGAAGATGGTTGGAGAAAATCGCATCCAGCCGCTCGAGGCCTACGGGCTGAAAGTGATCTCCGTGGGATTTCTGAATCCCGGCGACAAGCCGGTCATCTGGCGCGGTCCCATGCTGCACCAGATCGTGAAGCAGTTCCTGGGCATGGTGGAGTGGGGACAACTCGACTACATGATCGTCGACCTGCCTCCGGGTACGGGCGATATTGCGCTGTCGCTGGTGCAGAATGTTCCCCTGACTGGAGCGGTCGTGGTCTCAACTCCCTCCGACGTCTCTCTGCAAGATGCGCGCAAGGCCATCGAAATGTTCCGGCAGATGAAGGTGGATCTGATCGGCGTAGTCGAGAACATGAGCTACTTCGTCTGCCCGCACTGCAGCCACGAGATCGATATCTTTTCCCGCGGTGGTGCCGAAAACATGGCCAAGCAATTCGGCGTTTCGTTTCTCGGAAACATCGCGCTCGATCCCGAGGTGCGCAAATCCGGCGACGGCGGCAAGCCCATCGTGCTCGAGGGTGAAAGCTCGCCCCACGCGAAATCAATCTTCGAGTTTGCGCAGCGGGTCGCGGCGCGCGTCGGAGAAATTAAAGCCGGCGAAGGCAGCAGCGTGATTCAGATTCAGTAGGGATCCGGTCTTCCTGTTCTGACCTTGAACGACCTTCCGGGTTTGATTTTCGATATGGCGGCACGGCAGGCCTCTGCCAGCGGCCGTGAGTCGACCGGCGCGCCGACTCGCGCGAATGAGAAGTACAGAAGTCCGTCGCCCCCTCAGCTTCTGCGGCTCGGTGAAACCTCTGTCAAGAATAATGAAAACCGCAAAACCCGGGATTCGATCCGCACCGCCGACGTTCGGAAAATCGGTGGGGGAATCGTCGAGCCTGTGCCCCCCATCCTCGATCGTCGAACCAGGCCTGAAAGGGAACGCGAGTCCGCTTGAAAACCGGGGTACCTCAGGGATATTCGGGTCTCTGACGATGGCGTGATCCATCCTGGTCGCCCGGTTTGCATTGCAGCTTACAACTGATTCCAGCTCGGAACGAAGATCGAGTGAAATGCCCCCCGTCCGCGATACTGGACTTTCAAGACCGTTTAAAGCGCGATAGCCGCCAAACCGCATCCGGCTCGCCGCCCTTCAAAACCAGCTCCGCCGCCATTTCCCCCAGCGCCGGCCCATGCTTAAAGCCGTGGCCCGATCCGCCGCCTAATATCCAAACGTTATCGCTCCTCGGATAACGATCCAGAATAAAGTTGCTGTCCGGAGTCTGCTCGTACTGGCATACCCGCGTCTCGAGCAGCGGTGCGCCTTTCATCGCGGGAAATCGGAGTGCCAGATATTCCCGAACCCGTTCCAAGCTAGTCTGGCTGACCACCCGCTCCCCGCACGTAGGGTCGAAAGGCCTGCCCCGCGTGTCATCCGCCATCTTGAAGCCGCGCCGGTCACTTCCCGGAATGCCATAAAAAAAGCGTTTACCGTGATCACCCCACACCGGAAGCTGCGCATCCGTAAACCGCGCATCTCCCGCCGGCGGGCCGAAGAAAAAGATGTCCTGCTTGGTCGGCCGTACGAACCGGCCCAGAGTTCCAGGAAACAGCTTGCCGAGCCACGGCCCGCAGGCGAAAACATAGTTGTCCGCCTTCAGCCGCGAGCCATCCGAGAGAAAGACACTGCGTAAAGGTCCATCTTCCAGCCCATCGCCCGACACAGCCAGCTGCCGGTACGTGCCACCTCGATCGACAAACGCGTCCACCACGGCCCGGCAACTGGCGCGCGCATCAAGATATCCGCACTCCGGTTCGAAGATTCCCCAGCGTACCTCGTCGAACTGAATCTGCGGCCATCGTTTCTTCATTTCCTCGGTCGAGAATTCCCGAAACTTGATTCGCGCCTCCCGCAGCATCCCGAGGGACGCGCGCTCGTAGGCATCGTCGCGGCTGCTGACCATCCACAGAACGCCGGTGCGATGCAGAAACCGCCACTTCCAGCGCCGTTCATATTTTTCCCACAGCTGGAGCGAGCGCGCGGCCAGCTGGCTGTAGGGTTGATCCGGACCATAGGTCCCCCGCATGATCCGCGTCTCGCCTCCCGACGAGGCCCGCGAATTTCCCGGACCCCAGGCGTCGACGAGCGTCACCTGCGCTCCGCGTTCAAGCAGATGAAGCGCGGTCCAGCCTCCGAATGCCCCAGCTCCGACGACGGCCACATGCGGTTTTGATTTCATAAGCACAAGTTTCGAGTCCCGGCAGTTGAGCTTACCCGTAGCAGCTGCGCTGGGGAAGAGGCGAGCCGAGGTTCCCGCTGGCGCCAGAAATCAGTTTTTGAGCAAGAGCGTGCCGTCCTTGACAGGACGAGCACTCGTTCCTAGAATCCAAGCAGGAAGCGCTGTCTGCGCCTTTTGCTAAGTTTCTGCATCTAAAATACTTAGCCGTAAACATCGCGGGCTGCAACCCGCGACCCCTTTTTACAGAATGCCCACGGATCCGCATATCGGCAAGCGCGAACGCGAGGTTCTAACCGCAATCGTGGAGACTTTCATTTCCACGGGCGAGCCGGTTGGTTCGCGCACACTCTCGCGCTCGAATCGCGAAGGACTCAGTCCGGCCAGCATTCGCAACGTGATGGCGGATCTCTCTGATGCCGGATTCCTGGAGCAGCCGCACGCCTCGGCCGGACGCGTTCCCACCACCGAGGCCTACCGCTATTACGTTGAGCAGATTTCCGGAACCGCCAAGCTTGCACCTCAGGAAGAGAGCATGATTTCCGATTCGCTCGCGGGCGTGAGCGACGTACAGGAGTTCATGGAGCGCACCTCGCACGTGCTTTCGCTGATCTCGAAGAATGTGGGCATCACCGTGGCCTCCAGCGGCACTCGAAATGCGCTCGAGCATGTGTACTTCTCGCGTCTGGGGGATCAGAAAGTCCTCGCCGTCCTGGTGACCCGCTCCGGACTGGTGCGCGACCGCGTGTTGCGCCTCGATCTGCCGCAAGCGGAACTCGATCTCGCCGCCCGCTACATCAACGAGAATTTTCGCGGCTGGACGATGGAATCGATGCGCGCCGAACTTTCCCGGAGAATCGAGCAGGAACGCAGTGAATACGATCGCCTGATGAGTTCGATCGAGCAACTTTACAAGCAAGGCGCGCTCGCCGCCGAGGCCGGCTCTCAGGTCGTCTTCGTCGAAGGTGCGGCCAATCTGGTAACCGGTCAGGAAGATCGCAAGCGCCTGCAGGAGATGCTGCAAACTCTCGAGGAGAAAGAAAAAGTTGCGCAGCTTCTGGGAGCCTATCTCGACGTGAAGCAGGAAGCGGTGCGGGTGGTAATCGGTTTAGACGATGCGCTGCCCTCCATGCAGAACTTTGTGTTGATCGGAGCTCCCGCGCGTTCGGGAACGGACATGTTCGGTTCGCTGGCGGTGATCGGTCCCACGCGCATGGACTATCAGCACACCATGACGGCGGTGTCTTACATCGCGCGCCTGTTCGACAAAATTTTAAATGAATCGGAGTAGTCAGGTTTATGAGGAAATCAAACGGAAGATCGGAAGTAGAGAAGTCGAATCTCGACTTGGAGCACGAACTGCCGCCCGGCGATGACGCCGAAGGCCCCGAGCAAGCCGTGCCCGGCGACTCGTCGGCTGGTGGTTCGGAGTTGCAGAAAATAACCGCGGAGCGCGACTCTCTTCTCGACCGGCTGGCTCGAGCCCAGGCCGAGTTCGAAAATGCGCGCCGTCGCACCGTCAAGGAACAGCAGGACTTTCGCGACTACGCTGCCGCAGATGCGATCAAGTCTCTGTTGCCGGTCCTCGACAGCTTCGAACGTGCCCTGCAGATGAAGTCCGACGCGGCCGAATTCCGCAACGGAATTGATCTGATTTACAAGCAGCTGCAAACCGCGTTGGGGAAACTGTCCTTGCAGCCGATCGCCGCCAAGGGCCAGCCGTTTGACCCGCACTATCACGAGGCCATCGAAATGGTGGATACCACCGAGGCCCCCGATCATCAGGTGATCGAGGAGTTGCAGCGCGGCTACCGGTTAAAGGACCGGTTGCTGCGCCCGGCGATGGTGAAGGTTGCCCGGAACCCCGGGAAATAAATTCACCAGGTTCGATCCAGGAAGAAAGGCGCTAATTCTGACCACGAACGCAAAACGCGACTATTACGAAGTGCTGGGCGTCAGCCGCACCGTGACTGAAGTCGAACTGAAGAGCGCGTACCGCAAGCTCGCCATGCAATGGCATCCCGATCGCAATCCGAACAATCCCGATGCGGAGGAGCGATTCAAGGAGTTAACCGAAGCCTACGCAATCCTGGCCGACTCCGAGAAACGTTCTCTCTACGATCGCTACGGCCACGCGGGCGTCGGTGGCGCGTCCTCGCCGGGCGGAGGTTTTGACGCCACCGTCTTCCAGGACTTCGGTGAAATTTTTGGCGAGTTTTTCGGCTTCGGAGATGCCTTGGGTGGTGGAGGTCGTCGCCGCAGCCGTGTGCAACGCGGCGCCGATCTGCGCGAAGACATCACCCTCGAGTTCGAAGAGGCCGTCTTTGGCACCGAGACGCAAGTGATGGTGCGCCGTCACGAAGCCTGCGAGGAGTGCCACGGCTCTGGAGCCGCCCCAGGCAAAGGTCCCACCGCCTGCCGGTCCTGTTCCGGCCGAGGTCAGGTGCGCTACCAGCAAGGCTTTTTCAGCATCGCGCGAACTTGTCCCACGTGTCAGGGAACCGGCAACGTGATCACCGATCCCTGCCCTAAGTGCAAAGGCGAAGGCCGCCTTCTGCGCCAGCGCTCCATCGACGCGAAGATTCCCGCCGGCGTCGAAGACGGCACGCGCATTCGCTTCTCCGGTGGAGGCGAAGGCGGTCCGTTCGGTGGTCCCGCCGGTGATCTTTACGTCGTCTTGCACGTGAAGGAGCACCCATTCTTCATACGGGAAGGCAATGATCTCCACTGTGTGGTGCCGCTTTCCGTCACCCAGGCCGCGATGGGGTCTGAGATTCGCGTGCCTACACTCGAAGGCGAACACAGCCTCAAGATCCCCGATGGCACCCAGCCCGGCACCACCTTTCGCATTCGCAACAAGGGCGTGCCCGTCCTCAATGGTCACGGCAAGGGCGACTTGTACGTCGAAGTGCGGGTGCAGATTCCCAGCAAGCTGAGCAAGCGTCAGAAAGAGTTGCTGCAGGAACTCGAGGCCATCACCAAAGTCGACAACCAGCCGATGATGCGGTCGCTGTTGGGCAAGGTCAAAGACATGTTCGGCTAGCGGACATGACACGCCGCCGCTGGATTGCCGACGAAGTCTCCGGAGATCGGGCCGCTCTTGTCGGAGAGCACGCCGACCACCTGGTCCGTGTACTTCGAGCTCGCGTCGGAGAAGACTTCGACATCGCCACCGGCCAAGCCGTTCGCCGCGGCCGAATCAAATCTGTGACGCCAGACCGTGTCGAGTTTGAGCTCGCCGAGGAAATTCCAGCCCCAGCCCGGATTGAAATCACCCTGCTTCTCGCCATCTTCAAGTTTGATCGCATGGAATGGGCCATCGAGAAGTCGACCGAGCTCGGCGTCTGTCGGATTATCCCGCTCATCGCCGACCGCACCGATGCACACTTGGCTGCGGCCTCGGGGAAGCGCGTCGAGCGTTGGCAGCGCATCGCCCGGCAAGCGGCAGAACAATCTCGCCGCGCCGCGCCGCCGGAGATTACCGCCCCCCTCAAACTCTCCGGCGCGTTGCACCTTCAAGAGCCTCTGCGCATTGTCCTGGCGGAGTCCGAGGAGCAAACCTGGCTTCGCGATGTGCTCGAGGCCCAGGCGGGAGCGAGCGGAATCATTCTCGCCATCGGTCCCGAGGGCGGCTGGACCAAAGGCGAGCTGCAATCCTTTCAGCAGGCTGGATGGATTTCCGCGTCTCTGGGAGAGACCATCCTGCGCGCCGAGACCGCCGCCATCGCCGCCACGGCAATCGTGGCCGCAACCCTATTCTGCTTCTGAATCCGCCACCTGTCGCTCCCCACGATTGGCCGGCCGTGGTGTTATTCTGAGCCCCAATGGCTGTTTCCAAAACCAAGTCTCGACCCTTTGTTCCCGATGATCATCAGCGCCAAGCGATCGAACACGTCCACGGACCGATGCTGGTCATCGCCGGCGCTGGCACCGGCAAAACCTCAGTCCTCATTCGTCGCATTGCCCACCTGGTCCGGGAGGGACACGCGAAACCCGACGAAATTATCGCCCTTACTTATACCGTGGCTGCCGCCGGCGAGATGCGAGATCGCGTCCGTGCCCTTCTCGGCCACGAAATTCATTCCGCCACATTCCACGACTACTCGAACACTCTGCTGAAACGCGCCGGCAAAGATTTCGGCGTCCTCGACGAAAAAGATCTCTGGATCTACCTTCGCAAAAAGCTTCACCAGCTTCGTCTCGAACACTACATCCGGGCGGCGAATGTAGGAAAGTTTCTCAATGACCTGCTGGACTTCCTCAGCCGCTGTCATGACGAAATGGTTACTCCCGAAAAGTACGCGGACTACGTGGCACGGCTCGAACGGGGCGAGCTCCCGGTTCCGCGCGTTGCGAAATCGAAAGAAGAGTTAAGTGACGCCGAAGTAATTGGTCGCTGCCAGGAGATTGCCCGCGTCTTCTCCACCACCGAGCGCTGGCTGCGGGAAGATAACTACGGCACCTTCAGCCACATGATTACCCGCGCCCACGAGTTGCTGGTGAATGACGAAGATCTGTTGGCTTCCGCCCGCGCCCGCGCCCGTTTCATTCTGGTCGACGAATTTCAGGACGCCAACTTCGCCCAGATCGAGGTTCTCGCCTCTCTTGCCGGGAATGCCGGCAACGTCTTCGCGGTTGGCGATCCCGATCAGGCTATCTACCGTTTTCGTGGCGCATCCAGTGCGGCCTTCCATCTTTTCCGCCGGCATTTTCCCGAGTCGAAGTTCGTTGTCCTCGGCAAGAATCGCCGCTCCACCACGCCCATCCTGCAATGTGCGTTTGCCATCATCGATAAAAACCCTCCGGTTTTTGCCGCGAATGAACGGGCTGCTCTCCTCTACCGCCGCACTCCTCTGCAGTCGGCCCGCGAAGAGGACGCGAAAAAAGAAGGTCAGCCCTTGCCCACCTTCCCGGTGGAAGCGATCGCCTTCAGCGGCAAAGATGCCGAGGCTCCCGACGTGATCAGCATCATCGAGGACGTCAAACGGCGCTCACGCTGCAAATGGAAAGACTTTGGCATCCTCTACCGCTCCCACATTCATCGAGATGATGTGGTCGAACATCTGGCCGAACGCGAAATTCCCTTCTCCATCGAGAACATGGACGTGAGCGACACCCCTGAGGTGCGGGATCTGTTTGCCTGTGTCGCCGCCGTCGTGGACCTCACCGCCGATGCCAGTCTCTTTCGAGTCGCGGCCCTGCCCCAGTTCAAACTGGATGCGGAACAGCTCCGCACCGCGTTGCGAACGATTGCCAAGGATTCAAAGGACGGCGTGACCATTCCACTCGCCTCGGTTCTGGGTAGCGTCGCCGGAGGCGCCGAAGTGTTCGAATGCGTTCGCCAGGCGCGTGATGAAGTCACCCAGAAAAAAGCGAAAGCACGGGCCGCCCTCGAGTTAATCGGAAAAGTCTTCCAGCTCCCTCTCCATTCGCCCGTCCTTCAGGCGGCTTTGAAGTTCGCCCTGGAGTGGGAGAACAAGTGCACGACCGAGAGCGGAGAGCTCGGCGAATGGATCGAATATCTGAATTATTTTCGCGAAGCCTGCGGAGTGATTCCGATGGCCTCCCGGGGCGACGAGGACGCCGTACGCCTCATGACCACCCACGGCGCCAAGGGTCTCGAGTTTGCACACGTTTTTGTTCTGCGCGCGACCAAAGGCTCATTTCCCGCCAGTTACCGGGAAACGCTCGTGGAGTTTCCCGCCGAGTTGCGTGATTTTGATTCCGCCGCTGCGGGCGACGACAAGACCCTTCACGACCAGGAAGAGCGCCGGCTTTTTTATGTGGCACTGACGCGCGCGAAAGACTCTCTGCACATCTATGGCAAGCAGGGGATCGGGCGCGACAAAACTCCAGCTGGGCTGATGCGCGAACTCATTGGCAATGTGGGCCTCGATCCTTGGCTCCGATCCCGACCGGCACTACCTTCCCAACCGGATCTGATCGAGATCGCCGCCGCAGGGGACACCGCTCACCCCGAGGGCTCCCGTTTGCCGGCATGGCTCGCCCTGCCGGCCATCGCTGGGTTGGACGCACGCCTGAGCGCTACGGCAGTAGAAACCTATGAAACCTGTCCTCTGCAGTTCAAGTTTGAACGCGAATGGAGGTTATCACGGCAACTTCACGCCGCCGTCCAGTATGGCGCGGCCATGCATCGCGTGTTGCGCACCTATTACGATTCGGTCCGTTTCGGCAGGACCAAGACCGACGACGAGCTACTCCAGCTGTTTCGCGACGACCTGGCCGCATCCGGAATCCAGGACGACTATCAGCGGGATTTGTACCGGAAGCAAGGACTGGAGCAGTTGAACGATTTTCTGGCCGCTACGCATTCGGCCCCCGCGCCCGAAGTTCTGCACACGGAAGAATGGTTTGACATTCAGATCGCCGGAACCAAGGTCGCTGGACGAATCGATCGCGTGGATCGAATGGCGGACGGAAGCATCCGAATCGTGGACTACAAAACCGGTAAGGCTCGCTCACAAGAGGACGCGGACGAAAGCCTGCAACTGTCCATCTATGCCATGGCCGCACACCAGAAGTGGGGGTACCAGGTGGGGGAGTTGGCGTTTCACAACCTGGAAGGAAACGTCTCCGTCATTTCCAAGCGAGCCGAGTTTCAACTGGAAGAATCTCGCGAGCGCGTCCAGGCCGTGGCGCGGGGCATTGCGGAAGGAAACTTCAAACCGAAGCCCGACTTTCACTGCACCTTCTGCGCATTTCGCGGCTTATGTCCCGCCCGCGAAAAGCAGGCGCCAAAGGTTTCTTCCCAGGCGAAGAGTGCAGCCTCTTCGCTCGATTGATCCCAGCGCATAAACTCCCGCGCAAAAAACTCAGGGGACGCTTTTGGCGTCCCCCTTTTGACTTCGTACTGACCACTTAGTGCTTCTTTTTCTTCTTTGCCTTTTTCTTGGTTGCCATTGGTTCTATTCTCCCTTCCATTTTTCATGGAAAAATCTGCAACGCTGTTTTGTTGCAACTAATTGATTGTATAGAGTTAATGAAAAATGAAGTCAAGAAAAAAATGCATGCATGGTAGCGAGCGATGCTGTACCAAAGTCACAGCGCGATGCGAGTGAACAAGAAAATCTTGACGCGAGAGCGCCGCAACGCATCTCGAACCGACGAGCGCGCTCGAGAAAGATCCCCCGGGTTGTTCGAGCGCGACTCAATTTTTTGGCCAGCCGAGGCGCGTCCCCGAGCCGAAGCCATAACGCAGAAGTTGATCTTTTTCACTCGCGTCTGCATCTATAATGAAGCGGCGAGACATTCGCGGGAGCATGATCAATGGCGGCTTTCGATGAGGTTGTCATCATTTCCGGTTGTCGTACACCAGTAGGAAAATTTCAGGGAAGCCTCTCGGATTTGAGTGCTCCCCAGTTGGGTGCGATCGTGGTGCGCGAAGCGGTCAAGCGCGCCGGATTGAATTCCGATCAGGTCGACGAGTGCATCATGGGCAACGTTTTGCCCGCCGGACTGGGACAAAATCCAGCGCGGCAAGCCGCCATCTTCGCCGGATTGTCTTCCGCAACAGGTGCCATGACAATCAACAAAGTTTGTGGCTCCGGATTGAAAGCAGTCGCTCTTGCCGGGCAAGCCGTGCAGACCGAAAACAGTTCCATCGTGGTTGCCGGCGGCATGGAATCGATGACCAATGCTCCCTACCTTCTTCCGCAGGCGCGCAAAGGTTATCGGCTCGGAAACGGAAAAGTGATTGACTCCATGGTGCACGATGGCCTCTGGGATATTTACAACGACTATCACATGGGCATGACCGGGGAGAACGTCGCCGAAAAATACGGCATCACGCGCGAAGAGCAGGACGAGTTCGCCGTGAACTCTCACCGCAAGGCTGTCGCCGCAATGAAGGAATGCCGCTTCAAATCGCAAATCGTGCCCGTCGAACTTCCCTCCAAGAAAAAAGGCGAGGCCCCGGTACTGTTTGAAAGGGATGAATCCCCGCGCGAGGATACAACCCTAGAAGCTCTGCGTGCGCTGAAGCCCGCGTTCAAGAAAGAGGGCACCGTGACCGCCGGCAACGCACCCGGAGTGAATGACGGAGCGGCAGCCGTTGTCGTAACCAGCGCGCGACGGGCGAAGGAACTTGGCGCTCAACCCATGGTGCGCATCGTGGCCCAGGCCACTAGCGGCGTCGAACCCAAGTGGGTGATGATGGCGCCCGTCGAGGCGGTGCGCAAGCTCTGGGAAAAGAGCGGCTGGAAGAATGAAGACGTCGACCTCTACGAACTGAATGAGGCATTCTCGGTGCAGGCGCTGGGGGTGATGCGAGAGCTCGGCATCGATCCCAAC
>Ga0210398_10004929_pt1 | contig 12447 bp, 15 predicted proteins | sample IncBWC4OmetaG_FD_161047 | JGI IMG/M metagenome (GOLD analysis project Ga0210398, IMG submission 161047) | Forest soil microbial communities from Barre Woods Harvard Forest LTER site, Petersham, Massachusetts, United States - Inc-BW-C-4-O | ecosystem: Environmental > Terrestrial > Soil >... | reverse complement strand
ACCTCACCCTGGGGAAGTCGGGGCCGAGCCGAGCCAGAAAACGTGGGAACTCGTGGGTAAGGCTCTGGGGCTGTAAGGGCTCACCATCGGCACGCGCGCAAATCAGCGTGTTCCCGGTCTGCTGGTTGCCGAGGTTTAGTAGCCGCTCCGCTTGTTCGGCTTTCCATCGACGGAGTTCCTCGACGGCGAAAGCCGGCAGGGTCACAGCGCGTCCCTTGCCGCTCTTTGGTGGCTTAAACCTGATTCCCGTTTTCGTCTGCTCCAAGCTCTCGACGATGCGCACGGTGCCGCTGTTGTCGCCGAAATTCTTCCATCGTAGTGCCAGCGCTTCACCGCGCCGCATCCCGGTCGCAAGCGCCAGAAGCACCGGCCAATAGATGTGTGAGGGCCGAACGGCGTCGAGCAACCGGCGCGACTGTTCCGGGGTGAGCGTGGCCATCTCCCGCCGCTCGACTTTGGGCAGCCGGCGACGGAACACGTCACACGGATTTCGAGCGATCAACTGTTGCTCGACGGCGCGGGCGAGGGAGCCCGACAGGATACGGTGGATATGGCGACGGGTTCTCGGGGATAGGCCACCGCGCTTGCCATCACGCCGTCCGCCTTCCGCGAGATCGGAATAGCATTTCTGTATGTGGGTCGGCATGAGCTTGGTGAGCGGCAGATTGCCGAGCGCTGGTGCCAAGTAGTGATTGACGATCTCGGCATATCGCTCGTGCGTCTTCGGCGACACCTCTTCGCGGATCGATGCCAGCCATGTGGCCAACCATTCCCGCACCGTCATGCGTGACGGGTCTACGTGCTGGCCGTCATCAATCGCCTTGAGCAGTCGCCGCAATTCCTTGTCGGCGTCCTTGCGGGTGCCGCGCACGGTGACGGTGGCTTCGCGCCGCTTACCGGTGGCCGCGTCGGTGCCAAGGCTATAGCGAAGCTCAAACGAGCCCGGAGAGCGCTCTCGGATGGAGCCGGTGCGACGGGTCATGCCTTGTTGCTCCGGCCAGTTTGGGGGAATGGGTTCCTCAGCGCGATTACCTCTCCGACCGCATGAGGATCGCGCATGTACTCAGACGATGCTGCTCTGCTCCCCGGCGCTGGGTTGAACTGAGGATCACCTGACGGACCACCGATCTCGACTAAGGCCCGGAGCGCCGCGAGAAGCGCTTCTCGTGCCCATGGGTCTTCGTGCCAGGACTTTCCGTAAATCTCGCGGATGTCGGTCGCGGCCTCGCTGATCGCCACTAAAAGCTCCCGGGTATTCGGATCGTTGGATGCCGCTGCCGTTGTATCCCCGAAAGATGCTTGTAGCCGCCGCCTGACTTCCTCGCTCGCATTGCGCTGATTGGCGGACGCCGCCGCCTCAATACGAGCATGGAGATCGCCGGGGAGGCGGAATTTCATCTCAGCCGTGTTGTCGCCTCGTGCCATCGGGTGCGTTCCTAGCGAAGCGTGCTCTTGAATGGTGTACAACGGAACACAATATTGTTCACCGTACCATTTGGGTCAACCCCCTATTCGGAAGGAGACGAGAATTGAAACCCGAAAGCCAGTGCCTAACCGTCAGTGTGGAGGAAGCGGGTCGTTTGCTCGGCTATTCCCGCAACTCCGCGTATGAGGCCGCCCGAACGGGCGAACTCCCCACAATACGGCTCGGCAGTAAAATGCGTGTGCCGAAGATCGCTCTCGACCGGCCGCTTGAAGCGGGGCAGCCGAGGGGCAATGCGTGAGCGAAGCGCGCGACACCCTCGAACTCGTCGCCGGCAAGATCAACGCACCCATCCAGAACTCCGGTGACCAGCGCCTGCGGTGAACGGGCTCAATTTGTCTGAAAGGCCGCGCGATGAGGTCCGCTCCTTTACGGAACAACAACTCAGCTTTTCAAAAATCCGCAGTTTCTAACCATGGAGATTGAGATGAGCACCGAAAAGACGCGGCTCTTACGCGTCCGCCGCTGACGCCCAGCTAGCAGCGCTCCGCCTCATTTCAAGGCTTCTCAAAGGCGCAGCATGAAACGGAAAATCGCCACCGCCACCTTGGCAACTCTCCCGACAATTGCCGACTTCTCGCCGACCATGACAGAGCGGCTCCGTCTCGACGATCCCCCACAGACCCGGCTCGATTGGGCGCTGTGGTGGGCACAGCGCGGCATGGTGTTATTCCCGTGTGAGGTGTGGCTTGGCACACCGTTGGGCCCGCGATGGTACAGCACTGCGACGACCGACCGACAAACCATCGTCGGTTGGTGGAGCGCCCATCCCGACGCCGACATGGCGGTCGTGCCGGAGCACAGTGGCCATTTCGTAATTGTTGCGCATGGGGGGCTGGGGAAAAGCAGTCTGTTTGATTTGCAGGAAGACGAAGAACTGCAACCGGACTTCGCGTATCGAACGCGCTGGAATGACCTTCACCTATGGCTCAAGGGCGAAAGCCCGAGCCGCAAAGAGTTTGCCGCGGGGCTCGATATCGTCGGTGCCGGGCGGTTCTTGTACCTGCCGCCATCGGCGGCCCCCGATCCCGTTTTGGCGTAGGAGCAGCACATGGACGGCACGCCATACACCAAGGCGGTCTTCAAGGTCGGCGTCACCTTCTTCCCCGATCAGACCGCCCCCGAGCAAATCTACAAGTTGTTGACGTTGACCGAACTGGCAGACGCCATCCGCGGGCTAAAGGCCGATGCCAAGGCTGACCTCTTTTGGCTGAAGCTCGCACGGTTCGGCGATCAGCCCAGCAACAAGAACTGCCTGCGCTACAATGACAACGTGCTGGATATCAGCGGCGTCGAAGGCGATTACGACGGCGGTAGCATCACCTTCGCTGAGGCGGTCGAACTGGTCCGCGCAGCCAAGATAAAAGCGGTGCTTTACACCACGGCATCAAACACCGATGAGGCCCCGCATTGGCGCGTCCTGGCGCCCGTATCGACGCCGTTGCCGCCCGGTGATCGCGCCGCCCTCTGCGACAGGCTCAACGGCGTTATAGGTGGTGGACTCGCACCAGAGAGCTGGACCCTCTCACAGGCATATTATTTCGGGACGGTGGGTTTTAAAACGGTGCAGGTCGAGGTGGTCGATGGCGCCGACTTCACCTTCATCGATCAGCGCGATGACATCGTATCGATCGGCAAGCCCAAGAGCGACAAGCAACAGAGAGACGCAGAGTGGCAGCCGCGAGGTGAAACGAGCTCATCCCCGTCGGCTCAACAAGGCCCCATCGATATCGTCGACCTAGCCCGGTACATCGACAAAATCGCCAACGAGGACGTGGACTGGACCGAGTGGAACACCGTCCTCATGGCGATCTGGGCGGCGAGCGACGGCTCCGACCTTGGGCTTGATCTGGCGATTGAATGGTCGGCAAAAAGTTTCAAGCACGACGAGGGCGCTGTGGAAGAGCGCTGGAAGCACTTCGCGAACAGCCCACCCGCGCGGATCGGGGCAATATGCTGCGCCGCATGGCCTTCAATCGGGACTGGGTGGACGCCGCCCGTAAGGCAGCCGCTGGAGTAGAGGATCAGACTGATGATGCTCTGGACGGTCTAGCCGAGTGGAGAGGATATCAGGGTGATCCAGGCCACCTAGCGGGCGGGGTCGCGCACAGCTCCTTCCTGATGACGCTGGGCGACATCTTCGCGATGCCCGATCCGATCGAGCTCGTCAAAGGGATGCTGATCGAGAACGAGAACATCAGCCTCGTGGGGCAGCCCAAGGCGGGAAAGACGTTTGTCGCGCTGGACATCGCGTTGTCGCTCGCCGCCGGGGTGCCTGTGTTGGGCTGCATTCCCGTGAATAAGAGCGGCGCCGTCGTCTATCTGACCGGCGAGGGCAAAGCGAGCTTTAAGTCCCGCATCAAAGCGTGGATGCAAGCGCGCAACATCCCGGCCGATACCGAGATCCCATTTTTCTTTAAGGCCAGCGTGCCCATGACCGCGGAGGGCAGTGCCGAAGCGCGGAAATATGTCGACGGTATCCGCAAGCAGCTAGGGGGCGCCCCCGTAATTTTGACGGTGATTGATACGATGGCGCGCTCGCTGGGAACGATGAATGAGAACGAGGCAGCGACGGCCGCGGCGTATCTCAATATGACGGAGGAAATCCGCGAAGGGCTCGGCACCACCACCCTAACGTTGGCCCACGCGTCAGATAAAGCGGGGGCTGGTGTGCTAGCCCGAGGGTCGAGTGGTTTTGGCGCCGGCTTTGATACGACTATGACCCTGCAAATGGACAAGCAAAACAAGACCGCGAAGATGAGCGTGTTCTACATGCGCGCCGGGAAGGAGGATGATTATGGCCCCTGGTGCTTCCGCCTTCAGGAGCAATCGATCCCCGGCATGGAGAAACCAGGAGCGGCGCTGAAACTAGTACCCTTATCGGACTGGGAGTTCTCAAGAGAGACTAAGGTCAAGTCTTCATTGGCGGTTACTGTGGTGCAGATCATACGCGCGAATGAACCTGAGGCGCGGACATGGGACACCAGTTGCATCACCACAGAACTTTTGGCGGATTGGATAACGACAGAGAGCGACGGGGAGCGTCCCACGGACCCTGAAGATCAGGCGCGGTGGGATGGTTTGGCACAAAAAACTGAAGCGGCTCTTCGCGATGGCCGTAAAAGGGCCTGGGGCAGGAAGCTTTCCTTCAGCCAGCCAAACCCGGGGTCAGGCCGAAGGGGGCAGCCGGTCATAAAATGGTTCGTGCCGTGGAACTGGGAGGAAAATGATGCCCGGGTCGAATGACAGATAGAAGGTCACATAGCCAATGGCGTGGGGTATGGCAGTAGGGGGGTCAATGTCTACGACATTTGACCCACCCTACCACCCTCCTTTTAACGCTCGGAGGGTGGGGTATAGGGTGGCACCCTATTGAACAATCTCAATGGCTTGAACATAGGCTAATAGGCCCCCCCTTACCCTTGGGCGCGTATTCATACACCCCACACTTTGGCCAGCTCATCAATAGTTGCATTTGGGTGAATTCGAACGATCGTCAGAAACATTAGGAACGTCAGATTAAAGGTGCCTAATGCCATGTGACGTGGTGCTGCTTTTGGCCCCGAGGCGGTTTCGGTTCCGGTGCCGTGTTCGTGGAGCAATTCTGCCGATTATGGGCCTTGCGGATCATCTCGTCATCGTCTGGACTGGTCGTTTGGGGACCTCGCAAAGCGCCTGCGGTCGTTTTTGACCTGTGTTTGAAACACCCTCACACATCACCTTACCGGGTCGATTCCACCACGGCACGCGGCTTGCGTAACATCACCCCGACATATCACCCGAATGTGAAAGGCGGCCGTCATCGAACCGCACCAAATGCAGCGCTAGCCTCGCCTACCTTCCGAAACAGCTTTAAAGGTCGCCCATGGCGTCGAGCACTATCGCTGCGTTCCTAGCGTCGCCCCTCGGCGGTGTCGTGTCTGATATCCGAGAATGGCTTGAACGGGAGAACATCGAGCCCGTGCATTTCCAGACCATCATCAACGGAGCGCGCCTAGGGTTTGAGATCAGTTTCGCGCACGAGCACGATGCAGTGCTTTTCCGGCAGCGCTTTCCGTCGTTTGGGCTGGTCGCAGTATAAAAAATAGGGCGGCCGAAGCCGCCCAAAGTTGGTTGATGAGTACCTCAACTGACCGCCGAAGCTAGGGGATTGCCTCAGCACCATATTAACGTTTGCCGCGCGTCAAAGTTTCCTAGTCGCGCAGTCCCTCGAACTGATCCGGGTTCAAGTGGCTGTACCTGATGGTGTTCTCCAGCCTGACGTGCCCGAGGAACGCCGCGCGGGCCTGTAGATCGGCGCGACCTACCATGTCGTAGCCGCAGCTATGGCGGAGCATGTGAGGGTGCAGGGCGAGCGCTGCCAAGTCGTCTGGTAGCGACAATCGGCTGAGCATCTTCCTAAAGCCGGCCGCGGTTACAGCGCCACCACGCTCATTGACGAACACGTGGTCGGAGGGTCGCTGTCCCTTGCGCCGCAATGGACCAAGGAATCGCTTATCGCGCTCGGTGAGGATGTGTTCGCCGCTGCGACTGCCCTTGAGCCGGCGCACATACAGCACCCGCTCTGTCCAGCGTACATCGGCCCAGCGCAGGTCGACCAACTCGCTGGCCCGGAGCCCGTGGTTGAACGCCAGCCACACCATGGCGCAATCGCGATCAGCGTAGCGGGACTGTGCGCGAACCGCCTTTATCAGGCGCTCGACTTCATCACGGCTCAGATGTTCGCGCGGCCGGCGATCGGCGTTCGCGATGCGCTTGGGTGGCGTCGTCGCTGCAACTGTCCCATTCGCAGCGTTTGGCGATGGCATGACAAGCCGCAATCCACCGCGGCTTTGCTCGCCCTTGAGATCGCCGCTGTCCCAAGACGACGCGGTAATGGGAGAGTTCTTCGATGCCTTTGCCATGATCCAGTATCGAGCGCATGATACTGCGCCTAAGTCAAGCATAGAATGTGATTTGTGCGCGTATCCAGTTTGTCCGTGTAGTAGGTGCGTAGAAAGGGAAAATTGTCACGTGTCTGATGCAAGGACGTTCATAGACCGGGGGTAGGGTGGGGCCGGTCCTCCATTGCCAGTAGCCGCGAGGGTGGATCGTCAGGTAACAATTACGAGAAGTGAAATCTGTAACGTTCACCTTATTTACTATGAAAAATCTGATATCTACGCGCACTGTACGGCAGACACTCCGCACGCTGCACGTAGTAGGCATGTCGCTAAAGCGTGGCCGCGCTGTGGCGACATGATGAACAAAAGAGACCATGCGTGACATAGATGGTACACAAAAATACCGAATACTGTGTCCCAGAATACTTCACCTGATATTCAAATAATACTTGTACAAAGAGGCTTAACGATTATCTCTAAGGGATGTGAAACGAGGTGTCACACCTCGCGATTTGGAGATGGCTCTTTGATTGACATTCAGGCGTTGCGCGCGATCCAGCATGCCGTCGAGACGGGGCGGATGCAGCAGCCCAAGCGCAAGCCGAAGCCAGCCCACCGGAGCCTGAGCCAGTGACCTGGAAACCGGGACAGCCGAGCGATAGGCAACGCTGGCTGGTTGATATCTTGACCAACGGCTTTGGATGCAGCCTAAACCACGCCATGCGGTTGTCGAAATACGGTAAGCATCGGCCGGGCTTAGATCAGATATTGGCCTCGCCAGAGGTCGTGCAGTTGTTCCGAAAAGCCCTTGAGGCTGGAAAACCCCTGCCGCCAAAGTTCGCGGCGCGCATTATCCAGGCCATCGCCGCCGCCGACGTGGAGGCCCTCCGATGATTCGTTCTGGGTTAGCTCAGCCTGGATAGAGCATCGGTTTCCTAATGCGACCGAAGCCATACCCGACCGTTGCACCAAATGCCGAAACGTGGCGGATTGTTTGGGATTTCTGTGCTAGGTCGTCCTACCTAATTTGTTCCGATCCGACGCTATACCAGCGAGTTCGGCCACAAAGTCGGCCACTACGTTCGCGGTAGGTTCATGCAATTTCGCGCAACTGCCCTTCCGGATTTTTAATGGAACCTTCGCCCTTTGAGGCGTATATCTCCATGCGTGGAGAAGGCCGATGATTGAAGTCTATGTGCAATGGCAGCGGGACGGTGGCGCCTATCTGGCGACCAGTCGCGACGTGCCCGGCCTGATCGTCGAAGCGGAGACGCGCGACGAAGTCCAGCGTCTTGTGCCGGAAATCGCCCGCGAACTGATCGCGCTGGACGATCGGATTCTGCGCGCCGGGGAGCAGTTCGCTTATCGTTGGCAAGACTAAGCTACGGCGAACTGGCTCGGCTCCTTCGAGAGAACGGCTGCCAATACATACGCGATGCTGCTGGTGGCGGCCATGAATTGTGGCGCTGCCGCAATGGCAACTCCTTCAGCGTTCCCAAAAATCTCAAAGGCGATGGCACGTTGAGCGCCATCCTTAGGGCTGCAGGGATAAAGCCCCCGTGGTGGACGTAGACGGTCACGGAACGACGGCTAAGGCGGCTATGTTCCTACCACGCTATGTCCCCGGCCCCATTCACGGGTTGCTATCGAGATAATCGGCAGGGCGTCTCGATTGAAACCCTCGAATGATCCAATAGGCTGCGATAGTTACGAACAACATTGCTACCGGCACTGTCAGCACGTAACCCCAAACGCCCAGGGCATCCAGGTGCGCACGTTCAATGTGAAACGTGCCGCTGGTGCAGTCATAGCCGTAATAGCCACTTTGGCAGTTGGCGACGACCCACCAGAGAGAATGCACAAGCCAGCCAGCCGATACCGCCATCCAGAAACAAGCGAGGCCCCTTTGTAGTGCGGGCCCGGAATGAACCAAAGAGATCAATTGCCGAACTGAGGCGAACAGAAATCTGGCGACGTTCTTGAGTTGCTTTGCAAAATAGAACAAGAAGATTACGAAACCTGCGAGCGAGATAAGAACAAATATCGCATTAATCCTGTTATTCAGCTGCGCCTGTCGTTCACGTTCAATTGAATCGATATTTTGCTGGGCGGCTCGATTTCCTCGCTCGGCAGCCATGTGATACCATTGTAAGGCTTGGGCGTCATCCCTTGGTACCCCGTAACCCATATGATACATGCTACCGAGATTGTTCTGCGCGACGACAAACCCCTGGCCAGCAGCTAAGCGGTACCACTTCATTGCCTCCGCGTAATCCTGCGGTAAGCCTCGCCCATTTGCGTACGAGTAACCGAGGCTAGTCTGAGCAAAGGCGTTGCCCTGATCTGCGCTCAACCGATACCACTTGGCTGCTTCCGGAAGGTCCGCCGGCAACAACTGCGAGATGCCGGTTGCATAGAGGTACCCTAGTCCCGCTTGGCCCCGGTCGTCCCCTTGCTCGGCGGCGAGACGAAACCATTTCATGGCCTGCATCTTCATGTACGTGGCTGATGATGGCCACGTTTTCGCAGCTTCCTTCGCCGCTTCAACATAATCTTCCGATTGGCCGTAACCCTGGAGGTACATTGAGCCGAGACCGGCCTCACCTCTCGCATTACCCTGATCCGCAGCCAGGCGGTACCACTTCACCGCCTCTGCATTGTCCTGGCTGACCCCACGGCCGGTTTCGTACGTTGTGCCAAGGGCGGCCTCCGCGCGGGCGTCGCCTTGTTCTGCAAGCGGGCGCACGAGTTGCAATGCAGTCGCATAATCCCCGCGACCGAAAGCGACCTTTGCGTCTTCGAACGTGTCGGCGCTAACTGCGTTAGTAAGCCCCAAGGCCAAGAATATCAGGGCAGCGAGCTGCAGCTTGGATTTCATGGACGGCCTTCCTAGGGCGAAGACTGTCAGTCTCGGGCGGATAGCATCCCGTCTAAGACTTAGTTATTCCTTAGCTTAGGCAGCGATATTCAGACTGTTTCGACCGGCTCGACCAGCGACGGATCATTGTTGCGGACGTTGCCGACGCGGGCGCTCACCGGCCAGATGGCCATATCTTCCGCCGGGTAGGGCCGCAGTACCGCCTTGAGCTGTTCCGGCTCTACAGGTTCCTCGCCGAGCCACAGCGGCCATGTCTCGGGCGGTAGGATCACCGGCATGCGGTTGTGTATCTCGGCGCACAGCTCGTTCGGTGTCGTGGTGATGATGGTGCTGCGCACCCACTCGCTCGTCTGCGGGTGTTTCCAGTTCTCCCATAGCCCCGCCAGCGCCATGAGGCCGCGACCAGCGAGCGCGATGGCGTAGGGCTGCTTCTCTTTGGCGCTGAGCATCTTCCACTCGTAGAAGGCATCGATCGGCACCAGGCATCGCCGCGTCGCGAAGGTGCTCGATCTCGGTCGACGGCTGCGGTGCTGCGAGTGTGACGAGAGAGGCCGCTCGGTGGTGTCGATCAAATGGGCGGGCTAGCTTATTTTTGATAAGTTCAATGTTATTTCCAAATTACGCGTCGAGTGACAGTCTTTGCTCAAATAATAAGCACAATCTGCGACATATTGGTAAGTTCTATCGCAGATTAATAATTAAATCCTATATCACCGAAGCCGTCTAATCTCGGCGGCTTTTCAATTATTTGGTGTATGTATCATGAACCGTCTTCTGACGACTGGCGTAGCGCTGAGTGTTCTTCTCGGAACAACCGGCCTCGCCTTGGCTCAGGGCTATAACGCAGCACCTTACTACCCCGCCCCACCGGCCTACGGGCAACCGGTGCCGCCTCCGCAGGCTGCGGCGCAGCCGTACGGATGGCAGAACGCGCCGACTACTGATCCCCATTCGGGTGGCACCGCTGACCGTGCCTATAACGGCGGTCAGAAAACGAACTAGTCGCTCAGAGGCAGGGAGGGTCATTCCCTCTCTGCCAGCTGGCTGCAACAGCCACTCGAGCAACGAAACGGTAACGACCACGGGCGCGCCCTCTGATTGCAGACCCTTGTTGGACGAAGGCGATTACCCGTACGCGCGTGCTTGCCGCTTTGGCGCGCCATGGCCTAATAGCGTAAGCAGGCAGGTTAGCCTTGCGCGCCGCGTACTGCCCTAAGCCCTGCACCCATTTGATTTTTGGCCCGACACTCCGTCGCTCGGGCCAACACGCTCACGCCGTTCGCGCAACGGTCGTAAAGGCCAGAGTCGCCGTATCTTGATTTCGGGGAAGCCTGGCTTCCCCCGTGTCCTTGCGGCCTAGCGGCCGATAGATCTGGAAGCGCGTCACTCGCAAACCGGGGGCGCCATGCTTTTCATACGCGGAGATCCAGCCGTTGAACTCTTCCGGTGAAAGCTGATATTTGCGGCAACCTTCATCGAGGGTTATTTCCCCGCTGCGCACCGCCTCGATTAAAGCGACCTTGCGGCGCACGACCCAGCGCGTGCCTGACGGCGCTGGCGATCTCTCAATGGGGGGCATTGGAGGTCCGAAACTCCTATCAAAAAGGTTCTTCGGGTTCTGTAAGGTTTCGCGTAGGGAAGTTACGCAGCAAGGTAGCGTATCGATCCTCACAGCGCAGAGGGAGAGCCGGAATCTACTCAGAGCCGTGATGCACTTCCGTCATTGCGGTAGCTTAGCGCTGCCGGCGTCCTACTATGACCGCTCGCGTTGAACAGTCTGACCGCCTCAGGGGCGATAAGGGCCGCTGTTCTCGATTTGCGTCGCCAGCCTGTCGTATTGGGCGGCGAGGCTGAGAAGCTCGCCTTTAATCGCGCTACCGCCGACTTCCTTAGCAGCCATTCGGCGCAGCTCTGCCTCCTGGGTCCGGTAATGCGCCGCGCGGTCGGCCGGGGTGTCCATCGCGGTGTCCCCTCTCGTTCGAGCGGGAGCGCGATAGCGTCTCTCAGCCGCCGGTGCTCAACAGCGAACCGGCGATAGGTCACAAGGTGGGCTTTTGAAGCGTGCCGTCAACCTCTAGGGCTGCGAATACGGCGCCAGGCGGATTTCTTCGAAGTCGCCGTATAAGCGATCGGCATACATGATGGCCCGCGCGCGAGCGGCAGGGCCGCCGAAGATCGCCATCTCAATCCCGCCGTCGTCGTCCTCACGCTCGACACGCCAGTCGCGCCGGGCGTCACACGATCCTTAAATAGTTGGGCCTTCATGTCGATTGCACAGCCTGGTTCCGGGACGGCCCGCCGCGCCGAGCGCGAACCGGAACGGCCAGCGGCATCAGATGCGCACCCTTACTGAAAAGCGAACCGCCGAACTGGCACGGCTCACCCGCTTGACGTTCGGCAGCAATTAGGGCTTCGGCCACCGTATACTCGCCGGTAAGGTCGAACCAATCGCCGCCAGACATAGGCAAGAAAAACATATGCTTTGGCATTGCCGGGGGACTTTCTTGGGCCGCGCGCGATCCTCGTTCCGGTTCGGCGATTTCGGCCCCGAAGATCGCAGACCATTCGCTCCAACAGGTCGTGGATGTCATGTCGTGGTTACGATGACGATCTCCTACGCTCGGCCGCGAGCCGGTGATCTGCTTCGCGGGCGATCCGACGCTGCGCGGCGGCAAGTTGTCGACTTCGTTTCTGGTATCTCGCATTCCGTGATGGCAATCGGTGATCGGGCGCCCCTCGGCTGCCTGGCCCGCCTATTCTGATCGGCATCGTCGTTACCTCCGCACGGGTTTCTAATCGGCTCGGTACATAGGTGGATCGCGTCAGACTGGGCGCGTCGTGCGCCGGAAGCTAGTGCCGAGCTACAAGTGCCCCCAAACGAGGTGACGCATTGAGCCGCATCGGGGACAATTTTGTCCGCAGCCACGAGACGCTGCGGGTGATGCTCGCAATAGCTGCAGAGATCGAACCCCGGACGGAAGACGTATTTTCGATGATCGACCGACGCGAGGCTATATGCGCCGGTTGAGCGGAAAATCGCCGCGCGAAATGCAGGGCGTCTCGCGGATTATTAAATTGAGCGGCAAATACGCCCCTCCCGTTTGGTGCCGTAACGCCTCTGAAGTCCGTCAGAATTATGCAGTGGTGATCCAGCCATGTCCGCATGTCCGCAAAATATTCATCGAGTGTGGTTTCGGGCGGAC
>Ga0210398_10004925_pt1 | contig 12457 bp, 7 predicted proteins | sample IncBWC4OmetaG_FD_161047 | JGI IMG/M metagenome (GOLD analysis project Ga0210398, IMG submission 161047) | Forest soil microbial communities from Barre Woods Harvard Forest LTER site, Petersham, Massachusetts, United States - Inc-BW-C-4-O | ecosystem: Environmental > Terrestrial > Soil >... | reverse complement strand
GAGCTGGAATATGAAGGTGAGTTGAAGGGCGCCGACAATGTGGTGCGCGAGATCATTCGCGCTGCCGTGGCTCGAACCTACGACACCTACTTTCACGGCAACAGCAACATGAACCAGGTGGTGCAGTGGTTCGATCTCGGCGGTGAGATCCAGTTGCGCGACTCGGCGAGCGCGCAAGAAACCCTGCACAAGCTGCGTGGCATCCAGGGCCTCCTGGACAAACTGAGTGCTCTGGGCCTGACCGGCAAAGAGCCGTCGGAGATGCTGGTGTCGGGCGCCGAGTTCATCCTCGAGGGCCTGTATGCGCATAAGCGCATTGGTCGCAGCGAGGAGCGCACGTTTACCGCTGGCGAGAAGCAGCCTCGGCGCGAGAAGCCGAATATCCGCGAAGAAGACGAGGAACGCGAGTTTCGGAGGCAGCGTAGACCGTTCAACTAGGGGTTAGATGCCAGGGGTTAGGGACTAGAGGTTGAGAGTTGGTTTCCCATAGGACTTGTCATCCCGCCCGGGAGCGAAGACAGGGTGCCCGCCGAGCGCCGCTTTTGCGCTTGTTGGGCTGTTGGACCGGAGCGGAGGGATCTGCGGTTTCATTGTGGGCGACATCGGCTCCCCTGGTTGGATCGCTTCCGCAACTAATATCCGCCGCTGGCCGAATGCTGACGGCTGACTGCTGATCGATGGCTAGATTCATACGCTACAAAAAATACGTTCCCGAGCCCGCCTCCGAAATGAGTATGGAGGACCTGCTCAACGCACTCTCCGATTACCTGCTGCAAAGCGGTTTCCAGCAGCAGTACATGGATTTCTACGACCTGAAGGATGCGGAGCAGACTCTCGAAGACCTGCGTCAGGCCATCGCCGACGCTCTGCTGAACAGCGATCTTCTTGACGAGCAGATGCGCGAGCAAATCGAGAACATGAGTGGCGAGCAGCTGGAGCAACTGGTCGAGCAACTCATCGAGCGCATGGAGCAGGAAAATTACATCAACATCGATCAGCCGCACGATCCTTCGCGGCCCTCGACAACAGGCGGACAAGTCGGCGACGCGCAGTCGCAGGCTCGCTTCGAAATTACCGACAAAGGTCTCGACTTTCTTGGCTTTAAGGCGCTTCGCGATCTGCTGGGCTCGCTTGGCAAATCCAGTTTCGGGCGTCACGACACGCGCGACACCGCGACTGGCATCGAAGCCAGCGGCGCTTCCAAGACGTACGAGTTCGGCGATCAACTCAATCTCGACATCACCGCCACGCTGTCCAATGCCATCCAGCGCGAAGGCCTGCACTTGCCGCTTAACATCGAGTACAACGATCTCCAGGTCCATCAATGCGAATACCAGTCATCCTTCGCGACCGTGCTGATGCTTGACTGCTCGCATTCCATGATTCTCTACGGCGAAGACCGCTTCACCCCGGCCAAGAAAGTCGCGATGGCGCTCTCGCATCTGATTCGCACGCAGTATCCCGGCGACTCGCTCTCGCTGGTACTCTTCCATGACTCGGCCGAAGAATTGCCACTGTCGCAACTGGCACGCGTCAAGGTGGGTCCGTACTACACCAACACGCGCGAGGGTCTGCGCCTGGCGCAGCGCATCCTGCAACGTCAGCGCAAAGACATGAAGCAGATCGTGATGATCACCGACGGCAAGCCCTCGGCGCTGACGCTGGAAGACGGCCGCATCTACAAGAATGCGTTCGGCCTCGATCCGCTGGTGGTGAGCGAAACGCTCAAGGAAGTTTCCAAGTGCAAGCGGGCCGGTGTGCTGATCAACACCTTCATGCTCGCCTCCGACTATGGCCTGGTGCAGTTCGTGCAGAAAGTTACCGAGATGTGCCGCGGCAAAGCCTACTTCACCACACCCTACACCCTCGGCCAGTATCTGCTGATGGACTACATGTCGCGCAAAACTAAGACGGTACACTGAAGAGCAGGGATTAGGGGCTAGGGCTAGAGGTCAGGAAGTAAGCAGCAACCTAATTTTCGCTATCTAATCCCTAGCCCCTGTTTCTCTACCCCGGAGGCCACTTCAAATCCCTGCCTCCGAGCAAATGCAGATGCAGGTGGAACACGGACTGTCCGGAACGGGGACCCACGTTATAGACGGTTCGATATCCGTCTTCAATGCCGCGCTCGCGTCCAATCTTGGCTGCCACTAGATTGCAGTAGCCAATGATCTCCGCGTCCTCGGGCTTCGCATTCATTAAATCCACCACATGCTGCTTAGGAATGATCAGCACGTGCGTAGGGGCTTTGGGATCAATGTCCTCGAAGGCATAAACCTTGTCGTCTTCGTAAACCTTCTTCGAAGGAATCTTCCCCGCAATGATCTTGCAAAATAGGCAATCGTCCATAAGAATTTGCTCCTGGCCCAGCCACATCTATCCTCGCTGCTCTTTTCTCCGCGCCAGTAAATACGCTCGAATCAGCTCGTTCAAGTCTCCATCCAGCACGCGATCGACGTCCCCGATCTCGGCCCGCGTCCGCAAGTCCTTCACCATACGATAAGGCTGCAGTACATAGGAACGGATCTGCGAACCGAAGTCGATATCGAGCTTCGAATCTTCGATATGCTTGGTGACCTGGCGCTTCTTCTCGAGTTCGTACTCGTAGAGACGAGAACGCAAAATGCTCATCGCCTTCTCACGATTCTTGTGCTGCGAGCGCTCGTTCTGGCAGGCGACCACGATGCCCGTGGGAATATGCGTGATGCGCACCGCGGAGTCTGTGGTATTGACGTGCTGTCCGCCCTTGCCACCGGAGCGATAGGTGTCGGTGCGAATGTCATCGGGCTTGATATCGATCTCGATGCTCTCGTCAATCTCCGGCGACACATAGACGCTGGCGAACGAAGTATGCCGGCGCTTGGCCTGGTCGAAGGGCGAGATGCGCACCAGGCGATGTACTCCGATCTCGCTGGTCAGCAGCCCGTAAGCGTAATCACCATTGACGCCGAACGTTGCCGACTTGATACCAGCCTCGTCGCCCGGTTGATATTCGTAGAGCTGCGTCTGAAAGCCCTGGCGCTCGGCCCAGCGCATATACATACGCATCAACATTTCCGCCCAGTCTTGCGACTCGGTACCGCCGGCGCCGGGATGAATGGTAATGATGGCGTTGCGCTCGTCGTTATCGCCGGAGAGCAAAGTCGCGGTCTCCAGCTTCTCCACCAGCGTGCGCAGTTCGTCGACCTCACGTCGCAGTTCTGCCGAGACGTCCTCGCCTTCGCGCGCCAGATCGAAGTAAGCGTTGATATCGCCGGAACGGCGGACCAGTTCCTCGTGAGTGGTCAGTGCTGTCTCCAGCCGCTTCTTCTCGCGCATCACTTGCTGAGATTTTTCAGGATTGGACCAGAGCGTAGGATCGGAGGCTTGCTTGTCGACTTCGCTCAGCTTTTCGCGCAGCTTGGGCGCGTCAAAGATACTCCTGTAGATCGTGGACCTTATCGCGTAGCGCAGCGTATTCCTGTTCTAATTCTTCAACCATCGTTCTTCAGTGGCCTTTCTAGATCACCAAGTGTTGCAGCGCAATGTGGTGCGATGCGTTTGGCTATTAGCCTTTAGCTGTTAGCAATACAGAGTGTGCTCGGTTGCTAAGAGCTAAAGCCAAAAACTAATGGCTGGATCATGCCAGTTGCGGCTGCGTCATTTCCGCAGGTTCGGAGTATCGCAGCAGCACGCCCAGCAAGGCGATTATCGCACATACCAGAGGGAACCAATCCCCGTGCCTCGTATAGAACGTTGTGGATTGCTCCAATGAATATGCCGCCTGCAGCTGGGTTCGCTGATTCCGCGGAGCAGACGCTAACACCCGGCCGTAAGGATCGATCACTGCCGTGATACCCGTATTGGTGTCGCGAAGCAGCCAGCGGTTATTCTCCACCGCGCGCATGCGAGCCATATTCAGATGCTGGCGCGGTGCGCCTCCCTCGCCATACCAGCCGTCGTTTGAGACATTCACAAACACGTCGGCGCCGTTCTTCGCGAATTGCCGGATCTCATTGGGAAAGATCGACTCGTAGCAGATAAAGACGCCGGCTTTGATATCGCCGACATCCAACGGTTCACGCGAGGTCCCGCGTGCAAAGGTCCCGATCTGCCGCGTCAAGCCACTGGCGAAGCTGAACAGTTTCTCGAAAGGCACGTACTCGCCAAAGGGAACCAGATGGATCTTGTTGTAACGGCCCGTCCAGGCGCCGGTCGGCGCGATGACAGAAGCAGAATTGTAGACGTCGGGATGGCGGTTAGGATCGCCCGTATGCTCAATGCCAATCGACCCGGCAATGATGTAGGAATTCGTGGCGCGAGCGATATTGGCCAGAGCAGCTCGCAGATGCAGATCGGTAGTCCAAAACGGCGCAGGCGATTCAGGCCACACGATCAGCCCGGTCGTTCCCGCCTTCTCGTTCAGTGGACGCACACTGAGAGCTCGCAGCGAATCGAGGGTCTGTACGAAGTAATCCAGCGACCACGCATCAGAATCGAGAATCGGAACATTCGCTTGCACCAGGGTCGCACCGTGAACCGCAGGCAATCCGGGCTGCTTGATAAGCTTGCCAGCGTGCAAGACGATGGCCGCTACCAGAGCCGATGTTAGCAAGATCTTGCGCCGCGCGAAGGGCACAAGAAACGCCGCCGCTACCGCCGTATTTACCAGCGCGACCTCGAACGATATGCCATAGACGCCGGTCACGGTCGCAAGGCGCGACAGCGGAATATTATCGATCTGCGTGGTGCCCAGCAGGTCCCAGGGAAATCCGGTGATGTAGGTCCGCGCCAGTTCCACGCCCACCCAGGCGAAAGGAGTAAACACCAGGGCGCGCAAGCTGAAACCATTGCGGCGAGCCGCTATCAGGGCAAGTAGCAATCCAAAAAGTCCGTGATACAGCCCAAGATAAAGCGCAAACATTACCAGCAGCAGGACCGACATCGCCGTCCCAATGTTGCCGTAATAATGCATGACATGGAAAATCCACGAGCAATTTCCCAGATACCAGATGACGCCGCAAACGTATCCCAGCAGAAAACCCTGCCACGGCGTTGCCGGCGCCAGAAAAAGACCACCGTCGGCAAGTACCATGGTCACATCCTGCTCGCGGCATTTAAGGATGGCGTAAATCAGCGGCGCAAGGGCGACCCAACTGAGTAGATAGATGGCAAAGTTGGGGAAGATCAACACCTGGAGAATTCCTGAGAGACAAGCGAAGATCCAGGCATTCGGGCGGATTCTTCTCACGTTGGGAGTGTAACAAAGAGAAATGCGGAGAATTGTTTAAGAACATTACGAGTTGATTACAGAATTTCCGGTGACAACATTTGTGTTTCTATGTCGCTTTTCCGATAGCAGGCGACGGTTGCCGCTCCAGATGACTGCTTAGCCGAGCGACTCCCAATCATCCGGGTCGATATGAGCCTGACTCAGGATGCTTCGCAGAGTGCCCACTGGAACTTCGTGTTTCCTTGGAACTATGGCGGTATCGATTGCCTGACCGGAGCGCCTCACAAACTTGACATGGCTGCCCTTTTGAGTAGTTTCAACGAAGCCGGCCGCCTCCAGTCGACGCTTAATTTCGCGGAATGGAAGAGGCTTAAGCCGCCCCAACCTCGACCTCGATCGTTCGAATCTTGGGCGGCCGAGTCGCGTTCGGTGGCTCGAAGTAAAGCTCCAACGCTTCCTTTAAGTTATCAAGCGCCTGTTCCTCGGTTTCACCTTGGCTGGCGACATCTACCTCCAAGCACTGTGACACGTACCAGTTCCCCTCACGCCAAACCGATGCTGAAAATGGACGTTTCATAACGCTATTCTTACATAGAACCAGCGTCGACAAATAACTACTAGCGACGTGCCAATATTCTTCGAAGCGGTTCCGCGATACCGCCAACATTACCGGGCATAAGTTGCCCTCGAGCCGCAAGCAGGCCTTCAAACCGGCGGATGTCCTCGCAGACGGGAGATTCTGCACAAACTTGATCGCATTCAGAACAGTACAACTGGTGGACGCATTGGGCACGATTAACATCGCCGTTCTGTTCAATCAGCGCAACCCTACATGACGAACAAACCCCGAAAGGAGTGCCCTGGTACCATGAAATTGGGCGTACAACCGTCGCATGCATATGATCTTCTCCTAAATGCAATCTCACGATCAGTTTCAATGAAACGTCCCCAACGCGCAACTTAAACGACACTTATCGTTACGAATAGAAAAGGCCGCGCTAGGCGCGGCCAAACTGAAAGCTGACGGCTGATGGCTGAGAGCTACTTGATCGCCACCAGCTTGTTCATCAACTCTGAATAATCCTTCTTCTCGATGCCGTGAACTTGCTTGTTGTACTCGTCCACCTTCGCTGAATAGTTCATGGAGCAGAACTTCGGTCCGCACATGGAACAGAACGCCGCCTCTTTGTAATAGGCGTCGGGCAGCGTCTCGTCGTGCATGCTGCGCGCGGTCTCCGGATCGAGCGACAGAGCAAACTGCTTGTCCCAGTCGAAGGTGTAGCGAGCGTAGCTGATGGCATCATCACGATCGCGCGCGCCCGGACGATGACGCGCGACGTCGGCCGCGTGGGCCGCAATTTTGTAGGCGATGATTCCGTCCTTCACGTCTTTGTCGTTAGGCAGTCCGAGATGCTCTTTCGGGGTGACGTAACAGAGCATCGCTGCGCCGTACCAGCCGATCATGGCGGCACCGATTGCCGAAGTGATGTGATCGTAGCCGGGGGCGATATCGATGACCAGCGGGCCCAGTGTGTAGAACGGCGCTCCGTAGCAAAGCTCAACTTCCTTCTCCACCTGCTCCTTGATCTTGTCCAGCGGAATATGTCCCGGGCCTTCGATCATGACCTGCACATCGCGCTCCCAGGCTTTCTTGGTCAACTCGCCCAGAGTCTTCAGTTCAGAGAACTGCGCTTCGTCGCTGGCGTCGGCGATGCAGCCGGGCCGCAAGCCGTCGCCCAGCGAGTAGCTCACATCGTGCTTGGCGAGAATCTTGGTGATATCGTCGAAGCGCTCATAGAGGAAATTTTGCTTGTGATGATGCGCCATCCACTGCGCCAGGATCGCTCCGCCGCGGCTCACAATTCCCGTGATGCGCTTGGTGATCAACGGCAGATATTCCACCAGCACGCCGGCATGGATGGTCATGTAGTCCACGCCCTGCTCGGCCTGCTCCTCGATGACCTCGAGCATGACATCGGCGTTGAGATCTTCAATGCGTTTCACGCGCGATACCGCCTCGTAGATGGGCACGGTACCAATCGGCACCGGCGAGTGCCGCAAAATGGCTTCGCGGATCTCGTGGATCCCGCCGCCAGTCGAGAGGTCCATCACCGTATCAGCACCATAATGCACCGAGGTGTGCAGCTTCTTCAGTTCCTCGTCAACATTGCTGGTCACCGACGAGTTGCCGATGTTGGAGTTGATCTTGCACTTCGACGCCACGCCGATGCACATCGGCTCCAGCTCGGGATGATTGATATTGGCGGGAATGATCATGTGGCCGGCGGCAACTTCGGCTCGGATGACCTCAGGAGCGATTTGTTCACGTTCCGCGACGAAGACCATCTCTTCGGTCAACAGGCCCTTACGGGCAAAGTGCATTTGCGACATGTTGGTGTCGCCGGTGCGGGCGGCTTCATCGCGGCGCTTGCTAATCCACTCGGCGCGCGGCTTCGGTGAGGTCGTGCCGTTGCTGCCATTGGTTCCACTCATAACTTTGCCTACTCCTCAATGGACTTCGATTATACCGTCTGAAGTGGGCAGAATTCACAAAGCCAGGTTTTGTTATTCAACGCGAAAAAGAGGAGACATTGCAAAGCTGTTCGGTGGAAGCGCAGGCCTTCAGGCCCGCGAAAGATCGTCAGTTTTTGTCTCTGGCTATAGCCACGGTCGAAGCGTAGACAAGTGTGCAAAACAGCTTTAGCCGTCGCTTGATCCTATGAATTTCACGCTTCTCGACTGGTCGGCAATCGTTGGGTATCTCGCCATTACCCTCATCATGGGGCTGTGGTTCCGGCGCCGCTCCAGCGGCAGCCTCGACGACTATTTTGTCTCCGGCCGCAGTGTGAACTGGTGGCTGGCCGGAACTTCGATGGTGGCCACGACGTTTGCCGCCGACACGCCGCTCGTAGTCACCGGCCTGGTTTATACCCAGGGAGTTTCCGGAAACTGGTTGTGGTGGGGCCTGCTGTTCTCCGGCATGATGACGGTGTTTCTCTTCGCCCGGCTATGGCGCCGCTCGGGCTTGCTCACCGATGTACAGTTTGCAGAAATCCGTTACTCCGGCAAGCCGGCGGCATTTCTACGCGGCTTTCGAGCCATCTACCTTGGCCTGCTGATGAACTGCGTCATCCTTGGCTGGGTCACCAAAGCCATGACCAGCATCGTCGGCACCACGCTGGCCGGCACTCCCATGCTGGTAAATATCAGTCGCTTCATGAGCGCACACTTTGGGTCGGTGTGGAGCGGCAACGATGGTGCAGCCCTTGCGATCTGCGTGTTCTTTCTCATCCCATTCACCGGGCTCTACGTATCGCTAGGCGGTCTCTGGGGAGTGTTGTGGACCGACCTTTTCCAGTTCGTGCTGAAAATGTCGATTGTGATCGCGGTCGCCTATTTCGCGGTAGTGGCCTGCGGAGGCACGTCCGCCATGATCGAGAGCCTGCGCAGAGTACAGGCCAGCGCCGGGCCGAATGTGGCGAGTCCGCTGAGCTTTTTCCCCGATTTTTCACGCGGCCTGAATGCTGAGCCGTTATGGATGGTTCCGCTGGCAAACTTCTGCATCTACCTCGGCCTGCAGTGGTGGGCTTCGTGGTATCCAGGAGCAGAACCGGGCGGAGGCGGCTACATCGCGCAGCGCATCTTCAGTGCACGTGACGAAAAGCAGGGACTTTTGTCCGTCCTATGGTTCAACATTGCGCACTATGCCATTCGCCCCTGGCCCTGGATCATCACCGGGCTGGCCGTCATCGTGCTCTATCCGGGCCTGCAGCATCCGGAAAACGGTTACATGATGGTGTTGAACGCCCATCTGCCGCACCAATATCGCGGTATCGCAATCGCCGGATTTCTGGCAGCATTCATGTCAACCATCGCCACCCAGCTCAACTGGGGAGCGTCATACCTGGTTTCTGATTTCTATCGCAGATTCTTGCAGAGGAATGCCTCTGAGCAGCACTACGTATTAGTCTCGCGGCTCTGCACTGTGTTGTTGGTGATCGCGTCAGCCTGGGTGTCAGTGCAGCTGGGATCGATTGCTTCCGGATGGCAGGTCGTGTTGCAGATTGGAGCAGGCACCGGAGCGGTTTATATCCTGCGCTGGTATTGGTGGCGCATCAACGCCTGGAGCGAGATTTCGGCAATGGCGTGTTCCCTGCTTGTTACTATCGTCCTGAATCGCTGGCACCCGTTCGCCGGAAACAGTTCGCTGGTATTTGCCAAGAGCGCGCTGACGACAACCATCATCACAACGATCGCTTGGCTCGCGGTTACGCTGCTTACTAAGCCGGAGCCTGAAGATATCTTGCTTCGCTTCTACCGGCATGTCCGACCCGACGTCCGAGGGTGGAAGCACGTCGCCTCACAAGCCCCCGACCTTGAACCCCATCGCGACTTGGGCAGCAACTTGCGAGCGTGGGCGCTGGGCTGCGCCATGATTTATTTATGCCTGTTTGGCGCCGGGAAGTTACTGCTCCATCAAGGCACGGTAGGATTACTGCTGCTTGTTGGGTCTGCAATCTGCGCGTTCCTGCTTTATCGGGGAGTTGTGCAGAACTTCACCGATGAGCCGCTGCCTGAACCCGCCGTTGTATCCCAGGCGCGCTGATGCGGACTTGAGCGATGCCCAGCTAGACACCGTGATGACTAACGGAATTTCGGACGTCAACTCCATAGTGAGTAGTCAATTCGTAACATCAAGCCTGCATCAGAATGATACCCTTCTATAGAAGCGAGAACGCAGGAGTTTCGACTCCCCTTGGCGACGGAGGCGATATCACTCAAGGGTCAACGGTGAATCTCATGGTTGCGAGACGATGAATACTTTGCAGGCGGAACAGGTTCCCAGTATCCCCCAAATCGCCCGAATCGCTGGCGCGGAAGAACGTTTGGTGACCCTCGAGGGCGTAACCTGGCGCTATTGGTTTGCCGGGTCAGGGCCGCCGCTGCTGTTGATTCATGGATTCATGGGCTATTCGTTTTCCTGGCGATTCAACCTGCAGGCGCTCTCCCAACATTTTTCTGTCTATGCCATGGATCTGCCGGGCTCTGGGTTTTCACAGCGTACCGACAAGCTCGAATGCTCGCTTGCCAGCGATGCGGAGGGCGTTTTGCGTTTCATGGAACACTTCGGCATCGAAAACTCTGATATCGTCGGATCCTCGCGCGGAGGCGGACTTGCTATCGTTCTAGCCGCGATAGCCTCGCGGACGAACCGGCTACATCTGATCCGGCGCCTGGTTTTGGTCTCGCCGATTAATCCCTGGTCCAGCCACGGAAAAGCTCTCACTCGCCTGCTGGCGACCACCCTGGGGGGCCTTTATGTCGTGCACATTCAGCCGAAGCTGCAGGTCGTGGCTGCACGCTATCTCAAGGCCCTCTATGGCGACCCAAAGCGCATCACCCCTGGAACGTTTGCTGGATACAATGCCGGACTTGGGCCCACGGGCAGCTTTGAGCATCTGGTGCGCATACTGCGGTCTTGGCATGATGACCTGGCAATGATCGGCGACTCCCTGCACGAAATCAGCGGCATCCCCACACTCATACTTTGGGGCTCACGCGATCGGGCGGTGTATCCGTCTTCCATTCACCAACTGCAGCGGCAACTGAAGAACAGCGCGCTGGTCATGTTACAGGGCGCCGGGCACCTGCCTTACGAAGAAGTGCCCGAAGAATTCAACCGGGTGCTTTGCGATTTTCTACTGCAGGACGCCCCGCGAACCCCATTCGAGATCGCCGCCGATACACAGCCGCCAGTCGAAATCCCGACAAACAAGAAGAACTAAGCGACTGTATAAGTTAACAGCAGGAGTTCTTTTCACCACAGATGACTTGGAGAAGGCGAGGGTTTGGCCCTCATGCCGATAGGAGTGTTGCCACTCGCCACACACCTTATCGCTGCCGGCGAACCGCAGATCCCTCGGCTTCGCTCGGCATGACAAACCTGGAAAACTCTCTGTGCCTCGGTGTCTCTGTGGTTCAGAACTCTCGATTTCTCCGTGTTCTCCGGGTCCTCCGTGGTAAAGCTTTTCGCACTTGGTGCGGAAAGGAATCAATCAGTCGGCGGCTGTATCGCTTGGCTCGCACATTTCCGCCGTCGCGTGGCGAACCGGCAACCACGCTGCCAGCGCCGCACCGACATACATTGCACCGACCATCCAAAAGCCGTAAATGAGCCCGTCGCGATGAGCGGCTTCTCCCACCAGTAGCGCCGTGAGGATCTGCAAGGCGCTGGCAACGAAAGAGAATGTGTTTTGCACCCGCCCCATGAAGTGCCGCGGCACCAATTCCATCATCTCGCTGGAAAGGGCAATGCCTCCCGTGCCTCGGCAAGAGCCCATCACAAAGTAGATGCTGACAGCCAGTGCAAGCCAGCGCGATATCGGCAGCATGAACAGAGACGCGGCGATCATCCCCATTGTCAACATCACGGAGCGGTTCACCCCATTGCGGCGAATAAAGGTGGCAGCGTAAAACACGCTGATGAAAGCGCCCACGGCCCATCCAGCATTCAGCCAGCCGTAGCCTACGGCTCCGCCGTGCAGGATACGCTCGCTCAGCGGTGCTGAGATCACGCCTTGTGTCATCATGGCCGCAACAAACAGCGCCCAGGCTACGCCGATCAGCAGCACCCGCCGGTTGTCCCCAACGTAGCGGTACCCGTCTCGCAGTTCGTGAAGATAGCGGGCGACCGGGCCACGTACTGTTGTTTGATCGGCAGCTTCCGATTGCGGAGGCGAAACGGTAACCCTTCCCTTGCGAACCATGAACACGCACGCGATCGAAACCAGATAACTGGCGCAATCGATGAGCAGCACACCTCCCAGCCCGATGCGGTTATATACGAAGCCTACCAGCGCGCCCGCCATCAACCAGCCGCCTTGCAACGCCGCCAGCAACAGCGAGTTCGAATCCAGCATCTTGCCGTCCGGCGTCAATTCCTGGATAAGCGCATTAACCGTGGGAAAGAACATCCAGAAGCCGATTGCCACCAGGATGTTCATGGCATAGACATGCCAAAGCCGGGCGTGGTGAGTGAGCACCAGCACGGCGACCGAAAAGATGATTGCGGCACGCGCAGCATCGAGTCCCAGCATCAGGTGGCGCCGGTCTTCGCGGTCGATGATCACCCCGGTGAACGGCAAAAGCAGGAGTGAAGGCAGCGTCTGCAGGGCGATCAGCGCTCCCAGCGAGACCTCCGAATGCGTGGCCTGCAGGATGTACCAGATCACCGCTGCCGAGTTC
>Ga0210398_10004923_pt1 | contig 12462 bp, 8 predicted proteins | sample IncBWC4OmetaG_FD_161047 | JGI IMG/M metagenome (GOLD analysis project Ga0210398, IMG submission 161047) | Forest soil microbial communities from Barre Woods Harvard Forest LTER site, Petersham, Massachusetts, United States - Inc-BW-C-4-O | ecosystem: Environmental > Terrestrial > Soil >... | reverse complement strand
AAGTCGGCTCTTCGAGCCAACACCGCCAAAAACGGGCTCGGCCGACCTGTTCCCAAGCGTTGATGCTGCCCATCCTAGCCCAGAACAATACCAGCGACGATTTCACCACCGCCGCGGTGGAAATGCGCGGTTTCTCTCTGCGATCGGAAACCAGTGTGACAATGTCTTGGGAGAGTCGAAAAATCTTTTCCGCATAGGCGAGCAGGCGACGAAGAACGATTATCGTCTCCTTTCCTGAAGTCGCTTCCATTCCAGCTCGGAAAGTTCCTCAATTAGTTTCTGCATCAGGTGATAGTCATTAACGGCCTGGCGAACGCGTTGCTGCCAGGCTTTTGGGACGCAGATCTGGCGCAGCTTCCCCGCTTGGCTCTGCACCAGGTACAAAGACTTATGCAGTTCCCCTCGCGTGCAACGGCAATTCGCCTTGCCACAGGTGCCCGCACGTTCCGAGAGAGTGCCGCGAAGAAACCATTGAGCGGAGGAAAGCTGCGCAATGCGGGAACGGAAGTTGCGCTCGACGGCGGAGAGTTTGGTGCGGTTCACAGGGTCGCTCATACCTTATACATTATATATATACAAGAAACGAAGAGAAGTCAAGCGCAAAAACACAATGCGAATTTGCTCTCTGAACGTACCTCGGCTAAAACATGAATGGAATCAAATAGTTTGGTCGGTTAACAATCTTCGTTGCGGAACCGCTGGCATGACTCGATGTCGCGCGACCGCATCGTCGCCGCGACCCGCTTGACAACGCCGAAGCGTCAAGCGCAGGATGGCCACGCATCCCTGAGGAGTGACTCCCATGTTACTTGGTATCCCGGTTGTTACCTGGATCTTTGTCGGCATCGTTCTGACCGTCGCCTACATCTTGCTGTCCTTCCATCGTGTCGGACCGTCCGAAGTCGGCTTGGTCCTTAAGCGCGTCTCCGCGCGCAAACTGTCCGGAGACAACGTGATCGCTTTCCAGGGCGAAGCGGGATATCAAGCCGATTTGCTGCTGCCCGGCCTCCGCTGGAAACCTTGGCTGCTCTACGAAGTCCAAAAGTTTCCCTGGGTCCAGATTCCCGCCGGAGAAATCGGAGTCGTCATCGCGCAAGTAGGTTCGTCCTTGCCGATTGGCGCAAAGTCGGCGGTGTATAAAAAGTCCTTCGGAAATTTCGCGGACCTGCGCTCCTTCATCACGGGTGGCGGGCAAAAGGGTGTCCAGCGCCCCGTATTTTCTCCAGGGACGCTCGGGCCCATTCATCCCGTCGGTTTTCTCGTCGTCACCAAGAGTCAGGCGTACGGTCTCCCGATTTCACCCGAGCTACGCTCGCGCTCAAGCAAAATCGGGAGGCTGACTCCCGAGGCGTTCGGCCTCCGGCCCGAGCAACTCGAATTGCTGCGCATCGAGCCGAAACCCTGCGGCAAAGACGCCGCCCTGATGGACCTGGTCGGCATTGTCACCACTTACGAAGGAGATCCTCTGCCCTCCGGCGACATTGCCAGCCGCCTCGGCGGCTTCGCCGATATAGACAAAATGGAGAAGGACAAAGCCACCGACGGCGACGTCATCGAAGTGCTCCTCGGCAACAAAAATAATCTGCACAACAATTATCAGGATTTTCAGGCGTTCCTCGACAACGGCGGCCGCATCGGCTTGCAGCACGACCCGCTGCTCTACGGCGCCTACGCCCTCAATCCCTTCCTGGTCGGCGTCGAAATGGTTGGAATGTTGGTCGTACAACAGGGCCAGGTCGCCGTGATCAAAGCGTACGTCGGTCTGCCGACGCAGGATATGTCCGGCACCGATTTCAAATTCGGCTCGCTCGTGCGTCCCGGTCACCGCGGTATATGGGAGGAACCGCTGCGCACCGGAAAATATCCGCTCAATCCCCGTTGCTATCAGGCGGAGATCGTGCCGACGTCTATCCTCACGCTCAACTGGGCCGAGGCTGTTTCGCAAGCGCACAACCTCGATTCGCAGCTCTCGCAGATCGTTGCGAAAAGCAATGAAGGCTTCGTCTTCAAAATTGACCTCCAAGTCCAAATCCATGTCCCGGACACGAACGCCCCTCGCGTGATTTCCATGGTGGGCACCATGATCAACCTCGTGAATGAGGTACTGCAAGCCGCCGTGGGCAATCATTTCCGCGACAAGCTGCAAAGCATGCCCGCGGTTCGTTTCATCGAAACGCGACAGCAGGTGCAGGAAGAGGCGTTCAAGCACATCAAAGACCAGCTCGATCAATATCGCGTCGAAACGCGCGGCGTTTACATCCAAGACGTCATCCTGCCGGAAGATCTCGTCAAGGTCCTAACCCAACGCGAAATCGCCAACCAGGAAATTAACACCTACCGCATGCAACGCTCCGCCCAGGATGAACGCATCTCCATGGAAAACGCCAAAGGCACTGCCGAAATGCAGGCCGATCTCGCAAAATCCAAAGTAGGGGTGGACATCAAGACGAATAACGCCAATGCTCGCACCGAAGAAGCGCGCGGCGAGGCGGAATTCATTCGCCAGACGGGTACCGCGCGCGGCGCGGAGGTCGAAGCGGTCGGACTCGCACGCGCCCGCGGCTATGAAGCACAGGTGCGCGCGCTCGGATCGAATGCTACGGCGCTCGTCAACGTCATCGCCGCGCTCTCGGAAGGCACCTCGAAATTCGTTCCGGACATCCTCGTCACCAGCGGCTCGAATGGCGGTGGCGCTCTAGATGGCCTGGCGGCCACCGCGATGCGTTATCTCGCAGGAAACGGCGGCAATGGCGCCGCCACTGCGGCCGTCAAACCCACCGAGTCGAAGGGCGGCTCGTTGCCAGGCAGCCCGACAGCAAAGCCCGGGAAAGAGTAGCAGCCGTCTAATAAACGGCAGATCCGGACGGGCGGGGCTTCAGCCCCGCCGAGAAGCTCGCCAATTCAGGGGCTTCAGTCCCCTGAAGCTGCGGTTTTCTGTCGTGGCTCGATTTTCATGAGATGGCTTCGAGCAGTGCCCACGAGTAGCCAGAGCGGCCCAGCCGATCACTGTGCTACGCTCTCTGCTAAAATTGCGAACTGATCGTTCCGATCAGCACGCGCGTCGTGTCTGAATCAAAGAGCAGAATCGTATCCGCGCTCACGACATAGTAAGTCACATTGTAGGTCACGTTCGGGTTCATTCCCTGTATCACGGCCGTGCCGCGCCCGCTGGTCGTATCGGGCGCGCTATTGAGTTTCGTATTCGTCACAAAGATCGGATTAGTGCGGAACACCGCGCTGAAATTGTTGATATCAATCGTTCCTGAAACGGAAGCAAGTCCGTTCAACGTCAGCTGCCCCGATAAATTCTGCTGATATTTTGCCGTCGCGTCGTGAAAGATTCCCTGCCCCGCCAATGCAAACGCAAAACTTCCCGTCAAGCCGGTCGGTATCGTTGATTGGACGAAAGCCGAGCCCGTCGAAATCGCCGTCGCGTCCAGTTCCAGCATTACCGCGGGTCCTTGCTCCGACTGATACATCGCAAATTCCTGAGTCGTCGAACTCGGCCCCGCAACACACGTCCCGCTCGCGGTACTCAGCCGCAGATCAATCCGCCCGCTGGTCGGATCCACAGTGTAAGTGCAAGTGCCCAGCGTCGTGTCCGACGTCACCGTCCCGGCGTCGTTGCTGTCGATAACCCCGCTCGTCCCGCCACTGCCGCTCGAGACGAACACTCCCCCGGCCGCGTAGGCGCCGGTCGGCGATGTGCCGCCGGCCGTGAACGGATAGTTGCCGCTGGGAAGACTCGCAGCATTGAACGAGCTTCCCGTGGGCGCCGCGTACGCGTCGCCGCCCAGGTAGTTGTTGTTGTCGATTTCCACCAAATGCAACTGCGTGCTCTGCTCGGAAGCCGTCGTGTTCACGATGTAAAAAGCATACTGAATTGAACCCGTCGTCGTACTGGAAAGCGTCAGCGTTCCCCGTCCGCTCCCCGGAAAACTCGCGTCCATCGTGTATGTTCCCGCCAGACTCCGGTCTTCGGTCGAAACTCCGCCCGCCGGGTTGCTGCTGTTGTTGACGTCCAGAATCGGACTTCCGCCGGTGATTTGCCCCGCGCCATTCGCCGAGAACTTTCCCGCCATTCCCTGCGGGAAAAATGCCGCGTCAGCTCCGGCGACGCTGAATACGTAAGGACCATGGAGCGTCGTCAGCGCAGTGGTCAGACCATTCAGATTCTGCTGATCCACCGTTCCGCTTCCCGTGTTTCGGGCGTCGAAGCGCGTCAGCACGCCATGCTGGAAATTTGCCATCGCTAATTGCAACGTCTGCACCGTCCCCTGACCGGCCCCAGAGCCCGAACCCACATTGAGGTTCACCGTCGCGCGGCCATCCGGGCCTACCACGTATGTTCCGATGATCGGCACCTGCGTCGCCACGCCCGTCGAAAAACTGTCACTGTCTTCTACGCCACTCACGATATTGCCGTTCCCATCTGCCTGAAAACTTCCCGCCACCGCTACAAAACCCGCGCTGTTGTTGCCGGAATAAGAAAACGTAAACGGCCCGGTCAAGGATGCATTTGAAAACAGAATTGTCGCGGTAGCCGTCGCGGTTGTCGTTCCGTCGGTCGCAGTGATAGTAACCGTGTCACCCGGCGGCGGCGACGGCGGTGCCGTGTAAAGTCCAGTGGGACTGATCGTGCCGATGTTTCCACCCTCGCTCGAGGACACCGACCAGGTAACGCCCTGAGTGGTGGTCACGTTATTCAGAATCGCGGAAAACGGCTGAGCACCACCAGCTGGAACGGGCGCGGTCAGCGGACTCACGGACAGCCCCGTCCCGATGCCGATGGTCGCAATCGCCGTATTCGAGGTGACCAAGTTGACGTTCGTCGTCGAACCTGGAACCTGCGGAGTCGTCGCCGTAATGTTCACCTGCCCGCTGTTGATGTTCGGTACTATCGCCGGAGCGGTGTAAACTCCCACCAGCGCATCGATCGTCGAAGTCCCGATCGTTCCTGTAGTCGGACTCCCGCCCGCCACTCCGTTCACATACCACGTCACGATCGTCGTCGTAGTAGAAGTCGAAGAACTTGCTACCGACACCTGTGCCGTGAATTCCGCCGTCTCGTTAATTTGCACCGTCGCCGCGGCCGGCGAAATCGTTATCGCTGTCACAGTGCCCACGGCGGGGCCGCCGCAAGACGAAATGCCCAGCAGCCCCACAAGCGCCACGGACATTAGCAACAGTCCGCAAATTCCCTTCCGCATCGAGTTACCTTCCCTTCGTGCCTCAGTCCCGTATGATCCGTCTCTGGGCGCCAGTTCGTTTTCCGTCCGTGAGACTTCAACTCCCGCCGTCGTGTCCATCACCCGATTCCCGTTCCGTAGTCTGGTCATCTGCCTCGGCCCGCTCTTCCCCTCCGTCGCATCCAGCACATCGTTCCTGGACACACACGTCGATTCTATGATTCCCGTGCCGATAGAAAAAGTTCCAATGCTTAGAGGTAAGCGCGCAAGATTCGGTTGCACGTCAATTGCTTATTCCACGAGCCCCGCACCCCGTAAACCGGCAATCATCTTACATCAATCGCATCCGTTGTCACATCCGCAATCGCGGCCACAAACCGCGGCCTCGCTCGTTTTGTCTCATCCCACCACCCGGCTTGCCTCCGCCTCTATTGAGGCAATGCCGAACTCCCATAAAATGCTTTGAGCAGGATCACTCCCCCAGCCGTCGCCGCCGAGATGCTCAAAAGCGTGCCAATCAAAAAATATTCTGCGAACTGCTCGCGTTTGAACTCCGGATACCGCGCGATTGACTTCGCCGCCAGAATCAATCCCGCAGTTGCCGGCGAATGCAGAAATAAAGCGGTCATAACCAGGAACCGCTCCAACCACCCGATGTACATTCCCGCATTGCTCAATTCCGCTCGCGATTCGCCCGTCTGCAGATGCTTCAGCAGCGGCCTGGTCATGAACCGGATCAAGTATCCCCCGCCAAAAATCACCCCCACGTACACCACCAATGCCAACAGCACGCGATTGCTCGGTGTCTGCATCCGATTCAAACCGTGCAGCAAAATCCCGGAGGGCTCCACGCGCGCGATCCAGCACGCCGCCACCACAATCGTCAAGAAATGCATCACCTGATCCACCGCGAATGCCGCAGTCCCTTCCGCCAGCGGCGTTCGCCGCGCCAACCGTATCCTGCTCCCGTCAATCGCCAGGTGCAGCAGCGTCAATCCCAGCAGCACCCCCAGAAAACGCCACGAATACGCAATCGCTGGCACAAAGAATCCCGTCAACACCGCCGCGCACGCAAAATAAACCGCTCCGTGCTTCACATATCCCGCTGCGCGCCCGCTCTTTTTCTGCTGCACCAGCGTGTTTGTCTGAAACACAAAAGCCGCCAGCAAATGCCCCAGCAAGAGCGTCAGCACCGTTCTCGTCAGAATTTCCATCTCATTCCGCCACTTGCACGTTTTTATGCAACTTTCCTATCTTGCACGTTTTCGTACAAACTACCCCCAGCGTTCCTCCATCAATATCTTCATCCCCTTCATCGTCCGTCCCACTTGCCAGAAATATCCCCGCTTCAAATTCCGCGACACCGTCGACATATCCAAACCCATCGCCTTCGCGGTCGCCTGCAACCGACGATTCTTCCGAAACACAGCGATCGTTTGCCACTGCTTCTCCGTAATCCTCAGCAGCAACGTATCCTGCAAAGCATAAATCAGATTGGCCGTCGAATCGAACACCGCATCCTTTGTCTTAAACCCCGTCAAGACCTTGAATTTATTTCCTTCGCCTCTCTTCACCCCCTCCAGCGCCGTGCGTGCGAACTGGAATGCCTCCCCTCCCAGCCGGTTCACTGGCGCGCGCAGTCGCCCCGGCACTTTCCCGATGCCGATCCCCATCCGCAGCCGCAATGGCCACAGCCGCTCCCGCAAATCGAAAATCAGCTCCGGCAGCCGCGCATAGGATCGCACGATCGTTTGGAACTCATCTCCCGCCGTGATTGCGTACGGCAGCCGGATGTACTTCCCTCGCAAATGCGCGCGCGACGCCATCTCCAGTCGCTGCCCCAGCACCGCCCGCAAATTCCGCCGCGTCCTCGATCCCACCACATCCGCGATCAACACTGCGTACCGGTCCTGCTTCATTTTTCCCACCTTGCACGATTTCGTACAATTCTACTAATTTGTACGAATTCGTACAAGTACTAAAAACACTCGAATCACCGCGTCAGTACCGCGCCTCCTCACGATCAGCTCTCTTCTACCACCCTCCCCACCGCCCCGTCGCTCCTCCCTCCTCAATGCAGCCGCTCCCCGCCGTACGTAAAATCCACCAATCCGTCGCGGTAATCAATCTTCATGTCCAGCAGCACCAGCATCGCAAAACCCAGCACCCCGGAAACTTCCGTGCCGTTCCCATTACTGATACTCGTCAGGTCAAACGTCACCAGATCCTGCCGTTTCTGGTAAAAATGCGAAAACTGCAGCTTCGCATTGCGCGCGCGATACACCTCTTTCACGCTGCCATTCAGCCCCTTCACCTGTGTGCCTGCGTCGCGATCGATTTTCGTCACTTCCTTCGCTGCGGCCGGCGAGAGCGTATCGTCAAACGATCCCGTATCGATCAAAAACAACTTCGGCGCCGAATCGTTTACCCGCGTGGGTATCAGCATGTCGTGTCCAAACAGAAATATGGGTGTGTACTCCTTCATCTCGGGCGGAATGTAACGGTCGCGGAAGTGTCGCACGCCCACGGACTTGGTATCGAGGCTCGTCGTCGCCGTCGGCTCGTCCGGGATGGCTGGCAACGGACTCAACTTGAATTTGCCGTTTGGCATGTCCATATCCACCAGGAAATGCCGGAATACGTCCGCGCCGATCAGCCCGTCATCCCCCAGCACCGACCGCCCGGCAGCCACCTCGACGATGCAGCCTTGAAATTCCAGCTCGCCAATCTGAATTTTCTCGGCATAGCCGACGAACCCCACCATCGCTCCTTTATCCCCAATGCCCTGGATCTTTTCATCTACGATCGGCTTGATACCCGCCTTCGCTGCGATCTTGCTGTCCACGATAATTCCACTGGCGCCAGTATCCAGCATCAGCCGTGAAGAAACTCCGTTGAGCTTCACCGCCAAGCCGTAACCACGAATGTTCCGCGGATCGTAAAGCAGTGGCTCCATGCGCGTTTCGGTTTTTGCGACGCTTGTCACCAGCCGGCAGTTGTGCTCCTGCGCGTTGCTTTCGTTTTCGATCATGCTCAGCTCGCGCTCGAAATTGAGCCGCGTTTCCGCGTCGTCATTGCTGGCGCCCGCCAGGTAATCCTTCAAAAATTTCACTCGCTCCGCGCCACTCAGCGTCCGCATGTATGCCCTGCGAATGTCCGGGTCGTTCGGATCGATCTTATAGGCTTGATCGATGTTGTCCTTGGCGCGCTTGAAATTCAACGTGATCCAGTAAATGTGCGTGAGCCCCAGAAAAGCGCGCGCGTCCAAATTGCATTTCCGCAGCGGCTTGTAAAAGAGTTCTTCCGCCTCGCCCAGCTTTCCCTGCCGGTAATACACCTCGCCCAACGCCACCAACGCCGGCGCGCGATCCGGCGCCAGCGCCACTGCCTTCATCGCCACGTCGTGCGCTTCCGTTACCTTGTGCCCTTTCAGGTAGACACGCGCCAGTCCCGCATAAGCCGCGGCAGCCTCGCTGCCGCCGCTGGGCACGACGGCGTTGTATGCGCCGATCGCCTCATCAAATTTTCCGGTGCGGTACAGCGTTTGCGCGCTCTCGAGCGCAGCCGAAAGCGGCGGGTTCGTCACCGCCGTCACCGGGCACACGATGTGGTCGGGTTTCTGCTCCGAGGTTGTTTGAGCGGGCGTTTGCGTTTGTGCTGGCGTTGTTGCAGACGGAGCGGACACTTTTGCCAGGTCCCTCGCGCCCGCCCTGGCTTGTGCGTCTGCCTCAGCGGTCAGTAGCAGAAGACTCCCCGCCACCGCCGAACGCACCATCCAATTCCATCTCTTGTCACCCAGCATCGTGCCCTCACCGCGTTGTTGCCTTTGAATTTGTGAATCGCCCCGCAGGGCGATTCATCCTGAGACCGCGCTGCGCGGGATCGAAGGGTAGGGGCCGCTTCGGGCTCATCGAACCGGGCAGCCGTCACCGCCTCGCCGTTCTAAAGGTCCACTTCGACTGCTCGCTTCACGCCCCGCAATCCTGCAGGGTTCGCTGCCGCATTCTCTCCGCCAGTATCTACCCTGTCAATCACCTGCTGCGTTATTCGTTGGCTTTCCCTCTCCGCCCTCGCGTCGCTCTGCGCCTACTCCCGCATCGCCTCCCTACTTCCAGTTGCGCCCCCAGCAAAATCGTCTAAAATTGTGAGCCGGGATCCCTCACCCCGGTTCCGGCTTTTACCGTGGTGACAGGCGCTATGACGCTTCCGATGCCGTCGGACAATGCAACCCCGGCGCTCGACGCCAGCATTCTGATCGTGGATGACGATGTCGAGTTGTGCGAACTCGTCTCGGAATACCTCGTTTCTCAGGGCCTGCGCGCCGAGGCCGTCCATGACGGCAGTGTCGGTCTCGGCCGCGCTCTCTCCGGCGCCTACTCCCTCATCGTTCTCGACGTTATGCTTCCCGGCATGCGCGGCTTCGAAGTTCTCCGCAAGATCCGCGCAACCTCCACGATCCCTGTCGTCATGCTCACCGCGCACGGTGACGACGTGGACCGCATCGTCGGCCTTGAAATCGGCGCTGATGACTACCTCTCCAAGCCCTTCAACCCGCGCGAACTCGCTGCGCGTATCCACGCCGTATTGCGTCGCACTTCTTCCGCTCCCACCAATCCCGCCGGCGCACCCTCTCCCGATTGCACAATTCTCGGCGACCTCGAAGTGGATTCTCGCGCCCGCCTCGTGCGCCACAATGGCCGCGCCGTCCCGTTGACCTCCGTCGAATTTGAGCTCATGGCCGCTTTCTCGAAGTTGCCGGGCCAGGTGATTCCCCGCGATGAACTTGGCAAACGCGTCCTCGGCAACCACTTCCTCCGCTCTGATCGCAAGCTCGACGTGCACATCAGCAATCTCCGCAAGAAATTGGGCCCGGCGCCCGATGGTTCGGAACGCATCCGTTCCATCCGCAATATCGGTTATATTTATGCCTTGCCGGGAAATTCGTATTAACGGGTGAACCGCATTTGCGCACTTTGTTCCTGAAGATTTTTCTCTGGTTTTGGCTCGCGATGGTGCTTGTCAGCGGCACCCTCATTTTGTCCGTCGTCACCACCCAATCGCAGTTCACCGCTAGCCGCGCCGCGCAATCCGACCGCACCATCACTCCGCTGGTCGCCGCACGCGCCGCTGACGTCTTGGACGATCACGGCATGGGCGCCCTCTCGGATTTTCTCGCCTCCCTCGATACCACCCTGCACGCCCAGGCCTACCTCTTCGATGACGAAGGCAAGGAAATCCTCTCGCAGCCCGCGCCTCCCGAAGCCGAAGCTCTCGCCCAAACCGCCCTGCAAACCGACGACACCAAGGTCCTCATCACCCATGGCAAAAAATTCGTAGCCAGAAGAACCATCGGCTCCACCGGCAGCCGCTACGTTTTGGTCATGGGAACCGCCGTCGAGTCCGCCGCCGACGCTCTGCGCGCTCCGCTGGAAACTCAGTTCGTCCGCGCCGCGGTGGTCTTTCTCATCGCAGGACTCGTTTGCTTCTGGCTCGCCCGCCACATCACCGCCCCCATTCGTCATATTCGAGCGGCCACTCATCGCCTCGCCGCAGGGCATCTGGGCGCTCGCGTCGGCGGCAGCGCTGCCAATCGTGGCGACGAGCTCGCCGACCTTAGCCGGGAATTCGATCACATGGCCGAGCAGATCGAAGCGCTCATCTCCTCCCAACGCCGGCTCATCGCAGACATCTCCCACGAATTGCGCTCGCCGCTCGCCCGCTTGACCGTCGCGCTTGGCCTCACCCGCCTCCGCGCCAATCCCGAATCCGTCAGTGGCCTCGACCGCATCGAACTCGAAGCTGGCCGCTTGGACGGCCTCATTGGAAGCCTGCTCCGCCTCGCGCGCCTCGAAAGTGGCAGCGAAAACATCGGCCACGAATCGTTCGATTTGGGAGCCTTGGTCCGCGACGTCGTTGCCGACGCCGAATTTGAAGCCCAGAGCCTGCAACGCCACGTTCGCCTGCTCCGCATGGACTCCTGCAGCACTTCCGGGAACCGCCAGCTGCTCGCGAGCGCCATCGAAAACGTTATTCGCAACGCCGTCGGTTACACTCCAGAAGACACATCCGTGCACGTCACGGTCGAAAATGGCACTGGCAACAACTCTGGCTTCGCCGTCGTTCGTGTGCGCGATCACGGTCAAGGCGTGCCGGAAAATTCGCTCGGCGACATCTTCCTGCCCTTCTATCGTGTCGGCGATTCGCGCGATCGCTCCTCCGGTGGTTCCGGTCTCGGACTTTCCATCACCGACCGCGCCGTTCGCCTGCACGGCGGCACCGTAACGGCCGAGAATTGCCCCGACGGTGGCCTGGCCGTCGAGCTCCGCTTGCCATTGGACCTCAAGCCCACAGAAAAGAAGGAACGCGACCTGACCACAGACGGCCGCGTGAGCCGCTAGCCTATTCGGCTAAAATTTCCGCAAGCCACGATCACTCGTCGTCTCATGAAGTGCGTCAAAATGCCCTTCCTTGGGTCCTAACAAGGTATTCATTATCAATTAGATACAAACTCATAGACATGGTACTAAAACCTCTTCTCCCTGAAGTACTATACGAATGTGACCTTTACCCTAGTGCGCCATTCTGCTCCACCTCGTATTCTCGACCGGTCGGAGAGGCTTTCCGATATGGGGCTCGCATCGCATGAATAAGCCGTCCAGAATGTTTCGTTCTAGGTCGAACCAGGCGGCAAATCTGGCCGTGCAGCCGGTCGCCGATCTGGATTACCCCACGTTCGGCGAAGCCGATCTCAGCGCCTGCCTTGCCGCCTTGTACAACTCATCCACCGGCGCGTTCCTCGACGAAGTCCAAGCGGGAATGAATCCCGCTGCTCCCTTTGCCGGCCAATCCGACGCAGTCTCCGATAATCACGCGCTCCTCAGCTTCAGCCCGAAATCCGCTGGTGAAATCGCAGACACCGACGACGTGCTGGCCGTCCTGCTTCAAACCATAGACTCCGCCGCACAGAGTCAAGATTTCGGCACCGCCGCCGCCGTCGTCGCCGCGCTCTTCTCGGACGAGTCCGCGATAATCAGCTCGTCATCGGCGGACTCACGTCGCGCCGAACTCTTCATCGTCGAGAAACCGGTCGCCGCCGTCCGCCCGCCCGCGCCATTTCTCACCGAGGTGATGGACCTGGAAACCATCGCTGCCTCAGCCCGCGAATCCGCGACCGCCGCGTCAGAAGATTCTTCGGCGTTCGCGAGCGGCGAAGAACCGTGCGCCTCCGAAGTCGCCAACAAACAAGTTGTCGCGGAAATGAATGCGGTAGCCG
>Ga0210398_10004922_pt1 | contig 12463 bp, 9 predicted proteins | sample IncBWC4OmetaG_FD_161047 | JGI IMG/M metagenome (GOLD analysis project Ga0210398, IMG submission 161047) | Forest soil microbial communities from Barre Woods Harvard Forest LTER site, Petersham, Massachusetts, United States - Inc-BW-C-4-O | ecosystem: Environmental > Terrestrial > Soil >... | reverse complement strand
CGGTTTCCAGTGCAGCCGATTCGCCGGGCACCGCTTTTGTCTATGATCTCTCTCTTGGCGGTCACGAACAGCTTATGGTGGCGAGTCAGTTCAGCTACGACAATGGAGCCTATTCCGGCGGCTTGGCTACTCAGTGGATACCGTCCGGTGAACTGGGCGTCGGACCGGTGACTACCGTGCTGATTCGCGAATCGCACTTGGGCCCCGACGGGCCTACCTTCCGCGGATTGCGGATGTCGTTTGACAATTCCTTCGCAATCGGTGATCGCATCAGTCTTCGTTATGGTTCCGACTTCGTGATGGCGGGCCTCGCTGGAACAACTGCTTCCGTGCGCCCACGTGCAGAAATGGCCGTGCAGCTTACTCCTACTTGGCAAGCGTCCGTTCTCGTTGCCGCGAATGGATGGCAGGATCCCGTCGGCGATCAGAGCACGCTGCAGTCCGCGCTGAACACGCTCGATCAATTTCCGACGGTCCTCATGCGCGACGGCCACACCGTCCTCGAGAACGGCTTCCACGAGGAACTAGCCTTAGAGCATTCGTTCAATAAGAATGCGAGTATCACCGTGGCTCTGTTCAACGACCGTTCGACACACACGGCTGTATTCGGTCACGGATCCGTTGCAGGGCCGGATTATTTGCAGGATTTCTTCTCCAACGTCTTTGCGTATGACGCCGGAGAATCCGGCGCTTTAGGAACACGTGTCGCCTACCACCAGAAGTTTACCGAGAACTTTTCCGCCACAATGGTTTATGAATACGCTGGGGCGTTATCGCCAATCGAGGATCCCGCGCAAGCTTCTTTGAGAAACCAATTGGCGATGCGCTATCGTCAAAGCGCGGGCGGGCGCATTACCGCAAGGGTTCCCCGCGTCGGAACGAAACTTACCGCTGGCTATAAGTGGATCAATGGCCCGGTCGTTTCCTCAATGGATCCGTATGGCGAGTCTCTGTACCATCTCGATCCGTATCTCAGCCTCGGGATTCACCAACCGCTGCCGCGCTTTGTTCCGGGTCACGCGGAATTTCTGGCTGACTGCGGCAACCTCTTTGCGCAGGGCTATGTCCCCATGGCGACTCCGGACGGACGAGTCGTTCTGATTCCGACCTACCGTTATCTCCGCGGCGGCCTTAGCTTTCAATTCTAGCCGTAATTTGGAGTACTAGAATCGGGAAGATGGCTCCCACAAATGGGATTGTGTTAATCTCTAGCCTTGAGCGTTCCTGTAACCATATATAAACAAATGGCCTATGATTTACGGGATCTGCAATTTACTGGAATCCGACGTGCTTGCACTGTTGTCGTCTCTAGACTGAGGTTACGGGTGTAGCTGGATGAACGAGAGTCTCCGAATGCGGCTCGGCGCAGTCCTTCTGGCACTTCTGACCCTGTCAGCAGTCGTGTTTGCCGTCCTAAACTTTCAGCAGCGCTCGCGGTTTGTCCTTCCAGATGACGGCGTAACCTGGATGGAGACGTCTCAAGGCGTCGTCGCTTGGCACGTAGTGTCTGACTCCCCAGCCGCTAGAGCCGGCATCAAGGAAGGCGACACAGTTGATTCGGTTCGGGGCGTCCCGATTCATCGCGCAACCGACGTTACCCGAGTCTTGTTTCATGTCGGCCCGTGGGCTGAAGTTCACTACCAGATGCGCCGCGGAGAATCGTCTTTTGAAACTCGGCTCGTCACCGCGCCGCAGGACAATTCATCTTCTATCGAGAACTACCTCCGTATTACCGCGCTTTTGTATCTTTTCATCGGGCTCTTCATATTTGTTCGCCGCTGGAACGCGCCTCGTGCCATTCATTTTTACATTTTCTGCTTGGCCTCCTTCGTCCTTTACAGTTTCCATTACACCGGAAAGCTGAACTCTTTCGATCAGACAATCTACTGGGCCAACGTAGTCGCGCTGCTTTTGCAGCCGGCTTTACTCGTTCATTTTGCGCTGGTATTCCCGGAACGCCGTGGAACTCTATGGCCCAAACTGGCTGCTACCTACGCGCTGCCTGCGTTGCTTCTGACCCTGCATATTTTCATCGCTAGCGGGACGTTGAATTTTCTGCCGGCATTCAGCACACGATACTGGCTCGATAAAGTGGAACAGGCAAACCTCGGAGTTTACTTCCTTCTGGCTGCCACGATTTTCCTTTTCAGCTACCGTCGCGCGCCCAGCGGCGTTTTGCGGCAGCAATTGAAATGGGTCACTGGAGGGACGTTCGCAGGCTCGCTGCCCTTTCTCGTGTTCTATATCGTGCCGTATATCCTCGGCATTGTTCCTGCGTCGTGGATGAAACTCTCGGTTTTCTCTCTTGCGCTGATCCCTCTCTGTTTCGGCTATGCCATCATCCGCTATCGACTGATGGATGTTGACATCATCTTCAAACGCGGCCTTGCCTATACCTTCGCCACCGCTGCCGTCGTGGGCATCTATTTCGCCGGCATCGCGCTCATCGGCGAAACTTTTCACACTCGTTGGCCCACCGGCCCAGCCGGCGGCGTTATAGCGATCGTTATCGCCGCATTTCTGTTTGAACCTGTGCGAGGCTGGGTCCAGACGCGACTCGACCGCTTCTTCTATCGCGATAGGCTCAACTATCGCCGCACACTCATCGAGTTTGGTCGCGCCCTCACCAACGAAGTACGCCTTGAACCTCTGGTCGGCTCGGTGCTCGATCGGATTTCGCAAACCCTCCTGGTGGACCGGCTAGCAATATTTCTCGAAGACCCTGCGCATCCCGCCCAGTTCGTTCTCTCACGCTCCATGGGATTGCGGCCGGAAGGTCCTCTCGATCTTTCGTTTCTCGATCCCTCACGGCCTGCGCTGGAACGCGGCTGCTTGTTCTTCGAATCTGCGCGATCGGCAAGCCAGGAATCCGACTCGGTGCGTCGCACGGTGGAAGAGCTCGATCTGAACTATTTCATTGCTTGTCGTTTCCGTGACCGGACCGTCGCCATTCTGGGACTCGGCAAAACGGTAGATGGCGATTACCTCTCGACTGACGATCTCGAATTGCTCTCCACCATCGCGGGCTACGTCGCCATCGCAATCGAGAATGCGCGGCTGTATCAATCGCTCGAGCAGAAGGCCATGCAGATAGAGCGGCTGAAGGATTTCAGCGAGAACATAGTCGAGTCCCTGAACATCGGCGTGCTCACCGTGGATCTGGAGGATTGTATCGAATCCTGGAATCCTCAGCTCGAAGATTTACTCGCCATTCCGCGGCGTGAAGCGCTTCGGCGTCGCCTGCAGGACGTACTCCCGCACGATCTGGTGGCTGAGATTTCTTCGCGTGCGACAACCGACCGTGTTTCCGGAATATACAAGTTCCATCTGAACACTCCGGCCGGACGTCGCTTGGTGATAAACGCCTCTATTGCGCCCCTCGTGGGAAAGAATGGCGCTCGCCTGGGCCGGCTCATTCTTCTCGACGACATCACCCAACGCGTGCGCCTGGAAGAGCAGATGGTGCAGACCGAAAAACTTACTTCTCTAGGCTTGCTGGCGGCTGGCGTGGCGCACGAAGTGAACACTCCGCTCGCCGTGATTTCGAACTACATCCAGATGCTGGCCAAACAGATTCCGGCCGACGATCCGCGACAGAAAACAATCGAGCGCATCGTGAAGCAAACCTTCCGCGCCAGCGAAATCGTCAACAATCTTCTGAATTTCTCGCGAACCGGCGCCGCGGAATTCGTTGAGGTGAATCTGAACTCTGTCTTGGAAGAAACCCTGACGCTGGTACAACATCCGTTCAAGACCGCTCAGGTAAATGTAATTAAGAATTACACGGAGCAGTTGCCGCCCGTTCTCGGCTCCATCACGCGTCTCCAACAGGTGTTTCTCAATCTGTTTATGAACGCGAGAGACGCCATGCCGAGCGGCGGCATGTTGGAAGTACGAACCGGTGCGTACAATGGCTCAGTGGCAGTCGAAGTCACCGATACCGGATCCGGAATCCCGGCGGAAAATCTACATCGCATTTTCGATCCATTTTTTACAACCAAGGCCACCGGACGGGGCACCGGCTTGGGCCTTTCAGTGAGCTACGGCATCATAAAAGAGCACGCGGGCAAAGTTGACGTCCGCTCAACGCCGGGTAAGGGAACATCTTTCCGGCTGGAATTTCCCGTAGCCAGGAAAACCGTTCATGCCTAGAGGATCTATTCTTGTTGTTGATGATGAAGTGGAAATTCGCGAAGGGCTCGAAGCTCTTCTTACTTCGGAGAGCTTCCAGGTAACCTTGGCGGAAACCGGTGAAGCCGGCCTCCGCCAACTCGAAGACCATCCTTTCGATCTCATGCTGCTCGACGTTAGCCTGCCCGATCGCAACGGGCTTGAACTGCTGCGGGAAATCCGGCGGCGCGATCCCCAAATCGCCGTCATTCTGATTACTGCTTATGGCTCAATCGATATGGCCCGCGCAGCCTTCAAAGGCGGTGCCCAGGATTTCATCACTAAGCCGTGGTCCAATGACGAGCTCATCGCCCAAGTATCCCTGGCGATCGAAGGCCGTCGGCTACGCGACGAAAACGTCCAGCTCAAGCGCGCGCTGAAGCAGCGTTATAATTTTCCGAACATCGTCGGCAAGAGCGAAAAAATGCAGACCGTGCTCGATCTTGTCACCCAAGTCGCGCCGTCACGCTCCACCGTATTAATCTCCGGCGAAAGTGGCACGGGTAAGGAAGTATTCGCCAAAGCCATTCATTCCGCCTCGACACGCGCTGATAAGCCGTTCATTCCTATCAACACTGGCTCAATTCCCGGCGACCTTCTCGAATCTCAGCTCTTTGGGCATGTGAAAGGCGCCTTCACCAGCGCCATTGCCTCGAAGAAGGGTTTGTTTGAAGTCGCTGACCAAGGAACGATTTTTTTTGACGAAATTTCCACTGTCTCGCCCGAAACGCAGGCCAAGCTTTTGCGCGTGATTCAAGAGCGGGAATTTATGCGTCTCGGAGGCACCGAGACCATTAAAGTAGACGTCCGTATCCTTGCGGCGTCCAATGAAGATTTGACGAAGCTAGTTCGCGAGGGCCGCTTTCGTGAAGACTTGTTTCACCGATTGAACGTCATTTCCTTGCATCTGCCCCCGCTGCGCGAGCGCAAGGAAGACATTCCTCTATTAATCGAACGCTTCCTCAAGCAATTCTGCCAGGAAAACGAAAAACCGCCTCGCGCCTTTACTCACGCGGCGATGAAACTCCTAATGGATTACGATTGGCCAGGCAATGTCCGTGAGCTCGAGAACGTCGTCGAACGAGCCATCGTGCTTTCGACGCAGGAAACCATGGATGCCGATCTCCTGCCGGACAGTGTACGCACCCGCGAGATCGTCAAGGGAGTTCGCCTGCAACTTGCCGAATTCTTGCCGCCCATGCCCGGTGAATTCGGCGGTCACGCTGCTTCGCCGTCGCTTTTCGATATTCTCGAGGAAGTGGAGCGCCGGATAATTGTTGACATGCTTGAGCGTACAAATTGGAATCAGACGGAAGCGGCCGAACGCTTTCAGGTTCCGCTGTCCACTCTAAATCAGAAAATCAAGCGCTTGGGCATCGAAACTCGCCGCCGCACAACGTCACTTCGTGGCGCCACAGCGGCCTTCGGCGAAGATCCTGCTGAATTCCTCGCTGGAAAGTAAGCGATAGGGAACGAATTTTTTCGGGCGATCGCCGCTGACAGCCTAAACTTCAAGAAACCAGCGCGCGACCGGCAATATTTCCCAAAATACGATACGGTGCGCACTCTAGCGCGACCAGCGCTTTCGGCGGAATCAGGTATGTCTGCTCGATGGCATACTGCCCGGACATTACAGCGTGGGCTACGCTATCTGTAAAGACGATCCAGGTAGCCTGCGGCGGAAATTCCAGCTGCGTCTTCGGGCAATCCCTCTGAAACTGCGCGTTTTCCTTCAAGAAATCATGGAAACGAATCATGAACATATCGTATGGCGTTCGTCCGATTACGCCGATACCCAACTTGGTCCCCAAATCTCGGACCGTGCGGCTCAAAAACGAATTGTCTTCGGCAATATCCTGAAGTCCCGCTCCACCGGCGTACCGCCGGGCAAGCACCTCGAACGCTTCGGTGGTTTGCCAAATGCGAGGCTTGGATGGATTTAGATTAGTAAACACGCGCAAAATTCGCGCACCGTACGTGGGCCGGCTGGGAAAGGCATCGACATGCAGAAGATCGTTGCGCTTATGTAACGGCAAGTCTCGCCCCTCTTCCTCGAGCGGCCGAAAACTCGCAAAATCCAGATTCCATTTGCGGGCGTAGGGAGCCAGAAATTTCGCCAGGAACTCCGTCACCTGAAGGCTGTAATTCCGCATAATAGTGTGAAGGCGGTTCATCGTCGCGGCATCGCCCGACGCTCCGCGCAACAAATCTTCGCCGGGCCGATATGACACGTTCTTGTGCATGCGCATCTCAGACCATTGCTGCTGAAGGAGAAATTCCTGATCGCTCTTCGGAAGTTCAAACGGCGGCTCGCGAAAGAAAAGTATCTGGCCGCGCTCGAGCATCTCGCAATAAGCCCGAGCACGAGCTTCGTGCTGCTCGGCTCCTACCCAGCCCTTTCCGCGCTTATAATCCTCAACGAGGATCCACGGCAGGCTTCGAGTTGCGCTCTTCTTCATTTAACTCTTCGCAGTGTCAGGAAGCTTGTAGCCACGAGGTAGTAACGTTGTGCTCAGGTCCAAACCCGTAAGATCCACCCCCTCGAGATCCGTCTCCCGAAGGACAGTGGTCTTTAAATCCGCACCCGTAAAATCCGCGCCGCGAACCTCGGCCAAACGAAAATTCGACGCCACTAAATTCGCGCCGCGCAATATGGCGCGCCGTAGGTCGGTACGGAAAAGTTCCGCGCCTCCCACCTTGGCGTCTGTCAAATCGGCGTCGCTAAGATCCGCTTCGGTTAAATCCGCTTTGCGCATGTCCGCGCGGCGCAATTTAGCCTTGCTCAGGTTCGCCGACGACAGCCTGGCCTCATGCAAGTTTGCTCCTTCCAGATTCGCTCCGTGAAAGTCCACAAGGTCGAGATTTTCGCGCTCTAAATTCACCCGCGAGAGATTCGCGCCCGACAAGTCCGCGCGAGACCCTGTTTCATCCCCGCGGACAAACCGCCGATGGGACTCCAGAATCTCCGACACCAGCCTGCCATTGTGTTTTATGCTTTTCGGGGATCTCATCTTCGCCGTGAAATCAATCTCTACCGTACGATTACTATCTTGTGAGTATAGCACGGCGGTTACTGCGTTGAATTGCTAGTCATTTGCTATTTTGTGGTACCGTCGAAGCGTGAGCAATTCGACACACTCCTCGCTCGCCCGGTCCCGCCACGTCGGGATTTTGTTGCTCGCCGCCGCAATCCTGACGACGTTGTTTGCGGCCGTCATTTTCGTTTCTTTGCCGCATGTCGCGGCCCAGCAAAGGCAGGATGTGCCCGGAGATGAAATCATTGCAAATCTTGCGGCCGGTCGAGTAATTATCGCAGTCGTCAAAGATGCCATACTAATCGCCACCATCGAAAATCCGATCGAACCTCAAACCCGGATACCTGCGCCCGTGGAGCTCAGTTCGCGCCGCGCGGGAATTTTTCTCGGTGCTGTCGAATGGATTTCGCCATCTTCACAGGTGCAGTTCGCTCGCCTGGACGAAGATTTGCCTCACCTCCATGGACACGTCGCTTCGCAAGCCCCGCATCTGCAGCAAGCTCAGCCGAACGCTGAGGCTGCTGATATCGATTCGATCGGCCATGGTGTCTCCGAGCGCCTGAATGAAATCGCAAGAAATCTTCACGGCAAAATAACTTTGCCGCCGAACGAGCCGATTGCCGAGCTGATTCTTGCGGACTACATGGAAAACTATGGTCCGGAAATTTGGCAACTCACTTTTACACTTCAGCAGTCCATGCAGCGCGAAGACTATTTCGACACGCACATTCCCCTACCGCGCTATGTTCAGCTATGGCCCCCGGAAAAAGGTCAGCCGCATACCCTTGTCGAGTTCCACTACCCGCCGGAGAGCGCAACCACTTCGCTGATCGATTTGCTTCGGAACAAGGACGCCGGTATCGAAAAACTCTGTTCTTCCGATCCGAAAATGCGAGACGTGCGGGACCTCCTCCTGCGAGGCGAAAGCAATAAAATTCTCGCAGTGGATGCGATACAGTTTTTGCGCGCAGCGCTCGGCGCTGTCGCATCGTCAAGCTCGCGCGAAACGTTCGCCACAATCGGTATCGAGTCAGGCTTTCAGTGGATTCTGAAGCCTCCGCCGGAACCGAAAACCCCCATTCAAAAGAAGGAACGGCCCGATGAAGCTCCCTCTCTGTTGCACCCGAGTTTCTGAGTGACATCTCGCAGTTGATAAAAAGTCTGCCTGCGCGAGAGACATGCGGGGAAAATCGTGGCAGACTGCGGGGAAAAGCGCGTCGATTCGCGCTTACAAGTTAGTTCTTGTCGGCCAACTGTTGCTTCAAGCGTGCATTCTTCTCATTCACCGATCGCTCAAGGTCTTGTTTATGCGCGACCAGTTTGCGCCCAATTTCCGGATCTGAAAGTCCCAAAATTTCCGCGGCGAAAATAGCGGAATTCACCGCCCCAGCCTTGTCGATTGCCATAGTCGCCACCGGAATACCACCGGGCATTTGCACGGTCGATAGCAACGCATCGAGCCCGTTCAAGCTGCTGGTCCCCATTGGAACGCCGATTACCGGCAATGTAGTGTTTGCCGCGATCACCCCTGCCAGATGCGCCGCCGCTCCCGCCGCCGCGATCAACACTTTCAAGCCACGTTTGGAAGCCGTCGTTGCGTATTCGTGCGCGCGAGCAGGCGTGCGATGCGCAGATACCACCTCTATTTCGTACGGAATCCCGAACTTCTCGAGAGTTTTCGCCGCCTCACTCATCACCGGGAAATCTGTATCAGACCCCATTAAAATTCCGACCAGCACAGCAGGTTCCTTGCTTCCCTTAGCCACCGGATAATCTCCCTTTTCTAGATTTATCAATCGCACTTCGCGCAGAGTATCCCCACTCGATTCGGTAGCCAAAAAAACGCCTCAGCCCGTCGACCCGTCCGTGGCAGCCTTGCGGGCCCCTTGCGGATTTCCGATATCCGTTCGATAGTGTGCCCCGTCGATTCTGATTTTGCCCGCAGCCTCGTAAGCGATCTTGCAAGCGGTTGTCAAATCAGCTCCTGTAGCTCCCACGCCGAGAATCCGGCCGCCGGTGGTGTAGTATTTTTCTCCCTCTCGCCGGGTACCTGCATGGAAAACGATCGCGCCGGGAACACTCGCAGCCGCTTCTAACCCGAAAATCTCTTTTCCTACTATCGGTTTCTCGGGATAGCCTTCGGACGCGATGACCACACAAACGCCTGCCCCATCAGACGAGTTTGCTTCAAATCCATCAAGATTGCCCCCAGCTGCATGGTAGCACGCGTCGGCAAAATCAAAATCTGCGCGCAGCAGAATCGCTTGTGTCTCTGGATCGCCCAGTCGGCAATTGTACTCAAGAACTTTAGGACCATCGGAAGTCAGCATTAGCCCAAAATAGAGAAAACCACGGTAGTTGATGCCCTCTTTTTGTAAACCCGCCAGAGTCGGCAGCACAATCGTCTCCAGGATTTTCTTCTCCAACTCCAGCGGCAAAATATCCGCGCTCGAAAAGGCCCCCATGCCGCCCGTGTTCGGTCCTTGATTATTATCAAAAGCACGCTTGTGATCGCGCGTAGGCGCTAAAGAAACAAAATTTCTCCCGTCCGTGAGAATGATGTATGAAAGCTCGCGCCCTTCAAGTCCTTCCTCAAGCAAAACATGCTTGCCCGCCTCGCCGAACTCACCTTTCTCCATTAGCCGGTCGATGAATGCCGCCGCTTCATCAGGCGACGTTGTTACCAGGACTCCCTTACCAGCGCACAGTCCATCGGCTTTTACCACCAACGGCCAATCGACCGAGCACAAGGATGTATAGGCATCAATCGGCGAATCGTAAATTCCATAAGCCGTCGCCGTGGGAATTCCGAAGCGCTCCATAAACCTCTTGGCAAAAACCTTGCTTCCTTCGAGTTGCGCCGCCTTTCGCGAAGGCCCGAGTAACGCAAGGCCGCGCTTTGCAAACTCGTCCGCAATTCCGTGCGCTAGAGGCAACTCCGGCCCGACGATCGTTAAGTCTGGTGCCAACTTGCTCGCAAGGTCGGCTGCAGCCTTCAAGTCGCTCAAATCCAGTGGGAGGCACTCTGCGTCCCTACTTATTCCGCCGTTCCCCGGAGCACACCAAACCTTTTCGACCGCGACACTCCGCTTCAGCTTCCACACCATCGCGTGCTCGCGCCCGCCACTTCCGATCACAAGTATCTTCATGTTCACTCGATAACAGAATCAAGAACGATACGGGGGCCGTCTGCCAGTGTCAACAGGAGTTCGCCTTGCTCCGGCGTCCTAAAGATGTTTTCATTTAGTGGTATGCATTGGGACTTCGCGCTGATTCTATTTTTCCTCGCTGTGGTCGTACCCATCTTGGGACGCCGCCGAATTCGACAACTCTTGAATGCTCCCAAAACGTCAAAAATGGACCGCCTCTCGGTTTACGCGTCTACGATCGCTTTCCAGTGGCTTGCCTCGGTGATCATTCTGTGGCGCGCGCGCTCTCACGGACTTAGCGCCGCACTGCTCGGAGTCGCGGTCCCCAAGCCCGCACTTTCTGCCACCGTCTCGATTGTTTTGGCCGTTCTGATATCGATCAATCAGTTCTACAGTCTCCGCCGCCTTGTCACCACCCCGGCCGAGACTCAAGGCGTCTTGACACAGCTCGCCCTAAAACTTTTTCCCCAGGATGACGTTGAGCGCATGATATTTTTCGCATTGGTCATGACCGTCGCCGTGTGTGAAGAATTCATCTATCGCGGTTTCGTTCAACGCGTTTTTCAGGATTGGTCGGGGGGATACGTGAGCGCCGGAGTAGTTGGATCAGCAATTCTCTTCGCGCTGGCCCATCTATATCAAGGCTGGCGAGGATTCATAACTACAAGTGTAGTAGGAATGGCATTTTCATGTCTTCGAGTGCTGACCAATAGCCTGTTTCCAACAGTCCTGGGGCATTTTATAGCCGATTTCTCCATCGGAATGTGGGCACCTGCTAAGTTGCGCGCCGCGAGGACGGCGGCATCACCTAATGTCTACTAATCATCCAAGGTTGGACAGAATTGGATAAATGATTTATTAACAGATATATACGTATGGAAAAACTGCCAGACGACGTGATCTTCAAAGAACTGCGGAGCTACGGAGTGATGGCTACTGCCAGAGTTTCCTCAGCAATTGGAGCCTATATTCCGCTGCTTCTGCACTGGAACAAGAGCATTTCCCTCACGACAGTAACAGATCCCATCCAAATTTTGCGCTTTCACTTTGGAGAGAGCATGTTTGCGGCTTCGGTGCTAGACAAAAAAAATGGTCGGCTCGCCGACGTTGGCTCAGGTGCCGGGTTTCCCGGCATTCCGCTGAAGCTCGTCGTTCCGACTCTGGATCTGGTCCTAATAGAATCGAATGCCAAGAAGGCCGCATTCTTGGCAGAGGTCGTCCGGGAGCTTCACATAGAGGGTGTTGAGGTACGTCGTGAGCGATTCGAAGAGATCAAGTACCCAGCATCGGGATTCGATTATATCGCGGCTCGCGCTCTGGGAATGCACTCAAAACTGCTAAAATGGTCCAGCAGCGCGGCCAACATCGATGGACGGCTGATTCTTTGGCTTGGAAAGGCTGATTCCTCTCTGCTCTCTAAGCACGCGTATTGGGAGTGGCGTAAGCCAGTTCCGATACCGGGATCGCATAGCAGAGAACTCTTGGTTGGTGTCGCTTCCTCGCACTGAAATGTGTTCCACGTGAAACAATTCACCACGAAATACTGTTCCACGTGAAACATCTTGCATGTCCTAAAACCTTTCTGTTAAATTCGCCACGCAACTCCTAGGGGATGCCGCATTGGCTCGTATCATTGCGATTGCAAATCAGAAAGGTGGCGTCGGAAAGACAACCACTGCTGTTAATCTCGGAGCCTCCCTGGCGGCCTCCGAGCAGAAGACTCTAATAATCGACTGCGATCCTCAGGGAAATACGACCAGCGCACTGGGCTTTCCGAAGGATCCAGCCAGAAGAACTCTTTACCAGACGCTGATCCTTGACGAGCCAATTGAACGCGTGACATTGGACGCCCAGGTTGAAGGCCTGGAACTGATACCCTCCGACAAAAATTTGGTTGGTGCCGCAGTAGAGCTCGTTTCGATGGAGAATAGAGAGTACCGGCTAAAAGCCGCCATCGCAGCTATTCGTGACAAATACACATACATACTAATAGACTGCCCACCGGCGTTGGACCTCCTCACCCTAAACGCGCTCGCAGCAAGCGACTCGGTACTCGTACCAATACAATGTGAGTATCTCGCTCTCGAAGGAGTTTCGGAGCTTCTCGAT
>Ga0210398_10004921_pt1 | contig 12464 bp, 5 predicted proteins | sample IncBWC4OmetaG_FD_161047 | JGI IMG/M metagenome (GOLD analysis project Ga0210398, IMG submission 161047) | Forest soil microbial communities from Barre Woods Harvard Forest LTER site, Petersham, Massachusetts, United States - Inc-BW-C-4-O | ecosystem: Environmental > Terrestrial > Soil >... | reverse complement strand
CGTAACGAAGCCGTTGCCAGCAATGTCCAAAATGCCGATTTGCTCACGGTCGGAGTGTGCCTTGGAATATAGAAACAGGAGATGCCTGCCGTCGGCCAACCAAGCCAGATCGGCGTAGCCTTGGTCCTTACGGTCGAAGGCGGCTCCCCTCGGCTGAGCGATAGTCCTTATCTTTTTCGAAGTCCTATCCAGAATTTTAACGACCGCAGTGGTGGTTCCAGTTACTTCAATCCATGCGATCTCATTTCCCCGCGGCGACCAGACTGGGGCTTCAGCTTTGTCGATGGAAGTGTAGAGCAGCTGGTCGTTACTGCCGTCCTTATCTGCAATGTGAATTTCCGAATATTGATCCTTGCGGTCTGGCGTCCAGCGCAGATAGACGAAGCGGCTGCCGTCTGGCGACAGGCTGGGTGCGCTGTCCACGTCGAGCACGATTTGCCGCGGTGTACCGCCAAAGACCGGCATCGTGTATATCCGGCTCACAACACCGCTGTCGGGTGTTTCCCGCGTGAAATAAAGGTAGTTCGCGTCAGGGGAAAAGGTTAACCCAAGATACTGACTGGGAAAGGCGTTTAGAATCTGCGTGTCCGTATTCGTCGCCAGGTTGCGTATCCAAACCGTTCGCTGTCCGGCGTCATTTTTGACCTCGGCAAGAAATTTCCCGTCGCCGGAAAGTGCAATTCTTTCCAGGGTTCCCGTATTCGTAATCTGGCTTACAGACATCGAAGAAAACGGTATTGCACGTGGCCACAGCCGCCAGCCGAACAGGCCTGCTGTTACTACAGCTGCCAGCGCGATCAGTGCGACAGGCAGCGTTCGCGATTTATTTTCCGGAGGGGGAGCGATCTCGACCTGCACACCGTCATCAGGGCGAATTGGTCGGCTCGCGTGGCCTCCGCTGCTCTGGCGTTGCAATCGTATAAGGTCGACGCGTAGCTCTGCCGCCGACTGGCACCGTATTTCCCGGTCCTTTTCCAGCACCTCGTTCAGCACCCTCTCAAACTCAAGTGGCAACTCGGGATTGATGGAAGTCGGGGCAGTAGGTGCGGCGTTCAGAATGCGGTCGAACGTAACCGCCGTTGTTGAACCGATAAAAGGATGCCGTCCGGTCGCAAGCGTGTATAACACCACGCCCAGCGAAAAAACATCGCTGCGTGCATCCAGCGCTTCGCCCCGCGCCTGTTCGGGAGACATATAGGCAATCGTGCCGGGCGTCGATCCCGGGCTGGTCAATAGCTGTCGCGGAAACACCCCTTCAACTGCAGTCTCGCTACCGCCGTCCACGAGCGTGCTGGCAAGACTTGAATCAGCATCTCCGAACTTGGCGAGGCCGAAGTCTAGAATTTTCGCTTGTCCAGACGGCGACACGAAGATATTCCCTGGTTTGATGTCGCGGTGCAGAATACCCTTTCTGTGCGCCGCAGCCAGTGCATCTGCCACCTGCACCCCGAAGTCCAGCAGCTTGGGATACGGCATTGCTCGCCGGTCAAGCTTGTCGAGGCTCTGTCCTTCCAGCAGTTCCATCACAATGAACGGATGATCGCCACTCTCATTCAGCTCGTGGATGATACAGATGCCCGGATGGTTCAGCGACGAGGCGGCGCGTGCTTCGCGCCAGAAACGTTCTATCGCCTCCGGGTTTGAGCGTGTCGCTTCGGGCAGCATCTTGATGGCGACAGACCGCCCGAGCTTTTGATCTTCGGCCTCATATACAACACCCATCCCGCCCCGGCCCAGGCGACGGGTCACCCTATAGTGGCCAAGTAGTGTACCGGCGCTCAACTCCTGGAAACGCGTCACCCCAACTACGGTAGTCTCTTCCACTCTCTTATAAGGAGATTCGGACAAAAATCCACTCAGTCTGTAGTTCTCCGCGAGCATGTTTTCTACCGCGCTTCGCACCTCCGGTGTTCCGCGGCACGCCGCGTCCAGAAAGGCGCCCCGCTGCTCCCGCGGCAATTTCAGTGCCTCTCCAAAAAGTTGCTCCGCGATGTTCTCCCGCTTCTCCATCCCTAGTTTCCGTTGTCTGTGGTGTTCCGACAGGGGAATGTCGTTCACAGTACCATGTGGCTAACAGACCAAACCATGTGCGAGAGCCTGGCATCGCAACGCCTGCCAATTGCTGAAATGAAAGAGACTAGCTACATTGCCGCAAAATCGGCTATGCGTCCAGTTGCGTGCCGAGGAATTCATCCGGGTTCGATGCCAAGCCTCTCGTTTGCGGCCACTCTCAATTTGTCGGGCAGATGACCGTGCAGAGCGTAACTCCTGAGTCACCGGCAAACCGGAAGTTAGCCTCGGTTGGCAATTTCAGGCAAGGAACTCATCGAGCTAGCCGAGTAAACCTTCGAAAGATTGGATGATGACCCTGGTGAATAGCCAATACGTCGGCTGTATGGATTCCGAAGCTCTGATATTGGCCTCAATTTACCCAGATAGACAATTACGATTCCCTGATAGTTGAAATTAAATTCCCTGTTCAGTCGGATTTAGAGGAAGGTGCGAGAAATCGCCTGGATTCACAAGGATTGGCGGATAATGCCAAGGCCTTCTCTGTAAAGCCAATGAAAAATCCCTGTAATAATCCCCTGATAGCAGGGAATCGGGCCAGGAGAGCGGTTCGCTCGGGACTGTCTCCACCGCCATTTAGTCATCAGCATTGGCCCGCCGATAGAGGCAGAAAACAGCTGAAATTACCCAAAAATCAGGCTTATCCATAGGCATTCTCCACTGTTAGAGAACCTTGTTTTTGTGGGGATCACCTGGTGGCTACCCGCAATTCTCTCGGTTTCCGACTCAGGATGAGATCGGTAGAGGCGACACCACTAACCCGCGCGGCTACTATCGGCTGCCTGGCGGTCGTCGACTCTGCTCCGCCTGCCTCAAGCTGCCCGATGACGTTGGCGGTGATCACTTCCTTAGCGGCCTGCGCCTTGGCGGTAAAGATACGCATGTGGAGAAGGTTCGCGCGGCACTGAATCATCACAAGAGCTAACTGATACCGAGATGCCCGCTTTCGTAACTGTTTCTCACCACGGAGCGGGCCTTGTTCTGTGTGTTCGAAATCGAAACGTCTAATTTTATTATTGGTTTATTTTTCATATACTTGCGACGAAAATGCACGAGGTATGAGGCGGTGCAGGCTGGCGGGATTAGGTCGCTTAGGCGAATATAAAGCGAAGATTATATGGCTGCTGCTCATGCAATTCGTCTTCAGATCGAGGCAAAGCTGGCTCAGCGTGTGCCTGCTGCGCTGACGCTCAAGATCAAGCATGCTCCGGAGCTGTTCGCCACTGGTGTGACTGCAGTCGATGAGATGCTGGGCGGCGGTGTTCCGCGTGGCTGCATCACCGAGATCAGCGGAGCAGCCTCGACCGGGAAGACTTCCTTTGCTCTGTCGACTATCGCTTCCATCACGCAACTCAGCAACGCCTGTGCGTGGGTGGATGTGAGTGATGCGCTCTCGCCGGAAGCCGCTGCTGCGGCGGGCGTGGAGCTGAGGTGTTTGCTCTGGCTCCGCATGTCTGCCGAGCGTGGAAAGAGAGTGGCAGACAAGTCCTGGTCGCGGCTGGAGCAAGCTTTGAAAGCGACTGATTTGTTACTGCAAACGGGAGGCTTCGGAGCCATCGTGCTCGATATGAGCGATGTGCTGCCTGAACATGCAAGACGCATTCCGTTAGCGACCTGGTATCGCTTCCGGCTGGCCGCAGAGCAGGCACGCAGCGCATTGATCTTTCTGACGCAGTCGCCTTGCGCTAGTAGCTGCGCGTCGTTGGCGCTCCGTTGCGAGCCAGGGGAGGCGGTGCCATTCAGCAGCAATGGCGAAACGCCGCTGTTCGAGCGACGACAGTACCAGCTAGCACGTGAGCGTAACCGCAATGAAAGCACTCATTTCATGCGGCGGAAGCCTGTGCAACGTGTGAGCTGGCCGGCAGAGACACTTTGGTCAAGGGTGCGATGATGTATGCCGTTCTCCATCCACCGAACTTCTTCGCGCAGGCTGCGACGCATCAGCGCCCGGAGCTGCGCAGGAGACCGTTTGTCGTGCTCGATGGAGAGCCACCGACGGAGATGGTCTTTGCCGTGAACAAAGCGGCACGTTCATTAGGCGTCGAGATAGGTATGACTCGTTTACAGGCAGAAACATGCTCCGAAGTTATTGTGCTTCCTCGTGTTATCGAAGATGAACGTACGGCCTATGCATCCCTTCATCATGTCGCATGCATGTTTTCGCCACGCATCGAGTTGGTGGAGGAGAGGCCTGGCACGTATGCATTGGACATTCACGGGATGGGTCTCCTGTATGGCGATGCCGGGCAACTCGCGAACAAATTACGACAGAGCGTCATGGCAGAGGGGTTTCTTGTCAATATCGCTGTAGCCGAAAACTTCCATGCAGCGGCATCTCTTTCGTGTGGCAGGCCGGGCATCTCTATTGTGCTACCCGGTTGTGAGGCGCACGCCATCGGGCAACTCCCTCTCACGGCGCTCCACCTTACACCGGAGGATGAAGCAACCTTTGCGGTCTGGGGTATCCGCACCTGTGCGGAACTAGCGGCGCTGTCTGAGACAGACCTGATTGCGCGTTTCGGACAGTCAGGAAAGAAGCTCCATTCTCTTGCGTGTGGCACATGGCCTCATCTGATGTTTCCGATGGAGCCGAGCTTCGAGGCCAGTCTGGTGGAACGCATGGAACTGGACTTTCCGGTAGAGGAATTGGAACGTCTGCTCTTCCTGCTCTCCCGCATGACAACGACACTATTGGAGCGGGTTCGCAGTAAAGCGCGGGCTATCGCAGCACTCCGCGTCGTACTTCATCTAGATACCAAGGCACAGCATGAGCGCACCGTTCGCCCCGCGTTGCCGTTGCAGGATACGTCAACACTGCTCAAGCTCATTCAACTCGATCTTGAGACGCATCCTCCGAGCGCGGCGATTGTGGGTTTGGAGTTGCACGCGCAGTCTGCAACGCCGTATCGAGCACAGCATGGCCTCTTTCTCCCACAAGCGCCAGAGCCAGGACAGCTCGAAGTGATGCTCGCTCGCATGCGGAAGCTGCTGGGCGACGAACGTGTCGGCTCGCCTGAGTTGACTGACGATCATCGACCGAACGCTTTTCGGATGGTGCCTTTTGAGCCGCCGCCGCCACAGCAGAGTGAGAGGCCATCGTCCTCGACGCCTATCGCTCTGCGCGTCTCCCGTCCACCGCAAATGATCGGCGTTACACTCGTGAACCATGCCCCCGGGTGGGTCTTCTGGGGAGGGGCGGGATATGTTGTCCGGCAGGCAGCCGGTCCCGTCAGGGTGAGCGGACACTGGTGGTCCGAGGCCCGCTGGTGCCGCGAAGAGTGGGATGTCCGACTGGAAAACGGTGGTGCCGAACGGCTTTGCCGCATTGCCTATGATCCGCGTTCTCGCTGCTGGTATGTACAGGGGACGTATGACTGACTATGTGGAGTTGCACGCCAGGTCCGCTTTTAGCTTCCTCGAAGGCTCATCGATGCCGGAGTTCCTGATCCAACAGGCGGCACGTTTGGAGATGCCTGCAATGGCGTTGCTCGATCGAAACGGATTGTATGGCTCAGCGCGGTTTCACATGGAGGCGCAACGATGCGGGGTACAGGCGCACATCGGTGCCGAGCTCGCAATAAGCGACCTGGGCCAAAGTATCCAGCCCGCTCCCTATCTGCCGCATCAGCATCCACTCGAACCCGTGCGCTTGCCGCTCCTGGTCGAGTCACGCATCGGATACCAGAATCTCTCCCGACTAATTACACAGTTCAAACTTAGGGAGAAGACAAAGGCCGAAGGTGCTGCTGTCATCGCTGACCTGGAAGAGTACAGCAATGGCCTGGTTTGTTTAACGGGTGGCAATGAAGGCCCACTGGCGGTAGCATTGGCACAGGGCGGCTATGACGCCGCACACAAGACAGTAGAGAAGCTGGTCCAGCTCTTTGGTGTCCGCAATGTCTATGTCGAGTTGCAACGACACTTTGACCGTGAGGAAGAACATCGCAACCGTGCGGCAATTCGTATTGCATGTTCGCTAAACCTGCCCCTGCTGGCGACGGGAGGTGTGAGCTACGCTACTCCGTATGAGCGCGAAGTGCTCGATATTTTTACTTGCATCCGCCATCGGAAGACACTCGATACGGCGGGTCGCCTCCTGAGCCGCAACGCAGAACGTCATCTGCACACGTCGCCCGAGATGCACCGGCTCTTCTATGACTATCAGGCAGCCGTCGCCAATTCCTATGAGCTGTCTGCACGTCTGCAATTTCAGATGGCCGGACTCGGATACGAGTTTCCGGCATATCCAGTGTCGGACGGAGACACAATGGATTCGTTTCTCCGTAAGCGGGTGGATGAGGGTATACGCCGACGCTATCTCCCCAAAAATGATTCTGCTCTCTACGAGAAAGCAAAACTGCAAGCGGAGAGAGAGCTGCGATTGGTTGAAAAGTTGGGGCTGGCAGGCTACTTCCTGATCGTGTGGGACGTTGTTTGCTTTTGCAAGGACAACGGTATTCTCATTCAGGGACGCGGCTCTGCCGCGAATAGCGTGATCTGCTACGCGCTCGGAATTACCATTGTCGATTCAGTTGGCCTCGACCTGCTCTTTGAGCGATTCCTTTCGGAAGAACGCGGCGAGTGGCCTGATATAGATCTTGATCTCCCCAGTAAGACAGACCGTGAGCGCGCAATTCAATATGTGTATCAGCGTTACGGTGAGCTAGGTGCCGCAATGACCGCGAATGTTATCACCTTTCGAAATCGATCTTCGTCGCGAGAGGTTGGTAAAGTGTTTGGCTTCGACCAAAGGATGACGGCAACGCTCGCTAGTTTGATGAGCGCGTGGGAGTGGAAGGCTCCAAGCGACACGCTGGAGAACAGCTTCAAGGCAGCGGGCCTCGATATGAAGCACCGGCGCATTGCGCATTATCTTCAGAAGTGCGGCGACGTGCTGAACTTACCCCGCAATCTCGGCCAGCACTCCGGGGGGATGGTCATTTGCCAGGGACATCTGGATTCGGTCGTGCCCATCGAACGGGCTTCCATGCCGGGCCGGACAGTTGTGCAGTGGGATAAAGACGACTGCTCCGATATGGGCATCATTAAGGTGGATCTCCTGGGTCTCGGGATGCTCGCGGTGCTCAAGGATACTGCCTACCTCGTTCCGCAGCATTACGGCGAACAACTTGACTATGCCCAGCTTCCACAGGACGCTGCCGTATACGAGACTATCGAGCAAGCCGACACAGTGGGTCTATTTCAGATCGAAAGTCGAGCGCAAATGTCTGCTCTGCCGCGCACGAAGCCAAAATGCTTCGCCGATTTGTCGATGCAAGTTGCCATCATCCGCCCTGGACCGGTGACAGGAAAGTTTGTCAATCCCTACATCGCACGGAGGCTTGGACGAGAGCCCATCGCCTATCTTCATTCGTCATTCAAGCCATTTCTGGAACGCACACTTGGTGTGCCGTTGTTCCAGGAACAGGTGATGAAGATTGGTATGGTCGCCGCAAATCTCTCAGGTGGAGAAGCCGAGCAGCTGCGCAAGGCGATGGGTGGCAAACGATCGGAATCCATCATCGCCGGACTGAAGACCCGACTATATGAGGGTATGACCGCGAACGGATTTGATATGGCAACGCAGGAAGAAGTGATGCGGGTGCTCGCGACCGTGAAGGAGTTCATGTTTCCCGAATCGCACGCCCACAGCTTCGCCTCCATTGCGTATTCAAGCGCCTACACTCGCTATCACTACGCAGCTGCGTATACGTGTGCCCTCTTCAACAATCAGCCAATGGGGTTTTATTCACCAGCTACGATCGCGAACGATGCAAAGCGACATCGTGTCAAGATAGTCCCTATCGACGTACAACGTTCAGCCTGGTTCTGCACGCTCGAAGAACTAAGCGAGGATGACGGCGCCAGGTGTGCGGGACCTTTCACGGTTCGTATGGGATTGAAGTATGTGAAGGGATTACGACAGAAAGTCGGGGACGCCATCACCGAAACCCGCATTATGGACGGCCCATTCACCTCTGAGTACGATTTGCGTCGGCGCGTACCGTCAATAAAAAAGCCAGAGCTGGCTCTGTTGGCGAAAGCAGGAGCGTTCAACTGGACCGGAGAGAAACACCACAGACGCACGGCCCTCTGGAATGCCGAACGTGCTGGACAGAGCGCGGGGCCGCTCTGCGAAAACATTCCAGATGAATACGAGCAACAAGCTGCGGCTCCGCTACGCCTCATGACAACTGACGAGCGGTTGGTAGCTGATTTTGAAAGCACCGGAGTGACGCTTGGCCCGCACCCGATGGCGTATCACCGAGCAGAGATGAACGCCGCTGGTGTTCTCTCAGCCGCAAGTTTGAGAGATATGCCGGACGGAATGTACACGCGCATCGCTGGGGCAGTGATTGCTCGACAGCGTCCCGGAACCGCCGAAGGATTCATCTTCCTCAGCCTAGAAGATGAGACGGGCATCTCTAACGCGATCATCAATCCGCACCTCTATGAACGGAACCGCGTCACCGTGACACGAGGAAAATTCCTTCGTGTAGAAGGAACGCTTCAGAATCAGGACGGCGTTATCAATGTGAGAGCGTCAGCCGTTCGTGTACTCAAGCTCACGGACGTTAGCATGAGGTCGCATGACTTCCATTGAGGTAAGGGTGAGCCATAGCAAATTTGCAAAATACTTGTGTCAAATAGGGTATAGGCCATCTCGAAATTGGCTGGGCTGAATGTTAACGCCCAATTAGGGTCTAAATCGTCTATCTTAGACGCTCTCTAATATAAATAAGGCTCTTTCTGGACATCGCTGGGAACCTCTGGTTTGGTCTGCCCCTGGCGGAGAGTGGACTTACTCCTATCGCGATCACCGGCAGCCAAAAACGCTTGACCAATCGAGCTCTTCCGAATCCGAGCAGAAATTCGGAACTCGTGCCCCATTCCCTTCATCATGGAAATTCGCTCATATTTAGGGTCGAACTCCTTCACATCAGCAAATGTCGCTGGGACAAGGGGCCTACAATCAGATTGTTTGCCCAACGATGATCGAGTACGGGGGAAGATTGCTGGATTTCATAGAATTGCCGCAACATCGAAGCTCCACTGGGGGACATCGCAGGATCATCATTTTGTTGACCGCTTTAGCTTTAGGCGTCTTCGTCTGCAGTCGGATTGGATTGTCTTATTGGGTTGACCTTCTCTGGTTCCGGTCGCTTGGATATGGCGACGTGTTCTGGAAATCGGTAGGGCTGCAGATTGCGGACTTCGCAATTTTTGCAGGGGCCACATTCCTGATTCTGTACGGAGCATTTTCGGCTATTCGACGGTCGCATGAAAGCGATCTGCCACGAGCTCATGAGATCGTCATCGCGGGACAACCGATCAGCCTGTCAGTTCAGCCGGCTTTGCGCTTCATCTCACTTGGCCTCTCCATTGTTATTGCGTGCGTTACCGGCTTGGGCTTAATGGCGGACTGGCCGATACTAGCGCTGTTCTGGTATGCGCCGCATGCAACCGGTGGGGTTGCTGATCCAATCTTTGGTAAGCCGCTGAATTTCTTTCTATTCACCTTACCCGTATGGCAACTCGCCAATAGTTGGCTTCTCACGCTCGCGCTTGCGATCTGTGCCGTGGCTGTGTTGTTCCTCCTTATTACGAGTGGTGCTCGTTCCCTTGCGAAGCGTCAGATTACCTACGCCCCGTCTCCGTGGCGTGGACTTTCGATTACGGTTACGTTCCTTTTGCTCGTCCTCGCTATGAACGTGTATGTGGACCGGTTCCAGCTCTTGCTGGAACATCACACGATCTTTGACGGCATCACTTACACCGACGCACACGTCACAATCCACGGACTTCTCATTGTCTGCGCAGCCCTTGTACTTGGCGCGGTGATCTCAGCCTACAACGCGGTTAGGCATTCACGTGGCCGATGGATTCTGGCTGCAATTCTTCCTGCCGTTGTCTGCTATGGCGCCCTCGGAATCGTCGGCTGGTACGTTGGCAGCTTCATCGTCAAACCCAATGAACTCGTTCGTGAAGAACCCTTTATCGCCCACAATATTGAGATGACCCGGCAGGCTTACGGGCTCAATCGCTTCGCGCAGCGGGAGTTCCCGGCGGAAACAACGGTTGATGCGGCTGATCCAGCAAACAATCAGCCCACTCTCCAGAACATTCGACTATGGGACTGGCACGCCTTGCAGGATACGTTACGTCAGGTTCAGGAGATCCGCACCTACTACGACTTTCCTGACATCGACATCGATCGCTACAAGATCGATGGCACCACGCGTCAGGTGATGCTTGCAGCGCGCGAACTGAACGTCGAAAAACTTCCGGTAAGCAGTCGTAACTGGATCAACGAGAAGCTGATATACACCCATGGTTACGGAGTAACGATGAACCCCGTTAATGGGTTCACAGCCGAAGGATTGCCGACACTGTTGTTGAGCAACATGCCCGTACAGAGTACGGTGCCCGGTCTCAGCGTAGCGCGCCCCGAGATCTATTTTGGCGAATTGACGAACACCGACGTATACGTCAAGACGAGGCAGCAGGAGTTCGATTATCCTCAAGGCCAGAACAACAACCTCACGTCTTATCGAGGCACCGGTGGCATCATGCTGGGTGGGTTCTTGCAGCGCGTCGCCCTGGCGATCGACCGCGGCGATCTTGGAAAGTTGCCGTTCAGTGACGACGTCAATTCGCAGAGTCGACTCCTGACGCGGCGCAACATACGCGAACGCGTAGCGACAGTAGCTCCGTTCCTTGCCTTTGATCAGGACCCCTACATGGTAGTAGGCGATGATGGGCGGCTTTCCTGGATCATGGATGCATTTACTGTCTCGAACGACTATCCATATTCGACCCATTACAACCTCGGCGATAGCGCGGTCAACTACATGCGAAACAGCGTCAAAGTCGTTGTAGATGCTTATAGCGGGTCTACGACGCTTTACGTCTTCGATTCTGAAGACCCTATCATCGCTACTTATCGTCGCATCTTCCCAAGTCTTTTCAAGGATGGCGTGGCGATGCCGGCCGACCTGCGCAGGCATGTGCGATACCCAGAGGATTTGTTCAAGATGCAGTCGGAGGTCTACGGTCTCTACCATATGACGAATCCTCAGGTCTTCTTCAACCGTGAGGACCTCTGGACGGTTGCGACCGAGACGGGCACCGACAGTAACGGTCAACAGACAGTTCAGATGATGCAGCCGAACTTCGTACTGATGAAGTTGCCGGGAGGTACAGGAGAAGAGTTTATAGAGATCCTGCCCTTTACACCTGCCAACCGGAATAATTTGATCGGCTGGATTGCTGGCCGTTGCGACGGCGCGGAGTATGGGACAGCAGTAGTCTACGACTTCCCTAAGACAAGGCTCATTGACGGTCCACAACAGATAGAGGCTCGCATCGATCAAAATGCGCAGCTCTCAGGACAATTGACGTTGTGGAATCAACAAGGCTCCCATGTGCTGCGCGGAAGCCTGTTGGTCATTCCGTCTGGACGAGCACTCTTGTATGCGGAGCCAATCTACCTTCAGGCTCAGCAAAGCCCCATGCCTGAACTGCGCCTGGTCGTGCTCGCGCTGCAGGATAAGCTTGCGTACGGTACTACATTTCAGGCGGCACTGAGGTCCCTTTTTGGCGGAGAAGTTTCGTCGCTGAACACGAGCGAGATACCCCAAGCCACGTCGACGCCCCAGAGAACGGCCCAACCCGCGACCGATATCAACGTACTTATCGCTGAGGCGAGCAGAGACTTTGCCGATTATCAGCGCCTTACGGCCGCGGGTAAGCTCGGCGAAGCCGGGCTGAAGCTCGATGCTCTCAAGGGCGTACTGGACAGGCTAAATGCTCATGGAAGATAGGTTTATTAGATTCCTAATTCTGAAAACTGGTCAAAGTCTCTAGATCCAGCGACCACTGGCGTTGTGCAGGCTATCAATTGCGCTTAGTGAACTTTCCGTCGATCCGAGAGAAACTGGAACCTAACGTTTGAAGCAGTACCGCATCCCTAGGTCCGCGTTTGCGCCAGGGCAAGATTCTGACCTGCGGCTGACGGTGGTTAGTTGGCCGGGCTGCACTTGGGTAACGACAACGCTATGTTTGTACCGCTCGGTTTGGTCACCGCAGTCTTCGGGCCACGCTACACGTTCGCTTCGCCATCGAAACGCCTTTGAGTCTTTGGGGAAGTGCTGGGAGGCGAAGCGGACTGCTAAGCAGACGCTTTCATCGCGGGTTTCGATACTCGTTTTCGCGTCCACCCGCCGAGTGTTTCCGCAGACCTCGAGCAAACTGTCTCTGTTTCCCCACACACTTGAAGTCTGGGATAATTCCATCACGTTCGCGGGTGTCGAGCAGCGAACCCTGAGTGAGGCGAATTTTGATTAGAGCCGGAAACCGCGCTGTCCTGATCCTTTCTTGCATCGTCTGCCCAT
>Ga0210398_10004920_pt1 | contig 12465 bp, 7 predicted proteins | sample IncBWC4OmetaG_FD_161047 | JGI IMG/M metagenome (GOLD analysis project Ga0210398, IMG submission 161047) | Forest soil microbial communities from Barre Woods Harvard Forest LTER site, Petersham, Massachusetts, United States - Inc-BW-C-4-O | ecosystem: Environmental > Terrestrial > Soil >... | reverse complement strand
CCTCGGCCATGGCCTCGGCGAAGTTGGCAAACAGGCAGGTGAACCACAGCCAGATGCAGATCTGCACGTTGAAGAGCGTGCATTGATGCGGCAGGAAGAGGATGACCGTGGTCCAGATCGATCCGACATAGACCACGAACATAACGAGGTTCTTGATCTCGTCGCGCGGGTTCAGCTTCTTGAACGAATCGATCACCGCCTGGCGAACCAGGGAGGAATAGTTGACTTCAAATTTTGTGCTCATGTTTTAAAATTCCTTTTTTTAATCAAAATGTGCGGCCGGCGAGCATGAGCCCGTGTTCAACCAACGGCCCGAGGCAAAGCGCCGGGAAAAAGGTGAGTGCGGCGACGATTAATATAACGCCTCCGAGGACCAGACCAAAGGTCCACCCGTGGGTGGGCAGCGTGCCGGCCCCGGCCTCGACGGTTTTCTTGGAGGCCAGGCGGCCGACAATGGCGAGGGCCGCGGCAATCGGCGCAAACCGGCCGATGATGATGGCCACTCCGAGGGCGACGTCATACCAGGGGACGTTGGCATTCAGTCCGGCGAACGCGCTGCCGTTGTTATTCGCGGCCTCGGCGAAGGCGTAAAGGATTTCGCTCAGCCCGTGCGGCCCGTTGTTGCCCAGGCTGGCCGCGGCGGTGGGCACAAGCTTGGGCATGCAGGACATCGCGGCAGGGATCAGGCAGGCCGCATTGGGCACGAGCACGCCGATCACCGCCCAAGTCGCAACCCAGGCATCCAATTTTTTGCCGAGGTACTCCGGAGTTCGCCCGATCATCAGCCCGGCGATAAAGACGGTGATCAGGATATGAAACAGCATGCAATACATGCCGCAGCCGATGCCTCCGAACAACATTTCGCCGACCATGATGTTCCACATGGGCATCAAGCCGGCCAGCGGCATCCAGCTATCGTGCATCGAATTGACCGAGCCGTTGTCGATGGCGGTGGCTGAAGTTCCCCAGAGCACGCTGTTCATCACCCCGAACCGCTGCTCCTTTCCTTCCATCAACGGTTGGATATTATGCACCACGGGGTTCGGCTGCGACTCCGCCCACCAGGCGAAGCAAAACGAGAACATATAAAGAACCAGCATCACGGAAAATATGCACCAGGCATGCTTCTTGTTGCCGACCAGCAGGCCGAACATGTAAACCTGCCCCATCGGCACCGCGATGATGGCCAGCATCGAAATAAAACCCATGAGCGGCGTCGGGGTTTCGTAGGGATGGGCGCTGTTCTGGCCGTACCAGCCGCCGCCGTTGGTGAAAAGTTGTTTGCAGGCCTCGAAAGAGGCCACCGGGCCGACCGGGATGACTTGTGTGTCCACGGTTTGATTGACCATGATCGGCTTGCCATCGGCGCCGTTCACGGGATTGCCCTTGTCGTCGGTCTTCTGCACCTGCGCGGTGTAGGGCTCGACCAGGCTGGCGTTCACATAGGGTTTCCACGTCTGCGGGCAGCCCTGCCAGGCGAATACGATGGCCCAAAGGAACGAAAACGGAATGACGATGTAGAGGACGCAGCGGGTCAGATCCACCCAGAAGTTGCCGATGGACTTGACCGAGGCGCGCTTCAACGCGCGACCGCACGCCACCAGAACCGCGAGGCCGGATGCGCCGCTGATAAACTGGTGCACCGAGAGCCCCAGCGTCTGCGTAAAATAACTCATCGTCGCTTCACCCGAGTAGGACTGCCAGTCGGCGTTGCAGGTGAAACTCCAGGCCGTGTTGAAGGCCAGGTGCCAGGAAAGGCCGGGCAGCCCCTGGGGATTCAACCAGGCCTGGAACGGCAGCTTGTCCTGCCAGAACATAATCGCGAAGAGTGACACACAACCCACCGTGGTCATGATGCACACCGCCCACAGGTACTTTAGCCACGTCATCTCCTCGGTGGGGTCGATGCCGGTCAGCTTGTAGACCAGATTCTCAATGGGCTGGAAAATGGGATGCAGGAAAGTTTTTTCCCCGGTGAAGACTTTCGCCATGAACTTTCCGATGATCGGCGTCAGGGCGATTCCTATTCCGAAGAACAGAATAACTTGGATAATTTCGTTTGTATGCATGTTGGTCTGACTTTTGGTAGAGCTGGTCTGATGGATCTTTGATCGCCCGAAGCTGGGCGTTTAGTGATGTGATTTAAAATGCGGGAATGGTTTGATGAAGACGGTGGTTATATCAGCAGGTGACGCACTGTGCCTCCTTAAGTCAGGGCCGATATGTATTAAAAAATCCTTAACGCAGCGTGAGAATCTCCAGTAATCATGGGTTGAGGCATGGGCTAATGAGATTTAAAATGCCAAAGGAGCAGGAAAAATAGTACCGCCTGCAGCAGGACGAAGCCCGCGATCATCTTCCCTAACGATAGCTTGGTTTTCCACGGCTGCGGCGCACGCAGGCGGAGGTGCCGGTTCGTCAGCTCGACCATGTGGCAGTTATCCAGCTCACGCTTCATCACGAGCGCGGAAAGGTAACGCTGGCCTGGACTCCGCTCCATCGCGTGAAGGATGATCTCCTCCATGATCGGAGTCAGGGCGGGATTGAGCGCACGCGGCGCCTGCGGATCGCCGGTCAGCCGCAGGTTCATGATGACGTAAGTATTTTCTCCCTCAAACGGCGTTGCACCCGTCACCATTTCGTAGAGAATGGCGCCGAGGCTGTAAACGTCGCTCTGATGGTCTCCGCGTTTTCCCTTCACCTGTTCCGGCGCAATATAATCCGGCGTGCCCATCACGGACGTGAGCCCGGCGAACGTCAGCCGGCGGGATTTCGCCGCGCGGGCCAGGCCAAAATCGATCAAGCGGAGGCTACCATCGCGGCACAGGATGATGTTCTGGGGCTTGAGATCGCGATGCACGATCCCGCGGCGATAGAGATAGTCAAGTGCGTCGCACACGCCGCTCACAATCCGCGCCGCTTCATTTTCCGGCATGGGTTTGATCCGAGCCATGCGCCCGGCCAGCGTCTCCCCCTCGAAAAACTCCATCACGATGTAGGGGCGGCTTTTTTCGCCATCCACTTTGATGAACTTCAGGATCGAGGGATGATCGAGGCTGAGGCCGATTTCTTCCTCGCGACGGAAGCGCTCAAATCCGCCCACATCGCTTTCCACCGACAGGAGGGGCACCTTGATCGCCACCGCCTCGTGTGTTTTCAGGTCATAGGCCTTGAAGATCGAGGCCATGTTGCTCCGCGCCACCAATTCGATCAGGTCAAAGCGGTCGTCCAGCACCATCCCCACGGTGAGCTCATCGCCGGCAGAGGCCAGCCCGTCAGATGGAGGATCGGCAATCATGAGCGTTTCCATGGGGGGAAATTTTAGCGCTGAATCTCCGTGGGCGACGGCCAGCTAACGCGCGAGACGATCGGTTCGTGCTGGCGATAATGGGCGATGGCCAGCCCGACCAAAAAGGCGGCCCATGCCACCAAAAGGCAGTTGAAGAAAAACCGTTCTTTGTTGGTCGCGTGCATCGTGGCCCCAAAATACCCCAAAGCCGCGGCGCGGCCTAATTAAGACCGGGCTCAAATGCATTAAAAATTCCTTAAGGCATCGCCGGCGAACAGCCCTCCCGCGCAATCAATCCTTCACGTGTCATGGCAAAATTGGATTTGCACAAAATCAACCCTCCTGGCCCTGCCTCTCCCAACCGACCAACAATACAGATCATTATTTATGGATACGGTCCCGGCAGTCCGGGAATTTTTCCCGGTCGCCTTTTTCTTTTTATAATTTCACCGATGCAAAACGGCACGTGATTTAATATTAAATATAATATTAAATATAGATTAATACCAATGACACGAGAGCATTAGACTTCTCGACAGTCGATCCGGTGATACGGCGCGCCCTACCTCGCAGTCCAAATATTACGGCCCGTTGGCATAAGATACGCATTTGCAGTCTATTGTCTCGTTGTTTTATTCATATATAATTTATTGTTGTTACAATCCCGCGCCAGAGAGGAATTTGATTGAGCCCAATTATGGCCATTAATATGAAATAACTTACCTATATAGCAGAGTTGAGCGAGGGCTGGCATACCCTCGCTTTTTCTCTGCCTGCACGAGACTTCCAATGTTTGCATTTTATTTGCCGTAACCTGAACCAATGACCCGCGCTCCGTCTTCTCGATGAAAGGACTTAAGGAAAGTTTTTTCGGTCGAAGCAGCCGGCGGCGATTTTACCCCTTCCCCGACTCACAGGAATGGCCCCCTGTTTTATCGAACCGACCCAACTTTGTTCAGTTCATCAGTCAAAGAAACCTATCGGAAAGCAGTTTTATGTTTAAAGCTAACAATCCAGAAAATTCGAATCACGCCGTTTGGCGCGTTTCTCTCCTTAAAGCGTTCAGTGCCGTGTTTCTAGCCGCGGGGCTGGCCGCCAGCGCCCATGCCAGCGGAATCCTGACCGGTTCTTCGGGCGATGGATGGCATGCCCTGGCCATATCTCCGGCCGCGACCGGAACCTTCACCGCCTTCTACGACGCGATACCCTCGATCGCGCCGGAAAACACGGTGATTGGCCTGTCCAATGGTGCCGCCACCGGCTTCGGCAACAATGGTTGCATCGCGCGCTTCAATCCCTCGGGTCAAATCGATGCCTACAACGGCACCGGCTACGTCAACACGAGCATCAACTATTCGGCCGGTGTGTGGTATCACTTCCGTTTCGTCGTGAACCTGACCGCCCACACCTACTCGGTCTATGTGACCCCGGCCGGTGGCACCGAACTGACGGTCGGCCTCAACTACGCCTTCCGCAACACGGCCAACACCATGACCAGCCTGACCGATTGGAACCTCTATGTGGATCCCTCGATTGGCGGCGCTTCGCTCACCGCGATCAACTTTACGGTCCCCCCCGGTGTTGACAGCTCCTTCCAGATTACGTCCCTGGCCGGCCCCAACGGTTCGATCAGTCCTTCATCCCCATCGACCGGAACGACGGTCAACTTCGGTTCCAGCCAGACCTACACGATTACGCCCAATTCTGGATTCATGGTATCCAACGTGATCGTCGATGGCGTGAGCCAGGGTGTGATCAACAACAGCTACACGTTCAGCAACGTCCGGGCCAATGGCAACATCACCGTCTCCTTCCAGCCAACAGCCCCAACGTTCACCATCACCGCCAGTGCCGGCAGTGGTGGAACCATCACTGCAAGCAATGCGACTGGCGTGACCCCTCTGACTGGCGCGATCACGGTCATCCCGGGTTCCGCTCAGTGGTTCACGTTTGTGGCCAACCCCGGATTCGCTGTGTCCAGCGTGACCGTTGACGGTACCAGCGTCGCTTTGGTGTCCCCCTACAAGTTCACCAATGTGCAGGCCAATCACACCATCAGCGTCGCCTTCCAGGCGGTCCCGACGTTCACCATCACCCCCAGTGCCGGAGCGAACGGAACCATCAATCCGCTTGTCCCGACCAAGGTCAACCAGGGTTCCCTTCAGTGGATCACGATTGCGCCCAACTTCGGATACACCATATCCAACGTGATCGTTGACGGTGCAAGCGTCGGTGCGGTGACCAACTACACGTTCACCAACGTGCAGGCCAATCACACCATCAGCGCCACGTTCGCCTCCAGTGCTGGCAACTCCTACTTCACCTCCGCGTATATCCTCCAAGCCATTCGCACGGTGACCGATTATGCGGTGGAACATCCCAGCACAGACTCGTCGAACAACAAAGCCCTGCCCTATACCTGGCCGCGGGCTGCCTTGGCCGATGCTTTGGCCCAATCCTACTTAGAGCTCGGCGATACGCACTATCTTAACGCGGTCAATTGCTGGGCGGAAGGCAATCGCTCCGAAACCTATTGGCTCAATGGTCTTCGGACCGCGACATACGTGCCAACCCCCGAAGACACCGCGCCGGGCGCCGTCGCCACCGATATCTGGCAACCCGCTTCGCGCAGCGCATTGCCGACGACCGATGCACACTGGTTTATCCCCGGCACGAACACCTACATGGATATCCAATACCACGCGGATGATTCATCCGCCGGCCATGCTTACATGCAGTTGTACGACCTGGATCCCACCCTCTCCACGGATAAAAATTATCGTTACAAGGTTGGCAAGATCGCCGGCATTCAAACCAGGATGGATTACGTCATCTCAAATGTGGACAACCTCGCTGGACGCAAGGTCTGGTGGTGGGCCGATTCATACTTCATGGCCGCGCCGAATTTGGCTCACCTGGCCAAACTTTTCGGGACGACCAATCCGCTCTATGCGCAAACCCTGGATAACATGTATTGGGATTCGTCGGCCTACCTTTTCTCACCGTCGGACAGTATGTTTTACCGCGATGACAAATACTTCCCCGGCCAGCTCTTGGGCTCGACCGCACACGGCGACAAGGTCATCTGGACCCGCGCCCAGGGTTGGACGTTGGCTGCGCTCACGGAAATCCTGACCTATCTGCCGTCGAGCGATCCGCAGTACCAGAATTTCGTCGCCCAGTTCAAGAGCCTTGCTGCAGCGGCCAAAGCGTGCCAACAACCCAGTGGCCTCTGGCACACCAGTTTGTATGACCAGAACGATGGCTATCCTGGCGCCGGGTTTAGCGTTGGCCAGGTTGATGGCGACGAGACCAGCGGCTCGGCCTTCATCACTTACGGGATTGCCTGGGGCATCCAAAACGGCCTCCTGACCGGTTATGATACCGTTGTAAAGAACGCCTGGGTCGCGTTGCAGAGCAAAATCCAACCCAACGGGAGCCTCGGCTATTCCGAGATTGTCGGCCAGACTCCGGCTGCGGTGAATCCTTCCGACACGACGGATTTTGGCACCGGCGCCTTCGCCCTGGCAGGACTCAAAGTGAATGCACTCTACGGCACTCACTAACATGTCTTAATCATCAACCTACCCTCGGGTAGTTGATCGTCGCGCTCCGCAGCCTTCCGCTGCGGAGCGCTTTTTTTGGCCGTGAATATGGGCCATCCTTATTCTGGTTGTGGGCGGGGTGCCCTCACCCCGCCCACAAGATTAAATCCAATCCGTCATGTCTTGCCCTACCCGCGCGGCCCAAATCGATTCGGTCTGTGCCACCGGCTACGACAAAGCGTACAACAGGACGACCACCAGCAGCACGGCTCCCAGAGTGGCCACGCCAACCGGGATGAACCCATACCATGACGGCCGGATTTGCCAAAGTTCGATCGCGGCGATCATGCGGCGGGCTTCGGCGTGGCGCGGTTCCCGTTGCAGGAGCTGCCGCCACAATGTCAGCGCCCGTGAAAAATCGCCCGCGCTCGTGACAAGCGCAGCAAGGGCATGCAGCTCGATCGGATCATCAGGTGCTCCGCCAGACGTGGTCAGCACCGCCTGGGCGGCTTTCATCTGGCCACTGCGGGCCAGGGCGAGCGCTTTCGCCAGGTTAAGTGTGGTACCGACGGAGTCCGTGGGTGAAGCAGGCATGGGGTATAAATTTTAACGCACAATGGTGGAACCGTAGCCGAGGCGGCTTTGTTCGGCCGCCGCGCCGGGCAGCAGATCCTGCAATTTGAACACGGCTTGTTTCACATCCTCGAGCTGGCCCAATTCCAACGCGCGCCGACCGGATTTGACGAGCAGCCCGGCCTTGGCCTGGTCGCGCATGAGGCTGACCTTCTGCGCAAGCACTTCGAGCTGTTCGGCCCAGGCGGCGGGATGGCGATAGAGAATTTCAGCGTACAGACCGGATAGTTCCGTGACGTTGCGCCTGAGCCGTTCCGGATTTTTGGCGTCGATCAGGGCGCGGGTTTGCTCGCCCAGGGCTTGCGCCCGCGGGTGGTCGGCCGCCTCGCCCTGCCGCGCAATGAGCTCGGCCAATTGGGCCAGCAGGTGTTCGGCGTCCTGCACCGCGGCCGGCCACTCGAGGTGGGCCGCAATTTCATCGAGTTGGAATCTGAATTCCATGAGGTCGCGTTGCGCGCGAAGCAGCGCATCGAAATCCGCCGCTTCGCCATGCGAGAGCGTGCGATTGAGTTGCTGGAAAAGCGCCGATTCCGCGAGCGCATCGAGTTTTATCCCGATCGCTCCCGGGGCGATGGCCCGCTGGTTCTGCAACGCAGACAACCGGGTCGATTCCTGGGCCAATTCATGGCGCAAGGCGGCGAGGTCCGGCCGGCGCGCCTCGCCTCCGAGTTCGATTTTGGCGGGAAATTCCTCGTCGAGCATCGGCACATACGCGCGCACGGTAAGCAGGCGCGAGGAGTCCATCTGCAGCGTCACGTCGATCTGGCTGCCGAGGGGCAGGTCGCGCCTGAGGTTCTTGGCCTCGATCTGGAGCATGCCCACCAGCACGTTGCGGTCGGCGCGCTCGCGGTTGCCTTCGATGATCGGGATGCGCAGGGCTTCGCCGGATCCGCCGCCATGCACTTCGTGCGAGCTGCGATAGGGCTTGGTGCTTTTGGCGGGCAGCGGCTGGCCCTTGGTAAAGTGAACGCTGACCTTGTTGTCGGCCGTGGCCACGCCGAGATCGTGGATAATGAGCTGCTCCTCGACGACGACGCCAACCGTGTAGGTGAACTGGGCCGGGGTGACGGCGAGCAGCGCACCTGACGCGGAGCACAACTCAATGGCAAAGATGTTCTGCACGCCCTTCTCGGCGCGGGCGGTGATTTGAAACGCGCCGGTTTCATTCAGGGAAAGTTTGCCACTGCGCCATTTCGACTGTTGGTTCACCAATTCGATCGTGCATCCGTTCAGTGAAGCGCCGGCCGGCGGCACCACCCGGCCGCCCACGAGCGGCTCGGGGTCCGCGCCCACGGGTTTGGCGAGGATCTCAACGTTGAACTCGCCGGCCACGCGGGCCGGCGCCGATTTGGCGGGCGCGCGCGGGATGGGCTGAGTGCTCGCGAAAATCGCCGCGCCGCGCGCGACCACGGTGAGCGGGTCGAGCGTCAGGTCGAGCGGGATCCCAAGCAGGCTTTGCACGGCTTCGCGAAAATACGGCGCCATCGTCGGGCCGCCGACAAAGATCAGTTTCTCCACGGCCGCGGGCGCGACGTTCTTCTCGCGCAGGACGCGGCGGGCGATCTCGATGGCCTGGGCGATGATCGGGGTGGCGACGCGGGCCACGTCGGCCCGGGTGAGCTGGGTCTCGTGCGTGAGGACCCGATTGTTTTCCACCTGGCCAAGCGAAACCTCAAGGTGGACGCTTTCCAGTCGCGACAGCTCGATCTTGGCGGACTCGGCGGCGGCCTTGAGCCGGAGCAAGTCGTGCTGGTAGCGGGCTTCGCCGCGGCGGAAAGACTTGGCCTTGTATTCGGTCGCGATTTGCGGGGCGAGGAGCTGCTCGACGATCGCCCAATCGAGGTCGGAGCCACCGAGGAAATTGTCGCCGCCATGATTGACGACGTGCATCGTGCCATCGCGCGACGTGACGAGCGCGGCGTCGAACGTGCCGCCGCCAAAATCAAACACGAGCCAGCAGGCCTTGCGGTCCATTTTCTGGTAACCGTAGGCGAGCGCGGCGGCGACGGGCTCCTGCAGCAGGGCCGAGTAGGTGAAGCCGGCGAGGTCGGCCGCGCGCTTGGTGGCATCGCACTGCGGCAACTCGAACGCGGCGGGCACGGTGATGACCGCGGCCGCGGGATCCTCACCCTGGCGCCGGACGACGTCGCCACGCAACGCTTTGAGCACCTCGGCGGAAAGATCCTCGGGGCGCATTTTGCGGCCGCCGCGCAGTTGGTATTCGAAACCGGTGCCCATGCGACGCTTGAACTCGAGGGCCACGGCATCGGCCGCCCGCTGGTCGGTGATCTTCGCGCGCGCGCCCTGGCCGACCCACAGCGTATCGTTATTGTGGATATAGACGGCCGACGGCGTGATCTCGGAATCGAGGCTGTTCTTGATCACCTCCGTGGTAACGCCGACCGCAACCGCGATGCTGCTGTTGGTCGTCCCGAGGTCGATGCCGTAGTCGATGGTGTTTCTCGTCATGACGGGGCGGAAGGATTTTCCGGCGTGCCGACCACGACTTCGCCGACCTGCAACACGCGTTCCCGCCAGATGATCGTGGGGCGCACGACGTCGACGATCGTATCCCGGCTGAGGCCGGGCATCGGTTGGAACGTGAGCACGTTGACCGGCAGGCCGGGATCGTAGGGCTCGTTGAGCTGGTCGCTAATCACGACGCCCATCTGGGCGAGTGCATCGAGCGTGCTTTCGATATGCCGGTAGGTGCGCTTCGTTTCTTCGCGCGGCTGGCCGCTCTCGGGATCAATCAATTTTCTTTTCGCCCGCCATACATGGGTCGCAATGGCGGCGATCTGGTCCATCGCCGGAGCCGGGGTGTCAGCCACCGGCGCAAGCGCCGGCGCGGACTGGATTTTTTCCCAGTCGGCGAGCGCCTGGTCAAGCGGCGCCTCGGGAAACCGCACGATCCGGCGGGGATCACGCGCAAAGACCAGGTCGAAAAAGGAAGGCGTTGTCATCAGGGCTGGGAACGGTGGATTTCTTCGATCAGTTCGCCGACAATCGCGGCGTTCCAGGTCGTGTGAGCCGGCAGATCGACCGACCGCCGGGGCTCGCGCCGGTCGGCGAGGCGGACCATATCGACATCAACAGTATGGAGCAGGTCGGGATAAGGCACGAGGGTCGTCTCCGGCGGGGCGGAATCAGGAAAGGAGAACACAACTCCATCGGCCGTCAAAGACACGTTTTCAATGAAAACCGGGTGGCCGCCTTGCACGATGCCCGCCAGCCAGGCCACCAAATGGGGACACAGCCAGCGCTTGCAGGCGGCGACGATGCGCGCATAGGCGGTTTCATCCGCGCCTTCACGGCCAAAGAAATTTTGCGCATCGAGCACGACCTCGCCGCGCTCGGACCACCACGCGACGGTGAACGTCGAGACGTCCGGGGCCTGGCCAATGGACGCCCGACCGTGGCGAAATCCCGTGATCTCCTTTGCCGGCAAAAAGACTTCGTCGAACTGGATCCCGGATGAATCGATGCGGAGCCGATGATCATCGAGGACAAACGCCAGTTCATGGGCTTCGGGCATGAAGGGAGGTGCGGTGGCCCCGTCGCCAATCACCGTGCGAATGTCCCGGATCCGGGTCGCGAGTTCCGCCTTGAGCCGCCAGCCTTGCAATCGCTTCAGCCACCGCAAACAGGCGGCGTTGTCGTGCGTCTCGCGTTGATACAGCACAAGGCGATCGACCAAGGCGGAGGCAAACGAGGAACGCAGCTCGAGCACATAGGCGGACTCCTGGCCGCACAATTGCTCGACGAGTTCCAACTCACGCGGCACCGGTTCGATCAGGCAGATGATTTCCTGGAGCGCATCGGCCGGCGCCGCCTGGGCGGCGTGCTCCGCCGCGGTGAGGCGGATTTCCAGCTGCGCCGCCAGCGGGCGGGCGCACAGCTCGAGCAAACGCGAGCCCTTGCCGGCCTCGTGGAGAAAAGTCGCGTGCCATTTCGCCCGCGCGATGTCCTCACGCTGGGTGTAGCGTACGAGCAATTCGGCATTGATGGCCGCCAGAAACCGCGGCAGCGCCACCCGCATCCCGTCGACCATGGTGAGCGGCAACTCCGGCTCATCGAGTTCTCGCAACCGCGATTCCACGCGAGTCCAGAAAGTCGCGTTCTGTTCCAGTGCATGCCAGCGGGCGAAGGCCTCCGTCCACACCACCCCGCGCGTCTTGTCCGCAGCGCCCCAGATTTGTTCGCCGCCCAAGGCCTGGAGATGAAAATAGACGGCCAGATTGTGCGCCGCCACGGCACTCCCGAGCGCTTCGGCGCGGCGCCAGCATTCGAGCGCCGCTTCGACATCGCGCCTCGCCAGGCAGTCGAGCGCTTCGTCCGGGGATTCCTCCGGATAGCTTTCCGGCCAGAACCAGAAAAATTCGTAGGCAAAACGCCGCCGCGGATCTTTCAGCGTCTGGGCCACGCTGATGAGCTGCTCGGCCGACGGCGCAAGCCCCGGCGCGAAGGCCCAGCGGTATTCCGCCGTGCCCAACTCGAGGGTCTGGCGCAGCGCATCGATGCGCTTGGTGGCAGCCCGCGTACCCGCCAGCACGGAAAGTCCGGCCTGCCGAAACGGATTTTGCTGATAGAATTCCGGTGCGGTGATGGCCGCGAAGACATCACCCGACGATTGCCCCTCATCGGGGGACATCCCAACCGGGTCGTCGCTAATACTGGCTGAGTGGTCTGACATCCGTGGAGGCACGTTCACGCGCCCTCGTGAACTTTTATTGACGAACACTTCCCTCAACGCAAGCCGCCCGCTGGCGACTGCATCTTATTAGCAGTTATAAAACATCTCCCATCCGTACCATCGATCTCAGGGATGCGGTTCGGCCTTGAGAAAATTGACCAACGCATGGGCCGCCCGGCTGAGCGGACGGTCAAGGCGGCAAAGGATGCCGATGTCGCGCCGGGGGCCGCGACCGCTGACCGACTTGTAGCGAATGCCGGGGAAAAGCGATTCCCGCCTGGACATGGCCGGAACGATGGAAACGC
>Ga0210398_10004919_pt1 | contig 12466 bp, 18 predicted proteins | sample IncBWC4OmetaG_FD_161047 | JGI IMG/M metagenome (GOLD analysis project Ga0210398, IMG submission 161047) | Forest soil microbial communities from Barre Woods Harvard Forest LTER site, Petersham, Massachusetts, United States - Inc-BW-C-4-O | ecosystem: Environmental > Terrestrial > Soil >... | reverse complement strand
GTCGCATGGTCGACGGCGCGATTGAGCAGCCGGCTCTCGCCAGGCGCGGCATTCAAGCGTTGGTTCAACCGCAGCGTCGGCAGCGTCTTCGTCTTCATCGGCATTCGGCTGGCACTGGCACATGAACACTAACGCCACGGCCACATCGCCGCTGTTTAAGAAACTCAATCTGGGCTTACACCGGGGAATTGCGGTGTTCAACGCGCCGGATTCCTTCGAGCCGGAGCTCAGGCAGCTCAAAGGCGTGCAGATCGCGCGCGACCCGAGCAGACCCAGCGGGGTAAAATTTGGCTTGGCCTTTGCTATCACACAAGCACAACTGGATCGCGCCTCAAAGATTCTGGCGTCGGCGTCGGAGGGCGATGCCGTGATTTGGTTCGCCTACCCCAAGGGAAGTTCCAAGCGCTACACCTGCGAATTCAATCGTGATTCGGGATGGAGCGTGATTCGGGCTGCCGGCTTCGAGTCGGTACGCATGGTGGCGATCGATGAAGACTGGTCGGCGCTGCGCTTCCGCCGCGTGGAGTACGTGAAGCCAAGTCCGAGCGGTTCCAGCCGGAGGCGCTGATGGCCCAGGCGACTGGTCAATCCAAGCCCGGAAAGCGGCCGCAAGCCCAAGCCGCGCGCCAGGGCAACGCGGCCAAGGGTGAGCACCCGTTGCTGCGTCAGCTCAGCAAAATTTGTCTCTCGCTGCCCGAGGTCGTTCGGCGCGATCGCAAAGAGCACGCCGATTTTCGGGTTCGCGGCAGAGTATTCGCTTACTTTCTGAACAATCATCATGGCGACGGCATCATTTCCGTTTGTTGCAAATCGGAGTTGGGGGAGAATGTCGATCGTGCCTCGCGAGAGCCGGCGCGTTTTTACCTTCCTCCCTACATCGGACCTCGGGGTTGGTTTGGATTGCGCTTGGACGGTGAAGCGGTCGATTGGTCCGAAGTGAGAGGTCTGCTGGAGCTGAGTTACGGAATGGTCGCGCCAAAGAGGCTGCTGCTTAAAAGATGACGCTCGAAATTTCGACAGATCAAGCCCGGCTCGACGTGGCCATGATTCACACCTTTCTCACCAATGATTCCTACTGGGTGCCCGGCATATCGCGCGCCAGCGTCGAAAAGTGCATCAAGCATTCGCTTTGTTTCGGCGTCTACCTGGATGGACGGCAGATCGGTTTTGCACGCGCCGTAACGGATTTCGTTCGTTATGCGCATTTGCTGGATGTCTTTGTGCTGCCGGGGTTTCGCGGCCGGGGTATTGGTAAGTTATTGATGGAGAACATCCTGGCGCATCCAGAGTTACGAACCATTGTCCGCTACACCTTAGGCACCCAGGACGCGCACGGGCTCTACGCGCAATATGGATTCACCGCTTTCGCAAACCCGGAAAGGCAAATGGAACTCCTGCGTTCGCATATCCCACCGGCGCCTGCCTCGCGCGCTCGCGGGTGTGATAAAGTTACACGCAAGAACTGAGGAGGGGCCGACGTGAAAACCTTGCTCTTATGGTGTGTTTTGCTGGTCCTGTGTTGGCCGGTGGCCATTCTCGCCCTCGTGCTCTGGCCCTTGATTTGGCTGCTGTCGCTGCCGTTTCGCCTCATCGGCATTTCGTTCGAAGCGATATTTGCGCTGCTGCGCGCGATTCTGCTTCTCCCTGCGCGTGTTCTCGGGTATCGCGATAATTCAGCCCGACGCGCGCTCTAGCCGTCCAGACGGCCCTGGGACGTATTTGGTGCCACACCGATGATTTCGGCTCGAGAAGGGCTTGCCCTGCTGCGAGAGGGTAACCGCCGCTTCGTGTCGGCGGCCCCCAGCCGGGATGGGGTTGAAAGCCGGGCGCGTCGCCTCGAGTTGGCAACAGGGCAGGAACCATTCGCGGCGATCTTGGGCTGTTCCGACTCGCGCGTTCCCGTCGAGATCGTTTTCGATCAGGGCTTGGGAGATCTTTTTGTCATACGAGTGGCCGGCAACATCGTCGCCCCGTCGTTGATCGGCAGCGTCGAATTTGCCGCTGAACAATTCAACTCGCGTCTGGTGGTCGTGCTCGGCCATACACGGTGTGGTGCAATCGAAACCACGCTGGCGCAATTGCAGCGGCCTGTGGAGAATCAATCCCGTAATCTTCATTCGATCGTGGATTTCATCAGGCCGGCCGTGCAGGGCCTGCTGACGACCAATCTCAAAAACGATCACGATGCCTTGGTGCGTGAAGCTTGTCGCGCCAATATTCGAGCATCCGTCAATCATTTGAGGCACGGCTCGGACATCATCGAGAATTTGATTCAAAACGCCGGCTTGATGGTGGTGGGCGCCGAATACTCGCTGGAAACGGGAGTGGTGGATTTTTTTGAGCATGTGCCGTAGCGCGAAGAGAATAAGCGAGCCAAAATGCCGATGAAAGGCACGTATCAGAAAAACAAAGCAGTGGTCATCGTGCTGGCCGCGCTCGCTTGGTTCGGCGTGTTGTTGCAGCTATATCTCTCGGTTCATTCCGCGATCGAAAACGGCAGGGGCGTTGTCGGCGGACTCGTCAGTTACTTTGGCTATTTCACCATCCTGACTAATTTTCTGGTTTGTATCGCCCTCACCATGCCTCTCATCGCGGCCGCATCATCGACCGGTCGATTCTTCGCCCGCTCGGATGTTACGGCAGGCATTGCGACCAGCATCGTATTCGTCGGGCTCGCTTATCACTTCCTGTTGCGCAACGTTTGGAATCCACAAGGATTGGATCTGGTCGCCAACGATCTATTGCACTACGTCACGCCAATACTCTTTTTGGCTTATTGGTGGTTCTACTTTCCCAAGGGCGCTCTGCGCTGGAGCTATCCTTTGATCTGGGGCCTTTATCCCACTGCGTATCTGATTTACGCGTTGATCAGAGGTTCAATCATCGGTAGCTATCCCTACGGTTTCCTCGATCCGAGTGCGATCGGTTATCGACGAACCGCGATCAATGCGGTCGGACTGCTGGTCGCCTTCATCGCGATCGGATTGATCTTCACGGCATTGGGCCGCGTCCAGAGGCGCGCAAACGCATGAGCGCCGATTTCCTCACTCTGCGTACGCCGCAGAGATTTAACAGCGCCGGCGCCCGTAAATTGCCCGGCCATCTCGGCGTCGTCATCACGGAAGTGAGCGCGTCACGGGTCAGCGGCGAGCTGCCTGTGGTTGAGTCTGTGATGGCGCCCAATGGCTACTTACATGCCGGAACCATCGTCACGCTGGCGGACACTGTGTCGGGATACGGCTGCATCGCAAGTCTTCCCGCCGGCGCAGCCGGATTCACCACGATCGAGTTAAAATCCAATCATCTTGGGACCGCTTTGGACGGCACGATCGTCGCGGTGGCGACGCCGGTGCATCGCGGCAAGACCACGCAAGTTTGGGATGCCGTCGTCACACATAAGGAGTCTGGCCGTACGCTGGCGGTATTCCGCTGCACTCAAATGATTCTCTACGCCAAGCAGCACAGGGCTGAACCCTAACCGCGGCTGGGTGCGCGATGAACTCTCCCCGAAGCCGCGATGTATACGCCGATCGCATGCATCGTGTCACCGCGCATATTGATCAACACCTCGATCAATTTCTGGACCTAGAAACCCTCGCCGAGGTGGCGCACTTCTCGCCGTTTCACTTCCACCGGCTGTTTTCGGCCTTGATGGGAGAAACACTCGGAGCGTATCTGCGACGCCGACGCTGTGAAGTCGCGGCGACGCGCCTGTTGGCCCAGCCCAAGCTCTCCGTGCTGCAAGTCGCGTTGGGCGTGGGATTTGGTTCCGCAGAGGCGTTTACCCATGCGTTTGGCGCGCGCTTTGGATGTTCACCCACGACCTGGCGTCTCAATCAAATCGCTGAACACTCGACGATTAGCAATCCAGATCAGGCTAACAGCAATCCCGATCAGGCTAAGCACGACAAAGCGATTCAGAATGGTGTCCTGGCTAAAACGGAGACCCCTATGAAAGTCCAAATCATTGAACGCAAGCCCACTGAGATCGCCTACCTGCGGCGCGTCGGACCTTACGGTCAGCCGATCGGCACGTTCTGGCAAACGCAGGTTTATCCGTGGATTGTTACAAACGGGCTGATCGGACAGCCGCGCTACGGAATAAGCCATGATGACCCGCGCGTGACGGCGCCGGAACAATGCAGATACGACGCCGGCTGCGAAATCACCGCCAACATGCTCGCCGGTGGAGACGCACACCGAACCACCATCCCAGGGGGGCGGTACGCCGCACTCAGTTTCAAGGGCGTCGTTGCCGATTTCGAACCCGCTTGGAATGGGTTATTGCGCGATTGGCTGCCTTCCAGCGGACTGCAACTCGACAGTCGCCCGATGTTTGAATACTACCCCACTGACTCGAAGTACGATCCCTCCACCGGGATACTCGAGTGTCAACTGTGCGTTCCCGTGATTCCGCTGTGACGGCAGCCGATCGATGAGTGAATGCATCGCCTTGATTCGCGGCATCAATGTGGGCCGTAACAAGCGCGTAGCGATGGCGGATCTGCGCGACATGATGATTGATCTCGGGCACACGAATGTCCGCACGCTATTGAACAGCGGCAATGTAGTGTTTGAGAGCAAGCGCCCGAATGAGGCCAAGATGGCAGCGAGCATCGAAGCCGCGATCAATGCCGCGTGCGGATTTTCAGCAGCCGTAACCGTCACGACCGCGCAAGAATTGGATCTCATCGTGAATGAGAATCCTTTGCTGCGGATCGTTGACGATCACGCCAGGCACTTGGTTGCATTCGTCACGCACGCGAAGCACTTGGAGGCTCTACGTCCGATGCTCAAGGAATACTGGAGGCCCGACGCGCTTGCCATCACCGGGCGCGCGGCTTACCTCTGGTGTGCGACCGGCATCCTCGACAGCAAGTTGCTTCAAGCGTTTTCACGCAAGGCCGGCGCGACGGTTACCACTCGGAACTGGACCACCGTCCTCAAGCTGCAGGCGGCCTCGAAGCAAGCGACATAAGCGGTTATCAAACGATCAGCACCGCGGTGCTGGACGGCCCTTGCCGTCGGCGAGTAGTATCGCCACCCCAGCGCCGCGCCCGTAGCTCAGCTGGATAGAGTATCGGCCTCCGAAGCCGAGGGTCGTGGGTTCGAATCCCGCCGGGCGCGCCAATTTCACAAAAATTTATCGCCCGCTTTTTGACGCCGATTTGCCACCTGGTCGAACCCACGACATGAACAAGAGGGTTCGACGACGCCACGCAGTGGCGGCGATCGCCCTTTAGGGCGACCCGAAGAGTGAGCGCGAGGGAACGCCCCAGCATCGGGCTCGCGCGATTTGTTGGTTTTGCTACCCTATCAGCGTGAAACTCCTGGGTAGAGTAGTCCTCGCGATGGTCGTGTTGGCGGCGGTCTTCATCGCATTTGCGTATATGCGCGCCTCGAGTGCCCGGGATGTTGACCGGGCGTATCATGCCGCGATCCCAAAAACCGTCATTCTGCATAGCATTAGCTTCAGCACGGGTGGCGAGATTCCGTCCTCATATACTTGCAAAGGCGAGGGGGTGTCTCCCGAAGTGTCTTGGGAAGGCGCGCCTGACAAAGCCCAATCCTACGTTCTGATCGCAACTGATTGGGATGGTCCGACGCCGCGCCTACGTCTCGGGAATTTTACGCATTGGATTTTGTATAACATTCCGCGAGACCTTCATGAGATCAAGAGTGCCGCGACCCCGGCGGAACTAACTCAAGGAAAAATAGAGGTCGGGAATAATTCTTCAGACGGGGCAGCCTATATGCCGCCGTGTCCTCCCTTGGGAAAGCATCGATATGTATTTCGTCTCTACGCACTCGACGTTCCGCAAATCCGTCCCTCTAGGCACGACCGGGACGCCGTGCTGGATGCCATGACCGGACACGTGCTCGCTTATGGTGAGATTGTGGGACTGTTTGGCGGCTGAGTGACTGCCGCCTTCAAGTTATCCAATCTATCCCCAAACTCAGGGGATAACCCTGTGAATAACCCGTTCGCCGTCATCGAAACGTCAACACCATTCAGCCGCTTATGTCGAACTGATGGATTATTGACCACGACTAACGCTTGGCGCGTCGTTTCTTGATCTTTTTCCCCGTTTTCTTTTTGGCAACCTTCTTCTTCGCTTTGCGCCGCATCTTGACCAACTCATCGATCAAAGCGTCGACCGGCTCGCGCTTCTTTGCCTTACGCCGCATCCAGACCAAAGCATCCAGAAGGTTATCAACAGCTTCTTGTTCTTTCGCCATGCAGCATTCTACTTCGTCTTGCCGGGCGGTTCATACCGCAATTCTTCGCCCCGCAGTTCCTTGCGAACCACGAGCTTGAGGCCGGACCACACTTCGGTGACCGCGCAAACTTTGATGTCGACGAAACCCAATGGCAACGCGACCGCGCGAATCGTATCCTCGGTGATGTCCGTCGGGACTTTTGAGGACTTCTTTGGCCAGGACACCCAAATGGCCGCCTCAGGCGACAGCTTTTTGCGCAGTGTCGGCAGCAATCGAGCGAGCCCGGTGCGTTCCGTCGCAAACACGTGCACCAGATTGGTCGATGTACTCGCCGTGCTCGTGAAGGCGACCGACGCCGGTAAAGGTGCCAGCAGCGCCCGATATTCGGTGGGCCCCTCAATCACAAGAACCTTGAACCCCTCCTTGATTCCGAGCTTCTTCGTCAGCGGTGTATTCGAGTAACCCGCCATCTCGCACCTCGAATCAAAATCCAATTATCGCACGGTTCTCGCGCTCGAGTAGATCGGCCGACCGGCGCGGTATAAGCTACGCAACTCCTAAAAATAAGCCAGGAAATATCCAATGTCGCGAAGATCACCGGCACTAATGCTCATCATCGTCGCATGCGCAGCCCAGGCGGCCGAGCATTTCGATGGGAAAACTTGGTGGGATACGGTGAAGGAGATCTCGGACGACAAGTACGAGGGACGCGATACCGGCAGCAAAGGCGAGCACCAAGCGCAAGAATATATGGTCGGCAGGCTCAAAGCGCTGGGTGTCGAGCCGGCAGGCTCGAACGGCTATTTCCAGAGCGTGAAATTGCGAACGGTGGAGATCGATGAGCCCCATTGCACACTTTCGTTGCTGCGCGATGGACAAGTGCAATCGCTCACGCTCGGCGAACAGGCGTATTTCAGCACGCGCTATCCGCTCGCCCCAAAGGTCGATGCCCAGCTGGTGTTCGTCGGCTACGGCTTGAATATTCCCGAAAAGAATTACAACGATTTTGCGGGCCTGGATCTCAAGAACAAGGTTGCGGTGATCCTCACCGGTTCGCCAGCCGACGTGCCCTCGGCACTGAGTGCGCATTACCAATCGCGTGCCGAACGGTGGAAGGCGCTCAAGGCTGCCGGCGCCATTGGGGTCATCCAGATCCAAAACCCGGCATCCGTGGACTTGCCGTGGGCCAGATCCGCGCTTAACCGCAATCATCCCAGCATGGATCTGGTTGGTCCGGAATTTAACGAGACCTCTGGCGCCAAGATCGCCATCGCTTTCAATCCGGCCCATGCCGACCTGCTTCTGCAGGGAAGCGGCCACACGTTTGCGGAACTCGCCGCCCTGGGTAAGGACCGCAAGCCGCTGCCGCACTTTCCCTTGAAAGTATCCTTGAGCGCGACGACGGTCACGCACTCGCGAGATATCGATTCGACCAACATCGTCGCCCGGATCCCCGGCGCGGATCCAAAGCTCAAGGATGAATACGTGGTGCTATCCGCGCACATCGATCATGTCGGCATTGGCGAACCGATCAATGGCGATCGGATTTACAACGGCGCCATGGACAACGGGTCCGGCAGCGCCTTGCTGCTCGATATCGCCCGTTCGCTGAAAGAGACGCGCACAAAGCTCAAGCGCTCGGTGTTGCTGGTATGGGTGACGGGCGAGGAGAAGGGATTATTGGGATCCAAGTATTTTGCGCAGCATCCGACCGTCGCGCCAGATTCCATGATCGCCGACATCAATACCGATATGTTCCTGCCCATCGTGCCGCTGAAAATCCTCACCGTCTATGGTCTTTCCGAATCCGATTTGGGCGATCGCGTGACGCAGGTTGGCGAACATCTGAACGTGCAGATACAGCCAGATCCGCTGCCCCTCCTCAATGTGTTCATTCGCAGCGACCAATATAATTTTGTTCGCCACGGCGTGCCTGCTGTCATGATCGACGTCGGCGCCGTTCCCGGCTCGCCCGAGGCCGCTATCATCAAGACGTGGCGCACTGAGCGTTATCACGCACCCTCGGACGATGCGAATCAGCCGGTGAATTTGGCGACTGCCGCAGGTTACGAGGAGGTCATTCGCGCACTGGTCATCGAAGTGGCCAACGACCCGAAGCGGCCGCAATGGAAGCAGGACAGCTTCTTCCGCCGCTACGCCGATACCTCAAGTCCCTAAGCGTCAGCGCGCGGCCGCTGGGCCGGGTTCACTGGCTGTTGATTGGCGTACCCAAGTCTAAGGGCTTTGCGGGCGTCATCGCGCCGGCTTGGTGCGACCCACCGCCCCGACCGGTACTGCCGAAACCGTGCGGCGCAACGAGAAGCAGCCGGTCAAACAGTCCCGGCGAAGCGGCGTCGCGATGCATCCACGGAGTGCTCCACTGCAGGGATGGTGCGCCGCGCTTGCCCGCTTGCAAGGAGAGCGAACTTGCCCGGCTCTGCCACAACGTCAGCAGACGCACGCGCTCTTGAGTTTTCGCTTCGGATAATTCGTGGGCAATCGAGGAGTCCCCAAGCATTGGCGCATCAATGACCGAACCCTCGTGCCGGGCGTCCGCCGCCTCGAGCAGACCCTGCCGCCGCGGTCGAAATTCCGTCGGCGAAAATGCCGGCGTCTCTACGCGCGGCGCGGCGAAAGCAAACGGCGCAGGGAACGACGGCGCCGCGTTTTGTGAACCCGCAGTTTTTTGCGGGTCAGCATTGTGTCGCGCACGGGGGCTTTGCGGCTGATCGCCGGCTGAGGCATTGCTTGGCGCCAAGCTGTAGAGCGCCAGCGCCGCGAGCAGGCATTCGCAAAGTCCGTTGCTGCGCGACCGCCGTTGCGCTTCGATCGGTTCCATTGGCGCATTTTCGCCCAACGGCTACGGAGTCCGTTGCCGATCACAACATAAGGCGGCTGGATTCCCGCTTTATGTCATAAATGCGATGCGATGCGTAAATGCCGATGCGATATGTAATGGCAATCAGGCGTCAGGCGCGCGGTATTGCGCCCGGCCCTTTTCCCAGTTGCGTCCGTCGAACGGTCTCACGGTCATGGATTCAACGCTGCCCTCATCGAGGCAGCGGGCATTCACGCTGATACCGTCTGGATGAGAGCGGGGGATATAGAATGACTTCACGCCACAGGCCGAACAGAATAGGTGTTTCGCGATCCTGGTATTGAAGGTGTACGTCGTGAGCGCATCGCCGCCGCTGAGCAATTTGAAGCGCTCTTTCGGTACGATCAAGTGCAGGAATCCAACCTTGCGGCAGATCGAGCAATCGCATTCATCCACTTCGATGGCGGCCGGCGCAATGACTTCGAAACGGACGCGGCCGCAGTGGCAACCGCCTGTGTGAGTGCGCATCATTTTTCGATCCTGCGGTCGGGAATCACCCACATGATTGCAACCAACACATAAATCGCCACCGCCAACCACGCTTGCCAGAGCGAGAGCGCGATGCCGAGCGCGTAAGCCACAATGGAGATGCGGCCTTTGGTATCCCTGCCCAAAGCCTTTGCCAATTCCGACTCCGGGCCGTTGTCCCTGATCAGGATGCGCGCGAGAATGTAGTATGCGATCGCGGCCATTAAGAGCACGCCTCCATACAGCGCGACCGGCGCCGCAACCAAATGGTTCTCGTCCACCCAAGCGGTCACGAAGGGAATCAACGACAGCCAGAATAGCAAGTGCAGATTCGCCCATAGGGCCGCGCCGCTGACATGCTCGGCTGCGTGCAGCATGTGGTGATGATTGTTCCAGTAAATTCCGACGTACAAGAAGCTCAAGACGTAACTCAAAAAAATCGGAATGATGGGCAGCAGCGCGTCGAATCCGGAACCGTGCGGAACCTTGAGCTCCAGCACCATGATCGTGATGATGATGGCGATGACGCCGTCGCTAAATGCCTCCAGACGTCCTGTGCCCATGGGGCCGTCAAGGAGCCTAGTGTTTGTGCTCTTGCGCGGTGAGATCGCTGAGCATGGACATGAGTTTTTCAGGTCCGCCTGCCATGGTCACGTCGGTAATATACTTGCCGTTAACGACGAACATAGGCACCGAGCTGACACGATAGCGCTGCACGAGCAAATCGGCCCGCTGCATGGCGGTTTGGACGTTCATGTCCTCGTGATACGCCTTTTCGAAGTCGGCATCCGATAAGCCCAGCTTTTTGATGAATGACAGCTGAACCCGCTCAGCCGCCGCGGCGTTGTTGGGATCGGGTCCGATCAAGGGATCGCCGTTTACCTGTATTTCCTTGAAAATTTCGCTGTGAACGTCGTTCAATTTGCCCATCGCCTCGAGGGCGTAATAAAGGTGCGCCAAGGATCGATGGCCTTCGTTCCATTCCACCGGAACCCGGGTGAAGGTGACGTAAGCCGGCTTGGACTTGAGCCAGGCCTGCACCGTGGGTTCGAGCGCGTAGCAGTGCGGGCAGGCGTACCAAAAGAATTCCAGCACTTCGACCTGCCCGGCGGGAGCATCGGTGGGCTGCGCCGGAACTATGCGGTTGTAGTTCACGCCATCCTGCCACTGAGTGCCGCTCGCCGCCGCAGCCGACCTGCTCGATGTCGCGGCGGCGACGGTCGAGGCGACGGCCGCCAGCAATTTATTCTGCGCTCCGGTATCTCCCGGGGTTTCCTCGACCGTTTCGGAGCCGTCTTCGTTGAGAAGCGTCATCGTTAACGGCTTTCCGGCGTCTGCGGCTGTTTTGCCCGGCACGGTCGCCGCGGTGCTCTTCACCGCCGGGGTGGTGGCGGGTGCCGGAGCTTTCGCGGGAGCGAGGCCCGATGGCTCCTGCCTTCCGCACGCCGTCAAAGTCAGCGCAATGCCCATCGCCGTCAGCAGCCGGCCAAGTCGCATCAGCGTATCCCTTGCACGTACGAAGCGAGATTGCGAATGTCATCGGGAGAGAGACGTTTGGCGATGGTCTGCATGATGCCGTTGGGTCCCGTCGCTCGGGTGCCGGAAGCATAGTCATTCAATTGCTTGACTACGTAGGTCGATTGTTGTCCACGCAGTGCCGGAAATTTAGCCGGTTCATTGCCCTTGCCCGTCGCGCCGTGGCAGGCCATGCACGCCGGAATTCCGCGCACCTGATCGCCCCCTCGGTACAGTTTCTCGCCCGCTTGCCAATAGGAGGGATCCGCTTCCAATCCTGTGTTGGTCAAGCTGTCGAAATACAGACCCAGATCGGCCATATCGTTCGCCGTCAAATTGACCGTCATCGGCATCATGACCGGACTGGCCCGTTTGCCGGTCTTGAAGTTATTGAGCTGGTCGGCGATGTAGTCGGCGCCGAGTCCCGCGAGGCTCGGCCACTCCGGATTTGCGCTGTTGCCATTGGCGCCGTGACAGGCCTGGCAAGTCGCGGCCTTGGTGGCGCCGGCTTCGACGCTGGGCGCGGGGATGGCAAGGCTCGTGATAAATGTGCTCGAAATGGTTGCTGCAAGAATCCAAAGCCGCTTCATGACGCCCTAATACCCCATTTTATTGTGACCAGCTGTCAACCCTAAATTGTACACTAGAGTCAATAATTTGCGTCCCGCCGGCGGCCATGACGACCTACTCTCACGTGAAATTCATGACCAGCGCGGCCGAGACGAACCAGCTCGCAGCCGATTCGGGTCGAGAGGTCGCGTTTGCAGGCCGCTCCAATTCGGGTAAGTCCACAGCGATCAACGCCATTACCCAACGTTCGGGACTTGCCCGCGTGAGCCGCACGCCCGGCCGTACCCAGCTCATCAATTTTTTCGAGCTGGCGCCCGAGCAGCGGCTGGTTGACCTGCCGGGCTACGGTTATGCCAAAGTCCCTGAACGCGTTCGTCTGCACTGGCTCGCGCTGATGGAGCACTATTTCAACGTGCGCGAATCGCTGGTGGGCTTGATGCTAATTGTCGACAGCCGGCGGGGCTTAGGCGCACAGGATGTGGCGATGCTCGAATGGATACTGTCGAGAAATCGCTTTGCCCATGTTTTATTGACCAAAGCAGACAAGCTCAACAGGCGTGATTCACAACGCGTGCTCAAGGATACGATGGCGGCGGGGGCGGACGCTGCGGTGTCCGCGCAACTATTTTCGGCACATGCTAAACAGGGGATCGAAGAGGCGCGCGAGGTGATGGATCGCTGGCTGCGCACTTGAAATAAAAAAGCCCCGATGGACGCTTGTGGCAACCATCGGGGCAGACCAACCCGGCATGGGGATGACAAACCGGGTCATGCTCGCTCAGGGAGAAGAGCGAGGAGCGTCTTAAACGCTCA
>Ga0210398_10004918_pt1 | contig 12467 bp, 7 predicted proteins | sample IncBWC4OmetaG_FD_161047 | JGI IMG/M metagenome (GOLD analysis project Ga0210398, IMG submission 161047) | Forest soil microbial communities from Barre Woods Harvard Forest LTER site, Petersham, Massachusetts, United States - Inc-BW-C-4-O | ecosystem: Environmental > Terrestrial > Soil >... | reverse complement strand
CGAGATATAGGCGCCGCCGACGCGCGCGGCGACTTCGAGAAAATAGAATTTTCCATCGGAGTGTGCTTTCAAGAACTCTGCGTGCGTGACACCTCGCAGGAAGCCGAGCTCATCGAGAACTTTGCGATTGATGTCCAGGAGGGTTTTCACTTCGAGTGAATCGCGGGGAAGCGTGCGCGTGGTGAAAACGCCGCCTGCATGCGAGGTCTCAAGCGGAGGCGCGCCGTAGGAATGGGCTTCCGCGAAGACGACCTCGCGTTCTGAAGCCACGCTATCGACGTGGTAGACGCTGCCGGGGACGAATTGCTCGAGCAGATAGGTGGATTGACTGTCGCCGAGCTGATCGAGCCACGGCCAGAGTTCAGAAGGTTCGTGAATCTTTTTCATGCCGATTCCGGAAGCTTGCGAGCGCGGCTTTAGCAGCCAGGGCGCAGGCACGCGAGCCATAAACTCGCGCAAGGCATCATAGTTAAGGACGGGCACGAACTCTGGAACGGCGATGCCCACTTCCCGTGCGCGCGCGCGCATGGCGAGTTTGTCGCGGAAGTAGCGGACGGTGGTTAGGCCCATGCCGGGGATGCGCAGGTGTTCGCGGAGGGCGGAAACGTTTTCCATATCGAATTCGTCGAGGGCGACGATGCGGTCGATCGGTTGCGATCGGGCGAGAAAACTTACCGCGTTGATCAGGTCTTTCACTGGAAGTTCTTCGGGCATGAAGAACATTTCGTCGACGGAATCGCGAGGCCAATCTGCGTCGCGGAGTTTTTCCACCGTCAAGAGAAGAACCCGGCAGCCGATGGCTTTCGAAGTGCGCAAGAACTCCTGACCTTTTTCGTATGAGCTGACACACAGGATGGTGAGAGGACGATTCTCTGGCATCGATGGCCCCTGAATGCCCGGCGGCTAATAAGAAAATGGCAGCGAACAGCCGCGCGACAGGTGCGGATTATACTTCGGTCCGGCGGGCCGGATACAAGAATTGCAGGAAAGGACCGACACGCTGGGCCCAAGCGGCTTCGTTGTGCTCGCCGCCTTCGATGCGTTGGTAGTGCAGGTCGCGGCCGAGCTGCCAGCCTTTTTGCAAAAGCAGGTCGCGAAATCGTTCGACGTCTTGGACGATGCGCGGGCCTTCGCGTGTGCCGATGTCCAACCAGATTGACGGGCGCGGATATACGATAGCAGCCGCCGCGAAGCGATGCATGACCTGGTGGTTCCACCACACCGAAGGCGAGAGCGCGGCGAGTTTTCCAAAGACGTGAGGAAGCTTGAGACCTAGATAGAGAGAGACGAGTCCGCCTAGCGAAGAGCCGCCGATGCCGGTATTGGGCGAGCCGGAAAGAGCGCGGTATTCGCCCTCGATGAAGGGTTTTAGCTCTTCGATCAAAAATTTTGCGTAACTGTCGGCGCGGCCGCCGCCGAGTTTGGGGACGCGAGTCGGAGTATATTCGCGAATGCGCTGCTTACCGGTGTTGTAAATGCCGACGATGAGTAGCGGCTCGACGGCGCCGGCGTTGATGGATTGGTCGGCGGTTTGACCGACGTGCCAATCCATGCCTGGAATGAAGGAAGTGGAGGGGTCAAAAAGATTTTGGCCGTCGTGGAGATAGAGGACGGGAAAATGGCGCCAGGGCTGGTCGTCGTAGCCGGGCGGAAGATAGACGACCAGGTCGCGCTCGTTTCTCAGGAAGCGCGAGCGGAAACCTTGATGTTTGCGGAGATTCGGGCCGCTCACGGGGCGATGGTCACCAGCAGGTCTTTGGCTTCGACGTGCTGTCCGGGCGTGACCAGAAGTTTAGTGACGCGGCCGGCGATGGGCGCGTAGATATTTGATTGCATTTTCATGGCTTCGAGGGTCAACAGCTTAGCACCGCGCTCCACAGGATGGTTTGCTTGCACGGCGATGCCGCTGACTACGCCGGCAGTCGGAGCGGGTACCTGTCCGGGATCGGCGGGATCGGCTTTCGGGTGGGCGCGCTCTACAACGCGCAATGCGCGGTCACGCACGTTAACTTCCCGCGGCTGGCCATTCAGCTCAAAGAAAAGTGTGCGCGTTCCATCGGGGTGCGGATCGCCGGCCGTAAGAAATTTGAGGATAAGCGTTTTTCCTGGCTCGATTTCAACGGCGATCTCTTCGCCAGAAGCCAGGCCGTAATAAAAGGCGGGCGTTGGCAGGACGCTGACGTCCGCGTAGGTCTGGCGGAATTTGTCGTACGTTACGAACACCTCCGGATAGAGAAGGTAGCTCAAAAGGTCATCACGGCGCACGCTGTGGCCTATTTTTTTCTCGAGCGTAGCGGATTCCTCGGGGAGGTCGACGGTTTCGAGGTTTCGGCCTGGGCGGCCTTTGAGTGGGGCAGCTCCTCGCAGGATTATTTTTTGCAACTTAAGGGGCCATCCGCCGGGTGGAACACCCAGGACGCCGGAAAACATTTCTACGACGGAAGTCGGCAAAGAAAGATCGTGGGTCTCGTCAAGCGCGAGCACATCGCCCGGTTGCAGTTCATTGGCCATCAGGAACAGGGTCATATCGCCGACGACCTTGCTGGAAGGAGTCACTTTCACGATGTCGCCGAAAAGTTGATTCACTTCGGCATACATTTTCTCTACTTCCCGCCAGCGGTGGCCCAATCCCATGGCGGCGGCTTGTTCACGCAGATTCGTGTATTGTCCGCCGGGAATTTCGTGTTGATAGAGACGCGCGGAGCCGGCCTTCGGACCGGAATCGAAGGGCAGGTAATAGGTGCGCACCGTTTCCCAATAGTCGGAGCATTCGTTGAGGGCCTCGATGTCGAGTTTTGTGTCACGCGGCGTGTGACGCAGCGCTTCGACAATGGAATTGAGATTGGGTTGGCTGGTGCCGCCGCTCATGGCGGCGACGGCCGCGTCGGCAACGTCAGCGCCGGCGTCCGCGGCTTTCAGTAGAGAGGCGGAATTGATGCCGCTGGTGTCGTGGGTGTGGAAGTGGACCGGAATGGCGACTTCTTCGCGGAGGGCTCTTACTAATTCGTAGGCCGCATAAGGTTTCGAAAGGCCGGCCATGTCTTTGATGGCGAGAAAATGTGCCCCTAGTTTTTCGAGCTGCTTGGCCATGGATAGGTAGTATTTCAGCGAATACTTCGGGCGGGCTTTGTCGAAGATGTCACCTGTATAGCAAATGGCGGGCTCGCAGACGGCGCCGGTTTGGAGCACGGCATCGATCGAGACGCGCATGTTTTCGATGGAGTTCAGGGAATCGAAGATGCGGAAGATGTCGATCCCCTGAACGTGGGCTTCGCGGACGAACTCCACGATCACGTTGTCTGGATAAGAGGTATAGCCGACAGCATTTGCGCCGCGGAGAAGCATCTGAAAGCAGATGTTGGGAATGCGATGGCGCAGATCGCGCAGGCGCTGCCAGGGGTCTTCGTGAAGAAAGCGCATGGCGGTGTCGAAAGTTGCGCCGCCCCACATCTCTACGCTGAAAAGGTTCGGGAGGCGTTGCGCCACAGCACTAGCCGTGGCGAGCAGATCGTGTGTGCGCACCCGTGTGGCCATCAGCGATTGGTGGGCGTCGCGGAAGGTGGTGTCGGTGATCAACAGGCGTTTTTCTTTCCTGGCCCAGGCGGCAAATTTCTTTGGACCCAGTTTCTGGAGCAATTGACGCGTTCCGGGCGGCGGGTCGATACCGGGCACGGAGGGCAGGGTGGCCTTCTCCAACCCCTTGGGAACTGGTTTGCCTTTTACTTCGGGATTGCCGTTAAGAATCACGTCGCCGAGATAGGAGAGCAGTTTCGTGGCGCGGTCGCCGCGGCTTTCGAGACGAAACAACTCGGGTAATTCGTCGAGGAAAGCCGTCGTGACTTCACCGGCGCGGAAGCGCGGATGGTTGACGACGTTTTCGAGGAAAGGGATGTTGGTCTTGACGCCGCGAATGCGGAACTCACGGAGCGCGCGGTCCATACGCTGGCAGGCTTCGGGAAGTTTTGTGCCCCAAGCCGTCACTTTTACGAGGAGTGAATCGTAATACGCGGCCAGGACCGCGCCGGCATAGGCGGTGCCGCCGTCGAGACGAATCCCAAATCCTGCTGGGGATCTGTAGGTCGTAAGCTTTCCGTAGTCGGGGGCAAAATTATTTTCGGGATCTTCGGTGGTGACGCGGCATTGAAGGGCCGCGCCGTAGAGTGGCACCTTCCCTTGTTCGGGCAGCGCGAGCGGCTCCTCGTGCAGCTGGTGGCCCTCGGCGACCAGAATCTGCGAGCGCACCAAGTCGATACCGGTGACCATCTCGGTTACCGTATGTTCTACCTGGATGCGGGGATTCACTTCGATGAAATACCAGTTCCTGGCATCGACGTCGTAGAGGAATTCGACTGTGCCGGCGTTGCAGTACTTGGCTTTTCGCGCCAGACGTACGGCGGCATCGCAAAGTTCTGCGCGCACCGACGACGGCAAATTCGCGGCGGGCGCTACTTCGACGACTTTTTGGTGACGCCGCTGCACGGAGCAATCGCGCTCATAGAGGTGCAGCAGATTCCCATGATTGTCCGCGAGAATCTGGACCTCGACATGGCGCGCACGCGGTAGATATTTTTCTAGAAACACGGACGCGTCGCCGAAGGAAGACTTGGCCTCGCCCTGAGCTTCCTCAAGACGCTGCTCGAGTTCCGCCTCGGTGCGCACGACACGCATGCCGCGCCCCCCGCCGCCCATGGCAGCTTTTACGATGACCGGATAGCCGATGGCGGATGCGAACTTGCGGGCTTCGGCTGCTGAAGTTATCGATTCTTCCGTTCCCGGAAGCACCGGTACGCCAGCTGAATCGGCCAGTCGCCTTGCGGCCGTCTTGTCTCCGAGGAGTTCGAGCAGTTCGGGAGTAGGGCCGATGAAGGTAATTCCTGCCTTCTGGCAAGCGCGGGCAAATGCGGGATTCTCTGACAAAAAGCCGTAGCCAGGATGAATGGCGTCAACATTCTTTTCCTTCGCTAACGCAACTAGGCCGGCAATGTCCAGATAGGCTTGGACGGGCCCTTTGCCAACGCCGACCTGGTAAGCCTCGTCCGCTTTGAAACGATGCAGCGCCAAGCGGTCTTCCTGGGAATAGACTCCGACGGTGCGAAGGCCCAGCTCGTTGGCGGCACGGAAAATCCGTATGGCGATTTCGCTGCGATTCGCAGCCAGTAATTTTCGAATGGGTTTGTTCTTCATCATCCCCGAGCCGACAAGTAGGTTACGCGAAATCTTGGATTGTTTCACGCGGACGCGGCGCGGCTGGAGCACTTTTTTCGATTCGCAGAACAAGCAATTTGAATGCGGACTAGCAGGCAGCAAACGTCTTACGGCTTTAGCAGCGGTTGCGCATAGCGAATGGGAACTCCGAAGTTGGAGCCGCCAAAGCCCCGGACTACGGCGAAGGTCACGCCAATCACCTGGCCGTCGCGGTTGATGAGCGGGCCGCCGGAGCCGCCGGAGGTGGTTTGGGCGTCGTAGACAATTTTATCGGACAGGACGTCGCCGATATGTCCCTGCGTTACCAGGGGGCGGATCAGCTTGCGCTGCTGGAGTTCGTCCACAATTTTTCTTGGGTCCCCGCCGCTCAACCTGACAATGTCCTTGACGGTGTCTTCTCCCGCACGCGCCAGAATGGCGCTTATTCCAGTAGCGTAGCCCAGCGAAATTAAGGGCTGACCGCTGACGGCGGCTTCTTTGCGGCCGTCGAGTTTCAGAATGGGACGTTTCAAAGCGGTAAGATCGCCACGCAGAACAGCGAGGTCGGCTTCCTCCGAGATCTGGGAAATGTTCAGGGAAATGCCGGCGGCGGCCTCGGGGAAATAGGCGGTCATTTCGGCGATGGCTGGTTCCAAGCCTTGCTGCGAGGCGGCGCCTAGTTCTTCATTCTTCCACCAGGGTTGGGCGACATGATGGTTGGTGAGGACTTCATTTTGGCCGACGATGAAACCGGTGCCGAAGAAATCTTCGCGAACTTCCGGGGCGCGGCCTTCGAGGCTGTAGACCACATTACCGTCGCCGTCCTTGAGGGGCTGGCCATCGGGATTGATGGCGCCGTAACGCAAAGGCCGCCGTGTGCTCTGGTCGAGAAAGGAAACCGAAACGTGAAGCAGGCATACGCTGGGAGCGTTGGCGCGAATGACGCCTTCGGCGGCGTCGGATTGCGTTTCTACTTTTTTCAACCGGCTGGTGGTCTCATCCAACTGTTTGCGCAGGCCGGAGACTTCGCTGGCGTCCGCGGCGGAGAGTTTCTGGCGAAGATCGTCCGTTTGTTTTTGAAGCTGTCGTTTTTGTTCGGTGATGTCGGACTGCGCTAGCTCTTCGCGGGCTCGGTTAGCCTCGGCCACCAGGGCTTCTTCGGTGTGCACCCCGTGCTCGAGCTGCGCGATCACGGAATAGGCGTGGCGGTTCTCCTTATCGGCGCGGCGCGTGAAGAGCAGAAAAACGATGGAGATGAGTGCGGCGACCCCGAGGAGGGCAGAAACACCGATTTTCAGGGCGCGACCAGTCGAAAACGCGTCACGCGTCATTTTTTCCGTTACCGCAATGGCCTGGAACGCGGTGTGAGCGATTTCCTGGCCTTCTTCTGCGATGCGGGATTTCCGCTGTAATTCCTCGAGGGCATGCTTGTCGCGCAACTGCACGCGCACGCGGGCCAGCAGTTCCGCTGGTTCCCAGGGGGGCGTCATCACATCGTCGGCGCCGAGATCCAAAGCGCGCGCACGCATCGCGCCGCCGCCGTGCGCGAACAGAATCACGCGCGTGTTTGCCGTAGAGCCGAGGCCTTTGATTTCTGTGAGAGAGCTGCAACACAGGACATCGGCCAGATCGGCGGAAAGCAGAAACACATCGACCGTGCCGGTTTGGACGACGCGGAACCCTTCATCCTGCGAAGGAGCGGAGGAAACCTCATAGCCTGCGGAACGCAGCACGTCCTGGAGCTGCTGGCGCAGTGGCTCGTCAGGCTCGACAATCAGAATGTTTTCGCGGTTGGTGGTCAAGTTTTCCGGCTTCCTTCGCGGGAAAATGGGAGCTGGCCCCGCTTCCTATGTTTGACGCGTTTCGTTTCCAGATGGTCACAAGCATTCTACATAGTAACCGGAAATGGAAATGGACGCATGATGCCGGCTTGGGGGCACCTGTTTAGCTCGAACGGACAAAGATTGCCGGCTGAAACGAGTTAGAAGACGGCTACCCACAGCGGCGGGAGGAAACTTGCGTATTAAGGGGGCGAAACGCGACTGTGCGACGGAGCTTTAGTATTTTCTGAGTACGCCGATGACGCGGCCCTGAATTTTCACGTCACTCGCCGCAACCATGATCGGCGCCATCTCTGAATTTGCGGGTTGCAGGCGGATCTTGCCGGCCGCTTCGCGGTAGAAGCGCTTGAGTGTGGCTTCCTCGCCCCCGATCAGCGCCACGACGATGTCGCCCGCATTGGCTACTTGCGTCTGTTCGCAGACCACGTAATCGCCGTCCATGATGTGATCTTCAATCATGGAGCTGCCCTTCACCTGAAGCACGAAGGAGTTGCCACGGGCAAAATCGCCGAGCGAGAGCGTCTCGCGCTCTTCTACGGCCTCCAGCGGGCGGCCCGCGGCGATGCGGCCTACGAGTGGCAGCTCCTGAATCTTCCGGTCGCTAATCTGCTCCTTGACAGGTTTTGGCAATTGCAGAATCTCGATGGAGCGACTCTGGTTGTAGCCGCGGCGGATGAATCCTTTTTTCTCCAGCGTGGTGATGTGCTTGTGAACGGTGGCCAGGGAAGTTAGCTTCAGGCCTTTGCCGATCTCTTCAAAGCTGGGGGCGTAACCGTGCTTGTTATCAAAAGAAACCAGGTAATCCAGAACTTCTTTTTGCCGTTTTGTCAGAGTCATCGCGCACCTCCGCACACACGAGTGAAGCATCACAACTTTAGGCGAAAAGAAAGCGAACGTCAAGCGCCAAGTTGCCTTGGCGCGTTACGTTCTGCGGATCCTGACGGCGTGATTCTGGGACCGGCGACAAGCGGTCGGCTCGCCTACTCGCACCTCCAAAGCGCGAAGCGATTCGGTTCCACCCAGCGTCCGGGAGTGTTATACACATAGTTGTGCTTCCCAGACGCGAGTCTCTTCCTGCCGTAACTGCCGCTGCCGTCGTTGCCATCAGTCTCGGCGCGATTGGTGTGCTGGGCGGATTGTTGATCGAACTCTCGATGCTGCTGATGCCTGAGGTTCAGACTGCCGCGGGCCGTCCAGCAATTCCGCCTGGAACCAGGACGATGGTAGGGATGGTGTGGCTCTTCTTGATCGCCGTAGCCGTGTTCGGCATTTTTGTGGGTGTCGGTATCGTTCGCCGCCGGAGTTGGGCGCGCATCAGTATTCTCGTTTGGGGCGGCATCATGGCTGTGGTCTCTCTAATCGCGATCCCGGTCTTATTCTTCATATTCAGCGCCATGCCGGGGATGATGCCGAACCAGGCTGACGCCGCCCCGCTCATTAGCGTCATGAAGTGGATTTCCGTTTTGTTCTACGGAATCCCACTGGGGGTCGGGATCTGGTGGCTGGTACTGTTCACGCGTCCGCGAATCGCGGCGGCTTTCTCGCGTCCGGCTGGGTTGACTCCCTACACGCCGACGATGGATGTCTCCGGATTCCCGCTGCCTCAGCCTACAGCCACCGCTTCCCGGTCTCGGAAGCCCGCGTGCCCGCTGCCGCTCATGATTCTTGCGGGCTTTCTGATCTTCTCGGCTTTCTCCATGGTTTTGTTTGTACTTGTGCCGGTGCCGGGCGCCATGCCTTTCTTCTTTTTTGGCCACTTCTATAGCGGCCTCACCGCCAAGGTCATTCTGGGACTCCTGGGCCTCCTCTTTGGCGCCGCGGGCGTGGGGATGTTCAAGCTAAAGCCTTGGGCACTCGACACCATTCTGGTGCTGCAATGTGTGTTTCTTATAAACGGGATTATGTCGGTGCGAAATCCGCGTTTCCTGGTGGTGATGCAGGAGGCGATGGAGCGCGCGGATGCGGAAAACTCTGCCTTCGCTGGAGGGAATCTGTTTTTGACGGGGTCCTTTTTCCAGGCAATCATGATTTTTAGCTTGATCTTCAGCGCGGCCCTGATTGCGCTTTTGATTTTTTATCGTTCTCGCTTTCTGGAGGCCGCGTCGGCTGCCAAAACGTGAAGATGTGCAGGTGGCCGCCCGTAGCGGACCATCCTGGCCTTCTGTGTCTCGAACCACACACTTTTCGGGCCTCGGTCACTCTTCCCGCGTCACACGGGCCGGTGTGGTATTCTCTTGCTGTCGGCTCCGGGCGGCTGGATAGGGTATCCAACCTGGTTTTCGCACTGCCCATCTAACAAATCGAGCCACACTCCCTCTAGGGATTGGTCTGGGAGTTCAGTTACAGCGGAGCCTTGGTCACTATGTCAACTTTGATTGAAACACTGCCGGTAAAGCACAGACGCGAAGTGATTGAGCGCGCGGTCATCCGCTTTGCCGGCGATTCCGGCGACGGGATGCAGATTACCGGAAGCCAATTCACCAATACCGTCGCGCTTTACGGCAACGATATCGCTACGTTCCCGGATTTTCCGGCGGAAATACGCGCTCCTGCCGGAACGCTGCCGGGCGTCAGCGGATACCAGCTTCATTTTTCTTCAACCGACGTGTACACGCCTGGCGACTCTGTCGATGTTCTGATCGCCATGAACCCGGCGGCGCTGAAGATGAATGTCGCGGACCTTAAGGCCAACGGGATACTGATCGTAAATTCGGATGCGTTTACGGAAAACGACTTGCGCAAAGCACAGTCGAAAACGAATCCGCTCGAGGATCACTCGCTCGACAAATACCGGCTCTTTTCCGTGGAGCTGGAGCGGCTGACAAAAGTCGCGCTCGAGCATCTGGGCATCGACGCCAAGTCCATCAGCCGGTCGAAGAATTTTTTCGCGCTGGGCATGTGCTACTGGCTCTACAACCGCTCGATGGAACCGACGATACGGTGGATTGACGCGAAATTTAAGAACAAGCCGCTGCTCGTTGAAGCCAACAAGCTGGCGATGAAGGCTGGTTACTCGTATTGCGAAGCCACGGAAGCATTTCAGGTCAGTTACGAGATTCCGCCCGCGCAGCTCGCGCCGGGCTTTTACCGTAACCTTAGCGGAAACCAGGCGCTTGCGCTGGGCTTCGTCACCGCCTCGCAAAAATCGGGGCTGCGGCTGTTCCAGGGCAGCTATCCGATTACACCGGCGTCGGACATTCTTCACGAGCTGTCGCAATACAAAGATTTCGGCGTGATGACCTTCCAGGCCGAAGACGAAATCGCAGCGATCACCAGCGCGATCGGTGCGGCTTACGCGGGTGCGCTGGCCATCACCACAACGTCGGGGCCGGGCATGTCGCTGAAGACGGAAGCGCTGGGTCTCGCCGTCGCCGTGGAAATTCCGCTGGTGATTTGCGACATTCAGCGCGGCGGACCTTCGACGGGATTGCCGACAAAGACCGAGCAGGCGGATCTTTTGCAGGCGCTCTTTGGGCGCAACTCGGAAGCGCCGATTCCTATTATTGCCGCAGCCACACCGAGCGACTGCTTCTGGGCCGCGGTCGAAGCCAGCCGCATCGCTATCAAGTACATGGTTCCGGTGATCATTCTGTCTGACGGCTATCTTGCGAATGGGGCCGAGCCTTGGAAGATTCCCAACGTCGATGAAATTCCGGCGTTCCCCGTGAAGTTTGCGACGGAGATCAACTCTCCGAATGGCTATTTGCCTTACAAGCGTGACCCGTTGACGCTCGCGCGTCCGTGGGCCGTTCCTGGCACGCCGGGGCTTGAACACCGCGTCGGCGGACTCGAGAAGCAGGACGTTTCCGGCAACATCAATTACGAGCCGCTCAACCACGAAAACATGGTGCGCATCCGGGCGGCGAAAGTTGCCTCCATCGTGCAGGAGATTCCTGAGGTGGTCCCCGCCGGCGACGCCGAAGGCGATCTTCTGATCGTTGCCTGGGGCTCGACGCACGGCGCCATAACGGCCGCGCTGAAAGCGCAGCGCGCGCAGGGCCGCAAGATCGGCCACGTTCACCTGCGCTATCTCAATCCTCTGCCGGCTAACCTCGGCGAAGTGCTGCAGCGATACAAGACGGTTCTGGTGCCGGAGCTCAACATGGGCCAGCTTCTTTGGGTTTTGCGTGCCAAGTATCTGGTCGACGCCATTGGCCTCAACAAAATTCAGGGCAGGCCGTTCAAGCAGGTGGAAGTCGAGCAAAAGATTGAAGAGATTCTTGGAGAGAATTCCCGATGAGCACTGCGACGCTGCCGCCAATCACACCTCTTACCAAGCGAGACTTCCAGACCGACCAGGAAGTTCGCTGGTGCCCGGGTTGCGGGGACTACGCGATTCTCTCGGCCGTTCAGTCGGTTTTCCCGGAGCTCGGGATCAAGCGCGAAAATTTCGTTGTGGTTTCAGGGATCGGGTGCTCGAGCCGATTCCCTTATTACATGAACACGTTCGGGTTTCATACCATTCACGGCCGTGCACCCGCCGTCGCTACCGGTATCAAGGCGATTCGCCCTGACCTCGAAGTTTGGGTCGCGACCGGGGATGGCGATGCGCTGTCGATTGGCGGCAATCACACCATTCACATGTTGCGCCGCAATGTCGGCCTGAAAGTTCTGCTCTTTAACAACCGCATCTATGGCTTGACGAAAGGCCAGTATTCGCCAACCTCGGAGTTCAACAAGAAGACCAAGTCCTCGCCTTTCGGTTCGCTGGATCGACCTTTCAATCCCATTTCTCTCGCGATCGGCGCCGAGGCCACCTTTGTGGCTCGCTCCGTCGATGTCTTCCAACAGCACCTCAAAGAGACGCTAAAGCATGCCGCCGCGCATAAAGGCTCCGCATTTGTCGAGATCCTGCAGAATTGCAACATCTTCAATGATGGCGCATGGTTCAATCTCACCGAGCGCGACGCGCGCAGCGAACACATCATCCAGCTGGAACACGATAAGCCCCTTGTTTTCGGTAAGAACCGTGACAAAGGCATCCGGCGCAGGCCCGACGGGGACATTGAAGTTGTCCAGCTTGGGAACGGCATTACGGAATCCGACTTGGTGGTTCACGACGCTCATCATCCTCGGCCGTCCTACGCCTTCCTGCTTTCGCATATGGAGCATCGCCCGGGCTTCCCCACACCGATCGGCGTGCTTCGCGCATGGGACGATCATCCGCGCTATGAGGATGTCATGAACCAGCAGATCACCGACGTTATTGCGAAGCGTGGACCAGGTGACCTTGCGAAGCTGCTTCGCGCGGGCGACACCTGGGAAGTAAAATAGCTTCCAGGGTCCCAGTTACGGGTTTCTGAACCCAAAGAACACCAGCTGGGACTACTGTTTCCCCGGCCGCTTTGCCCGAAAATACGCGCACATGCCGCTGACCGGGCATATCTCGCACTTCGGTTTCGTTCGCTTGCAAATCTCCGCGCCGTGACGCTTCAGCAGGAG
>Ga0210398_10004917_pt1 | contig 12468 bp, 7 predicted proteins | sample IncBWC4OmetaG_FD_161047 | JGI IMG/M metagenome (GOLD analysis project Ga0210398, IMG submission 161047) | Forest soil microbial communities from Barre Woods Harvard Forest LTER site, Petersham, Massachusetts, United States - Inc-BW-C-4-O | ecosystem: Environmental > Terrestrial > Soil >... | reverse complement strand
GCGCGCAGCCGTGTGACCCGGCCCTTCATCGCCCAGGAGTGCCAGCGCTATTTCCAGTCCGCAACCTGTCCGCCCTTGCCTTAGACTGTACGCGCTAAATAATCAGACCATTCGCCCGTCCCGTCTCAATCGATGTCGCCCATTCACACTGCAAAGGGTGACTTAGAAACTCGTCGGCAAACCTCCCAGTTCGCTGTCACTCCGCCATGATGCCTCGAGCGTAGGCTGTCATCTAGCTATAGCTAGAAGCTTAAGCGCATATGGGGCGCGACCCGCAATGCTTGGATAACCAAAAACGGGGAGCCACTGAGAGTGGCTCCCCGTTGAGAGTGAGTTACTGGCGAAGGGCTACTTTTCATCGACTCCTTTTTCAGGAAGCCTAAGCAACCATGCGCCAAGGCCATGAGAAGCAGCGTAGAGCCTGCGCTCCTTCTCTATGATCGTGAGTCCCGTGACTTCCACATTCGGCATTCCCGGGGCGGCCAACCTCCAGCACTTTTCGCTGGGCACGAGCCGGAATACTCCAAAGTCGCTGGCCGCGTACACATCGTGCGTCACGTTATCCCGGGCGATGCCCGTGATAGGAATGTCCGCGAGGTCATAACTCAGGTCTTTCCAAGTCGCGGTTCCAGCGACGGGATCGTAAGTCACCTCGAAAACATGTCCCGGCGTGGTCGGCGTGGAAGCGCTGAATCCGTCGTAGGAGATCCATGCGCGGTTGGTGTTGTGCGCATCCGCGAAAATCCCGGTGATGAACCGCCCCGGGCTGTTCGGGGCAAGCGTGTCGAGGCGCGTGAACACAACCGAGGTCTCCGGCTCTGCGTCCGCATTCTTGCTGATGAAAACGCGCCCGGTAGGTGTCGCGACCCAAAGCGTGGAAGTGTCCTTCGTGGTCCGGGTCAGTGCCGCTATACCATTGCCGCCCGTGCGATCCGAGCCGAACCCCGTACCGATCAATTGCCCCGCGGCTGTGGGATCGCCGAGAGGCACCCAGTCGCCGCAAGGCACCGCAAACACCCCGGTGAATTCGTTGCAATTGGCGCGAAGCTGAGCAACCGTCTGTGCTCCAACGCCGTCTGTCTTGCTCCGCCATACGTGGCCAGTTCCCACAAACATCGTCTGGCTGACCGCCGGGTCAGAAATGACGGGGATGTAGAACTGTGCAGCCTCTGGATGAATGAAGAAAGTGTCAGACACCCAGTTCCAATCTGACGTGAGCCCATTTGTAAAGTTCACGTCAATCTCAGGACCGGTGTAAGTGTGGAAGCGGAAAGACGAATTGCCGATATCGAAACCGGACTGGCCGCCGTCCCCAAAGATCGTCTGCACCCACTTCTCGATATTCGAGGTCACTTCCCAAGTGCCATTGTCTTGCGTTCCACCCTGTAGATCATTCACGTTGAACGGATTCACCGACAGGCTCTGGAATTGCAACGTGGTCAATCCCTTATTGATGCTCGTGAGCCTGGTGGGAACTCGCGAGAGCAGCTGCTGGCAGCGAGTGAGCACCGCGCCGGATAATGACCTCGACGCACAGTTCGCGGAAATATCTGTCACCTGTCCGCTTGAGCGCATTGTGCCGCCGTCGGAGGACTCCCAGAACTGAAGCGGGTTGTTCGGATTGACCACCAGGAAGTGTTGATCGGGGTGAATTCCATTCGGTTGCACAGGGTCGGTCGCATCCATGGTCATGTCCGTGAAGGAAACTCCCGCATCGCTCGAAAGCACCACGCCGCGTCCGTTCGAAATACTCCCCGTCTCGCCATACGCGTAGGATCCGCCCAGGTACACCATATCCGGATATCCGGCCGGGGTCTCCACGAAGTTGTCGTACCAGCACTGACCCTCACAGTAGTTGAAGGAACCATACCCCGGGTCTGCGGGATTGGGGCTTGTCAACGCCATGAACGTTGGCGTGGCAATGGTTGCGTCGTCGCTTCGGAAAAGCTGCGAAAAATCGTTCGGAGCCGTCTTGGTCGCACCCGAAGCACCCTCAGCCACATACATCCGGGTCTTGCCATTCGACATCCTGGCAACCGCCATCTCCGGCCGCATCGTAGTCATCGTTGCATCCAGTGACGGCTTGATCTGCGTCCACGTCGTGCCGCCGTCGGTGGACCGCCAGACCCCGCGCGCGTATGAACCGGCATATACTGTATTTCGATCCGATGGATCAATCAGCACGCGGCGTACTCCGCGGGGCGAGCAGGGCGTTCCGTTGCCAGCTTCCACCACATCGCCCGTGCACAGCGTCACATCGGATGATCCGTTGTGTATAAATGTCCACGTCTGCCCGCCGTCCGCGGATTTGTACAACCCCCACTTCGACGCACCCGGAATTAACGAGATCGCTCCGTCGCAGCACACGGAAGTCACCCCACGCAGCCCACGAGTGATTCCGACGTAAATCGTGTCGGGATCACCCGGCTTTACTGCAATCGTGCCGATGGCACGCGCGTTGAATACCGATTTTCCGATTGGTCCTTGCCAGCTGTCGCCTCCATTGGTGGACTTGTAGAGGCCTACCCCCGCTTCGCAACCGCTGCCACACGCATTCGCCTCACCCGTTCCCACCCAAAGGGTGTCGCCATCCGGATCGTTCGGATCCATGGCGATTGAACCTACGGCATTAATTTCAAAGCCTTTGGCGAGATACTCCCAACGTGGGTTGTCATCCAGAGCATTTCGTGTCCGCCAGATTCCTCCGCCTGCCGGCGAAGCCCAGACCGTGCAGCGTTCCTTTCTGCAATGCGATGAGATGGCCAGCGTGGTCGTGCGGCTGGCCGCTGGATAGGCATTCGGAACGTACGAGGTAAAGTTACGCAGCGGGGTGAGCGGATACAGCGCTAAGCTCGGCCCGAAGGTCTCCCACTCACCGCCTCGGTCCTCGCGAAAACCCCGTCCTTTGATATTTTCGTGCGCTGCGCGTGCCCCCAGGATTCGCTCCAGCGGAATATCCTTATCCGGATACGCGCGCCGCAGAAACGCGGCGTCCGATGCATCACCCGGGCTGTTCAGCCCACCGTCCGGGGGCACGGTGCGGGCTATTTTCTTCAGATGCTCGGAGAGGCCAGCAGGCCTGGAATCGCCGTCCGCTTCGGCAGTTTCTGTCCTCTGTTCCTTCAATTCCTTCTGACTCTCCTTCTTGGAATGCGATCTTTTCGCCGCCTTGGATGCTTTGCCGGCTTTCGAATCTGACGGACTGGTTTTCGCCAGAGACTGCTGCGTGAAAACGCCGGACGCCGCGAGCAACAAACTCAGAACCAGGAGGCACGCCGGCACTCCAGCGTTCATCGTCCACCAACGTTTGCGAAAAGGTAGGTTTGGTAGTTCCTTTGGAAACGCGGAAATTGAAAACTTGCTTGCACTATGCGCGAGCATGAAATTCTCCTCTCTTCAACTAGCACTCAGACTTTTCCGACATAAAACATTTGGAAGTACTCAGGCAGGGAATACGCCACTCCGAGGCGGGTTAACAATCTGGGGCGCGAGTCTCTCATCAGCAAAACTGGATGTCAAGCCCGAATACGAAAGCCCGAATACGACAGCTACGACAGCTGTCGATCTTTTGCAGAAACCAGCAGGAACTCTCCGCCAGCTTGGGATCTGGGCGGTGCAAGCAATCCAATCCAAGAGAATTTGGTCGGAGATGCACGAATCGGGATTAGAAACGGTCGTTGGTGTCGATGCCGAAGCCGAGGATGGCTGTGACTTCCACCGGCTGGTTGCCACGCAAGGCGGGCTGGAACTTCCAACTGCGTAGAGCTGAAAGGACTTTCGAGGTCATTTCTGCGGGCCCGGCTTCGAGGACACGCACGTTCTTCAAATTGCCGGAAGCGTCGAGAATGCAGGTGACCACCATGCGGGCGCGCGCGGAGCTTACTGCTAGTTCAGTGCGCATCGCCCTGGGAGCGGTAAGAGTTCCGCCATAGGGGTGCCCGGCGGCGGCTTCATCGGCAAACTCCATGACGACGGTACCAAGCGAGGTATCGAAATACGTCGTGTACTTTTCGCCCCGCAGAAGATTCTTGTAAGGCTCGAAGGCTCCCCCGGATGTTGCTGTGGCCACTACGGTCACGCCCAGTGCCTGCCGCGGCGGTTTTGCGGTATGACCGGGAGTCTGGGAGGTATTGTCGGGGGAGTCGGTTCCAAAGCCGGGGATCGTGACGATGCCGCTTCCGCCGCTGATGTCGACTCCACGCGCCGCTGGCGTGCCAGACGGTGCGTTACCGGCGCCTCCTGGCCCCGGGGTGGGCGAGATGCCACCTCGCACGTTGAGGTCAGAGCCACGACCGGCCGCAGTCTTTGCCGCGCCGGTTCCGGCGCCATTCATGCCACTGCCCGGGCCGCTGCCACGACCAATGCTGTCGGCACCTCCGGCACCGCCGAGGCCGGGCTTGTCTCCGCCGGAAGGAGACATGGCGAGGGACCCGGTGCCGCCGGTGGTGGGCTGTCCAACTCTGGAGCCAGGCTGATCGGACATCAGAACGCCGGACTTGGCCACGGACCCACCGCTGTTGGGTTGAACAAGACCCAGGCCAGCGTCCAAGGGTGCGCCCAGTCCCGCGCCTTGGCGCGCCAAACCCGAACCGGATGGTGCGACGCCCCCGCCAACCGAGGGAGGGGGCGGGACGATATCGTTGGGCGGCGGCAGGGTGCCACGTGAGACCCCGCCACTGCCAGAAATCGAAGGCGGAGGGGCTACCACGTTCGGCACGCCCAGCGTTGGCGCAGAGGAAGATGAAATCGAGCGCGTGCTGGTGCCGCCTGGGACGCCGGTCGATGGGGGAGGAGCGACGACATTTGGCCCGGGCGCCGAGCCCATTCCTTTGCGAGTTCCAGGGGAATCGCCGGCAGGCGCGGACACGGTCGGCGGAGGCGGGACGACATTTGCCGCGAGAGACGTTCCATTACTACCTGTTGGCCCGTTCGAATGAACCGATGGTGGAGGCGCCACCACTTCGGTGGCGCCAAAGATCTTGCCCATCAGGCTCGTCATGAAAGAGCCGCTGCCCGATTGTGTGGGGGGTGGCGGCACGACAACCTTCGACGGATCGGGAGCGTTTCCGCTGTAGTGCTCGCTGTTCAGCGAGACCTCAGCCGAGGGCGGTGGCGCTACCACCGAAGGCGCCGGCAAGTTCAGTTTGGGATTACGCGCGGTGATGCGTTCAGGAGCTGAGACTGGTGGTGGTACTACGGTGGCGTTCATCTGCACCGGTAAACTCGAAAATTCCCGCCTCACGGTGCCGGATGCTGGAGCAATTACATTGGCAGCGAGTTCCGGGGATGAGCGTGGGCGATCGCGAGAGATGTTCGGTGCGGGTGCTACCACCGAGGGATTGAGAGACGGCGAGGTCGACGGGTGATCGCGGGAGACGTTGGGGGCTGGAGGAATCACGGCTGGACCCAGAGCAGGAGCGATGAGAGCGCGATCGCGCGAAACGGTCGGCGCCGGAGGAATCAATGACGCGGTCAGGTTGGGAGCGGCAGTGAGCGGCCGATCGCGCGAGACAGATGGGGCAGGAGCGATTACCGATTCGAGTCGAATACCATTGCGCGTATAGTCGCGAATTACGTTGGGCGCAGGCGCGATGAAAGTGGCAGCGAAATTGGGCGCGGTGCGAGTGGACTTGAGTCCCGCCGAAGGCGGTGGTCCAGGATTCGGCTTAACTGCCAGAAGATTCGCCACCGCGTCGCTCGATGACGGAAGCTTGAGGTTGGGTGCATCCACGACCTTGGGCACGAGAGATCCGCCTCGGGCGATCTTGATGCTTTGTGCGCGATGGTGCGCCTCGCCGCCGCCGGCGCGCCCGCTGGTTCCGGCCTCAGTGCCGCCGAGATCCTGGGTGCGCGGAAGCTCCTCGCCGCTGTAGTAGATGACATCGCGGCTCGAGAACCTGGGAGCGACAAATGGCCGCAACTGCTCGATCTTCACCTGTACCAAGACCAGAGCAACGATAAACACGGCCTCCAGCACATAGGAGGGGATCATGATGCGCAGGGGAATCAATCCAAAGGGAGCTTCCCCCGCCAGGCGGCGTTCAGAACGCAGGAGCGCGGGGCGGATCGAGGTGACGAACTCGTGCCAGGGCGACGACCAGGCGACCAACAGCTTGGGGGCGTCGTAAAGTTCGACGACGTGCTCTTCGAGTTCGAGAGATTCGATCACGCGTGCGGTACTCTACCATCCTTTCCTAGCTTGATTTCAATTTTGTCGCCTACCTCAGTTCGCGTCTCCGCGGCAGTGCGACACGGCAGTTCCAAAACTGAGGCCGCCCGCCTGCGGACTGGGGCAAAGCGCCAAGGCGGCAAGTCCCCCTGGATGTGAATTACCGTCTTGGCATCATCCAGATAGACGACGTCGATGGGAAAGCCCATGCCCAGAGTATGAACGCCGTGACAGGGGACAATCCAGAGGCCGGACCCGTTACGGAAGTCCCGGGACCTCACCCCAAGCAGGCCACGCAGACGGGTCCAGTGCGTATCGGCAATCGCCAGGGCCGTGGCTAAATAGGCCTGGCGGGTTTGGTTGAAGGCCTGCCCCCGAGAGGAAAAGACTGCCATGAGTGCAAATGCTCCCTCTTCTACTGACTCTGCTGCTTGCGCTACCTTCTACTTTCCGCCGGATACGGGACCGAGTTGCCGGATCAGTTCGATGACGGCTGGACCGATCGTCACAAAAATGATCGAAGGCAAAACAAATATCACCAGCGGGGGAACCATCTTGATGGTAGTCTTTGCAGCTTGTTCTTCGGCCCGTTGCCGGCGTTCCGTGCGGAGGGAGTCGGAATGCACTCGGAGAGCTTGGGCGACGCTGGTGCCGAAGCGATCTGTTTGGATTAGTGTACCAACAAGGGAGCGGATGTCGTCAACTCCGGTGCGATCGACCAGGTTGCGCAGGGCCTCGGCGCGGGGCTTGCCAGCCCGCATCTCAAGATTCACCAGGTGGAACTCATCGCTCAAATCGACATGGGCATGATGGAGATCCTGGCCAACCCGCATCAGAGCCTGGTCAAGGGCCAGACCGGCTTCGACGCAGATAACGGTGAGATCGAGGGCATCGGGCAAGCCGATGCGAATGCGATGCTGCCGGTCTTTAATCATGCGCTTCAGGATGAAGCGGGGCAGGAAGAAACCGAGGCCGGGAACACCGGCGAGCAGAAATAGATTATCAAAGCCGGAAAATAATGCGACGGCGGCGAAGCCGGCTGCAGCCAGTAGAAGACGCGCGCCGAAATAATAGTTGACGTCGATGGCATCGCGATACCCGGCCTGAATCAGCCAGGCGCGAGTGCGAGAGACATCGCTTGGAGAAAGCGGAATGGCCTTGCTGAGCGGATCGAGCGCCTGCTCCATGCGTTCGCGGAATGCAGGCTTGTTTTCTGGCGTCTGTTGCTGCTGCCCGCCCAGGGCGCGTAACCTGGCACCGAGCACGGAACTGGGGGTCACCGCGGCAGCTCCGAAGGCGAATACTGCCATCACCACAGTCAGGAATACGACGACGATCAATAGGATTGGCAGCATGTCTAAACCTGAATCCTGATTATCTTCCGGATCACGAAATATCCGACTGTTTGCAGAATAATTCCGACGACCAGCAGCGTGTGCCCGATGGGATCGGAGAACAGTGGGCGTATGAAACTGGGATTGAGCACGATCATGACGATGACGATGATCGGGGGCATGCCCATCAACAAGGCCATGGTGAGGCGTCCCTGAGCGGTGTAGACGCGTACCTGGCGCTGTATCTTGAAACGCTCACGAATCACATAGGACAGATTGTCAAGAATCTCAGCCAGGTTGCCGCCGGTCTCACGCTGCAGCATCACCGCGGTGACGAAGAATTTTACGTCGACCAGGGGCATACGCTCGGTGAGATTGATGAGCGCGTCGCGCACCGGCATACCGAACTTCTGTTCTTCGTAGAGCTGGCGAAACTCTCCGGAGACGGGTTCGCCCACTTCGTTGGTGATCATTTCGAGCGCGGTCGTGAAGGCGTGTCCGGCCCGAACCGCGCGCGCCAGGGTGTCGATCGCTTCGGGGAAAAGTTCCTCGAATTTCTCAAAGCGCTGATTCCGCCGAAACGAAGCGTAGGAGTAGGGCAGCAGGAACCCGACCAGCAGGGCGACCCATGCGACTTCAACGCGCTTGCTCAGGGCGTAAGCCACAACGGTGGCGGCGAGGCCAGCGAGAGCCGAAAAGCCCAAGAAGTTGCCGGCACGCATGGCGATGCCGCCCTGCACCAGCATTTTCTGGAGGTCGGCAACGCGGGAAGAGCGCCTGAGGAGATCGTCGAGAGCGGGAATCTGGCTGAGTTGCTCATCGCGCAGCAGGGCGAGTTCTTCTTCCGGGGCACGCTGGTGGGTCTGCCGCTCATTGGCGAGGCGTTCCTTGATGAGACGAGCCTGAGCGCTCCGCTGATCAAGCAGCGACATCGCGGCGAACACCGCGAGCGCGACCACGACGAACACCAGAATCGCAAGTAAAACTGCGGGCATCGTTAGTTCTCAGACCTCGGTTCTCGATTCAAATAGAGCCGGGCGCAGGCGAGTTCCCGAGGTTGCCAGGCGATCGGCAAACTGGGGCCGCATGCCGGTTGCCCGGAAGACTCCTCGAACCTTTCCGCTCTCGTCAATGCCGGTACGGTCAAAACTGAAGATGTCTTGCATCGCGATGGACTCCTCGTTCATACCAGTAATTTCCGAGATCGTGATGACCTTGCGTGTGCCGTCCGAAAGGCGCGCGATCTGCACCACCGCATGCACCGCGGACGCGATCTGGTGACGCACAGCGCGCTCGGGAATATTGAGGTTTGCCATGGACACCATATTCTCAACGCGAGCCATGGCGTCGCGCGGGGAATTGGCGTGGACCGTGGTAAGCGATCCTTCGTGGCCGGTGTTCATGGCCTGCAACATGTCGAAGGCTTCCTCGCCACGCACCTCGCCAACCACGATGCGATCGGGCCGCATACGGAGGCTGTTGATGACCAGTTGCCGCTGGCGGACCGCGCCCTTACCTTCGATGTTCGGCGGGCGAGTTTCCAACCGGACCACGTGCTCTTGCTTCAGTTGAAGTTCGGCCGCATCTTCGATGGTGACGATGCGGTCGGAATTGGGAATGTATCCGGAGAGCACGTTGAGCAAAGTCGTTTTGCCGGCGCCGGTTCCACCCGACACCAGAATGTTGAGGCGTCCCTTCACCATGCTGGAAAGCAATTCGAGCATCGATTCGGTAAGGGTTTTGTTCTCGATCATCTGGCGCGCGGTAACGGGGTCGCGTCCGAAGCGGCGAATGGAAAGGCAGGGACCGTCGATGGCCAACGGGGGAATGATGGCATTCACGCGGGACCCGTCGGCCAGACGGGCATCGACCATGGGAGAAGACTCGTCGACGCGTCGCCCGACGCGCGAGACGATTCGTTCGATGATCTGCATGAGATGCACGTTGTCCTTGAAGGACAGAAGGGTCAGTTCGAGTTTGCCCGCGCGTTCAATGTAGACGCGATCAAAACGGTTGACGAGGATATCGGAAACGTTGGGGTCTTTGAGCAACGGCTCGAGAGGGCCCAATCCGAAAATTTCGTCCAGGATCTCCCGCGAGAGGCGTTCGCGTTCGGCAAAGCTAAGAGGCACGACTTCGCTGTTGACGGCGTTGCGGATCACCACCAGCACTTCATCGCGCGCGGAGTTGCCGGCGGCTTTGCCGAGTTTTTCAAGGTCGAGGCGGTCCAGGATCTTGCGATGCAGGTCGGCCTTGACCTGCTGGTAATCGGTACGCTCGAACGATTGCAGATTTGCCATAAGGGCCTAACTTCCTAAACCGATTTGAATAGCGACCACGCGGTGCGCTTTACGTCGACGTCGTTGCGAGTTAATTCCTGCGCCAGTCCGGAGAAACAGCGGGCGATCTCCGAGGTCCGCTGGTCCATCACCGGCGTACCTCGATCGATCGCACCGGATATGGCAAAATACTGATTTGGAATTCGCCACAATAGTTTAGCGCCGACGGCGGCCTCGGCATCGGCCTCACTGAACCCCGGGACTTTGCGAAAGCGATTCAGCACCAGCCGCACGCGGTCAGGACTCCCAGTCTCTGCCAAATATTGCTGAACCCGGGCGGCGCTCCACAGGGAGGCCACGTCGCTGCAAGCGACCAGCAGAACCGTTTCGGAGAGACTCGCAATCAGGCGGCTCGCCGCGTCGAAACGCGAAGAAGCATCGACCACCACGTAGCGAAAATGGGTCACCAGCATGTCGAAAAGACGAACAAAGTCCGCGGTCGAGGGATCGACGGTCGCTGGCACATTGGTTCCGGCCAACAATTGCAAACCGCTGCCGTGACGCGTCATGAAGCTTTCGAGTAGGGAAGCGTCCATGCGGTAGAGATTGCGAGTCGCGTCCGCCGCGGTGAAGACTGGCTTGAGATTCAGGTGCAGCGCTGCGTGGCCTAACGGGGCAACGTCCACCAGCGCTGTTTGTGAGTGGGCGGACTGCAGAGCCAGCGCGAGATTGACGGCCACCGTGGTCGCGCCGTTGCCACCTTTGGCATTGATGACTGCGAAAATTTTGCCCCGAACGCCTTCCTCGCGCCCACGGCGTTGAGCCGTCGTCAGACGGACAAAGGCCTCCAGCAGATCAGTTGTGGTGGTGGGTCGTTCAATGAACTCGCGGGCTCCGGCCCTCATGGCATTGACAATGACTTGCGGCTGGTTGAGATTTCCGACGGCGAAGATCGCCGCCTCATTCATCTCTTGATGCAGAAGCTCAATGGCTCGCAGAGCCAGGGTAGGATTGTCGGCAGGAATATCGACGAGAGTGACATCGGGATTGGCAGCGCGCACGCGCCGCGTCACCGGATCAGAGGCAGCGACGGGAAAACTTGCACAGGTATGGACCGTCCGCGCCACACTGGTACCGTCGACGAGCACTTGCAGCACCGCCCGCTGCTCGTTGTCCGTGGCGACGATAACGACGGTTAGTTCTGGCATACGACCTGCTTGCCTGGTTCCCCGATGCGCTGCTTCTTAGTTGTGTTTGTCGAACTTACCAGTATCCATGAACGGCTTGGGATTCCCGGGCGGTGCCGGCTGCTCCGCGCTCGGAGAAATGCGACGCACCGTGCACAACACCATCAGTTCCGAATTACTCTTCTGCAAACTCTTGCTGCGAAAAAAATTGCCTAAGATTGGGATGTCGCCCAGACCAGGAATCTTGTTGTAGATGTCGGTCACGCGGTTGTCGATGAGCCCTGCGATCACAAAGCTCTGTCCATCTTGTAGTTCAAATTCAGTTTCCGCCTTGCGCGTGCTCAAGGCGGGCACGGTAAACCCGGAGATCGTCAGCGCATTGGCAAAGTCCAAGGTGCTTACTTCGGGAGCTACTTTCAAGTGAATGTTTCCGTTCGGCATGATGACGGGAGTGAACTGAAGCCGCACGCCGAATTCTTTGAACGAGATCGTCACCGCGGTAAAGCCCGCGCCCGGCTGCACGATGGGGAAAGGAAATTGACCGCCCGCGAGGAAGCTTGCTTCTTTCCCGTTCACCGCGATCAGGTTGGGCTCGGCGAGAATCTGCAGCAAGTTTTTGGTTTCCAGGGCTTCAATGGTGGCGCCGAGATTGATGTCGGAGCGGAACAGAAACAGATTCAGAACGTTGTTAATGGTCGTGGCAGGCGTAACCGTGGCAGTCCCCGTTGTCCCTGGGACCGTTTGGGTACCGGGAGTGATCGTCTGCGGACCGAAGCCGCCGAACTGCCCAGTCGTGACCGTACCGATCGTATTGGCCGCTCCCGTAGAAATGAAGTTGACTCCGAGTTGAGTCAGGACCGAGCGGTCCACTTCCGCGAACTTGACTTGCAATAAAACTTCTTGCGATCCGACGGGTCCGAAGGTGAGCACATTAACGACTTTCGGTGAGTAAGCGCTGGCCAGTTCTCCGGCGCGCTTGGCGACATCTTCTGTGGAAACGTGTCCGGAGAGCACGACCGCGGCGCGGGAAGGCGTGACTGAGATCTGTTCGTCGGGAAAGACGCGGTGCTCTTCTTCGGAGCAAGCGCTGACATCCACATCCACGCGAAGGTCGAAGCTGCGCGAGCGTTCCAATTCGTCCCAAATGAGAAGTGAAACTTCCCCGGGAGACTTGCCATGGACCAAAATCTGGGTGGGCGTGATGACTTGCGCGAAGGCAATGGCCGGATCGGTGACCGAGATGCGCTTAAGTTGTTCCGTCGTGTTAATCAGAAGAGATTTGCCCACCATGACGCGCAACGGAGCTGATCCTTGAGGCTGCTGGGACTGCGGCGGCAGGGTGGTGGTCTGTGTGCCCGTGGGCGTGGGAGCTTGGGACTGCTCCGTCGGGTTCGCCTGTTGCCGCATCTCGGAAAACGCGGGCCATGAAAAGGCAGTCGTAAACAGTAAAGCTCCCAGCCAGGACGCGCAAACTCTCATTCTCAGATCTCTCTCTCCCA
>Ga0210398_10004915_pt1 | contig 12474 bp, 7 predicted proteins | sample IncBWC4OmetaG_FD_161047 | JGI IMG/M metagenome (GOLD analysis project Ga0210398, IMG submission 161047) | Forest soil microbial communities from Barre Woods Harvard Forest LTER site, Petersham, Massachusetts, United States - Inc-BW-C-4-O | ecosystem: Environmental > Terrestrial > Soil >... | reverse complement strand
ACAATGCCCACACTTTGTCACTTAATTAAACCTTGTCCCGGAGTGTGCCAACCCTACTGAGACCGACGCATGTTCGACCGGAGCCGGGCACGAACAAGGCAAAGCTTGAGCCTTGTTTGTTCAAGTTCGAGATCTGCCGAGGTGACGTTGAATCTCCCCACTTTCAACGGCAGTTGTTGTTGGGCAGTGGAACGCGCAGCCGGCGACTGTCAGAGTGCGAACCAAGTGCTCTGGACGATAGTCACCCTCAAGCGATTTCGCGATCGTGTCCACACTGCTATTTAAGCCACCATTGCAGAGTCAAGCTATGGATCGGTGGCGTCGAATCATAGGCTGTGGCAAAGGGCGCTGGGGGTTGCCGTTTGACGACGGCGAGTAGCTCGGCAAGGGAGAGGGGGGGCCTCAGGGTCTGCCCTTCGAGGAACTCAGAAAGCAGCGCGACGTCAGCTATCACGATTGTGTTGCTTGAGATCAGCTAGCGTCTTAGGCGCGAATATCCGGAATTTCATATACTGCCAAAATTTCTTCCAGGGCCGATTGCTTGAGTCATAGACTTGCATGACGCAATACATGGGCACAACATATGCCATAGCAATCAGGATGGGCAACATTACGCCCACCTGGTACCTCAGCACTACCCCATTGTTCGTGACGACAAGCGCTAACAAGAATTCGGCTGCGCCAGCTCCAAGTGCAGCGAGTGCTGCCTTATAGCTGCGCCAACTAGACCGCCCATTAGCAAGATCAAGCCAGTAGTCAGGCGAGCGGTAGGTTTTGCTATCGAAATGCGCTAGGCAAATCTGACCGTAACACCATGCGAGGTGTGATCTCTGCCCATAAAAGAACAGGGCAGCGGCGATGATACAAATACAGCCTGCTACGACGTATGGATGAGAGTGGTTCCATAACGCCCTCGCAACGGTGTTCTTGGTCAGATCGACATCTTTAAACGCATTTGCCACGCCGGCGACCGTGAGCACACAGAATGCCGACAAGATGCCCATAATGTTCAACGTATAGGAAGAGCAAAATTCGATTTCGCCACAGATCCGAATCGCGACCGGGGACTTCAGTTCTTACTCCCGTCGACCCACTCAGGTGCTCGGGTGCAAAAAGAAAGTAGGTGGGAATTGGCTCAAACGAGGGGTGGGATCGCGGGAGGGTCCGCGCCAGGGACTCGGCACTCCGAATGACGGATCAAAAGGCCAGCGGAAGCTGTCCTGATTGCGGATATCCCGTCGAGGACGGGCTTATGATTGCCCAAGAATACCGGCCGGAGAATTCTAATTGCGGGGACTCAGCCGGGCGGCCCAACGCATCGGCTGGCCATGCGAGTCGATGAGCGGATCGTGACCGAAATCTCGCCGAATTGAATACGCCCACCCTAACCGTCGCGGACGGGGTCTCCTTCTTTGCCCTAACAGCAGGAAAATAGCCGTGGCTGTCCGCGCTTTTGAGCGGGGCGCCAGGAGTCCGAAATAGCGGACTGCGTGGCGGTAGCGATCTGATACATGTTCTGCCAAGAGAGCCACGAAATCGGTAGGCGAATACTCCGCGCTCACGCGCATTCTCAGCCTCTTGTCTTTGAATGAGAACCGGACGGTGGCATCCGTGATCTCCTCAAAACGGTGTTGAGCAATAGGTGGCCGTCGAGCATAGCGCCCCGCGTATCGCAAGAAGTGCTCTTTTGATTGGAAGTAATCGACATGCGTGCTCCACCATCTATATTCGCGCGCCAACACTGCTTTGAGATCGCCGGGGTGGAGGTTGGATGTCAGCACGCCGGCTTTCAGAGCCTCTCTGAGGAAAGTGATCACAGCGAATCGCCACATGTGCATTAGCTTCTTGCGATCAAAATACAAACGCGCGCTCCAGCCTCCAACTGAATCATTCAGACCTCCGGCGGAGGCCAGAATATGCAAGTGTGAATTGAAGTTGAGTCGAGCGCCGAACGTGTGGGGTATCACCATAATCAGGACACTAACGCCGAACTTGACCTTTACCCATTGCTGTATGACCGCAGCTCCGAGTGCGGGTAAGTCATGAAGAAGATTTCTGTTCTGCTGAAAAATTGACCAAAGCACATCAGGCATAGTAAGGGCAATGCCTGCATACCGAATGTCCGGCAGAGCAGCCCATTGCTCACGTTGCCAAAGCAGAGTGGCCCGATGACCGCAACTGGGACAGGCTCTGGACTTGCATGTGTGGTAAACGAGTTTCTCTTCAGTGGCCGAAGCGAATATCTCGGCGCCCAATGCTGGCGTCCTGCAGTTGATCATTCGACTGAAGTTTTCGCGGACGGCAGGCCGGGTTCCAGGATGATCCCAGTAATCCCGGGTGTCGATTAGGATCTGCTTTAGTGGCTCTCTGCGTCGCATGGATCGACAGTTCCTCCTGGGCTGGTACGAGGTGGAGCAACTCCTCGGTTACAAAGACAGCTTTTCCAGGGACCTTCACCGCTGCTACAACAACCGAGCTGAACTGAGGGCCTTGGAGCTGCGATAAATGCCGAGCCAAGCCGGCAAGTTCGAGGCTGTCGGCTGGCACTGGGTGTTTGGACGTGTGCTTCGACATGAGACGCCGTATGGTTTTTCTGACGCCCCTCTCGCCCCGGTATAGCATCAACTCCCGTCGCTGATTCTCAAATGATATGTTCCGCCAAAGCCACGCGCGGTGAATACTGACTTCTCCGTTTCGCAAGGCGTCCTGCAGTTCTGTACATGCAGTTAGTATTAGTTGCTTGACCTTAGTCACATTGCCAAGAGACACGCCTGCCGTAGCGGCAATTTCAGATCGCACGTCAACTCTTTCAGCTTCTGTCAAATTTGACGAACCCTTGCTTCGACCACCGGCGCTCTGGTTCACGCGGGCCCGCTCTCTGAACCACAATTCAAGGTCCAGTGCCAGAAGTATTCGGCAAAAGGCATTCAGGCCTTCCAGCCGGCGGTGCCTGTATAGAAGCCAATGAAGAGCTTCCTCGTCGCTCAGGTCATACTCGATACAAGCGATTGTTGTCCGACCCAGTCGTTGAGCGAGATCCCAGCGGCAATAGCCGTCAACGATCGTGCGGTTTCTAGTAACTATGAGCGGATCGTGAAACGCGCACTCCCCTCGTTCGGCAAGCGCAGTCAATCTCGACGGAGAGACCGCGAATCGATGTCGCACGTAAGCAGCGTGCGGGCGGAGTTCTTCGACACGACAAGTCACAAGCCGGCACTGAAGCAGGTTTGGTTGCGATACGTCGTCGCTCGATTGGCCCCGGTCAGATTCCATGAAAATTCCTGCGGCTGTTCTGCAGTGCCCGCATCAAATAGGAGCGCTGCCCAAAAATGAAAAGGGCCTGGAGCGAAGTCCAGACCCTTTCAACGACTACGATTTTGAACTTTGTTCTTAAATGACGATGTAGCGAACCTGCCACGCACCACAATCTTCACTGTGGGGGATTTTGTGGGGCCAACAAATGTCGCGTATTGTCATCAAAAGACTTACGGTGTCACCTTCCGCACGAGCCGCTTGTTCTAAGTCCTTTGTTTATTAATGGATTAGAGTCAACGACCGCTGATTCGTAATCGACAGGTCATCGGTTCAAGTCCGATCGTCGGCTCCAGATTTTAAAGTACTTAGGCGCTCGCTTGAGCGCCCTCTTCTTGAGTCGGCCCAGAACTTGGCCCAGCCCCATGCGCGAATTCCGCCGATCGATAGCCTGAATCACCCGTCTGCCTAACGCTTCAATGCTCTCCAGCCAGAAGGGTTCCTAATCCTGTTACCAGATGAACCCTTTCGGCAAGAAATTCGATGGTTCGGGAAGGTTAATTGCTGTTCTGAAGGCTCGCGAGGGCAGTGCGTGCGTCCTGCGAATGTGTCGAATTCATTGCGGCCGCTGTCCGAAAGTATTGCTCTGCCTGGGCCTTGTCGCCGAGTCGTGACTCGATTTCGCCGGCACGATAGAAGATGGGTGCCTCCCGCACTCCTACCTTCAATAGAATGTCCATCTGCGTCTTTGCTTCGGCGTAACGGCCATTCTTGAATAGGGCCCACGCATAAGCATCCAGCGTGTGCACGTCGCGCCGCGCGGCGACTTCCCGCTCCCCGATTTGCAGCGCCTTGGCAGGGTTGTTCGCGTGATCGGCGTAGTAGAAGATTAGTTCGCGGTTCGCATTGTCCGGGCGAGAAGACTCGCTTAGGGCTTGGCGTTCGAAGTCCGCAAAAGTGTTCTTGGCGTCGTCCTCCATCTTTGCGGCTTGCATTGCCTGTGCCATGTGATAGAGGGTCTCGGTTCGCGGATCCGATTTGTACGCTTGCCGCAAGAGCTGAACCGAATCGGCCGGTCGGCCATGCAGCAGGCGGAGCTGAGCCATCACCAGAAGAGCAGGGGAACCATCCGGCTGGAGCAATAAAGCCTGTTCTGCCATCGATTCCGCAGGAGTCAGGTTTCCCATCTCCAAATTGACGTGGGCCATCTGAGTGAGGACGTGTACACGCCCCGCAACGTCGGTCGGCGGCGTGGCATCCAGAACTATCTTGAGCAACTGGATTGCTCCTTGCTGTTCGCCAAAGACTTCACGCAAGTCGGCGGCGTGGAGGAATGCAGGAGTATTGCCTGGACGCAAATTTAGCATCCACTGGGCCGCGTTCTCCGCTTCAGGGTAATTGCCGAGCGCAGCGTTAGCATCCACCAGCAACCCGTAAACCATCACATCATCGGGAATGCGCTTATTAAGGACCATGGCCAGTTCCCGGGCACGCGCAAATTCGTGACGTCCTAATTGCAAGCAAACCTGGACTTTCCTAGCTTCGAAGTTGTCGGGCGAGATTTGCAGAGCGATGCGCAGCGCCTCTTCGGCTTGGGAATAGAAACTCGCATCTGAGGTCTCCTGCCCTCGGTGGCATAGGGCGAATCCGAGTGCAGTGTAGGCATTCGCGTCCTTCGGGTTCTTTGCGACCGTTTCTCGCGCGCTGGAAACCGCCCGCATAGAGAAGGAAGTTGTTGACGCAGCCGTTCCCGCATCTTGCCCTGCCACAGTGGATGTCAGTTGCGCGAAGACCGGAGAACTTATCAGAACCATCACGGCAAACCTATAGATCTTTGTCATAACCCATCCCTCAGCGCTCAGAAGGGGCAAGGCCGCCCGGTTGGAGCAGCCTTGTTCCCGTTATGTTCAGTTCGTTGGGCAGATGCCATTTGACTGGCCAGTACAGCCGTACTGACCAGGGCCGATGTGATGACTGTCACGTCCGTCGTACGCCGGAAGCACGTACGGAAAGTGCATGCCTAAGCCATTGGAAGGAAGATTGACGCCGTCGCCAATCCTGGTGTTGTATATCGCGGGGTTGGCAAGGTATCCGCCTACTACTCGAGCCGCGATGTCTACCACATCGTCGACTGGACGACGCCCATTGGGATAGCCACCAAAATCACCAGCCAGCACGCCCAGACGTTTCTGTTGAAAGAACGGCGTCTGCGGGATGCCGGTGTTGATTCGTAGAAGGTCGGCTATGGGACCTGCGTCACCCGGGCCACAGCCAGGGCAAATAGGAGGCAGATACTGCACGAGTGGCAGAAGGTCGGTACGGGGCGGAGGAGGAACCGGGATTCCAAGCGAAGCGAAGATCTGGGCTAGCAGCGGATTCAAGACGAAGTCGGCAAATTGTTTGTCGTTCGTCGGGACGTCCATGCTAAAGCGGTCTTTCGATCCGGTACCGATGATCAGTTCGTTGATCAGCGGATTTCCCAAGCGCTGTACTTGCTCCCAGGGACCGCTGTACTCAGGTGGGTCGGGCGACATCCGCACAGTGGTTTGTTGACGCGAGGTTGTCGCGTAGGTTCCGATCACCGCTCTCGGATCGTTTGCATTGTGGATCTGACCGTCAACGGTCAGCATGGTTATCGGAACCTCGAGCACGATGGAATTGACGTTATACCCGGCCACCGCGTTCGGGGCGTAGTTGTGATGATCGTCGTTGTCGATAGAAGCGGGTAGTACCCCTCCACCGGTCGCCATGCGGAAATTCAAGGAGTCGAATGCCGCACCGAGGTCGATGAAGAAAGGATCGGAAACCGTTCCGGCAAAGACGGTGACATTGTTGTCAAGGTTGTTGATTCCTTGCTGGTAAAGGTTGTTGTAGCTGGGCATGGTGCGCGGACCGACATTACTCGGAACCGCATATAGCCCACTACCGAGTTGAGTCGCGTTGCCATCCTTCACCATGGTGACGGTATAGGTCTGGCTAAGACTCAATCCCGCCGCTCCGGGGCCGGAAAGGGATGTGATGGGTGGGATACCTGCAATTCCGCCCACGAACCCAGTAAACACCTGCGGCAAATTGATCTGGGTAGTGAAACGGAATTGGAAAATCACGTCAGGAACGCCGTCGTGATTGTTGTCTATCTTTATTTCATAGAGGACATTGGGGTCAAACGGAAAATAATTTGGCCCGTTGGAAGGCTCGAGAAAGGGATCGACATTCATCACCAGCACCACGTTGCTAGGATGGTCGTAACTGATAAATGTGTACCAGTCAGTAATGTCGGCCTTGGTATCGAGGGCGGTTACAGGTGCTTCGCGATGACTCGAGGCGAAAACTGACTGTGGAATGATTACTGCCACAGTCAGCATCGCCGCGAACGCCGCACGCAAGCTTAGCTTCTGCATGTGCGCCTCACAGGGTTATAGTCCCCGGCGGATTCCTCCCGATGTGGGGAGCAACTCTTAATTCATTGCTCCAAACAGTATTTGGTCCCGGCCGAGTCCAGGTGGTGTACGCAACAACTCTGGCTCTGGATTGACTCAACGTCTGCATTAACAAGATATTGATCCATCCCCATAAATGTGGTGGTTCCCAGGCAAAAAATCTTCAGGATATTTTGTGCCTTGATACATCCGACCAGTCGACCTGCGACGTACCTGCCACAGTTGATCTCTGACGCCCGGATAGCCTTGGACGAAGGTGAAGCATGTGGAAGCGGGTTTTCGCAGTTCTACTTGTGAGTCAAACGTTGGTATTTTCGCAGACCACGGTTACGAAGACGCCGGAGGCAAACACCCAGGCGACCGCCCTGACACGGGGCGGCCAAGCTGGACTGGGAGCCATCGTTGTGACCGACGAGCGAATCGCCGCGTTGCAGGGCCAGGTGAAAGAATCCCCGAATGATTTCGCTCGATACGATCATTTGGGGGCAGCCTATCTCCAGAAAGCTCGAGAAACAGGCGACATTACCTACTATGAGCTTGCCGAGAAAACTCTGAACCGTTCGGTCACCCTGCTTCCCAAGAACCCATCTACGGTCGATCCGCTGGTAGATCTTGCGTTGGTCTATATGGGTGAACACCGTTTCAATGACGCCCTCAGTTACATAGAAGTTGCCACCGCGGCGGGGACGGGAAACCTGGTTGCATTCGCGACGCAAGGCGATGCCTATACCGATATTGGTGAGTACGACAAAGCGGCCGCTGCCTACAAGACTCTGCGAGCTTTGGGCAGCGCAGTCTCGTCACCTTTAACTGTCGCTTACATGGCGGACAGCCGCTTTTCCTATCTTGAGTTTCTGAGTGGCAATACTGCCGAGTCCATCCGGCTTATGCAACAAGCTACCGTGGCTGCGATTCAGCTCAACATACCTAAAGAAAATCTCGCGTGGCTCTTCTACGAGTGGGGACAGCGATATTTTCAGGCCGGCGACTTGCCGCACGCGGAAATGGCCTATAGCTCAGCGCTGGCCGCCGATCCAAATCACTATCGATCGCTGGCCGGCCTGGCACAGGTCCGCGCGGCACAAGAGCGGTTCGACGACTCGCTGAAGCTCTATAAGGCATCCGTGGCAATCGTGCCGTTTCCTCAATACATTGCTGACCTTGGCGACGTCTATCTCAAGACCGGGCACACCCGCGAAGCACAAGAGCAATACGATCTGGTCGAGTACATCGGATACCTCAGCAAACTAAATCGAATACTGAACAATCGCGAGCTGGCGCTGTTCTATGCCGATCATCAGATGAAGCTCGCCCAGGCAGTGCAGCTTGCCCGCAATGAACTCGAAGTCAGGCACGACATTTATACCTGGGATACGTTGGCGTGGGTGCTCTACAAGAATCATCAGCTTGCCGAAGCAAAAGAAGCCATGGAGCAGGCCGAGCGCCTGCGCACCAACGATCCCATCCTTCTTTTTCATGCTGGCACCATAAAACACGCTCTGGGAAATGACGCGGCTGCGGCAGAGAACCTCCGTCTCGCCTTGAAGATCAATCCACACTTCCATGTGTTCTACGCTCAGCAGGCTACAGATATGCTCAACACAATCTCCCGTAACCAGCAGACGAGGTCCGGCAATGCGATTCAATAAGAACTTTGTGTGGGCGACGAATCCTTTAGCGCTGATTGCGGTGTTGCTGGTCAGCGCAACGACAGCTGTGGCCCATCCTATGGGAAACTTCAGCATTAATCATTACGCAAAGATTACAGTCGATGCCACGTCGGTTCAGATCCTCTATTTGCTGGATTTTGCAGAGATTCCTACCTATCAAGCTGTTCGTGAGTACGACTTCACGCCGAGAAACGGCGATTCAACTCTAGCTCCCTATTTGTCAACGCAGGCCGAACGCCTGAAAACTGGTATTGGTCTCGAAGATAATGGCAAGGCTCTTCCGTTGGTAAGTGTTTCGCAGCAGGCGATCTTCGCAGAAGGAGCTGGCGGACTGCCAACTATGAAGATCGGGCTTATATACCGGACTATTCTTCCGTCCGGAAATAACGCTTCGCCGCACCGGCTGACGTATTCCGATAACAACTACCCTGGTCATGCTGGATGGAAGGAAGTAATTGTAGTTGCAGGACGAAGTGCTTCTATCCTGGGCACTACAGCTTCAGAGACAGATCGTAGCCAGGAACTGACGAACTATCCTACGGACCTGCTCAACAGTCCTCCGCAGCAAACAGTAGCGACCTTAGAGTTCCGCGCCCTGCCGGCGAACCTTGGGAACCAGCCGGAGAGCGAGCCGGTGCTGGTTCGGCATAGCAAACCTGTCGAGGAAAAAAGTACAGTTCCCAAACTGTTAGATAAACATATTTCTCAACCGCCGCTAACTGCGGCAATTAGGCCGTCCACCCATCAGCGCCCGTCGACTCAAGCAGTCTCCCAACCTGATGCGGCAAGTGCGATTCCGCTCCCACTGCGCGCCAATGCGCAGAGCACTCCGCGCAGTCGCTTCACCCAGTTGATCTCAACCCGGGAGAAGCTGAGTTTTTGGTTTCTATTGTCCGCAGCCCTGATTGCAGCTGGACTGGGCGCACTGCATGCTCTGGAGCCCGGACATGGAAAGACTCTGGTGGCAGCCTACCTGGTGGGTTCGCGAGGGAAAGCGCGTCACGCAGTCTTGCTGGGCTTCATGGTGACTGCTGCCCACACCGCAGGAGTTTACCTGCTCGGAGCGATTGCTTTGTACGCCTCCCGGTACATCGTTCCAGAGCAACTCTACCCCTGGCTGGGTGCGATTTCTGGTCTCACGGTGACGGGCCTGGGTATCCTCATATTACTGCGGCACCTGACCGGCGACACGGGTGAACACTCGCATGGTTCTGGAGGGCGGCATTCGCACGGGTTTTCATCCGTCTTCAAAGGCTCGCAACCGGTCCAGACTATGCCGGCCGCCAGCGCCGACTCAGGACAGCCGATCTCATTAGGTCAATTGTGTGCTTTAGGAATTACGGGAGGGATAGTTCCCTGTCCGGCAGCTTTGGTCGTGCTTCTCAGCGCGTTTTCATTACATCGGATCGGTTTTGGCTTATTTCTGATTACCGCCTTCAGCCTCGGCTTGGCGTTGGTGCTGGTCGTGGTGGGTTTGACCATGGTCTACGCCAAGCGCTTCCTGTCTCGGGTTGGCCCCGGGACAAAACTTCAGCGCTATCTTCCAATTTTATCGTCTGCTTTCATGGTCATCCTTGGAATCGGGCTCGTGATTTCGGCATTCACTTCGACATTTAATGCCGGACTTGCTTTCGTATCAAAAGACAAACTACTACCGTTCCTTAGCGTCATCCTGTTGGGCCTCTTTCTCGGAATGCGGCACTCGACGGATCCGGATCATGTGGTCGCGGTATCGACCATCGTAAGCCGCCAAGGAACGGTCAAAAGCTCAGCCACGATCGGTGTACTTTGGGGATTGGGGCATACATTAACAATCTTTCTTGTTGGATCCGCGATCATTATTTTCGGTTTCGTGATTCCTCCACGTCTGGGATTGGCGATGGAGTTTTCCGTTGCCTTGATGCTGATCCTGCTGGGTGTCCTTAATCTTACCGGCCTCTTGGGTTGGATCACTAAGCGATTTACTCCAGATCCCTCTAAGACTGCGATTCATTCAGCCGGTGACTCGAAAGGGATGTTTAATGGCACAGTGAACAGGTTGGGCGTATATCAAACCTGCCGCCCCTTCGTCATTGGTCTTGTACATGGACTGGCTGGATCAGCCGCGGTGGCCTTGCTGGTTCTATCTACCATTAAGAGTCCCTTCTGGGCAACCGCATACCTGCTTGTCTTTGGAGCGGGAACCATGGTCGGAATGATGTTCATGACGATAGCGATGTCTCTGCCACTGGTTTATACCAGCAACCGATATGTCAGAGCCGGCCGCTTTATCACCGTGACCTCGGGAGTCGTCAGCGTCTTATTCGGATTATTCCTTGTTTATCAAATCGGAATAGTCAATGGACTATTTTCCGCGCGGCCATACTGGATTCCCAGTTGAACCTTCCAGGCGGGGGTGAACCCAGACATGGTCCTCTTCCTCACGGGATGTACCGCGAAGGATGCGCCTTTGTTTGACCCTTCGCGGCCCGCATGAGTGCGAAGTCACCCTTAGCGCATTTATCAAACTGTGCGATCTTGGAACAACTAAGTCCAAGATCGGGCACCCTGCCCTGCACGGTTTTGCAAAGAGTTTTCGGTTCAGCCATATTTGTCAGCCATTTGCGTCGCCTCTAATGTGGCAGGTTATATGCCTCAGCGAGGGTGGAAGTAGTGTGCTTCCGCCAGGGGGATAACCATGCGAAGCCTGCTGCAAGACATGCGATATGCAGTTAGGGTGCTAGGGAAGAGTGCGGGCTCTACCACGGTGGCGCTACTAACGCTCGCTTTAGCCATTGGCGCAAATACCGCAATCTTCAGCGTTGTGTATGCCGTGCTATTGCAGCCGCTTCCCTATCGCGAGCCTGATCGTCTAGTCACGCTCCGAGGAGGAGAATCGGCGCTCAACCTGGCCGACTTCGCAGCCGAGAGCCACACCCTGTCGGAGATGGGTGGATTCGGAGAGTGGCCTCTCGATCTCACTGGCGCAGGAGAACCTCGCAGCATTCCCAGCGCGCTAATTACCGGCGCCCTTTTCGAGACTTTAGGCACGAAGCCGATGCTCGGCCGAACTTTGACAGCCGCCGACGACCAGATAGGTGGAGCGCGTCTCGTAGTCGCCAGCTACGGCTTCTGGCAGTCGACTTTGAATAGCAATCCGCAAGCGGTGGGCAGCAAGCTTACCCTCAGCGGCGTTCCGTATACGCTGGTTGGGGTCATGCCTCCAGGGTTCGGGTTGCCCCGCGGAACCACTCAGCTTTGGGTACCGCTGAAGGTCGCTTATCCCGAAGCCGCTCCCGCACGCAATGCACAGTTTCTTTACGGCATCGGGCGTATGCGAGACCACGTACAGCTGGCCGCCGTCCAAGCTGAGGTTGATGCCATTGGCAAGCGGTTGAGCGAGAACTACCCCGCAGACAACCTCGACCGCAAGTGGCATGTGGTTTCCTTGCAGGAACGGGTCGTGGGAAAGGTGCGACTGCCTTTGCTGATTTTGTTGGCCTCGGTAGCCTGCATTCTCTTGATTGCTTGCGGAAATCTTGCTGGGTTGGTCCTAGCGAAAGCCGTAGGGCGCCGGCAGGAAATCGCGGTTCGAGGCGCGCTGGGAGCAACCCGTTTTCGCATCGTCCGGCAACTGCTCAGCGAAAGCCTTCTCCTTTCGCTGGCAGGAGGAGCGGCAGGAGTTTTAGTTGCGTGTCTCGGGTTAGATCTACTGCTTGCAATGAAACCCGAGGATGTGCCCCGGCTGGAGAATGTCGGCATCAATTCGACCGCACTCCTGTTCACCTTGGGAATCTCGTTGCTGGCCGGCATCTTGTTCGGGCTGGCTCCGGCATTTCAGTTGTCACGTAGCAGTTCCGACGGGTTGAACCTGGCTGGACGAGTGGCCCAACAAGGTTTCCGGCGCTCGCTTCTACGGCGCATGCTGGTCGTGGCCGAAATAGCGATGGCGCTAGTCCTGCTCACCGGCGCCGGCCTGCTGACCCGTAGTTTCTGGAAACTGAGCAATGTCGACCCAGGCTTCCATCCAGACCATCTCGTAACCCTGAGCATGCAACTGCCCGTTGCTCGCTACGGCGAAATTGCCCGGCAGGAATCGTTCTTCGCCGAACTGGACCGTCGCGTCTTGACCG
>Ga0210398_10004914_pt1 | contig 12474 bp, 12 predicted proteins | sample IncBWC4OmetaG_FD_161047 | JGI IMG/M metagenome (GOLD analysis project Ga0210398, IMG submission 161047) | Forest soil microbial communities from Barre Woods Harvard Forest LTER site, Petersham, Massachusetts, United States - Inc-BW-C-4-O | ecosystem: Environmental > Terrestrial > Soil >... | reverse complement strand
GGGGCGCGCCCGAAACCTTGCTAGGTGCGGTCATGCTCAACACTCCTTACAGCCGAACTGCCACAGCACATCGCACTTGACGATGTTGGCCGGTTAGATACGAAGTTCGGATATGTCGCGTCGCGGTGATGCGCGGTTTCGAGCGCAATCGACGGCACGGCGCCAGTGTTGAGCAGGTAACGGAATTCCGTGACTGTAAAGATGCGGTCCGTTGAATCCTTTTTCGGGGCGAAATTGATGCCGAGCGCCGGACGCGAGTTATCCATGAAAGGATCGTCACCGACGATGAGAACGTTGATCGCTCCCATGACTTTCTCCTCCCGGCGGCTAATCCCCGGGCTCGTCGTGGATCAGCGTCCCGGGCGTTCTTGAATTGAAACGCCGGAACCCGGGATGGCCGAAGGAGTCGGTCCGCCCATCGGACCGAATGTGTTGGCTCGCTGCCGGTCAGCGCCCGGCCGTCACCGGGCGCCGACGCGGCCGCGTGCCGTGTTGCCCGACGCCCGGCCAGTAACCGTGCCGGGCTGATTTTGATTGCCCGGGTCCTCAGCAGACCATGCCGCTCCGCATCGTCACCGGGCTAGGCTGACGGACGAAGATTCCTCGTCGTCAGGAGCGCCTTGATGTCTCGATCCGCCGCGGTAGTTCACCGTGTGATCAAGGCATATGACGTGCGAGGTCTGGTCGGTGAGGAGATCGACGAGTCGTTCGTCGAAGATGTCGGCGCTGCGTTCGCAAGATTGATGCGCGACGAGGGTGCGCGGCAAGTCGTCATCGGCTACGACATGCGCGACAGTTCGCCGTCGCTGGCCGCCGCCTTCGGGGCCGGAGTCACCGCACAGGGGCTCGACGTGATCCGGATCGGTTTGGCATCGACCGATCAGCTCTATTTCGCCTCCGGGCTGCTGGACTGCCCCGGTGCGATGTTCACCGCCAGCCACAACCCGGCCGCCTACAACGGCATCAAGCTGTGTCGGGCCGGCGCCAAACCCGTCGGCGCCGAGACCGGGCTGAGCGCCATCCGCGACGACCTGGTCGCAGGAGTCCCGGCCTACCACGGGCCCGCCGGGACCGTCGCCGATGCCGACGTGCTGGCCGACTACGGGGCCTTCCTGCGCTCGTTGGTCAACACCTCCGGGCTGCGCCAACTGCGGGTGGCCGTCGACGCGGGCAACGGGATGGCCGGCCACACCACCCCGGCGGTACTTGGCCCGATCGGGTCGATCACGCTGTTGCCGTTGTATTTCGAGCTCGACGGTTCGTTCCCCAACCACGAGGCCAACCCGCTGGACCCGGCGAATCTGACCGACCTCCAAAAATACGTCCGTGCCGTCGGTGCTGATATCGGGCTGGCCTTCGACGGCGACGCCGACCGGTGTTTCGTGATCGACGAGCGCGGCCGGCCGGTGTCGCCGTCGACGGTGACCGCTCTGATCGCCGCCCGCGAGCTCGGCCGGGAAATCGGTGCGACGGTGATTCACAATCTGATTACCTCGCGCGCGGTGCCGGAGTTGGTGGTCGAGCGCGGCGGCACGCCGGTGCGCTCGCGGGTCGGGCACTCCTTCATCAAGGCACTGATGGCCGACACCGGTGCGATCTTCGGCGGTGAACACTCGGCGCATTACTACTTCCGCGACTTCTGGGGCGCCGATTCCGGGATGCTGGCCGCGCTGCACGTGCTGGCCGCGCTCGGCGAGCAGCAGCGGCCGCTGTCGGAGCTGACCGCCGATTACCAGCGCTACGAGTCATCCGGCGAGATCAACTTCACCGTGGCCGATGCAACATCGTGTGTCGAGGCGGTGCTGAAGTCGTTCGGTGGCCGCATTCAATCCATCGATCATCTGGATGGGGTGACGGTGGATCTCGGCGAGGGCAGCTGGTTCAACCTGCGCACTTCGAACACCGAGCCGTTGTTGCGGCTGAATGTGGAAGGACGTTGCGTCGAGGACGTGGAAGCGGTGGTCGCCCAGGTTGCCGACGAGATCCGCCAGCAGGCGGTCGACCAGGTGGCGACCGCGACGTGAACGCGACTCAGGCCACGATCGACCTCGATGACACCGAAGCCCTGCTGGCCGCGGATCGCGAGGGGCTGTTGCGGGCGGCGTCGACGGCGGGTGCGCAGGTGCGCGCGGCCGCGGCCGCGCTCGATGAGGGTGCTCTCGACGCCCTGCACGGCGATGACCATCCGCGCTCGGTGATCTGGGTCGCCGGGCGAGGCACCGCTGAGACCGCAGGCACCATGCTGGCCGCGACATTGGGCGGTTGGGCGGCCGCGCCGATCGTGGTCGTCGCCGAGGCGCCACCGTGGATCGGCGCGCTCGACGTGCTGATCGTGGCCGGCGATGACCCCGGCGATCCGGCGCTGGTCGGGGCCGCCGCGAGTGGCGTGCGCCGCGGTGCGCGGGTTGTCGTCGCGGCGCCCTACGAGGGCCCGCTGCGGGACAGTACGGCCGGCCGGGTGGCGGTGATGGAGCCGCGGCTGCCGATTCCCGACGGGTTCGGCCTGTGCCGATACCTGGCCGCCGGCCTGGCTGCGTTGCAAACTGTCGAACCGAAGCTGCGGATGGACCTGGCCGCGCTGGCCGACGAGCTGGACGCGGAGGCGCTGCGTAACAGCGCCAGCCGCGAAGTGTTCACCAATCCGGCCAAGGCGTTGGTCGAGCGGATGTCACGGCGCCGTGTCGTGCTGGCCGGCGACTGCGCCGCGACCCTGGCGCTGGCCAGGCACGGGTCTGGTGTTCTGCTCCGGATCGCGCATCAGGTGGCCGCCGCGACTGGGCTCGCCGACGCCTTGATGGCGTTGCGTGAGGTCGCCGGGTCGGGGTATGTCGACCCGGTAGAGGCGTTGTTTCACGACGAGGAGATCGACGGCCCGGTGGCCGAGCGGCTGCGGGTGTTGGCGTTGACGCTGGATGCCGAGCGCACGGTCGTGGCGTCTCGGGTGGCTCAGCTCGACGACGTCGACATTGTCGGTGCCGAGGATGTGCCTGAAGGACCGGATGTCCGCTCGGGGCCGGCCGGCCCCCAGCGGGCCGAGCAGCAACTGGCTATATTGGCTGTTCGGTTGGAGATGGCAGCGGTTTATTTGCGGCTCGTGCGGGGATAAGTAGCGGGGGTAAGTAGACAGTGCAGTTGCTACGGGGTGCGATACGGACGTACGCGTGGGGATCGCGCACGGCCATCGCCGAATTCACCGGGCGCCCGGTTCCGGCCGCCCATCCAGAAGCGGAACTCTGGCTTGGCGCCAACCCGGGCGATCCGGCCTGGCTGGAAGACCCTGACGGGGAAATCTCGTTGTTGCAGGCCCTGATCGACGATCCCGAGGGGCAACTCGGCTCGGTGACCCGCGCCCGGTTCGGCGATGTGCTCCCGTTCTTAGTCAAAGTGCTGGCTGCCGACGAACCGCTGTCGCTGCAGGCGCATCCGAGCGCCGAGCAAGCCGCCGAGGGTTACCTCCGTGAGGAGAAGCTCGGTATTCCGGTGAATTCGCCGGTGCGTAATTACCGCGACGCCAGCCACAAGCCCGAATTACTGGTGGCGTTGCACCAGTTCGAGGCGCTGGCCGGATTCCGTCCTGCGGCCCGGACCGTAGAACTCTTGCGCGCCCTGGCGGTGTCCGACCTGGATCCATACATCGATTTGTTGGACGACCAATCCGATGCCGACGGCCTGCGCGCGTTGTTCACCACCTGGATCACCGCGCCACAGCCCGACATCGATGTGCTGGTAGCCGCCGTGCTGGACGGTGCCATCCACTATGTCAGTTCCGGCGCAACGGAATTCGCGGCCGAAGTCAAGACGGTGCTCGAGTTGGGCGAGCGGTATCCCGGCGATGCCGGTGTGCTGGCGGCTTTGCTGCTCAACCGGATAACACTGAGTCCCGGTGAGGCGATCTTCTTGTCGGCCGGAAACCTGCACGCTTACCTGCGCGGTGTAGGGCTGGAGGTTATGGCCAACTCCGACAACGTGTTACGTGGTGGTCTGACTCCCAAACACGTCGACGTTCCGGAGCTGTTACGGGTGCTGAATTTCACCCCCACCCCCGAGTCTCAACTGCGTGCGCCGACACACCGGGATGGGCTCGGGCTGGTCTATGACACCCCCGCCCAAGAATTCGCGGCGTCGATGCTGACACTTGGCGACGCGCAGCTCGGCCACGAAGTCGACGCTCCATCGCGTCACGACGGGCCGCAGATCCTTTTGTGCACCGAGGGTTCGACGACCGTGTCCGGAAAATCCGGGGCCCTGACGCTCAGTCACGGCGCCGCCGCCTGGGTGGCAGCCGACGACGGGCCCATCCGGCTGATCGCCCACGAACCGACCAAGATATTTCGGGCCACCGTCGGCCTGTAATTAGCGCGGCGTCAGAGACCGGCGTCATGCGAGATTTTACGGCGTGCAACGTATAGCTGTCGTGGGCTCCGGCGGCGCGGGCAAGTCTACGTTCGGCCGGGAACTGGGTCGCCTTCTCGGGCTACCGGTCATCCATCTCGACCACCATTACTGGCGCCCGGGCTTGGACAGCGTCTTGCGCTCTGCCCCGGACACCGTCGCCGTCATCGAGCTCACCTCGCCTGGTGTCGCGGCAGCTTTTCTGGATGGCTTAACGAATTCCGCACAGCCACAACAGTCCTCGGGCCGTTAGCTCAGAGCCCGAGTCGTATCGACTCGTGCGCGTTGGCGTTGCGGGTTTGCCGGCGCTCGGCGCGCCACAACCGCATGTTGTGCCCGATGGTGCGGCCAACCAGCCCCAAAGAGGGCACCATATAGAGGCTGTCCAAAAGCGAGAAGCGGCGCAAAAACCACTCAGCCAGAACGGGTTCGGTCTCCGCGGCCCCGAGGAACTGGTCGAAAAGGCTGCCGACCGGGCCGTACCAGCGCGGCCGGTACCCGGTCGCGTGGTGGAAGGTGAAGTCGCCGATCGCGGTCATCATCCACACCGGGTAGGTGGTCTTGGCGGTGGCCCGATTCACCTCGCAGGCCAGGTTTTCGGCCGCGCCATCAGCCAAGGCTCGGTGCAGATGACCGGCCTGCAGCGACGTCATCGTCATGCCCTGTCCATAGGTGGGGTCGAAGCTGGCCACCGCGTCGCCCAACGGCAGGATCCCGGCCGGAAACCGGTCCATCTTGTGGTAGCGGCGCCACCTGCTGATGGGGTAGCGGTGGAAAGCCACCTCGCCCACAGGTTCGGCTCGCTCCAGCGCCGCCGAGATCCGTTCGGGCAAAAGCTCTTTGGCGAGTGCAAGCATCTCGGGAAAGGTATGTGGCGGTTGCACTTTCGCGACGCCGAAAGTCGTCAGCGTCCAGGTGCCGTCCTCATAGCCCAGCAGGCCTAGCCCGAGCGGCTGCTGCCGGGACGCGCCCGCAACGATTACTCTCTCCCGGATGGCGCCCTCGGGCAGCCGAAACTGATGCGAGGCATAGCCAATCCCCACCTCGACGACCTTCTCGGCAGGCCGCTGGTATCCCCATTGCTCCAGCCACACCGGCAACCTGGTGCCGCGGCCGGCGGCATCGACCACGAGATCGGCCGCGACGAACGCGGGGTCCGCAGTATCACCGGAATCCACCAACACTCCAGTCACCCGCTGCTCGCCGGCGTCAAACCGCGGTTCGCGCACCGAACGCTGCTGAAGTTCGACGTTGGCAATAGCAAGGGCCCTGCGCCGAATCTGCCATTCCAGGTGCGGGCGACTCGGCACGTAAGCGGTGAACTCGTCGCGCAGAGTGTGTCCGGTTCCCAGCACGTGGCCGGCGGCGCCGAAGTAAATGCAGTCCGGGCGGTTCTGCAGCTTCGGCACCCCCGCCGCCGCCATGTCGTCGAGCAGACCGGGGAACAGCGCATCGAATTCGACGGCGCCACGGGCCATCAGAAGGTGAACGTGGCGGCCCTGGGGGACCGCCGTGCGGTTGACGGGGGTGCTTGGGAGCTCGTCGCGTTCGAACACCGTGACCCGGTCGTAGAAATCGGACAAAACCCGCGCCGCGCACAGCCCCGCGATGCTGGCCCCGATGACGACCGCATGCCCCCTTTTGCTCTCCCCACGCATTCCCGCACAGTACTCGGTACTGTCCGGGACCATGGCCGGTCGCTGGCGCACCAAGTCGGTTGAACAATCGATCGCCGACACCGACGAGCCGGGTACTCAGCTGCGCAAGGACCTCAGCTGGTGGCACCTGGCAGTCTTCGGGGTTTCGGTGGTGATCGGAGCCGGCATCTTCACCGTCACCGCATCAACCGCGGGAGACATCACCGGACCGGCGATCTGGGTCTCGTTTCTCATCGCCGCGGTTACCTGCGGGCTGGCGGCGCTGTGCTACGCCGAATTCGCGTCGATGCTGCCGGTGGCAGGCAGCGCCTACACGTTTTCCTACGCCACCTTCGGTGAGTTCCTGGCCTGGACGATCGGTTGGAACCTGGTATTAGAGCTGGCAATCGGTGGCGCCGTCGTTGCCAAAGGGTGGTCGAGCTACCTGAGCACCGTGCTCGGATTAACCAGCAGCACAATCCATTTCGGGTCTTTCGCGCTGGACTGGGGCTCGCTGCTGATCGTCGCGCTGGTGGCGACTCTGCTCGCATTGGGCACCAAGTTGTCGTCGCATTTTTCCGCCGTGGTCACCACGATCAAAGTATCGGTGGTGGTATTGGTGATCGTCGTCGGCGCGTTCTACATCAAGGCCGCGAACTACTCGCCGTTCATCCCGCCGCCCGAGACCGACCACGCCGGCACCGGTATCGATCAGTCCTTACTGTCACTGCTCACCGGCGCACACAGCAGCCATTACGGCTGGTACGGGGTGCTCGCGGGAGCATCGATCGTGTTCTTCGCGTTCATCGGGTTCGACATCGTGGCCACCATGGCCGAGGAGACCAAAAACCCGCAACGCGACGTCCCCCGGGGCATCCTCTTCACACTGGGCGTCGTCACCGTGCTCTATGTGGCGGTGTCGGTCGTGCTCTCAGGGATGGTTCCCTACACCGCGCTGAAGACCACCCCTGATGGACATCACGCCAACCTGGCCACCGCGTTCGCGGTCGACGGGGTGCACTGGGCTTCCGGCATCATCTCCATCGGCGCGCTCGCCGGGCTCACCACGGTGGTGATGGTGCTGTTGCTCGGCGGATGCCGGGTGCTGTTCGCGATGGCGCGCGACGGGTTGTTGCCGCGGCGGCTGGCCAAAACCGGCGCACGGGGCACCCCGGTGCGGATCACCGTGCTGGTCGCGTTGCTGGTCGCCGCCACTGCCTCGGCGTTCCCGACGGACAAACTCGAGGAGATGGTGAACGTCGGGACCTTGTTCGCGTTCCTGGTGGTGTCCGCCGGCGTCATCGTCTTGCGCCGCGCCCGCCCAGACCTGCCCCGGGGCTTCCGCACCCCGCTGGTGCCGCTGCTGCCGGTCGCGTCGGTGTGCGCCTGCGTGTGGCTGATGGTCAACCTCACCGTGATCACCTGGGTGCGGTTCGGCGTCTGGATGGTCGTCGGTATCACCATCTACCTGGGCTATGGCCGTCGGCACTCGGTGCTGGCCAGCCGGCAGGCCGACGAAATCGAGAAGGACCCGTCGCTGGATCCGGCCTAGTGGTTTACAAAGTAGTACTCTGTGTCTAGACAGAAGACGCAGAGCGCGATATTGTCAATCTCGACGTGCTCTAACTCACCGAGGAGGTTGGCCAATGACCACCGGACTACGCCCGAATGCTTCTACTTGGCAGGACCGGAAGCGCTATCTGTGGCTGATGGGACTGATCGTCCCGACGCTGCTGCTGGCGATCCTGCCGATCGTGTGGGCGATGAACCAGTTCGGTTGGCAGGCCGCGTCGCAGGTGTGGTTCTGGATCGGCCCGATCCTGCTGTACGCCGTGCTCCCGGCGCTGGACCTGCGGTTCGGCGCTGACGGTCAGAACCCGCCCGACGAAGCCATGCAGTGGCTGGAGAACGACAGGTACTACCGCTACTGCACCTACGCCTTCATCCCGTTCCAGTACCTCAGCGTGATTCTGGGGGCGTACCTGTTCACCGCCTCGAATCTGAGCTGGCTGGGCTACGACGGGCCATTGAGCTGGCCGGCCAAGATCGGCCTGGCGCTGTCGGTCGGGACCTTGGGCGGCGTCGGGATCAACACCGCACACGAGATGGGGCACAAGAAGGAGTCGCTGGAGCGCTGGCTGTCCAAGATCACCTTGGCGCAGACCGGCTACGGGCACTTCTACATCGAGCACAACCGCGGCCACCACGTGCGAGTGGCCACGCCAGCAGACCCGGCGTCGTCTCGCTTCGGTGAAACGTTCTGGGAGTTCTTGCCCCGCAGCGTGTTCGGCAGTCTGCGCTCGGCCTGGCGGCTGGAGGCACAGCGGCTGCGCCGGCAGGGTGCCAGCCCGTGGAACCCCAAGACCTATCTGTCCAACGACGTGCTCAACGCCTGGCTGATGTCGGTGGTGTTGTGGGGCGTGCTGATCGCGCTGTTCGGCTCGGCGCTAATCCCGTTCCTGATCATCCAGGCCGTCTTCGGCTTCAGCCTGCTTGAGTCCGTCAACTACCTCGAGCACTACGGGCTGCTTCGGAAGAAGAATGCCAGCGGACGCTACGAGCGCTGCACCCCCGAGCACAGCTGGAACTCCGACCACATCGTCACCAACCTGTTCCTCTACCACCTGCAGCGCCACAGCGATCACCACGCCAACCCGACCCGGCGCTACCAAACGCTGCGCAGCATGGACGGGGCGCCGAACCTGCCGAGCGGCTACGCCGCCCTGATCGGGCTGACCTACTTCCCGCCGCTGTGGCGCAAGCTGATGGACCACCGGGTGCTCGCCCACTACGGTGGCGACATCACCCGGGTCAACGTGCAACCGCGCCGACGGGAGAAGATCCTGGCCCGCTACGGGACCGTGGCGTGATGACCGTCTACCGCTGCACGGGCTGTGACTACGTGTACGACGAAGCCAAAGGCGCTGTACGAGAGGGATTTCCACCCGGAACCCGCTGGGAGCAAATACCCGAAGACTGGTGCTGCCCCGACTGCGCGGTACGCGAAAAGATCGACTTCGACGTGATGCGTCCGATGACGATGCGTGCCGCAAGCGGCACGAGGTGGGGGCACGCCCCGCTTGCGGGGGAGAGTCGGACAGATATGGAGGTAACGAAATGAGTGACTACAAACTGTTCATATGCGTGCAGTGCGGCTTTGAGTACGACGAGGCCAAAGGCTGGCCGGAGGACGGCATCGCGCCCGGCACCCGTTGGGACGACATCCCCGAAGACTGGAGCTGCCCGGACTGCGGTGCGGCGAAATCCGACTTCGAGATGGTCGAAGTCGCTCGTTCGTGACAAGCGCACCGGCGACTACTGTCGCGCTTGTGAAGCAAAGGGTCCCGTACGCCGAGGCGTCACGGGCCCTGCTGCGTGATTCGGTGCTCGACGCGATGCGGGAACTGCTGCTCAGCCGCGACTGGTCGGCGATCACGCTGGCCGACGTGGCTCGTGCGGCGGGCATCAGCCGCCAAACCATCTACAACGAGTTCGGCTCGCGGCAGGGCCTTGCTCAGGGCTACGCCCTGCGGCTGGCCGATCGATTGGTGAACGCCGTCGGAGACGCCATCTACTCCAACGTCGGCGACGTCTACGCCGCGTTCCTGCAAGGATTTCGGGCGTTCTTCTCGGAATCGGCAGCCGACCCGCTCGTCATCTCGCTGCTGAGCGGTGTGGCTAAACCCGACCTGCTGCAGATCATCACCACCGACAGCGGGCCGATCATCACGCACTGCTCGGCCCGCCTGACGTCGTCGTTCATGGATAGTTGGGTCAAGGCCAGCGAGGACGATGCCGGGATGCTGGCCCGCGCCATCGTGCGGCTGGCGATGAGCTACGTGTCGATGCCACCGGAGGCCGACCACGACGTCGCCGCGGATCTGGCTCGGCTGATGACACCGGCCGCGGAACGATACGGGGTGCTCCGTGACGATGCGGGCCCCTAGGCCCGCGGAGGAGCGGAGCCAATAGGGTGGAGCAGAGCCCGACTGACCCGGCATGAGGTCAACGCTGCGTCGGGACTAATATGTATGCAAGCTAACTAGTTCATCGAAGAAGGATTGGGCCATCACATGACGACGACCGAGCACTCGCTGAGTCCCGACGTCCGCAACGGCATCGAATTCAAGGTCGCCGACCTGTCGTTGGCGGATTACGGCCGCCGCGATATCGAGCTCTCCGAACACGAGATGCCGGGTCTGATGTCACTGCGCCGCGAGTACCACGACGTGCAGCCGCTTCAAGGCGCCCGGATCTCCGGCTCGTTGCACATGACGGTGCAGACTGCGGTCCTCATCGAAACGCTGGTCGCGTTGGGCGCCGAGGTGCGCTGGGCCTCGTGCAACATCTTCTCCACCCAGGACCACGCCGCCGCCGCGGTCGTCGTCGGCCCGCACGGCACGCCGGAGGAGCCCAAGGGCGTGCCGATCTTCGCCTGGAAGGGTGAGACGCTCGAGGAGTACTGGTGGGCCGCCGAGCAGGCGCTGACCTGGCCCGATGAGCCGGCCAACATGATCCTCGACGACGGCGGGGATGCCACCATGCTGGTGCTGCGCGGCGCGCAGTACGAGAAGGCCGGTGTGGTGCCGCCCGACGAAGAGGACGACTCGGCCGAGCACCGGGTGTTCCTGAAGCTGCTGCGCCACCGGTTCGAGACCGACAAGGACAAGTGGACCAAGATCTCCGAGTCGATCAAGGGCGTCACCGAGGAGACCACCACCGGCGTGCTGCGGCTCTACCAGTTCGCGGCGGCCGGAGACCTGGCGTTCCCGGCGATCAACGTCAACGACTCGGTCACCAAGTCGAAGTTCGACAACAAGTACGGCTGCCGGCACTCGCTGATCGACGGCATCAACCGCGGCACCGACGTCCTCATCGGCGGCAAGAACGTGCTGGTCTGCGGCTACGGCGACGTCGGCAAGGGCAGTGTCGAGTCGCTGGCCGGTCAGGGCGCCCGCGTCACCGTCACCGAGATCGACCCGATCAACGCGTTGCAGGCGCTGATGGAGGGCCACGACGTCAAGCGGGTCGAGGACGTGATCGGCGAGGCCGACATCGTCATCACCACCACCGGCAACAAGGACATCATCACGCTCGAGCACATGAAGGCCATGAAGGAAAAGGCCATCCTGGGCAACATCGGCCACTTCGACAACGAAATCCAGATGGCCCGCCTGGAGAAGTCCGGCGCCACCAAGACCAACATCCGCCCGCAGGTCGACCTGTGGACCTTCAAGGACACCGGCAAGTCGATCATCGTGCTCTCCGAGGGCCGGCTGCTGAACCTCGGTAATGCCACCGGGCACCCGTCGTTCGTGATGAGCAACAGCTTCTCCAACCAGGTCATCGCCCAGATCGAGCTGTGGACCAAGAACGACGAGTACGACAACGAGGTATACCGGCTGCCCAAGCACCTCGACGAGAAGGTCGCTCGCGTGCACGTCACCGCACTCGGCGGCGAGCTGACCAAGCTGACCAAGGAGCAGGCCGAGTACATCGGCGTCGACGTCGACGGGCCCTACAAGCCGGACCACTACCGCTACTGAGCCGGCCGTCCACCGAGTGTGCGGTCAGCCGCACATTCGGCATAGACCGTGCGGCCAGCCGCACATTCGGCGGCCGCGGGGATAGGCTCGCGCCGTGCTGATCGCCATCGAGGGCGTCGACGGCGCCGGCAAGCGGACACTTTCGCAGGGTCTGTGTGCGGCCTTCGAAGCCGCCGGGCAGCGGGTGGCCACGCTGGCGTTCCCGCGATACGGGCAGTCGGTGGCCGCCGACGTGGCGGCCGAGGCGCTGCACGGCCAGCACGGCGACCTCGCGTCGTCGGTGTATGCGATGGCAATGCTGTTCGCGCTGGATCGGGCCGGCGCCGCCGCGCAGATCCGGGAACTGTGCGGCGACCACGATGTGGTGATTCTGGATCGTTACGTGGCATCCAATGCGGCCTACAGCGCCGCCCGCCTGCACCAAGACGCCGACGGTGAGGTGGTTGGCTGGGTGCACCGGACGGAATACCATCGGTTGCAGCTTCCGGCACCGGATTGGCAAGTGCTGCTTGGCGTTTCGACTGAGCTGGCGAGCCAGCGCGCCCGCCACCGCGCCCGCCAGGATGCCAGCCGGTCGCGTGACGCCTACGAACGCGACGACGAGCTCCAGCAACGCACCGGCGCGGTCTACACCGGTCTGGCCGCAGCGGGCTGGGGTGGGCGCTGGCTGGTGGTCGATGAGACCGTCAACGCGGGCCAGTTGGCGGCCAGGTTGACGGCCTAGCGGCACGAGCTGTGGTATTTGGGCACGAAACGCGCGTGTGGCAGCTCCGTTTTATCGCGATCTGGTGACACCATGGACGCCATGAGGCAAAGGATTCTCGTGGTCGACGACGACGCTTCGCTGGCCGAGATGCTGACCAATGTGTTGCGGGGTGAAGGGTTCGACACCGCGGTCA
>Ga0210398_10004912_pt1 | contig 12476 bp, 8 predicted proteins | sample IncBWC4OmetaG_FD_161047 | JGI IMG/M metagenome (GOLD analysis project Ga0210398, IMG submission 161047) | Forest soil microbial communities from Barre Woods Harvard Forest LTER site, Petersham, Massachusetts, United States - Inc-BW-C-4-O | ecosystem: Environmental > Terrestrial > Soil >... | reverse complement strand
CTTAATGAGCGCGCCTTAGGGACTATGTTCGCCCTCGATCCTCGCGTTAAAGAAGAATGCATCTGGCCAACGGGAACAAAACGTCGCGTGCCTATGCTGAAGCGAGATGAGCCTTCGGCGTGGTTGCGCAACGCGGAGGGCAGCATGATCACATATCCCTTCGAGATCTCGAAATACGAGTCCGTCCTCTCGCAGATCATTGATCCGCACCTCTATCCAGAAATCTCCGCGGTACGCAACCAGATCTTGTGCTGGCGCTTTTATCATCACTTCCGTACAGACCTGGAGTCTCCTGTGCGGCAGTCACAAATCGGTGTTTATACGCCGGTTCTTAGTCATGACGGTTCGGACCTCGCGGCGGCACTGCAAACGATTCTGGAAATTGGCGATGGCGTTGCTCTTCGCCAGACCGTTGCAGAGGCTTTTGGCGGCGCAACTCTCGTTATCGAAGCCACGGATACGCTCTTCAGCATAAGGTTGCAAATTCCCGGACTGCTCCGTCCCTTGCAAGCGCGGGAATTCTCGGACGGACAATTGCGGTTCTTATGCCTTTGCGCGGCACTGCTCAGCCCTCGTCCGCCGTCGCTGCTGGCGCTCAACGAACCGGAGACTAGCCTGCATCCAGACATTCTCGATGCGCTGGCGCACTTAATCGTTCGCGCGTCAAGAAATACCCAGCTTTGGATTACTACCCATTCGCAACCGCTGGCTGACCGGATCGAGCAACATTCCAGCGTGCCGCGCGTGCGGCTCCGCATGGCTGATGGCGAAACCCAAGTGCAAGAGTCTCGGAGGCGCCTCTGAATATAGATCTGCTAGGGCCTCGGATCCTGCGAGGCCTCCGATTGGAGTGTCGTGCCTATCTTGATCGCCATATGATCAGCCGAGGATTACGATTTTGTCGCGAATCGGACTCGCTTCCGGCCACGGGGACGCCAACTGCTGAACTCTTGAAGCACAAAGGCTGATCCGCCGAGAATGCTGCCTGTCTGAAACAAAATGGATCAACAGATCCTCGCTGGATTGGCGGATGGTCTTGTGACCGACGGCGGAACGGGAGAATCACATGCGGGCAGGTCGCGTTCCGCATCGAGGTTAGTAGGAGACCTTGAACCTTAGCCGGCTGGGAGGGCAGGGATGAGCGCCCTGCCTGCTTGCAAAGCAGAGTGACAACCTCTAGTCTGCTTGGGCTGAGCTGAGGAAAGGGCCCAATCACTTGCAGGATCTCACTCCCGATCTTCTCGTTTTCGGATTCATCTGGTATATCGCGTTTCTGTTTTCGACGACGTGTCACGAAGCGGCGCACGCTTTGGTCGCCAAGATGGGAGGCGATGAAACGGCGGCCCAAGGCGGGCAGGTGTCGCTGAATCCTGTGCCGCACATGCGGCGCGAACCCTGGGGAATGGTGGTTATACCGATTATTTCGTTCTTGTTCATGGGTCGAATGTTTGGATGGGCGAGCGCGCCGTACGATCCGCTTTGGGAGCGGCGGCATCCGCGGCGGTCGGGATGGATGGCACTTGCCGGGCCAGCCGCCAATTTTTCGTTGATGCTTCTTGCGGTAGCTTGCCTACAGGTGGGAGCCGCCGCAGGCTGGTTTCATCCCGACCTGGTCACCGGCCATCGTGATTTCGCGGCCACCACGCTGTTGATCTTCTTCACGCTGAACTTGCTGCTAGGGACCTTCAATCTGCTTCCGGTGGCACCGCTCGATGGCAGCACGGTGATCCTGCTCTTTATGAGTGAAAAGACGGCGCAGCGCTACTTGGACTGGCTGCGCGGGAACAGCCTGGCCATGGCGGGGCTGCTCGTGGGCATTCTCGTGTTTCGCTACATCTATGATCCGATAAACACCTTCGTGGCCAGGCTGCTCCTTCCGGGGAACATTTAGTTAGTGAACCGAATCTGAACACTCCAGCCGGAAATGTCACTCCGGTGCACATTCTCGGAAGACCTCCCAGACGCTGCCTTTGTGGTAAAAGGTTTATTTTCATTAAGTTATGAAGAACGACGAATGGGTCTTGGCCTGCATTTCCGTTCTGCGGAGGTTTTAGATGCTTCGCTACACCGGTTTTCCTGTCACACGCTGCTATGCCGTGGAAGTGTCTGGCTGGGATCGTACAGAGAGTTTTTTTGTGGAAACGTGCGAACTCGAGTGGAAGGAGGAGTCCGATAAGCAGGTCACGCTAAAGCGGGCTCTCAACGATAACGCCGTCCTGCTGGTGAGGCTCCTGCAATTCGACGAGTCCGACCGTTCGGACCCTGTTGTTTGTGAAGCAAAATGGGTTCGGAGAACAAAGAGTGGGCTGCACCAATTCCGCCTCAACACGGTGGTTCCCCGCCGGAGAGGAGAGAGCTCGGCAGCCTAGCCAGAGCCGACGTCCGAAGTAGGGCCAATGTCGTTTGCATGGGCAGTGAAATGGCGTAATTCCGCACCGAAACGACACTCTGGCCCAATATGAAAGTCGCTGGAAGGCTTCCAAGTGCGCCCCGTACGGAAGGGCCGCCTGCGCACCAAGAGGATTTGCCCGGGGGGACAGTTCGTAAACTACTGATTCTCTTGGAGGTGATGGGTTGTTGCGGTGGCAGGGACGGGGACGGTCCCTGCCGAGCGCGACAACGGGGAAAGGTGACGGGATGGCACCAGCGTTGCGAGTGGTAGTCATCGTGGCACGCGCACATAGCAAGGCTGTTGCACTGGCGGCGCCCAAGACATCTTTGACGCCGTGCATCCTGGACGACGATTACGCCCAATTGGATTCGCTTTCCGCGGTTATGGAAGACATGGGCTACCAGTCCATCACCACCTCGGATCCTGAGGAGGCTTTGGGCCTAGTGCGTTCCGGGCGATGCCGGCTGGTGCTGGCGGATGTAAATATACCGGGGATGAACGGCTATGAGTTTCTTGATCGCCTCGTGCGGAGCGACCCGGGGATTCATGTGATCGTGATGACCGGGGAATACACGCTGGAATCGGCGCTGGATGCCATCCGGCGGGGCGCGACGGATTTTCTGCCAAAGCCCGTTGACCGCGCACGTCTGAAGAGAACTCTGCACGAAGTGGCCACGATTTACGAGCAGCGGAAACGGGTGCGGACGCTAGAGGAACAGTTGCTGAAGGATCTGGAGTTTCACGGGATCGTGGGGAAAAGCCCAGCCATGCTGGAGGTCTTTGATTTCGCGCGGAAGGTGGCGAAGCATTACACGAACGTGCTGCTGGTGGGGTCCACGGGGACAGGTAAAGAGCTAGTGGCGCGGGCGATACACAACATCAGTCCGCAGAGCCAGCAGAAATTAGCGATCTGCAACTGTTCGGCTACGGTGGACACGTTGCTCGAGAGCCATCTATTTGGGCATGTGCGAGGATCGTTTACAGGGGCGACGGACACCACGCCTGGGCTCTTTGAGTACGCGAATAACGGGACGGTTTTTCTGGATGAGATTGGCGAGATGTCACCGCGGATGCAAGCCAAGCTGCTGCGGGTGATCCAGAACAGGGAGATCCAGCGGGTTGGGTCGCCGGAAGTGCGGCAGGTCAACGTGCGGCTGATTGCCGCGACCAACCGGGACCTACGGGTGGAAGTACTGGCGGGCAAATTTCGGGAGGACCTGTTCTACCGGTTGAATTCGATTCAGTTTCGGATGCCGTCCTTGACGGAGCGGCTCGAAGATATTCCGCTGCTGGTGCACTATTTTCTTAAAAAATATAACGACGTGCACGGGAAGAATATCTCCGGGCTGACGCGGCGGGCGCAGACTGTGCTGCTGCAACATCCCTGGCCGGGGAACGTGCGCGAACTGGAGAACGTGATCGCGGCCGCGGCGATAACCGCGATAGGGGATTTCATCGATCTTCGGGACTTGCCAGTGCACTTGCAGCTCCGGGGTCCGGGCAGGCTACAGGGTGGTGACTGGCGGCAGCTGTCGCTCGACGAAGTGCGCAAATCGCACATCCGGAGAGTGCTCGAGCTGTGCCTGGGGAATCGCCTAAGGGCCGCGCGGATTCTGGGAATCGGCCGAACGAGTCTCTATCGCTATCTGAACGGTGATGGGCATGAAATCTGTGCTCGCGAAAAAAGCGGTGGCGCGGCAGCCTGACATCCTCCCTCCAGCAAGCCAGATGCAACTTTGGTGAGAAAGCGGTTCCGCCAAGCCACCTTTGCACGTTCCGTGCTGTTCCCGAAAGGCACACTGTCCCGTGTTCGTGCAGCCATACCCCTCGCGGGCGTTCGTAAGGCAAGGGAAATGCAGAGCTTGCGGCAGGAGCGTTTGGCAAGTGCCTTGCACCTAGCAAGAGCGCTTACAAAAGTTAAATCGCAGAGCTTTCAGCCGTTAAGCGGACGAGCTGGATGAACGAACGATCTAGAATCGAAAAGATTTGCGCGGAAGTCCATGGTCAGGCCTCGCAGCGGACCCGTGCGAAATGGTGCCCACCTACAGTAGTTCCTCAGCACACGCCTCAAACCACTAGCCAGAACCCCCAAAGAGCGCCGCTCTCCCTCCCCAACGGGAGTGCGGCGCTCCTTTCCTTGGAAGCTGTTGTGCGACACCGGGCGGTTGCCGGGTGTGGCGGAGAGTTTCCACCTTTTGAATCGGGCTAACTTCAACACTCCCAATCTGATCGTGTTCACGCCACCGACGGCGGCAAATCTGACAGGCCCTTCTGGCACTGCGGGCGCGATCACGAGCACGTCGACTACTTCGCGCCAGGTGCAATTCGGGCTGAAATTGCTCTGGTGCCGCAGGGAGGAAATTCAAAACCCGAGAGGCCGAGGTTTGCGCTGTCAAGAACCGGAGTGACAGAGGTCGCCGTAGCTCCACGAGAATTCTCGCATGAAGGAACGCGGAACGAGCTATTGAACGGTAACCGCGAGCGTGACGGTGTGGCTGACGGCTTGGGCTGCTACGCCTCCGCTGGCGGTCACCGTGGCAATGAAAGAATTCGTGGATGGCGCGCTCGGCGCGCTAGACACGCTTTTGCCGCCACTGCATCCGCTCATCACGCTCAAGAACGCGGCGATTATTAGTAACGCGCCAAGTCGCCACGAACGCTTCTTCCGGGGCCACGTGACAAGAAATATACAAGCCAGTAGGGCGCCTCGGAATGCGTTCGAGAGTCTCCGAACGGGGTTTTCAAGAGCCATTCGGATGGCAGACGATTGGGCGGGCGGTTTGCTGATGCTGAGCGCAACCTGTAAGGGAGTGCCATCGAGGCTGGGCTGCGAAGGCAGGAACGTACATGAGGAACCCAGAGGGAGTCCGGAGCAACTGAGCGACACGGCTCCAACCAAGCCCAGGCCGGGGCCGGGCGTGAGCAGAAGGTTGGTGGTGCCGGGCCCGCTTCCAGAGATCGTCACATTTCCTGGATTGGCGGAAATCAGAAAATCGGGATTGCCGACGACGATCGTGGCTGCGCCGGAAGTGGAACCGACAAAGTTCGCATCGCCGGAATATACCCCCGTGATACTGTGCGAGCCGCTTGTGAGCTGGGTGGTCGTCAGCGTGGCGATCAAGCTCTTCACCTGGACAGGATTCCCTAGCGCCGTTTTCCCCGTGAAAAACTGGACGGTCCCGGTGGGATCGATCGTGCCATTCGGAAGCACGACGGCTTGGAGTACAACGGAACTATTCGGCAGAGCTCCCGCGGGGATAAAGAGAACTGTTTGTGTCGGACCCTTGGCGACACTGACGCTGATCGGGCCCGCGCTGCTTGCGGAAAAGCTCGCGTCACCGGAATAGCTGACGTTGAGGGTATGGTTTCCGAGAGCGAGCTTGCTTTCCTGGACCAGGGCGTTGCCCTGGCTATTGAGAGAAACGCTCAGCAAGGTGCTTGTATTCCCGTTGAAGGTGTCCGAGAAAGTGAGCGTTCCCGTGGGTGTTCCGTTCTGCGAAGCGCCGGCAACGCTAACCTCGAGATCGAGGAAGCCGCCATAAGTCGTGTTGACTGGGGAAGACTGCGTTCCCGTCTGACCGGCCAGGAATGCGGAGAATCCCGTGCTGCTGGCCTCCGGATTAATGGTGATGGGCACGCCCGTGGAGATGCTCCCAGCAAACGTAGCGTCTCCGCCGTAGCTGGCGGTGACGGAGTACATTCCCCCGGGCAAAGTTCGGACACTTCCGGATACCGTCCCGTTGCCGAGGTTGCCGAGATTCACTCCTTCGGAGCCTGCGGCGAGAAGAGACACATCACCTGTGGGTGTTCCCGCGCCAACGCCCGGAGCTACGGTCACAGAAGCCGTCACCGGCTGACCGTGCGTCAGGTTTGCGGACGAAAGCGCGAGCGTGGTCAGTGTCGAGCGGAAGGTCATGTTCTGCCAATTCGCGGCAAGATTCGCGGCATTGACGGAGCCCCAGCCGGTAGCCAAATCATATCCGGCTGTCGCGGGGTTGCCGAGTTGTCCGGGAACATTGTTATTTCCCACTGTGATGTCGTTGAAAATGCATTGAGCTTGGGGAGAAGAGCTAGAGTTGCAGTTGGCGGCATTCTGTCCAGCGGCTAGCGGATACAAAACAAAATTCGCCTGACCTTGCCGGGAATTCGTCTTTTGCGCGATGAGTGCCATGATGGCGGCGAAGGTGGGAGCGGCGGCCGATGTGCCGCCGACGAGCTCGGCGTTAACGAGCTCTCCGTTGGCGTTGGTCGTGCAAATACCATCCTGGCATAACAAATAACCGTCGTGGCCGGCGGCCGCGTCAAGCGAAACATCCGGGAGGTCGCGCTTCCCATCATTGGGTACGCCGGGTCCGACTTGCCAGGGAGGTTTGCTGTAGAGAGTGCTGGCGCCGCCGCTGCTGGCAGACAGCGAAGCGGTGCCGCATACGTTGGGGTCGGCACAACTCTCGTTCCAGACATTTTCTGGAATATAGCCGAGCGCGGAAGACTGGTCGGGCCCGTTGGTTGCGGACCAGTAAGTGCTGTCAGCACCGTTCTCGTTGAATTGCGTACCGCCGACGGCAATGTTGAAGGGCGTCGAAGCAAGGCCGTTCACCCCGAGGCCCTGGCTGGCCGGAGTGGATTGATTGGCGCTGTCGCATCCGGCGGCACCGTTATCGCCGCTTGAAATCACGGCGGTGATGCCCTCGGCGGCGGCCTGCTCCCAAAGATTGTTGAAAAAAGTGTTTTCCGTCTGGCCGAGACTCTGTTCGCATTCGCCGAAGCTGGCGCTGAGAACGGGCGCGAGATTGTTGTCCACGATGTAGAGAGCAGAGAGATCCACGCCGTCCGTCGAGTTGGTGCTGGCGGAAACAACAAATTTGATGGTGGCCTTCGGAGCGACGGCGCCCGACCATTCCACATCCAGATCGGCTTCCGTCTCTTCGGGACCAGCTAAGTTTCCGGGATCCGGGCCGTCGAGAATGATCTGTGGGTCGTTTACGGGGAGTCCGAAGGCGATGCGGAAAATTTGCACGTCAGAGAGATTGATGTTGTTCCGCGCCACGATGGCCACGCTTTGCCCGCTTCCGTCGATTCCATTCTGATAGAGCGTCGCCGTGTTGTAGATTTTGGCAAAGTCGCCCGGGGCGAGAAAATGTTCCACACCCGCCGCGCCGCTGAACGTGAAGTTCGGTTGCCACAGGCTGGTGTTGGCGATGCGGCTGGCCTTTCCTAAAACATGAATCGCCGGCCGCTTAGGGAAATCATGCAAAGTGTTTATTCCCGCGACGACGGGCGCGAGCGCTGCGGGGATTTGCGGATCGGCTGCGTTTGCATAATGCTTCTCTCCGTTTACAAAATAAGCGTGAATCGGGGTGTGAAAGGCTTCTTTCACCTGGCCCGCGGTGCCGCTGAACTCGATGGTCATAGCGCCCTGCCCCACGCGGTTCACGCGAAAACCGTGAGACACGAGCCACGCCGTCAGCTTTTCTAGATCGGCTTTTGAAGCGCCAAATCGCGCGCCGAACTGCGCGGGCGACAACCACGTGTGAAAGTCCGGAGAGGATTTGTCCTGTTGCGCGGCCAGAAGATTTTCCAGCGCGGTTTCCGACGAGGCGCCGCGAGTCAAAACCAGCAGCATCCGTTCCATGGGGAGATCGGGGGCAGCTTCTCCGCGATCATTGGCAGGAATCGCCAGTGGATGGCGATTGCCCGCCAAAACCACCAAAGAAGACTCGTCAATCGCAGCGATGCGGCTCGTGGCAGATGGTGTAGTTTGCGCGCGCAACTGGCCCGGCGGATGGGTAGCTACTACCGCAGAAAGTACAAAGCCGGCCAGCAGGTATTTATGGAGAGGCATGGCGTCCCTTGACTCGGATGGATGGCTGGTGAAGCGCAACGTTTTATAGCTGAAATCCCGCACCGTGGAAAGCTCAATTTACCAGCGGATTTCTTCACACTCTTGTCACGGATTTGCGCATAGCATGATGCCTCCCACCCCTGTTCTTCGTGCCAGGTATTCTAGGCCCCGCCCTGAGGAACAACCGCTTGCAGTTATTTTGGTACTCTGGTACATTGGTACCGAACAAAAAAACGAGGTCACAATGATGGATGACAAGAAGTTCAACGTGGAACGCGTACAAACGGGCGTTCGCATGGAAGAACGAATTTTAAAAGTGCTTAAGGCGTTCGCGGAATATCACGACATGACGCTCGGCGATCTCCTGGAGGGCATCGTGCTCCACGCCTTTGACGGCAAATGTCCCTTCGGCGCGGAAAGCCTGAAGCGCATCAAGGATCTGAGGAAATTCTACGGGCTCGACCTGGATTCCCGCGCGAGCCACCGCCTTACCGAAGCGCGGGCGAGTCATGCCTCGGGAAAGGGCAAGCGCGGAAAATGAACGCGAACCTCACGAGAGTCTCTATTCCGCTGCTGCGCTGGACCTGGGCTTGGTGGTCATGCTCGAGTCTTTTGAATTTGTTTTTTCCACTTCCGCCGCCCATTTCTTCGCCAAGGTGGGCTGGTCCGCCTGGCTCCGTCCAGTTCTCGGCGGCTCAGAAATCATCGCCGCGGTTTTGTTCTTAGTGCCCTCGACCGCCACGATCGGCGGCTACCTTTTGCTCGTCATTTTCGGGCTGGCCGCTCTCCTACATATCTTGCATGGTCAGTATGGGGTAGAGGGATTGCTGGTCTACGCCGTGGCCGTGTTCGTCTCGACGGCGCACACGGAAAACAGAACCGCTCAAGACCGGCTATGAAGGACTCTGAGTGGATGGAAGCTTTTGAAAGCTGCACGTTGCCAAACGACTCTTTTCATCACCGCGACCATGTGAAAATGGCTTTCCTGTATTTGCAGAAATACAAGCCGCTCGAAGCACTGGCCCATTTCTCTTCCGCTTTGACACGCTTTGCCACGGCGCACGGAAAGCCAAATCTTTACAACGAGACGATTACCTGGGCGTTCCTGCTGCTCATTCGAGAACGCATCGCGCGGACCAATTCTCCAAAAACATGGTCTGAGTTTTCCGCGGCGAACACGGATCTCCTGCGCTGGGACGACAATATCCTCTTAAAATACTACCGCCCGGAAACGCTAACCTCTGAACTCGCGAAGAGGGTCTTTGTTTTTCCCGACAAGCTGTAGCCCGGCCCCGGTTCAGGTATCGAACAAATGTCGAACAAATCCGCCGAAACCAGTTGTATCTTCTGCACGTATCGCTTTATTCTCGGAATACGTTAGAACACAAGCGCTCACGTTTCTGCCTGGCAGGAGTCAGAGACGAGTTTGCCTCGGGTCTCGTGGTCCCCGGTTAGAGACATCCGCATCTAGCCAGGGAAGTTGCGAGAAGGTGCCCGTGCGGAGCTAGGAATTGGGGCGCCGCCCTTCCCTAGCGGGCGACTCAGCGAGTGGATGGAATGATCTGTTGAAGAACTCTACCAGCGAACCTGTCGTGTTGGCGGGCGGTCAGCCTGATAGTGCGTCCAATGCCCGCGGCCCGTCGTGGCTCCAGACCGCGTTCGAAGATTTGCGGTTTGCATCGCGCACTTTGCGCAAGAGCCCGGCATTCACGGCAATCGCGATCCTCACGCTTGCGCTCGGTATTGGCGCGAACACCAGCATCTTTCAATTGTTGGATGCCGTCCGATTGCGAAGTCTGCCGGTGGCGGACCCGGCGTCCTTGGTGAGGGTGGAGATCAAGGGCGGCGTCCATGACTTCTCTTACCAGCGTGAGACGTCGCTTACCACCGCACTCTGGGAGCAAATCCGAAAGCAGCAAGGCGCATTTTCCGGAGTTTTCGTCTGGGCCAGCCGCCAGTTTGCCATCGGACGAGGTGAGCAGGAGAGGCTGGCTCAGGGCCTTTGGGTTAGCGGAGAAATGTTTCCGTTGCTTGGCATCGTTCCTGTCAGGGGCCGGCTATTCACACCGGAAGACGACCGACCTGACTGCGGAACATCCGGCGCAGTCATTAGCTACACGCTTTGGCAGAGTGAGTTTGGCGGCAAGGACTCGGTCGTCGGAAGCAGAATCGTCATCTATAATCATCCGACGCAAGTGATTGGAGTGACGCCGCCAAGCTTCTTCGGCCTCGACGTTGGAAAACAATTTGAGGTCGCACTTCCCGCGTGCTCGCTGCCGACTTTCGTTACCGGAAATGGCATTCTCGTGCGGCGCGACATTTTCTGGTGGGAGGTTATGGCGCGACTCGAGCCGGGCAAGTCGCTCGAGCAGGCGTCGGCACAATTGGATGCGGCAAGCCCCGGGATTTTCGAGGCCACTGTGCCGAGCGGATACAGCGCTTCGATGCTGAATTCCTATCTGAACTACAGGCTCACGGCCTATCCAGGCAGCGGCGGCGTGAGCGCGCCCGGCGAGGCTTACGACACGTCTCTCTGGCTACTTCTTGGAACCACGGCATTGGTGTTGCTCATTGCGTGCGCAAATCTGGCAAACCTCATGCTCGCGCGGGCCAGTTCGCGCGAGAAAGAGATGGCTGTCCGCCTGGCGCTGGGGGCCAGTATTGGAAGGATTAGGCAGCAATTGCTTTTGGAAAGTTTGGTGCTGGCGGTCAGCGGTTCGATCTTGGGAACCGGCTTGGCCTCGTTGTTCAGCCGGACCGTGGTCAGGCTTCTCAGCACCGAGCAAGACCCGCTCTCTCTGGCCACGAACATCGACTGGCGAGTCCTGTCCTTTACTGCGATTACGGCGGTGACGACGTGCTTGCTGTTCGGGCTGGCCCCCGCTTTTCGCTCCTCGCAAACGCAACCAGGTGCCGTGTTGAAATCCGGCGGCCGCGGAATGACCGCGGGGCGCCAAAAGTTCTCGTTCCAGCAAACTCTCGTTGTTTCGCAAATCGCGTTTTCGCTGGTGCTCTTGGCAGGCGCGCTGCTTTTTGTGCGGAGCTTCTGGAACTTGAAAACGCTCGATCCAGGCTTTCGCGAGAGTGGTATTCTGCGGGCCTATTTGTACTTCCGTCGGCTCGATCTGCCTCCCGAGCGCTACGAAACGTTCAAGCAAGAGCTACTCGAACAAATTCGATCCATCCCGTTGGTGGAATCGGCGGCAACTTCGACGCACGTTCCCCTGGATGGGGGTTATTTTTCTCTCGACGTTCGCTCCGCCAGCGTGCAAGCCGACTCCATGTTCACCTGGGTAAGTCCCGCCTATTTCCGCACGATGCAAATTCCGTTTGTTGCCGGGCGCGACTTCACCGATCGCGACACGACGCAATCGCCCGCGGTGGCCATCGTGAACCAAACCTTTGTCCGGCAGTTTTTGGGTGGAGGGAATCCCCTGGGAAAGACAATTCGCACCCAGAGCGAGCCCCACTACCCGGAGACGCAATATCAAATTGTTGGGCTAGTAAAAGACACAAAGTATGGCGGACTGCGGGATGAAATCCAGGCGGAAGCGTTCGCGCCTGCGCAACAATATCCGGAAAAATACTACTTCACGAATATGTTCATCCGGTTTTCGTCGCCACCCGCGGCGGCGATCTCTGCGGTGCGGGAAAAACTCGGCCCGCTCTATCCGGAAATGAAGATCGAGTATCACCTATTCCAGACGGAAATTCAGAACGGGCTTGTGCGCGAACGGTTGATGGCCTTGCTTTCGGGATTCTTCGGCGTGCTGGCAGCGCTGCTGGCCATGATCGGCCTCTACGGAGTGATCGACTACATCATCGCTTTGCGCAGGAATGAGATTGGAATACGCATGGCGCTGGGTGCGACCCGGCAAGATGTCGTGGGAATTATTCTTCGCCAGACTTTGAGTCTGCTGGCACTTGGCGTCGGAATTGGCTTGCTGCTGACCGTTGCCGCAACTAGCGGCGCGCGATCACTTCTTTATGGGCTGCGGCCGACGGATCCCTTAAGCCTGATCGGAGCGGCTCTTTTCCTCGCAGTCGTGGCTCTGGCCGCAAGTTTTTGGCCTGCTTATCGAGCCACACGCTCCGATCCTATGAAGGCCCTTCGCTACGAGTAAGTCATGGTCCTCAGGGGCCCACAACGAAAGATGAAAATGGGCCCGAGATGGCGTAGCGTTTGTGCAGCCGCGTTGGCGACAGAGGCCGTTTCACTCTGGAGCGAGCATAGCCCGCATA
>Ga0210398_10004910_pt1 | contig 12480 bp, 9 predicted proteins | sample IncBWC4OmetaG_FD_161047 | JGI IMG/M metagenome (GOLD analysis project Ga0210398, IMG submission 161047) | Forest soil microbial communities from Barre Woods Harvard Forest LTER site, Petersham, Massachusetts, United States - Inc-BW-C-4-O | ecosystem: Environmental > Terrestrial > Soil >... | reverse complement strand
CGGAATCTTCAGCAGGGCCCGGCCATCGATGGTCGGCACTTCAATCTTCGCGCCCAGGGCCGCCTCGGATACATTCACCGGAACCGTCAGGTAGATGTCGTCGCCTTCGCGCTTGAACACCGGATGCTCGCCCACGCGCACGATGATGTAGAGATCGCCAGACGGCGCGCCCATGGTACCCGCATTACCGCGGCCGGCCAGCCGGATGCGCTGGCCGTCACGAGTTCCCGGCTTGATGCGGACCTTCAGCGACTCGCTGCGCTCCACGCGTCCTTCACCATGGCAGACCGGACACACGCTGCGATTCTTGCCAGTGCCGCCGCAGCGCGGACAGGGAACATTGAACTTCATGCTGCCGCTCTTCTGCGTAATCTGTCCTTTGCCGTGACATTCCGGACATTGGCCGGGACTTTCAATGTAGCCCTGTCCATGACAGTTGGTGCAGACTTCGAGGCGGGGGATCGTAAGCTGCATTTCGGCACCCTTGATCGCCTGCCAGAAGCCGACGTTCACCTGGTATTCCAGATCGCTGCCCGGCTCGGGCCGCTGCATTTGCTCGGCCCGCCCGCCGCCACCGCCGAAGATGTTGGAAAAGATGTCACGGAATCCGCCACCCGTGCCGGCCCGCTTGCCTGCCGCTCCCGCGCCTTCGGAGAAGTCGTTGAAGTCGAATCCGCTGAAGTCGAAGGGGACTTCCTGGGTGTAGGTGCGCGAGCCGCCGCCAGGACCGCCGCTCTGGCCAGGCCCGCCGAAGCCGCCTGCGCCGAAACCGCTGCCGCGGCCGTAGGCTTCCGCAGCCGCCGGATCGATGTTGTCGGAGTAGAAGCCGAGCTGGTCGTAAATCTTCCGCTTTTTAGGATCGCTGAGAACGTCGTTGGCTTCGGAGAGAGTCTTGAATTTCTCCTCCGCGCCCTTGTCACCGGGATTGACGTCGGGATGATATTTGCGCGCGAGCTTCCGGAACGCCTTGCGAATGTCGTCGGCCGAGGCGGTTTTCTTGACGCCGAGAATGCCGTAGTAGTCTTTGTCTTTGTTGGGCGTAGTGGCCATAGTTAGCTATCAGCCGTCAGCTATCAGCCTTCAGCCAAATCGCTGGAGTCCCTTACGGGACTCAATTTAATATAAACGCGTACCTACCGCTCAAGGGATGGGTCGCCATTTTTCGACCCCGCAGGGCTCTCCCCAACTGCGAAAGTCCAATTGCGGGAGCATTCAGTTAATCCCTGCCTGACCGGTGTCGCCCATGGGAACGACGACATTGGCGACGAAGCCGAACTCGTCATTGATCACCGGGATCGCCTTCATCCGCCCGTCGATGCCAGAGGTGATCAGGTACCAGCGTCCGTCATCGCGGTTAAAGCTCAACATATACGACTGATTGTTTACTTCAAATCTCAACTTGATCCTTCTATCCGGGGAGTTCCATTGTTATTGGGGCTAGCCCCGACTTCTAGAGAGCCCGCTGACGCGAGCCTAAAGGCTCGCTCTACCGCTCTTCGCCACCCGCTCTTGCCAAGAAGGGGCGCTGACCGCGCCCCCTGCTTGACTGATGGCTGACAGCTGAGAGCCGAAAGCTGAAAGCTGAAAGCTTATTTCTTTTCGTCGACGTCCACGTACTCGGCGTCGATCACGCCTTCGTCTTTCTTCGGCTCAGCGCCGCCGGTGGCCTGTCCGTCACCACCCGGAGCTGGACCGCCTGTCGGAGGCGTTTGCGCCGAGGTCGCCTTGTACATGGCCTCAGCCAGCTTGTGCGAAGCCGAAGTCAGGTTCTCGCGTGCCTTGGTCATGGCTGCCGCGTCGGTGCCTTCCAGCGCTTTCTTGGCGTCGGCAAGAGCGTTTTCCACATCGCTGCGCTCCTGGCCGCTGATCTTGTCGCCATGCTCGCGCAACATCTTCTCGATGCTGTAGACCATGCCGTCAAGCTGGTTGCGGGCTTCGACTTCGTCGCGCTTTGCCTTGTCCTCGGCCGCGTGCGCGTCGGCGTCTTTTGCCATGCGCTCGACTTCTTCCTTGCTCAGACCGGAAGAAGACGTGATCGTGATCTTCTGGTCCTTGCCCGTGGCCATGTCCTTAGCGTTCACGTTCAAGATGCCGTTAGCATCGATGTCGAACGTGACCTCGATCTGCGGCACGCCACGCGGAGCCGGAGGCAATCCCGTCAGGTGGAACTTGCCCAGGGTGCGATTGTCGCGCGCCATTGGCCGTTCGCCCTGCATCACGTGCACCTCGACCGACGTCTGATTGTCGGCTGCGGTGGAGAACATCTCCGTTTTCTTGGTCGGAATGGTCGTGTTGCGCGGAATCATCTGCGTCGCGACGCCGCCCATGGTCTCAATCGACAGCGTCAACGGAGTCACGTCGAGCAGCAGCAGGTCTTTCACCTCGCCGCCCAACACGCCGCCCTGGATCGCAGCGCCGATCGCAACGACTTCGTCCGGGTTCACGCCCTTGTGAGGCTCCTTGCCGAAGATCTCTTTCACCAGTTGCTGAATCCGCGGCATACGAGTCTGGCCGCCGACCAGCACTACTTCGTTGATCTTGTCAGGCGAAATGCCGGCATCTTTGATCGCCGCCTTACAGGGGCCGATGGAGCGGTCGATGATGTCTTTCACCATTTCTTCCAGCTTGCCGCGGGTCAGCGTCTTCACCAAGTGCTTGGGACCGCTGGCGTCGGCCGTGATGAACGGCAGATTGATTTCGGTCTGCATGGTGGTGGAGAGCTCGATCTTGGCGCGCTCAGCCGCGTCACGCAGGCGCTGCAGCGCCATCTCGTTGCCCTTGTCGCGCAGGTTCAGGCCTTCGTCTTTCTTAAACTCATCGATGAGCCAGTCGACGATGCGCTGGTCGATATTGTCGCCGCCCAGGTGCGTGTCCCCGTTGGTGGACTTTACCTCGATGACGCCTTCGCCGACTTCCAGGATCGAGATGTCGAACGTTCCGCCGCCGAAGTCGTATACAGCGATGGTTTCGTCCGCCTTCTTGTCGAGCCCGTAGGCCAGCGCGGCCGCTGTGGGCTCGTTGATGATGCGCTTCACGGTCAAACCGGCGATCTGGCCGGCGTCTTTGGTCGCCTGGCGCTGCGCGTCGTTGAAGTACGCGGGAACGGTGATGACGGCTTCGGTGACGCTTTCGCCAAGGTAATCTTCCGCGGCCTTCTTCAGCTTCTGCAGAATCATGGCCGAAATCTGCGGCGGGGTATATTCCTTACCCTGCGCCACAATCGCCACGTGATCGCCCGACTGGACGACCTTGTAGGGGACCATCTTCATCTCTTCATTGACTTCATCGTAGCGACGGCCCATGAAGCGCTTGATGGAGTAAATCGTGTTTTCGGGATTGGTGATGGCCTGTCGCTTGGCCACCTGACCGACCAGCCGCTCGCCATTCTTGGTGAAGCCGACGACCGAGGGCGTGGTCCGCCCGCCTTCTTCGTTGGGGATGACTTTAGGCTCGCCGCCTTCCATGACGGCGACCACCGAGTTGGTGGTGCCCAAGTCAATTCCGATAATCTTTGCCATTGCAGCCACCCTCCTTAGGGTTGAAACTTAATCTAACTTGTTGAAAAATAAGTGCGGTAACTGATTCGCTCAAAGCCCTTATATCACAGCGACTATAGAACTTGAGTGAATCGTTGTCAAGGTTTTAGATGTGATTGGCGGGGTGGGAGTTGCAGGAAGTTTGAGGCTGCGGGGAAACCCTTCACTATAAGAGCTGGAGCTGTAGTCTCGTAGGTTGCAATAGAACAACTTTTTTTTTGTTTGTCATCACGAGCGCAGCGAGGCATCTGCTCTTACTGAGGGCGAAACACGATATCTCAATACTCTGATACTGGATTCCCGTTACTGTCGGGGAGCGAGTTTGGCGGGCGGCTCGTCTGCTTCTTGCGGAGCTTGCTCTTCGGTAATGCGAGTGAACTCGTTGCTCAAAGCGCGTTCAATTTCTTCGGAATGTCGTTCGCCACGGGCGACGCGGCTGACATAGGAACGGTCGACGTTAAGTTGACGTGCGATTCGGCTGTAGAGGCCGCATAAGGACTGCACGTAGCGGTTCAGCAAGGGCATCTTGTTGGTAGCACTCTCCGATTCTTTCACCTATTTTCTGATGCAAAATCGTGGTTCCAGCGTTGCAGGTAAATCAGACGCGCTGGGCTCGGCTCGGGCAGGGAACGCAAGCTACTTACCAATCTGTAATGTTTCACCATTAGCAGGGCATAGAAAGGCAACCTTGTTGACAACCCGCGGCTCTTTGGTATGCATCCATGTTCTTTGTCGGAGCTAAAACTGCTTTGACGAGCCCAACCTTTTACTGTCGTGATGCGCATGAACCAAGATTCAGCCGGGGCGCCGGACCGCCGGACCGCGTGAAAGGGTAGTCGATTTACCGATTCAAACAAGGTGTTAGCTATCACAAGAGAAGTCTTAATCAGATCGTTGCGACGTTCAGCTGTAGGGCAGCGAGCACAAGGGACAAATGGGGCCTCTAATCGATCGCACCGAATTCCGGGCAGTCCTGAAAGAAGTAGTTAACTGCATGCGGGAACATCTGGCTGCGCCGGGCGTTCCGCAGCTCAGCGCCGAGCAGATCATGTTCTGGTGGCAAAATGTGACGCTGGAAGATGTAACGATTGTCGTGCGGCAGATTGAGACTGACAAAAAGGGAAGCGGGCAGCAAAGCGCTCGATAAGGCGGCCCAACGAAATTACCAGGCTCCGTTTCTAACTTAGGAGCTAAACGATGAGCAGGACCAACCTGAATCCGTCCTGAAGGCAAATGATTGCATCTCCGTTAGATTCCGGCTCGCGACCTTATAAACCGGGACAGATGGTGCCGATCTCGGGAATCTACAGCGTTACTCATGTGGAACATCGGAGCGCGCACGAAGTTTTGGCGATTCGCGGAGATGTGTTTCCAGTCTGCAGGATATGCAAGACCCAAGTTCGGTTTCAGATAGCGCACGTATTTCCGCACGTGACTCATGACTTCGATCTGGCCGGCCCGAACTTCAAGGCGTCCAAAGGACGGGCGAAGGCTGCCGGCAAGGGCAGCGAATAAGCGCCGCGCAAGCCAATCAGGATTTCAACTGGACAAGTTCGCTGGTGTGCTTGAGCTGGCCGCAGGCCGCGTAGATATCGCGGCCGCGAGGACGGCGGATGAAGGCGGGAATTCCGGCTCGGTTGAGCACGTTCTGGAAGGCGAGGACGCGAGCGTCAGAGGGCATGGAAAAGAGAATCTCGGGTCCGGGATTCAGGGCGATCAAATTTACCTTGGCGCGCAAGCCGCGAATCAGGTCAACCATCTCGCGCGCATGTTGGACCTCATCGTTAATGCCGCCCAGCAGAACATACTCAAAGGTGAGCCGCTCGCGATTTCGCAGCGGAAAGTCGCGCAGCGCCGCGATCAGCTTCTCGATGGTCCACTTCCTCGTAATCGGCATGACCCGCGTACGCAATTCTTCGTTAGGAGCATTCAAAGAGACCGCAAGCTTAGGTCGAACTGACTCGGCGCCGAAATCGGCGATGCGCGGTACGATGCCGGAAGTCGAGACGGTCATGCGCGACTCCGGAATGCTGACGCCTTCAACCAGCAGGCGCACCGCTTGCATAAAGTTGTCATAGTTCAGGAAAGGCTCGCCTTGTCCCATGAAGACCAGGTTCACGCGGTCGCGCTCCATCTCGACTTGCTGGTCGGCGAGCACGATCAAGACCTGGCCGACGATTTCACCGGCAGTCAAGTTGCGATGCAAGCCCAGCAAAGCAGTCATGCAGAACGCGCACTCGACGGCGCAGCCGATCTGGCTGGAGGCGCAGATGGTCGCTCGCTGCCGGCGTGTTGCCCTGCCAGGTTTCAGGGATGAAACGACATTTCGCTCACCGCGAACCGCAGATCCCTCGGCTTCGCTCGGCATGACAGGAGCCACAGAATCACTCGGGGTGACAGAAGCCACTGAACCGAGTTGCATCAATTCCTCGTCGCCGCTTTCCGATCCGTCGCCGGCTTCGCCGCCATCGCCTTCGGGCATCCAGACAGTCTCGACGCTCTGCCCATCCGCAAAAGCCAGCAGATAACGCACGGTTCCATCAGCGGAGACAAACTTTTTCTCGATGCCAGGCAAGCCAACAACAAATCCCGAGTCGCGCAGTCGCTGACGAAAAGCTTGCGACAACATGGTGAACCGATCCACGTTGGGCCACCTTTGCCGGTACAAACCGTCAAATAGCTGCCGGGCGCGGTAGGGACTTTCCGCCAGGGCCTCCACAACCTCGGTAAGTTGTTGAAGTGAAAGCCCTAAAAGTTCGGAATATTGCGGCACGCTCATGCATCCAATATGCTATCTGGTTAGAGTCCCGTTCTCCCCAGCGTCGTCTTGGGGCATTTCGCCATTATTGCTCGAATTCATACACTTTGTCCCGTAACGTTCCGGAGGTCGACGCCTGGGACTGGATCAGGAACGACATTCGTAAGCTGAGCGGCAGATCGCTTGGAGCAGCCACTATGGTTGAAGAACTACGCAACATCAAACGCGAGGTATTGCCAAACGGCCTCACTATCTTGACCGAACAAATGGACCACATTCGTTCGGTCTCGATGGGAATCTGGGTGAAGTCGGGTTCGCGTCACGAAGATCCAAACGTTAACGGCATCTCGCATTTCGTCGAGCACATGGTGTTCAAAGGCACCAGCAGCCGCTCGGCAGAAGATATCGCTCGCCAGGTCGATTCCATCGGCGGCAACATGGACGCCTTCACCGGCAAAGAGACGATCTGCTTCAACATAAAAGTCTTGGACGAACATCTTCCCATCGCCATTGATGTCCTGAGCGACATGGTTATGCACCCGATGTTTGATGGCAAGGAGATTACGCGCGAGCGCGGAGTGATTCTGGAAGAAATCAAGATGGACGAGGACAATCCCGATTACCTGGTCCACGAAATCTTTACCCAGAACTTTTTTAAGGGTCATCCGCTAGGCAAGCCGATCCTGGGAACCAAGGAAACCGTCCGCCGCTTCGATCAGGACGCGATTCTGGCCTATTACGGCGGCAAGTTTGCCCCTGGGAACATGATCATTTCTGCTGCGGGCAATGTGAATCATGAGAACTTTGTGGAGCTGTTAACCCAACGTTTCGGGCCGCTGCCGGCAGGTTCCAACGGCTGGCACGACACGCCGCCAAAGATTAACTCCCGCATTATTCTGCGTAATAAGAAGTCGCTGGAGCAGGTCCAGATCTGCGTGGGCGTTCCGTCTTACCCCATCAGCCACAGTCGCCGCTACGTCACCTACATCTTGAACACAATACTCGGTGGCGGAATGAGCTCGCGTCTTTTTCAGAACGTACGCGAGAAGCAAGGGTTGGTGTATTCGATATTCTCCGAACTGAATCCGTTCCGCGATACGGGATTGCTGTCGATCTACGCAGGTACGTCGCGGGAGTCGGCGCCCAAAGTAGTGCAATCCATCGTCAATGAGTTTAGGCAGCTCAAGAACACTGCGGTCTCAGAGGAAGAACTGAAGCGCGCGAAAGATCAGCTCAAGGGAAGCCTGATGTTGAGCCTGGAGTCGAGCACGGCGCGTATGTCCAATCTGGCGCGGCAGGAAATGTACTACGATCATTTCGTCAGCATGGACGAAATTATCGAGCGTATCCAGGCAGTCACGGTCGAGGACTTAATTCAATCGGCGAATGAGTTGTTCCAGCCGGAACTGATTGCGGTGACGGTGCTGGGCAATCTGAACGGCCTGAAGGTAACTCGCGATTCGCTGGCCTGCTGAGTGGCCGCTATTCGCAATGCGCTTTTCGCTAAGACCTTCATGAGCAGGTGAGAGATCGCAAGCTGGCGCATGGAGGGTCGAAGCGGCGGAGGGCAGATAGCGAAGGGCGAAAAGCGGTTTATCGGGGGCTGTAGCGAATCGCGGTTCCTCTGACTTTTTCTGGCGCAGCACGTCCAATCTTAGGGCGAGTGTTTTGACATCGCGTTCCGACTAACGAATAATTCTGCTTGTCAGCCCAAACTTTGCCGCAGTGACAGCTATATACCTACGTTCCGGCCAAAGTTGGGGCTTTCGGACGCCAGAAGTTTCAGCCCTCAGGAGCTGACCAAAAGAGGTTACAGATGCGCAGACGTAATCGAGATCGGGGATTTACCCTTATCGAACTGCTGATTGTGGTTACCATTATTCTGATCATTGCGGCATTCACCATTCCGAAGCTCACCAAGTCGACAATCCCGGCCCACGAAGCTTCGGCGATTGCCAGCATCAAGGCGATCAATGAGGCGGAGATGATCTATGCCAGCAGTCATCCAGACCTGGGCTTCACCGTCGACTTAGCTACCTTGGGGGGAACGGCGCAGAGCGGCGGCGAGCGCACCATCGATGACACTCTAGCCAGCGGCCGCAAGAGCGGCTACACCTTCACCTATACCGCCGGCGAAAAGGTGAATGGAGCTATTCGTTCCTATACTATTACGGCGGTGCCGGATCAGGTGGGGACCACGGGACAGCGCAGGTTCTTCTCTGATGAGACCGGCGAGACTCGCCAAAGCTCCTCTGGAGTTGCCGATGCCAGCAGCCCGGAACTCCAGTAGGCATGGCTCAAGACCCGAGCGTCCTGCGCTGATGGCAATTTCACATTTTCCGAAGTGGTTGGCGATTCCGGTCTTTCTTGCCTTCCTCTCCTACACTGTTTCCGCGCAAACCAATGTTCACGCTCTGGCTGGCAAGGTGGATCAGCGTTATGACCACATGCAGAGCCTGCAAGCTCGCTTTACAGAAACCTACACGGGCGCTGGGATGTCTCGCACCGAGAGCGGAACCTTACTTCTGAAGAAGCCGGGGCGCATGCGCTGGGACTACGATCAGCCCCGCCCCAAACTGTTCCTGAGTGACGGACAGACTGCGTGGTTTTACGTTCCCGGCGAACGCCAGGCGCGCAGAACACCCGTCAAGCAGCTTGACGATTTGCGCTCTCCGCTGCGCTACCTGTTAGGCAAGACGAAGCTGGAAAAAGAGCTGGAAGGCCTTTCTTTGGCTCCGGATCAGCAGCCCATCAGCAGCGATGACTTCGTGCTTCGAGGCGTTCCTAAGGGATTGCGGGACCGCGTGGCGCAAACTTTGCTGGAAGTGGCTCCGGACGGCCTGATCGTGCGGATCGTGGTGGAGGAATTGGACGGCTCAACCACCGAATTTCGCTTCCTTCAGCAGCGGGAGAACGTCGAACTAGCAGACCAGCAATTTCGCTTTACTCCTCCGCCCGGCGTTGAGGTAGTAGCAGGAACAGAATTCATGAACTAGCCGTCAGCCCTCAGCTATCAGTTGTCAGCCAATGCTTTGAGGGGCAATCGAAATCTCGGTGTGGGTTAAAGCGATGCAGTCTTTCCTTGCTCGCCTGCTAAGAGCTAAAGGCTAGGAGCTGAAAAGTGAAAGACGAAGAGCGATGAGGCCTGATTACATGCAATCCATCCGCTTCAGAGCCAATGGCTGACAGCTGATAGCTGACAGCTACGAGTGTTAGACTACCATTAATCCTCCCTTTGGGGAACCTTTCGATTATGGCCGAATACATGATCAAGATGGCTGACGAGCGAGGGCACGTGCTCGAGCAACTGGAGCAGGGCGCCTCGGAGTCGGAGATCCGCGACCGCTTCGCTCAACAGGGCTTTTTCGTCTATTCGGTCAAATCCAAAGGCTTGTTTTCGACTGAAGTGCGGCTGCCCCAGCGCCGCAAGATTAAGCAAGATCAGTTTGTAATCTTCAACCAGCAGTTTGTGACCCTCATCCATGCGGGCCTGCCCATCATCCAGTCGTTGGAATTGCTGATCAAGCGGCAGCGTAATGCGTTCTTCCGCTCGGTCTTGCAAAACGTGCGCGATCGCGTGCGCGGCGGAGAGCTGCTCTCGGACGCATTCGAAGCGCAAAAGGTTTTTCCCAAGGTTTACACGACTACGTTACTGGCTGGCGAGAAGAGCGGCAATCTCGAGGAAGTACTTGGGCGCTATATCGCCTTTCAGCGTTTGGCGGTTAGTTTCCGCAAGAAGCTAATCTCGTCGCTGGTTTATCCCGCGCTGCTGGTGGCGGTTCTAGTAGTCATGATGACGTTTCTCATTACCTTCGTAGTTCCGCAGTTCGCGACTTTGTACCACACGCTCGGATCGGACTTGCCCCCGATGACCTCGGCGATGCTGGCTATTGGAGTTAACGCCAGGAATTATTTTCTTTACTTCGTCATCGCGGTAGTTGCCGGAGGATTCTTCTTCTGGCGCTGGGTCAAAAGCGATACTGGTTCGACGCAACTGGACCGCTTCAAGCTGAAGGTTCCGCTGCTCGGCGACATCTGGCTGAAGTATCAGGTGGCGGTGTTTTCCCGCATGCTCTCGACGCTTTTGTCCGGCGGCCTGTCGCTGGTCCCATCACTGGAAACCGCTGGAGAATCCATGCAGAGCCGCCTGATGGCCCGAGGCATCGACAGTGCGGTTCGAGGAGTACGTGAAGGGCAAACTTTGGCGCGTAGCCTGGAAGATACCAAGGTTTTTCCGGAGATGTCGGTGGAGATGATCGAAGTTGGCGAATCGACCGGCGCTCTGCCGGCGATGTTGAACTCGATTTCCGAATTTTATGAGGAAGATGTGCAGAACGCCTTGGCTACGGCAATGGCCCTGATTGAGCCGGTCATTCTGATTGTAATGGGCGTCGTCGTGGCATTTGTGTTGATCTCATTGTATCTCCCAATCTTTAGTATGGGAGTCGGAGGGATTCACTGAGGCAGCAGTTAGCATTTGGCATTTACAGAACCACTAATCGCGATGAGCACGGCCCGGCACTCGAAAGTTTTGCTTGATGTGAGGGCTAGCATTTAAAGGCTAAATGCTAGGTGCTAATTGCTAGAAGGCAGTACCTATGGCAGAAGTGAAAGCAATCTTCGTGGGCGGTGTCGTTACCAACGACGAAGTCGAGCAAAGTAAAGATCTGGCGCGGCGATATCGCTGCGAGTTCGTGGACCTCAAGAACTTCCATATCCAGCATGAGTTGTTCCGCAAGATCAAAGTGGATTACATGTTCCGCTACAACTTCGTGCCCTTGGAAGAGAAGGAAGACGGCCGTCTGATTGTAGCCATCGCCGATCCCAGCCAGCTGATGATGATCGACGAGATCAGTCTGCTGCTGGGACGACGCATCGTGACCAAGGTGGCCACGCTATCCCAGATCGCCGACGTCCTGAAGAAGACCGAGCAGTCCCAGCGCGTGCTGGAAGAAGCAGGCGAAAACTTCGCGCTCGATGTCATCACCGAGGACGAGAACGCGGATGAAACCATCTCAATCGAGAAGCTGACCGGCGAAACCGATCAGAGTCCGATCATCCGCCTGGTTGACACCACCATCTTCACCGCTCTCCAGCGGCGAGCCAGTGATATTCACATCGAGACGCGCGACGATTCGGTGGTCATCAAGTACCGCATCGACGGCGTTCTGCAACAAGCGATGCAGCCCATCGCCAAGGAGCATCACTCCACCATCATCTCGCGTATCAAGGTCATGAGCGAGTTGGATATCTCCGAACGCCGCGTTCCTCAGGACGGCCGCTTCCGAGTGCGCTACAACGGCCGCTCCATCGACTTCCGAGTATCGATCATGCCTTCAATTCATGGCGAAGACGCCGTGCTCCGCGTGCTCGATAAAGAATCGATGAGCGAAAAGTTTCACAAGCTGACGCTTGACGTCGTCGGCTTCGGCGAGGAAGATCTGCGTAAGTTTCGCCGCTATATCAAGGAGCCGTACGGCATGGTCCTGGTGACTGGTCCTACCGGCTCTGGCAAGACAACTACGCTGTACGCGGCCTTGAACGAGATCAAGACCGACGAAGACAAGCTGATCACCATTGAAGACCCGGTCGAATACCAGATCCGCGGTATCACGCAGATTCCGGTCAACGAGAAAAAGGGACTTACCTTTGCCCGCGGACTGCGCTCCATCCTGCGGCACGATCCCGACAAGATCATGGTGGGCGAAATTCGTGACACCGAGACTGCCCAGATCGCCATCAACTCGGCGCTTACCGGGCACCTGGTTTTCACGACGGTACACGCTAACAATGTGGTCGACGTGCTGGGACGCTTTCTCAACATGGGCGTTGAGGCGTACAACTTCGTTTCGGCATTGAACTGCATCCTGGCGCAGCGGTTGGTGCGACTGATCTGCGAGTTCTGCAAGAAAGAAGTGCACTACTCGGCGGAGGAGTTAGAAGCCAGCGGGATGGATCCGAAGGAGTGGGCGAACGTCCCGTTTTACGAAGGCGAAGGTTGCATCGAGTGCTCGGGCACCGGTTTTCGCGGAAGAACCGCGATTCACGAGCTGTTGGAGTTGACGGACAACGTGCGCGAGATGATTCTGGCCAAGAAGCCTAGCAGCGAAATCCGGCGAACCGCGAAAGAAGAAGGAATGCATTTCCTTCGTGAGTCGGCCCTTGATAGAGTGAAACGTGGTTTGA